>ENA-UOWK01000183-UOWK01000183.1-bioreactor-metagenome-genome-assembly--contig:-NODE-183-length-71937-cov-22.422164_pt1 | contig 71937 bp, 58 predicted proteins | sample MGYA00238157_ERZ761612 | MGnify/ENA primary metagenome ERZ761612 (study PRJEB28901, sample SAMN06268035) | bioreactor metagenome | isolation source: Joint BioEnergy Institute, California, USA...
AGCAGGTGGAACTGGCCGGGCTGGCGCTGGAGCTGGCCGCCTGGGGCAGCAGCGACCTGCGCTTCCCCGACCCGCCACCGCCCGGGCCGATGGCCGCGGCACGCGAACTGCTGCAGCGGCTGGGGGCGTTGTCGGAGACCGGGGCCATCACCGCCCTGGGTCGCCGCATGCTGGCCCTGGGCACGCACCCGCGGCTGGCGGCGATGCTGCTGGCCCCGACCGATCCGGGCGCGCAGGCGCTGGCGGCCGATCTGGCCGCGCTGCTGGAGGCGCGTGATCCACTGCGGCAGGGCGGCGACGCCCTGGCCGCGCGCTGGCGTGCACTGGCCGCCCTGCGGACCGGCCGTGTCCCGGCGGACGCGCATCGCAGCGGCCTGGCGGCCATCGATGCCGCCGCCCGGCAGTGGCGCCGGCGGCTGCGCTGCGAGGCACCGCCGCCGGGCTCCGTGGAAGCGCACGCGCTGGGCGACCTGCTGGCGCACGCCTTCCCCGACCGCATCGGCGTCCAGCACCCCGCCGACCCCCTGCGCTACCAGCTGGCCAATGGCCGCAGCGCGCGCCTGCACGCGCTGAGCGACCTGCGCGGCGAGCCGTGGCTGGTGGCCAGCGAACTGCGTTACGAGGCCCGCGATGCCCTGCTGCTGCGCGCCGCGCCCGTGGATGAAAGCCATCTGCGCCGGCAGTTCCCCGAACGCTTCGTCAGCGAGGACGCGGTGCGCTGGGACGGCGAACGGCGCGCGCTGGTGGCCGTGCGCGAAACCCGCTTCGACCGGATCGTGCTGGACAGCCGCTCGGCCGGGCGGGTGGACCCGCAGCACGCCGCGCAGGCGCTGACCGACGCGGTGGCCGAACTCGGGCTGCAGGTGCTGCCGTGGAGCGACAGCCTGCGGCAGTGGCAGGCCCGGGTGGAATCGCTGCGCCACTGGCTGCCCGCCCTGGAGCTGCCGGACTGCAGCGATGCGGCGTTGCTGGCCAGCCGCCAGCAGTGGCTGCAGCCGGCGTTCGCCGGCTGTACCCGGCTGGACGCGCTGGACGAGGCGCGCTTGGCCGAGGCACTGAAGTCGGTGTTGGCGTGGTCGCAGCGCCAGCAGGTGGAGCAGCTTGCGCCGACCCGCATCAGCGTGCCGTCCGGGCTGGAGCGCGCGGTGCGCTATGCGCTGGACGGTGAAACCGGGGCGCCGCTGCCGCCGGTACTGGCGGTGAAGCTGCAGGAGTTGTTCGGCCTGGCCGATACCCCGCGCATCGCCGAGGGACGGGTGCCGTTGACCCTGCACCTGCTCTCGCCCGGTGGTCGGCCGCTGCAGGTGACGCAGGACCTGCGCAACTTCTGGCAGAACACCTACGCGGAGGTCAAAAAGGAAATGAAGGGGCGGTATCCCCGCCATCCGTGGCCGGATGACCCGTGGACGGCCACCGCCACGCACCGGGCCAAGCCGCGCGGCACCTGAGCCTGCCGGCCGGCTGCCGCGCGACCCCGCCGTTGCCTGAACGCACACAGGCGGGTCACACCGCACCCGGGTCGGCCTGACATACCGTTTACAGGCGGCACGACACACTGGACTTCGACCCGAGGCAAAGGACCCCCACATGAGCAAGCTGACCGTAATCACCGACCGCGCTCTGGAGCGCGCCCTGGACCTGGCCCACAGCGCCGGCGACGGCCTCAAGCATGCCGGTGGCAGCCTGGGCGGAAGCCTGCGCAACCTGGGCCCCGGCGCCAGCGAGTGGCTCAAGACCGGTGCCGCCATCGGCGCGGTGAAGACCGGCGGCAAGGTCGCCACCCGCCTGGCCCGCCGCAATCCGGCGGTGACCATCGCCGCCGCGGCTGTCGGCGTGGGCCTGCTGGGCTATGCGCTGTACCGCAAGCAGCAGCAGAAGAAGGCAGCCACCGGCCAAGTGGTGAATGGGCAGGCGCAGCGCATCGCCGCGCGTGACCGCCGCAACACCACGGTGGTGGACGAACACAGCGACATCGGCAGCGACGCCTGAAACAGCGGTGGCGTAGCACGCGGTAGACCGGGAGCCGATGCGTGATGCATCGGCTCTTTTTTCTGCGCGCGCATCAGCGCACGCGCGGCACGCTCAGTCCAGCGGTCGCCACTGACCCGGCTGCAGGTCGTCCAGCCGGTAGGGACCCATCGCCACGCGCACCAGCCGCAGCGTGGGCAATCCGACCGCCGCGGTCATCCGGCGGACCTGGCGGTTGCGTCCCTCACGGATCGTCACCGCCAGCCAGCTGTCGGGCACGGTTCTGCGGAACCGTACCGGCGGGTCGCGTGGCCACAGCGCCGGCGCGGCGATCGCCTCGATCCGTGCCGGCAGCGTCGGGCCGTCGTTGAGCACCACGCCCTGGCGCAACTGCTGCAGCTGCGCGTCCTGGGGTACCCCTTCCACCTGCACCCAGTAGGTCTTGTCGGCCTTGTGCCGCGGGTCGGTGAGCCGGTGCGCCAGGCCGCCGTCATCGGTCAGCAGCAGCAGACCTTCGCTGTCATGGTCCAGCCGGCCGGCCGCATAGACGCGCGGCGGCAGACCGAAACCGGCCAGGGTCGGCCGCGGCGGCACGCTGCGGTCGGTGAACTGGCACAGCACATTGAACGGCTTGTTGAACGCAATCAGCATGGTCGGACACAACGGTGGACGCCGGTACAGTGTCCCATGCGCGGCCGCCGGTTCATCCCATCAACCGAAACCGGATGGCATAGGACAGGATGAAGGCGGCAATGCCGGCAAACAACGCCACGCGTGATGCCCACCGCCAGCGACGCTGCTGCAGGGCACCCGCGCCGCGGCCTTCGGCGAATGTGCCGCCGAACAGCAGCAGAAAGGCCGCCACCGCCAGCAGGTCGTCCAGCCGCCTGCCATCGGTGACGTAGTCATACACGCGCACGGCCGCAAGCAGCGGCAGTGCGATCAACACGAATTTCCGCACAATGGACACTCCATGTCACGGCGCCCTGCCGGTGTGCCCGGCAGGGCGCACAGGGGCTCAGGCCGCCGGCTTCACGAAGCGCAGGGTCATGCGGTCGCTTTCACCGATGGCACGGTACTTGGCCGCGTCGGCCGCATCGTGCTTGTTGGTCGGCGGCAGGGTCCACACGCCATTGGGATGGTCCTTGGTATCGCGCGGGTTGGCATTCACTTCACTGTGGGCGTCCAGGCGGAAACCGGCCGCTTCGGCCATGGCGATCACCTGCTGCTGGCCGACATAGCCGCTGTCATCATCGGCCGGCACGTCGCCCTTGGCGCGGTGCTCGACCACGCCGAGCACGCCGCCCGGCTTGAGCACATTGAAGAAGCCCTGGAACATGCCCTCGGCCTGGCCGGACATGCGCCAGTTGTGCACATTGCGGAAGGTCAGCACCACGTCGGCGGAGTTGGCCGGACCGAACGACGGCGCGGTGGGGTTGTAGGCGACGAGCGCGGCCTTGTCGAACCGGGCCGGATCGGCATTGAACCGCTTCTGCAGGCCCTCGCGGCTGCGCTGCTGGTAGTCGCGGCCGCGCCCCTCCGGCACCGCCATCGGGTCCACCACGGCCGCGACATACTGGCCATCGGTGCGCAGCAGCGGGGCAAGGATCTCGGCATACCACCCGCTTCCGGGCGTGATTTCCACCACCGTCTTGCCGGGCGCGACGCCGAAGAACTGCAGGGTCTGCGCGGGGTGACGGTAAACGTCGCGCTCGCGGTTGGCGGCATCGCGGCTGGGCGAATCCACCGCCGCCTGCAGGGCCGGCAGGACGGTGGCCGGTGCCGGTGCGCTGGCCGGCGGTGCCGCCACGGCCAGCAGCGGCACGGACAGCAGGGCGGTGGCCAGGGCAAGGTGACAGGTGCGGTGCAGCAGGTTCGATTTCATCGCAGCGGCTCCAATGGAAAGGCGGATGGTGCGGCGAGCCTAGCAGCGTTCAGCGTCACGGTGTTCACGCGCCCCACGCACCCGCGCGCCGGCGGAACACACTTTTGTGGGCGCGCGCGGCGCCGGCAGGGCACCGGGCCCCTATGCTGGGAGTCTGTACAACGGCGAGGCAACCTTCTCATGACCCCATCCCGCGAACTGGGCCGCTCCGGCCTGCAGGTGGCCCCCATCGCCTTCGGCGGCAACGTGTTCGGCTGGAGTGCCGATGAGAAGACCAGCTTCGCGCTGCTCGATGCGTTCGTCGATGCCGGCTTCAACCTGGTGGACACCGCCGACGTCTATTCGGCATGGGTGCCGGGCAACCACGGCGGCGAATCGGAGACGCTCATCGGCCGGTGGCTGCGCCGCAGCGGCCGGCGCGACCGCATCGTGCTGGCGACCAAGGTGGCCAAGTGGAGCGAGCACCCCGGCCTGTCGGCCGACACCATCCAGGCGGCGGTGGAGGGCTCGCTGCGCCGCCTGCAGACCGACGTCATCGATCTGTACCAGGCCCATGAAGATGACCCGGCCACGCCGCTGGAAGCCACACTGGGCGCATTCGCACGGCTGATCGAACAGGGCAAGGTGCGCGCCATCGGCGCCTCCAACTACAGCGCCGCACGGCTGGCCGAGGCCCTGCAGGTCTCGGCCGACTACGCGCTGCCGCGGTACGAAACGCTGCAGCCGGAGTACAACCTGTACGACCGCCAGGGCTTCGAGGCCGCGCTGGAGCCGCTGGTGCAGCGCGAGCAGATCGGGGTGATCGGCTACTACGCACTGGCCAGTGGCTTCCTGAGCGGCAAGTACCGCACGCCCGCCGATGCGGCCAAGAGCCCGGCGCGGGGCGCCATGGTGGTCAAGCGCTATCTGAACCCGCGCGGGCTGCGCATCGTGCAGGCGCTGGATGACGTGGCCAGCCGCCATGCGGCCACGGCCACGCAGATCGCACTGGCCTGGCAGCTGGCACGGCCGTCGATCAGCGCTCCGATCGTCAGCGCCACCAGCGTGGCGCAGCTGCAGGAGCTTCTGGCGGCGGCATCGGTGGCACTGAGCGCACAGGACGTGGCACAGCTGGACACGGCCAGCGCCGAGGACTGAACGCGCCTCAGCCGGGGCGGCTGTCCTCGGCCACCAGTGCGTGGTGCATCCCGATGCCCGCGCGCACGCCTTCGGCCATGGCCAGGGTGATGTTGCCCACAGTGGTGGCATCGCCGGCCGCATGCACGTTCGGCACCGACGTCTGCCGGGCCGCATCCACCTCGACCAGCACGCCCAGCGGGCTGTCCACCAGCGTGCAGCCCAGCTGCTGCACCAGCGGCGTGGCCATGCGCTGCATCGCGGGAACGAACAGCGCGCGCTGGGCCACGCGGCGGCCATCGGCCAGCAGCAGTTCCAGCCAGGCCGTCTGCTCGCCCTGCACCGCCACCACCGGGGTGCTCTCCAGCTGCACCCGGCGCTGCTGCATCGCGGCGTGCTCGGCATCGCTGACCGGCAGGCCCTGGCTGAAGAACGTCACCGTGCCCCAATCGGCGAACAGCGGCGCTTTGGATGCCGACAGCGGGTGGCCGCCCAGCAGGCCGATGGCGCCGCCGCCGACTTCGTAGCCATGGCAATACGGACAGTGCAGCACCGTGCTGCCCCAGCGCTCGGCCAGGCCCGGCAGCGCGGGGAGTTCGTCGGTCACGCCGGTGGCCAGCAGCAGTTTGCGCGCGGCCAGCACCTGGCCGTCGGCGGTCTGCACCTGCACACCTTCGGCCCCGGCCTGCGCGTGCACGGCCTCGCCGTGCAGCCAGCGGACGCCGGGGTAGTCCAGCAGCTGCTGGCGCGCGGTTTTCAGCAGCTCCACGCCACTGACACCGTCCTGGCCAGGCACGCCGTGGGAGTGGCTGGCCATGCGGTTGCGGGGCAGCCCGCTGTCGATGAGGGTCACCGGGCGACGCGCGCGCGCCAGGATCAGGCCGGCGGCGATACCGGCGTAGCTGCCGCCGACGATGAGCACTTCAGGGTTCATGGGAGGCGTCCGGGGAATGGCCATGGGCGTGGGCAAGGTGGTGAGCGAAGGCGGCACCGAGCTGGTCCAGCGTGCGGGTCTGCAGCCGGTGCTCCAGCAGCTGTTGTGCCTGCCGGGCGCCCTCCTGCAGGGCATCGTTGACCAGCTGCTGGATCGGGCAGCCGCCGCCGCTGTCGCGCCGCCCCGGCAGGACCAGCGGCGGCGCGCCGACCGCGCGATAGATCTCATGCAGGGTGATGGCTGCGGCCGGGCGGGCCAGCTGGCTGCCACCGCCATGGCCGCGGCTGCTGTGCACCAGCCCGGCCGCCTGCAGCTGGGCCAGCAGCCGGCGGATCACCACCGGGTGCGTGGGCAGGCAGCTGGCCAGCTGGGCCGAGGTGCGGGGACCGGGCTGGCCGACCAGGTGGGCCATCACATGCAGCGCGTCGGAGAGCGGATCGGCGGATTTCATGTAACAACAATAGTTACATTAGGAGGCGGTGTCCAGTGGACAATGCGTTCCATAATCCGCACGTTCTTCACGTGCACGCCAACCTCACGTCGATAAACGAAACGATAACGTGATTCGGATCACGCTTAATAAGGCGCACGGGCGGTCGATACCGCAGGGGACCCCTTCCGAGAACTGATGGATGAAAGCGTTTTCCCCTGCGCCGCGGCTTCAGGTGAAGCTGATCGGCGCCGTTGTTGCGTGTCTCGTTGTTGTCGTGCTGTGCGCGTTGGCCGGATTCGGCACCGCATGGTCTACCCTCGCCGCCGGCACAGGGCCTGACGTGCCCACCACCGGTGGCGCCGCGGCGCTGGCCGCCCAGATGGCGCAGGCGCGTCACGTGATCGGTCTGGCCGCCGCGCTGACGATCGGCATGGCGGCCGTGCTGGCGCTGCTGCTCGGGCGCTGGCTGCGGCGCACGGTCGTGCAGCCGGTGCTGGCGGTGGAAGCCGCAGCGCGCGCGGTGGCCGCCGGCGATCTGGAGGGTGCCGTCCCCGCCCACCAGAGCGATGAGATCGGTCGGCTGGGCCAGGCCGTACAGGCGGTGCAGCGCACCGTGCAGGCGATGTTGTCGGCCCAGACCACGATGGCGCAGACGCATGCGGCCGGCACGATCAGCCACCGCATGGATGCCAGCGCGTTCCCCGGCGCCTACGGACGCATGGTGGCCGACACCAACACCCTGGTGGCCGCCCACATCGAGGTGAAGATGCGCGCCATTGCGGTCATCGGCCGCTACGCGGTGGGTGATCTTCGCCCCGACATGGACCGGTTGCCGGGCGAGAAGGCGGTCATCACCGAGGTGCTCGATACCGTCAAGCGCAACATGGGCGCCATCAACGGCGAGATCCGCCGCCTGGCAGGCGCCGCGGCGGTGGGCGATTTCAGCCAGCGCGGCGACCGCACCCGGTTCGACCATGATTTCCGCGCGATGGTGGACGGCCTGAACCATCTCATGCAGGTGACCGACGCCAATCTGGGCGAGGTCTCCGGGGTGCTGCAGGCCATCGCCGGCGGTCGCCTGGGCGCCCGCATGAACGGTGATTTCCACGGCGTGTTCGCGCGCATCGCCAGTGATGCCAACACCACGGCGACCCAGCTGGGCAGCATCGTCACCGACATCAAGCAGGCCTCGGGCCGCATCCACACCGCGGCCTCGGAGATCGCCGCCGGCAACACGGACCTGTCGCGGCGGACCGAGCAGCAGGCGGCCAACCTGGAAGAGACCGCCGCCTCCATGGAGGTCCTGACCTCCACCGTGCGGCAGAACGCCGACCATGCCCGCCAGGCCAACCAGCTGGCGATCGGCGCGCACGGCGTGGCGGCCCAGGGCGGTGATGTGGTGCACCAGGTGGTGGCGACGATGGATGCCATCGAAGCGTCCTCGCGCCGCATCGCGCAGATCATCGGGGTGATCGACGGCATCGCGTTCCAGACCAACATCCTGGCACTCAATGCGGCGGTGGAAGCGGCGCGCGCCGGCGAACAGGGCCGCGGATTCGCGGTGGTGGCCAGCGAAGTGCGCATGCTGGCGCAACGCTCGGCCGAGGCCTCGCGCGAGATCAAGGCGCTGATCGAAGCCTCGGTGGAGCAGGTCGGTGCAGGCGCGCAGCACGTGCGCCAGGCCGGCGACACCATGGCCGAGATCATGGCCTCGGTGCAGCGCGTCACCGACATCATGGCCGACATCTCCGCCGCCTCGCAGGAGCAGAGCGCGGGCATCGAGCAGGTGAACCAGACGGTGATCCAGATGGATGGCACCACGCAGCAGAATGCCGCGCTGGTGGAGGAAGCCAGCGCCGCCGCGCGCAGCCTGCAGCAGCAGGCCGATCACCTGGTGCAGGCAGTGGGCGTGTTCGACCTGACCCCGGTCACTGAACGCCTGCCGCCGGTGGCACGCGCGGCCTGACCGGCGCGGCGCTCAGCGCAGTTCGGGGTCCTGGGCCATCGCGTCGGCGAGATGGTCCAGGAACGAGGTGATGCGGGCCGAGACGGCGGTGTTGCGGTAATACACCGCCTGGATCGGCTGGTACACCGCCAGCGTGTGCGCGGCCAGCACCGGCACCAGCGTGCCGGCAGCGCGGTCGCGCGCGGTGACGAAGTCGGACAGGCAGGTCAGGCCGACACCTTCCACCGCCAGCCGGCGCAGGGTCTCGCCGCTGGACACGGCCACATCCGGGCGGACCTGCAGCTGGCCCTCGCCGTTGCCGGGCAGCGGCCAGCGGTTCAACGAATCCGGCTCATTGAAACCCAGCAGCGTGTGTTGGCCGAGCGCGGCCACACTGGCCGGCATCCCGTGTGCGGCCAGGTAGGCGGGGCTGGCCAGTACCTGCAGCCGACTTCGGCCGAGGGGGCGCGCATGCAGGGTGGAGTCGGCCAGCGGGCCGATGCGGATGGCCACATCGGTACGCCGCTCCAGCAGGTCGATGTAGCGCTCGCTGCTGTTCAGCTCCAGCGCCACCTCCGGGTACTGCGCACGGTAGGCGGCCACCTGCGGCGCGATCACGTGCAGCACGAACGGCATCGCCGCATCCACCCGCAGCCGGCCGGCGGGGCGCTCACGGCGGGCGGCCAGCTGTTCCTCGGCCGCGTCCACCGCCTCCACGATCGCCCGCGCATGGCGCACGAACAGCTCGCCCTCGCTGGTCAGGTGCAGGCGCCGGGTGGTGCGGGTCAGCAGCGTGGTACCCAGCTTGTCTTCCAGCCGGCCCAGCGCCCGGCTGATGCCCGAGGGGGTCTGCCCCAGCTGCTCGGCGGCGGCGGTGAACGAGCCGCTGTCGATCACCGCCAGCAGCGCCTGCAGTTCGTCCAGGGTCGTTTTCATGGCGCCATTATTGACCAGGAAGCAAAAGTATTTGGGGAAAGGGGCCGTTTTTCCCGGCATCGGGGCCGCGCACACTGCGCCCCTTCCCCACTTCCGGACACTGTCATGATCCGTGGCATTCCCCTCGCCCTGCTGGCGCTGACGCTTGGTGCGTTCGCCATCGGCACCACCGAATTCGTCATCGTCGGGCTGATTCCCACCATCGCCGCCGATCTTCAGGTCAGCCTGCCCTCGGCCGGTCTGCTGGTTTCGTTGTATGCGCTCGGCGTGGCGGTGGGCGCGCCGGTGCTGACCGCGCTGACCGGGCGGGTGCCGCGCAAACCGCTGCTGGTGGCGCTGATGGTCCTGTTCACCGTCGGCAACGTGGTGGCGTGGCTGGCTCCCGGCTACGGCTCGCTGATCGTGGCGCGCGTGCTCACCGGCCTGGCGCACGGGGTGTTCTTCTCCATCGGCTCGATCATCGCCACGGCGGTGGTGCCGAAGGACAAGGCCGCCAGCGCCATCGCGATCATGTTCACCGGCCTGACCGTGGCCCTGGTGACCGGCGTGCCGCTGGGCACGTTCATCGGCCAGCACCTGGGCTGGCGCGCGACCTTCCTGGCGGTGGCCGGGCTGGGCGTGGTGGCACTGGCCGGCGCGGCACTGTTCGTCCCGCGCGATGTGCCGCAGAGCGCACCGGCGCGCTTTTCCCAGCAGCTGGCGGTGCTGGCGCAGCCGCGCCTGCTGCTGGTCTACGCGATGACCGCGCTGGGCTACGGCGGCACGTTCCTGGCCTTCACCTACCTGGCGCCGATCCTGCAGCAGGTCACCGGTTTGTCGGCCAATGCGGTCAGCCTGGTGCTGCTGGTGTACGGCGTGTCGGTGGCCTTCGGCAACCTGTGGGGCGGCCGCCTGGCCGATCGCCTGGGGCCGGTGCCGGCCCTGAAGCGCATCTTCGCGCTGCTGGCCCTGGTGCTGTTCGTGCTCACCTTCACCGCGTACACCCCCTGGCTGATGCTGCTGACCGTACTGGCCCTGGGCGCGGTGGCGTTCGGCAATGTGCCGGGCCTGCAGGTGTACGTGGTCCAGCAGGCCCAGCGTCACGCACCGCAGGCGATCGACGTGGCCTCGGGCCTGAACATCGCCGCGTTCAACATCGGCATCGCGCTGGGCGCCTCGCTCGGCGGGCTGGTAGTGGAGCATGTCGGGTTGATGCACACGCCGTGGCTGGGTGCGCTGGTGGTGGTGCTGGCCTACGCGCTGACCGTGCTCAGCGGCCGCCTGGACCGCCGCGATGGTGTCGGCCAGCGCGCCGCAGGCAGTGCCAGTGCGGCCCGCTGAGCGGCAACCCGCCGCCCCGTTGCCAGCCTGCACACGGCCCCTGGCCTACCCTTCCCGTCCACTCCCTCCCCCCTTGGAGCTTCCCATGACTGTCCCCGCCTTCGGTCTTGGCACCTTCCGCCTGAAGGACCAGACCGTGATCGACGCGGTCCGCACCGCGCTGGACCTCGGCTACCGTGCCATCGATACCGCCCAGATCTATGGCAATGAAGCCGAGGTCGGCCAGGCCATCGCCGAATCCGGCGTGCCGCGCGAGCAGATCTACCTGACCACCAAGGTGTGGATCACCGAATTCGAACGCGAGCCCCTGCTGGCCAGCCTGCGCGCCAGCGTGGACCGGCTGCGCACCGACCACGTCGACCTGGCCCTGATCCACTGGCCCGCACCGAACGACAAGGTCGCCACGCCGATGGAGACCTACCTGCCGGCGCTGGCCGAAGCCAAGGCGCTGGGCCTGGCCTCGGAGATCGGCATCTCCAACTTCACCATCGCGCAGACCCGCAGGGCGATCGACATTCTCGGCGCCGATGCCATCGCCACCAACCAGATCGAGATCCATCCCTACCTGCAGAACCGCCTGCTGGTGAAGTTCCTGCAGGACCAGGGCATCCGCATCACCGCCTACATGAGCCTGGCCTACGGCGAGGTGCTCAAGGATCCGGTGATCCAGGCGATCGCGGGCCGCCACCGCGCCAGCCCGGCGCAGGTCGCGCTGGCCTGGGCGCTGCAGCAGGACTTCGCGGTCATTCCGTCCTCCACCCGTCGCGACAACCTGGCCAGCAACCTGCAGGCAGGATCGCTCCGGTTGAGCGAGGAGGACATGGCGCGGATCGCCACGCTGGACCGTGGCCATCGGCTGGCCAATCCGGACGGCATCGCGCCGGCCTGGGACTGAGCGGCCGGTGGCGGCCGCCGGGCCCGGCCCGGCGGCTCAGCGCGTGGGCGGCTGCGTTGCATCGCCCACCGGCACCTGCTGCACCGGCAGGGTCACCAGCATCACGGTCGGGTCGTCCGGGTCCAGCCGGGTCTTGAAGCCCAGGCTCTGGCACATCGCCAGCATGGTGCTGTTCTCGCGCAGCACCTGCCCTTCCACGATATCCAGCCCCAGCCAGCGGGCGTACTCGATCATGATCGCCATCAGGCGCCACCCGATGCCATGGCCCTTCAGGTCCGAACGGATCAGGATGCCGTACTCACCGCGGTGGTAATCCGCGTCGGCGTGCAGGCGCACCGCACCGAGCATGTCGCCGTTGCGCGGATCGATCGCCACCAGCGCGATCGAGCGCGCGTAATCCAGCTGGGTGAGGCGGGCGATGAACTCGTGGCTGAAGTGCTTCACCGACTGGAAGAAGCGCAGGCGCAGGTCCTCATCGGTGACCCGGGCGAAGAACGCGCGGAACAGCGCATCGTCTTCCGGGCGGACCGGACGTACGAACGCGCGGTTGCCGTCGGCCAGTTCCAGCGTGCGCTCCCATTCCTTCGGGTAGGGAAACACGGCAAAGCGCGGATGGCCACGGCCCTTGTGCAGGATGCGCGAGGGCGCCACCGCCACCCGTGCATCCAGGGCCAGGATGCCCTCGCGGTCAACCAGCAGCGGGTTGATGTCCAGCGTACGGATCTCCGGGATGTCCGCGGCCAGCTGGGCCAGTTTGACCAGCGCCAGGGCCACCGCGCGCTCATTGGCCGCCGGCACATCGCCATAGGCCTTGAGGATGCGCGACACCCGGGTCCGGTCGATCAGTTCATGGGCCAGGCGCAGGTCGAGCGGCGGCAGCGCCAGCGCCTTGTCATCGATCACTTCCACGGCGGTACCGCCGCGACCGAACACCACCACCGGGCCGAACGTTGGATCATCGGCGATGCCGGCGATCAGCTCGCGCGCCTTCGGGCGCACGATCGTGGGCTGCACCAGCAGGCCGTCGATGCGGGCCTCGGGCCGCTGCTGGCGCGCGCGCGCCAGGATGTCGGTGGCGGCGGCCTGCACCGCGGCCAGGGTGGAGAGATTGAGCCGCACGCCATCCACTTCCGACTTGTGCGGAATGTCGGGTGAGAGGATCTTCAGCGCCACGCTCGCGCCCTGTTCCAGCAGCGGCTGGGCCAGGTCCATCGCCTCATGCGCGTCGCGGGCCTGCATCACCGGCGCCGAGGCGATGCCGTAGGCCTTCAGCAACGCATGCGTGGCCAGCGGATCCAGCCACTGCTGCCCGGCGGCCAGTGCGCTCTCCACCAGTGCGCGCGCCGCCCCGGTATCCACCACGAAATCCTGCGGCAGGCTGGGCGGTGTTTCCATCAGCGCGTTCTGCGCGTCGCGGTAGCGCACCAGGTGCTGGAAACCGCGCACGGCATCGGCTTCGGTGGCATAGGTCGGCACGCGCGCGGCGTTGAGGGTGGCGGTGGCATGTTCATCGTTGCCCAGCCACACCGCGAACACCGGTTTGTCGCGCTGGTGCCGCGGCCGCTGGCCGAGCGTGCGGGTCAGCGCCTGCGCCGCATCGGCCGAGGAGGTGAACGCGGTCGGCACGTTCACCACCAGCAGCGCATCGTTCTCGTTGTCGGCCAGCAGCGCTTCGATCGCGGCGGCATAGCGGTCACCGTCCGCATCGACCACGATGTCCACCGGATTGGCGCGCGACCAGCCCTGCGGCAGCACCTGGTCCAGCTGCGCCACGGTCGCCGGGGAAAGCTGCGCCAGGGTGCCGCGCAGCGCGCGGAGCTGGTCCACCGCCAGCCGGCCCACGCCACCGCCGTTGCTCAGCACGGCCAGCCGCCGGCCCGGGAAGGTACCCAGCCGGCCCAGCGTCTCGGCGGCGGTGAACAGTTCGTCCAGCGCGCCCACGCGCAGCAGGCCGGCGCGGTTGAACGCCGCGCCGTACACATCGTCGGCGCGCGCCAGCGCCTGCACGTGGGTGTCGCTGCCGGGCATGCTGCGTTCGCCGCGACCGGATTTGACCACCACCACCGGCTTGGCCCGCGCGGCCGCGCGCGCGGCGGACATGAACTTGCGCGCATCCTTGATCTGTTCCACGTACAGCAGGATGGCGCGGGTGCGGTAATCGGTGGCGAAGTAGTCCAGCAGGTCGCCGAAATCCACATCCAGCGTGTCACCCAGTGACACCACGGCGGAAAAGCCCACCGAGCGCGCCACGCCCCACTCCACCAGCGCGGCGGCGATGGCGCTGGATTCGGAGATCAGCGCCATGTCGCCCGCCTGCGGTGCGTGCGCGGCGATGCTGGCGTTCAAGCGCGCATGCGGAGCGATCACGCCCAGGCAGTGCGGGCCCAGGATGCGCAGCCCCTTGGCGCGCGCGGTGGCCTGCACCTGCGCGCCCAGCGAGCCCGGACCCTCGCCGAGGTGGGCGGTGAGGATGATGGCCGCCGCCACGCCCCGCGCGGCGGCATCGGCGATGACCTGCGGCACGATGCTGGCCGGTGCGGTGACCACCACCAGTTCCGGTACCCAGTCCAGCTGTTTGAGCCGCTTGACCGTACGGATGCCATCAATCTCGGCGTGGCGCGGATTGACCCAGGCCACCTTGCCGGCGAAACCGGCGCTGCGCAGGTTGCGCATCACCGCACGGCCGGCAGACCGTTCGCGCGGGCTGCCGCCGATCACGGCCACCGACTGCGGGCGGAACACGGCTTGCAGGTTGTAGGTGCTCATGAGCGGAAGCCCGGCGGACGCAGGGGTATACGGTAACCCATCGTCGCGCCCGTCCCGGGGCTCCACGCCCGACGCGCGGCACCTACAGCAGCGTGCCGCCCAGGAACAGCGCGGCGATGCTGAAGTAGATCACCAGCCCGGTCACGTCCACCAGCGTGGCCACGAACGGGGCCGAGGCACTGGCCGGATCGAAGCCGAGCCGCTTGAGGATAAACGGCAGCATCGAACCGGACAGCGACCCGAAGGTGACGATGCCCACCAGCGCGGCCGCCACCGTGACCGCCAGCAGCAGCCAGTGCTCGCCGTAGTCGTGCAGCCCGCCCAGCTGCCAGACCACGATGCGGGTCAGCGCCAGCACGCCGAGGATGCTGCCCAGCACCACGCCGGTGGGCAGTTCGCGCAACGCCACGCGCCACCAGTCACGCAGGCGCAGTTCCTTCAGTGCCAGCGCGCGGATCAGCAGCGAGGTGGCCTGCGAACCCGAATTGCCGCCGGAGCTCATGATCAGCGGAATGAACAGGGTCAGCACCACGGCACGGGCCAGCTCGTCTTCGTAGTGCTGCATGGCGCTGGCGGTGAGCATCTCACCGATGAACAGCACGCTCAGCCAGCCGGCGCGCTTGCGCAGCATGTCCACGAAGCCGATCTGCATGTACGGCTTTTCCAGCGCCTCCATGCCACCGAACTTGTGCGCGTCTTCGGTGGATTCCTCGATCAGCGCATCCAGCACGTCGTCCACGGTCACGATGCCCAGCAGGCGCTGCTGCGCGTCCACCACCGGAATGGCCAGCAGGTCGTGGCGGCGGATCAGCCGGGCCACCTCTTCCTGGTCCATGTCCGCCGCGACCGTCACCGGGGGGTTCACCTGGGCCACCGCACGGATCGACTGCTCCGGTTCCCCGGTGATCAGCCTGCGCATGGTCACGACCTGCTGCAGGCGGTCGGTTCCCGGTTCCAGCACGTAGATGGCGTACACCGTCTCGCGGCTGCGCTCCACTTCGCGGATGTACTGCAGCGTCTGCGCCACGGTCCAGGTGCCGGGTACGGCGACGAACTCGGTGGTCATCAACGCGCCGGCGGTGTCGGGTGCGTAGCCGAGCAGGGTCTGGATGGTCTGCCGGGCCTGGCTGCCGAGCAGCGGAATCAGCCGCGCACGCTCGTCCTCGTCCAGTTCGTGCACGATGTCGGTGGCGCGGTCGTCGGCCATCAGGCCCAGCAGTGCGGCCGCCCGTGCCGGCGGCAGCGCCGCCACCAGCGCCCCGCTGCGATGCAGTTCGGGGGCTTCGAGGATTTTCACCGCGCGTGGCACCGCCAGCGCAGCCAGGGTATCGGCAGCGCGCGGCAGCGGCAGGGTGTTGAGGTATTCCACCGCATCGGCGGTGTTGAAGCCGGCCAGGGGGGCTGCCAGGGTGGCAGCGTCGCCGACCGGACGCAGCAGTTGCTTCTGGTTCATGGGTTCGCCTTGTGGGTCGCGATGCGCAACGCCAGCACGGGCGAACCGTCTGGATCAGGCGGTGGCCGGCGCGGGCGTCGAACGAGGTCGACTTCTACTGTCGCTGGGCATGGGAAGTAAGCTCCGGAAATACGGGCGGAACGCGGCGGTGCGGAAGCGCAGCCGGCGGGTCGCCACCCGCTGCCGGCAACGGCCGGCGGCGGGCAGTCTGGACCTGTGCGCGGGGCGGGTCAACCCGTGCCGGCGGTGCGGCGGCTCAGCCGTTGTCGCGCAGGAAGCGGGCCATGGACGAAACACCGGGAACGCGCGGTTCGAACTCACCGGCCACATCGATGAAACCGCGCATCACCGCGATCTCGCGCGGGCTGCGGTTGAGGGTATCGCGCGCATCCGGATCGGCACCGGCGCGCATCAGGCGCTGCACCAGCAGGGGCAACCCGTGCAGGGCGGCCAGATGCAGCGGACCGAAGCCGCGCGGATCACGCACGTCCAGCGAGACGTCTTCGTCCAGCAGGCGCTCCACACCCGCCAGGACGATCTGCTCATCGCACGCGGTGCCCGGTTCGGCCCGCGCACCCAGCAGCAGCAGCAGCGGGGTGACCGCACCGGCAGCGGCCTGGTCGGCCTCGGCGCCGGCCAGCAGCAGCGTGTCCAGCAGGGCGAGCAGGCGCGAGCGGTCGCGCGCGGAGAATCCGTACAGGGCCGCACAATGCAGCGGGGCCAGCTGCTGCGCGTCACCGGCGTGCACATTGGCACCGGCGGTGAGCAGGCGTGCCACGATGTCCGGCAGGCCCAGCGCCGAGGCCAGCATCAGCACGGTGACGCCGCCCGGCAGGCGATGTTCAAGTTCGGCGCCCGCATCCAGCAGGGCCGAGACGATGTCCACCTGGCGCATGCTGACCGCCGCCGACAGCGGCGTGGCGCCGCTGGCCGAGGCGTGCTGCGGATCGGCATGGCGCGCCAGCAGCAGATCCACCACCGGCAGGTGGCCACCACCGGCCGCACGCAGCAGGGCGGTGCAGCCCTGCGCGTCCACCGCATCCACGGCAAAGCCCAGGTCGATCAGGCGACGCACCGCATCCACGTCGCCGGCCATGGCGGCGGCCGGCAGGTCGGCCTCGCGCAGCGCGCGCCGCGGCAGCGGCCACACCCGCCAGTCCAGCCAGTCGGCCAGATCGCGGCGGCCACTGGCCAGGGCCACGCCCAGCGGCGTCTGTCCGTCGGCGGCGCGTGCTTCCGGCGAAGCGCCCTGCTGCACCAGCAGCTTCAGCGCGGCTTCGCGGCCCAGTGCGGTGGCCAGGTGCAGCGCGGTCATGCCATGGCTGTCGCGCGCTTCGCGGTCCACGCCCAGGGCCAGCAGCGCGTGCTGCAGGCGCAGCCAGCCCAGCCGCACGGCCAGGGCCAGCGGCGGATCGCCGGCCGGCGAAGGCGCGAACGGATCCGCACCGCGTTCCAGCAGTTCCAGGGCCAGCTGTTCCAGGCCACGGCTGGCCTGGTCGTGCTGCGCGCAGGCGGCCAGCAGCCGCGCCAGGCCGCCGCGACCGGCCGGCGACACGCCGCGGTCCAACAGCACCTGCAGGGTAGGCACGGCATCGATGCCACGCGCCAGCAGGGCGAACATCGGGGTATCACCGCAGGCATCGAGCACTTCCGGCTGGGCGCCGTGGTCCAGCAGCCAGCCCACCGCGCGCGGGTCCAGCGCCAGTTCGGGATCATGCAGCAGCCCGCCCAGCTCCTCCGCCTGGCACAGCCCGGCGATCCGGTCCATGCCGTCCAGGTTGCCGAAACCCAGCGCTTCGCGCAGCAGGGTCAACGGCGGCCGGTCGGGCAATCCGGGAATGCCATCGTCGGACGCATCGGCCGGTCCGGACAACCCGTCGCTGACCGCGGCGGGCAGCGGATACTGCGGGTCGAGCATCGCCACGATGGCCCAGCGGCCGCACCCGGCGGCATAGTCCACCGCACTGCGGCCATGGCCCTGGGTGGGATCGGCCGTCACGCCCCGTTCCAGCAGCCGGCGCACCAGCAGCGGCGGCACGTCGTCGGCCATCGCCGCCAGCACCAGCGCATTGCGGCCATCGTTGTCAGTGGCGGTCAGATCCGGGCCATGCGGCAGCAGGTGCTCGACGACCGCGGCGCGGCCGGCCGCGGCCGCTTCCAGCAGGGGCGTGCGGCCGAGCGCATCACGCGCTTCCAGGTTGGCACCGGCGGCCAGCAGCGCATCGATGATGGCCACGTGGCCGGCCACGGCGGCTTCGTGCAGGGCACTGCGGCGCTGGCGGTCACGTGCATCGGCGCGGGCCTTGTGCTTGAGCAGCAGCTGCACGCCGGCCGGATCGTCGTCATCGGTGGCGGCTGCGGCCAGCAGCACGGGCGTGCCATCGACCGGCTCGCTGCGCGCACCGCGCTCGAGCAGGAACCGCGCCATGCGCCAGTTGCCCACCTGGCAGGCCACGGCCAGTGGGGACCAGCCTTCGTGGTTGAGCGCATCGATCTCGGCGGCGGCATCGCGCAGCAGCGCGGCCACGCCCGGATCGGAGCTGCGCGCGGCATGGTGCAGCGGCGTATTGCCGTCGGCATCGGTGGCGCGCGAATCGGCGCCATTGGCCAGCAGGGTCATCACCGCTTCCGGGCGGCCATGCCAGCTGTCGCGGGTGGCCGCCAGCAGGGGGGTCATGCCACGGTGCGGTGCGTTCACCGCCACGCCGCGCGCGATCAGTTCGCGCAGCAGGCGAAGATCCGGCAGCACGGCGGCCAGCACGGCCAGGCTGCGCTGGTCGCGCCACTGCGGATCGGGCAGCAGGCGGGGGTCGGCACCGGCCTGCAGCAACTGCAGCGCACGGTCGATGCGGCCGTGGCGGGCCGCCTCGTACAGCGCCGGACCCAGCGCCTCCGGATCGATCGGTTCCAGCGCGGCGGCGGCGGCCGGCGGCGCGCTGTCAGGCTCCCAGGGCGTGGCGTTGGTCGCCACCGCCGCAGGGGCCGCGTGCGTGTCCAGCCGCGCGGCAGGGGCCACGCGCTGCAGCAGCAGGTGCAGCAGCGGCGCCAGCAGCAGCTGGGCGGCCACGGCCGGCCAGTGCAGCGTGGCGGGCAGCAGCTGCGGCCACGCCGGCAGTACCACCAGCGCGCAGACCGCCACCACCAGCGCCGCCACCGGCAACCCGCGCCAGGCCCCCAGGTCGCGGCCAGCCAGCGCGGCGGCATGCCGCTGCAGGCCACCGGCCAGGCGTTCCACGTCGTTCCACAGCGGCCAGGTCCGCCAGGCCGCCAGCAGCGCCGCACTGAGCAGCACTGCCAGGCCCAGCGCTGCGGCCAGGCTGCCGCTTTCGCGCAGTGCGGTCAGCGGCCAGGCCAGCAGCAGGGCCAGCACCAGCGGGCCGGCGCTCCACAGCGCCAGCAGGGCCGGCAGATCTTCCCGCAGCAGGTCGCGCTGCGGGCGCAGCACGCGGGTGCGCCGCAGCCAGGAAATGCCCAGGGCGAACGCCGGCTGCGCCAGCGCGGCCAGCACCATGCCGAACACGCCGCCCACGGCCGAACCGCCTGCCAGCAGCGCACCGCTGGCCAGGGCAAAGGTCGCTGCACGGCGACGCAGGGCTTCGCTCATCGCGGCGGCAGCAGGCTGACAACCGTGGGCGGCAGCTGCAGGTAGAAACCGCGGCTGCCCAGCTCGTCACGCACCTGGTCGATATCGGCGCGGGCCAGGCGCTCGCGCGCATCCAGCGGCAGCTCCATCACCAGCTGCAGGGTACCGAGCGACTGTGCCAGCGCAGGGGGAAGCACCTCGAAACCATCACGCTGGGCGAGATAGACGTAGGTGTCTTCTTTACGTTGGCTTCTGTAGACGAAAGCGTGCATGCCAGCGGGATGACCCGTAAAGACACGATTGTGTCGGAAACCCGTCACCGGCGAAAGGCGTCAACTGCAGTCGGCCGCGCTTTCGCCGGAGATACGGCGTACTTCGATCAGCAATGTGACGAACGTGTTCAGCCAGCGTGGTCACGGCGGCGTCAGCGGACCTTGGCGTAGGTCCCTTTCAGTGCCACCCCCGCCATCAGCGCGCCGGCATGGCATTCGTAGCTGCTGGCGCTGCGGAATTCGTTGCGCTTGTAGAAGCTGACGATGTCCACCACCGCATTGGCGCCACGCGCCTTGGCACCGGACTGCAGGGCCAGCAGCGCCGACAGCGCGACCCAGCGGCAGGCCTCGTCGTCACTCTTGTTGGCGGCATTGGTCTTCTTGTTGGTGATGTCCTCGCCCAGCCGCTGCTGCACGCTGACCGGCTGGCCGGCCAGGTAGAACCGCACGCTGCCGTCGATGCCGGCCGCGCGCGCCTGCGGCGAGGCCAGCAGCTCCTGCAGGGACTGCTCGACCCGGGTGTCACGGGCATGAGCGGTGGTGGCGGCGAGCAGGCCGGCCGCCAGGAACAGGATGGAACGGCGCATGGACGCGTCTCCTTGGTGGGATTCGGGGTGAACGATCAGGGGCCGTCAGGGCCGTGCCAGCGACGGAACACCAGCGAGGTGTTGATGCCGCCGAAGGCGAAATTGTTGCTCATCACATACTCGGCCTGAAGCTCACGACCGCTGCCTGTGATGTAGTCCAACTCCCCACAGCGGGGGTCCACCGTGGTCAGATTCAACGTGGGCGCGAACCAGCCTTCGCGCATCATCTCGATGCTCAACCACGCCTCGTAGGCCCCACAGGCACCGAGCATGTGGCCCACGTAGCTCTTCAGCGAGCTGATCGGCACGCGGCGGCCGAACACCTCGGCGGTGGCCTGGGTTTCGGCGATGTCACCGTGGTCGGTGGCGGTGCCATGGGCATTCACGTAATCGATCTGCTCCGGCTGCAGGCCGGCATCCTCCAGGGCCAGCCGCATGGCCTCGGCCATGGTGCCGGCACTGGGCTGGGTGACGTGCTGGCCATCGCTGTTGGTGCCGTACCCCACCACCTCGGCCAGGATGGGGGCGCCGCGCGCCTGGGCATGTTCCAGGTCTTCCAGGATCAGCGTGCAGGCGCCTTCGCCCAGCACCAGGCCATCACGCCCGGCGTCGAACGGGCTGGGCGTGGCCTGCGGCGTATCGTTGCGCACGCTGGTGGCGAACAGGGTGTCGAACACGGCCGCGGCGGTGGCATCGAGCTGCTCGGCGCCGCCGGCCACCATCACGGTCTGTTTGCCGCTGCGGATGGCTTCATACGCCGAGCCCACGCCCTGGCTGCCCGAGGTGCAGGCGCTGGAGGTGGTGTAGACCCGCCCGGACAGGCCGAAGAACACGCCGATGTTCACCGGCGCGGTGTGGCTCATCATCTTCAGGTAGGTGGTGGCGCTGATGCCATCGGTGGTGAACTCGTGCAGCATGCGGCCGAACTCGCCGGTGGCCTCGTGGCTGCCGGAGGAGGACCCGTACGCGACCCCCGCACGCCCGCTGCGCAGCACCGGGTGCTCCAGCAGGCCGGCCTGTTGCAGCGCCACTTCGGTGGCACGCACGGCCATGATCGCCACCTTGCCCATCGAACGGGTGGTCTTGCGGTTGTAGTGCGGCGGCAGCGTGTAAGGCTGCGCCGGTGCCGCCAGCTTGGTGTTCAGCCCGGCATAGACGTCCCATTCGGGCATCGGCCGGACCGCGTTGCGGCAGCTGCGCAGATGCGCATGGATGCTGGGCCAGTCATGTCCCAGTGGGCTCATCGCCGCCGCGCCCGTCACCACCACGCGTCGATCGGGACGGGCCATCAGACCATGCCTCCGTTGACGGAGATGACCTGGCGGGTGATGTAACCGGCCGGTTCGGACAGCAGGAAGGCGACCGTGGCGGCCACTTCCTCGGGCCGGCCGACGCGGCCGGCGGGAATCAGCTTCAGCGCGTGGTCCACCACGTCCTCGTTGAGCATCTCGGTGTCGATCAGCCCGGGCGCCACGCAGTTCACGGTGATCTGCCGGCTGGCCAGCTCCAGCGCCAGCGCCTTGGTGGCGCCGATGATGCCGGCCTTGGCAGCGCTGTAGTTCACCTGGCCGCGGTTGCCCACCAGCCCGGATACCGAAGACAGGGTGACGATGCGCCCCGGCATGCGCCGGCGCACCATCGGCATGATCAGCGGGTGCAGCACGTTGTAGAAGCCGTCCAGATTGGTGTGCACGACCTCGTCCCAATCCTGCGCGGACAGCGCCGGAAACGCGCCGTCACGGGCGATGCCGGCATTGCAGACCACGCCGTAGTAGGCACCGTGGGCCTCCAGATCGGCCTCCAGCGCGGTACGGGTGGCGGCGCGGTCGGCCACATCGAAGGCCAGCACGCGGGCCTGCCCGCCCTCGGCCTGGATCGCGGCCACCACCGCGGCGGCCTCGTCGAGGCGGCTGCGGCAATGCACCACCACCGTGTGGCCATCGCGCGCCACGCGCAGCGCCACGGCCCGCCCGATGCCCCGGCTGGCGCCGGTCACCAGCACGCTCGTATTCCCTGTCATGCCTTTCCACTCTCCAGATACGCCGCCGCATCGGTCGGTTGGAACACCGACACATTGGCTGATGCCCATGTCTGTCCATCCGCCTCGATCACGCAGGCGAACATCCCCAACCCATTGTCACCCAACAGTTCGCAGTGCGCGCGCACCTGCAGGCGGGTGCCGCTGGGAAACAGGGCGCGCTCGCAGGTGTAGCGGCGGCTGCCGAGCAGGAAGCCGATACCCGGCGGGCGCCCGTCACGACGGGCGCGGCTGCCGGCCCACGCGGCGATCGCCTGCGCCATGTATTCGATACCGATCCACGCCGGCACGCCCCCGCCGTCCACGAACAGACCGGCCTGCGGTACCACCAGCTCGGCCACCAGCGTCGTTTCATCCCAGGCCAGCACACGGTCCAGCAGGCGCATCGCGCCACGGTGCGGCACGACCTCGTCGATGGGGTAGAGGACAGGAGGACTCATGCGCGTGCCAGTGCCAGCACGGCATTGCTGCCACCGAAGGCGAACGAGCTGCTGAGCACACGCTGCGGTGGCTGTGCCAGGCACTGTCCCGGGGCCACCAGCGCCAGCGGCGGCAGCGCGTCGTCGGCCTGCCCATCCCACCAGTGCGGCGGCAACCGGGCCTGCGGGTTGTCCACCAGCACCAGCCAGCACAGCGCCGCCTCGATCGCACCGGACGCGCCCAGGGTGTGCCCGGTCAGCGGCTTGGTGGAACTGGCCGGTACCGCAGCGCCCAACACCTGGCTCACGGCCAGGCTTTCCATCGCGTCGTTGTGGCCGGTGGCGGTGCCATGCAGGTTCAGGTAATCCACCTGCTGCGGCGCCCAGCCGGCCCGCTGCAGCGCCTGCTCCATGGCATCGATCGCACCGCGTGCCTGCGGGTCCGGTGCCGACATGTGGTGCGCATCGGAGGATTCGCCCCAGCCGGCGAGACACACCGGGCCGGGCTCGCGGGTCAGCAGGAACAGCGCAGCGCCTTCGCCGATGTTGATGCCGTTGCGGTTGCGCGAGAACGGGTTGCAGCGTGCGGCGGCGACCGACTCCAGCGCGCTGAAGCCGGCCACGGTGAAGCGGCACAGCGAATCGGCGCCGCCGGCGATGACCGCATCGACGATACCCGCGCGCAGCAGCCGCGCGGCCGACATCAGGGCCTTGGCGCTGGACGAGCAGGCCGTGGACAGCGTCCACGCCGGCCCCTGCGCGCCGCTGCGATGGCGCACGAAGTGCGCGGGCGAGCCCATTTCCTGCTGGGCGTAATCGAAACTCTCCGGCCAGCAGCCCTGCTCGGTGCGGGTGCGCAGCGCCTGTTCGGATTCGCCGATGCCCGACGTGCTGGTGCCCAGTACCACGGCCACGCGGGTAGCCCCGTAACGGGCAATGGCAGCCTGCGTGGCCGGCGCGATCTGGGCCAGGGCCACCTCCAGCAGCGCGTTGTTGCGCGAGCGCAGCGACAACGGCACGTCGTCCAGCGTGGGCAGCGGCGTGCACACCTCGCCCAGCGCGAGACGGTGACCGGGCAGCACCTGCGCGTTCTCCACCAGCCCGCCGGGCTGGACGGCGAACAGCGCGGCGCTGACGGCGGCACGCCCGTCGCCGAGCGCGCAGACCACGCCCATGTCGTTCAGATACACCGCGGGGGTTGCCGGCACGCTCAGGGCTCCTGCTGGTTCATGTCGATCGACTCGATCCGCAGGCCATAGCCTTCGGCACGGTTTTCCAGCTGCACGCTGCCATCGGTGCGGCGTTCGAGCTGCAGCCAGGTTTGGCCATCGCGGCTGAGCGTGCGCACGCGGCCATCGTCGGCCACCTGCCACGGTGCCGGCAGTACCGCGGCGATGGCGGCGGTGGGCCACAGCGCGAACTGCAGGTCATCCAGCACGCGCTCGGCGCGCACCTGCGGCGGCAGCCACGCTGCGCGCTGCTGGGTGAGCTGGTGCCCATCCCACTGCAGCCGCACGCCGGTCTGGCCCATGGCCTGCACCGCCAGCTGCACCTGCTGCGCATCGGCTTCCAGCAGCGCGTCCAGCGCACGCTCGTGGCGGCCGAATCGGAAATGCAGTTGCTGCTGCAGCGCCAGCGGCGCAGGCAGGCTGGCCGGCGGCAGCCGCAACGGGGGCAACTGCACCTGCGGCCGCGGCATCCGGCCGGCGCACGCGGCCAGCAGCAGGCACAGCAGCAGCGCGATGAAACGCGGGATCAGGCGCTGCACAGTTCCTCCAGCACACGCATGCGGCGACCGCTGGGGTCGGCCACATACGGGTTGTTGGTGTCCCAGGCATAGCCGGCCAGGATGGAGCTGATCATTTCGCGTACGGCCGGCTGCGGGTCGGGGTGGTAGATGATCTTCTGGAAGCCGCCGGCATACCAGCTTTCAACGAAGCGGCGGAACGTCTTCACGCCCGCACGCAGCGGGACCGAGAACTCGGCCTCCCAGTCGACCGCCTGCCCGGCGTAGCGGCGTGCCAGGCACTGGCTGGCCAGCTGCGCGGATTTGAAGGCGATGGTCACGCCGGAGGAGAACACCGGGTCGAGGAACTCCCCGGCGTTGCCCAGCAGCGCGTAACCCGGCCCCCACAGCGAGCGGACATTGGCCGAATAACCGGTGATCCGGCGCACCGGCAGCACCGCCCATTCGGCGTTGGCCAGCAGCCCGCTCAGGTTCGGATCCTCGGCCACGATGGCCTGCAGCTTCTGCAGGTCCTCACCCTCGTAGCGGTCGAAGAAGGACGGCTCGGCCACCACGCCCAGCGAACAGCAGCCGTTGGAGAACGGAATCGTCCAGTACCAGACATCGATATGCTGCGGATGGGTGGTGATGAGGATCTTGTTGCGGTCGAAGTCCGCCTCGGCCGGGATGTTGTCGCGCACGTGGCAGAAGATGGCCCCGCGCACCGGGAAGTTCGAGGGCGATTCCAGGTCCAGCAGCCGTGGCAGCAGCCGGGCGAAGCCGGACGCATCCAGGATGAAATCCGCCTCGATGCGGTACTCGCTGCCATCCGGGCGGCGCGCGGTCACCGCCGGCTGGTCCCCCGGTTCCACCGACAGCACGTCATCGCCGAAGCGCAGCGTGGCGCCCATGCGCTCGGCCCCCCGGGCCAGCACGTTGTCGAAATCGGCGCGCTGCACCTGGTAGGTGGTACCCCAGCCCGGCGAGAACTTCTGCCGGAAATCAAACGCGGTACGCGCCTGGCCATGCACGAACGCCGCGCCGTTCTTGTGCTGGAAACCCGCCTCCACCACATCCTGCAGCAGGCCGGCCGCTTCGATGTACTCCATGCTCTGCGGCAGCAGGCTCTCGCCGATGGAAAAACGCGGGAACGCCTGGCGTTCGATCATCAGCACCTGGCGTCCCTGCTGGCGCAGCATCGCCGCAGCCACGGAGCCGGCCGGCCCGGCGCCGATGATCAGTACTTCGGTGCGTTCCCGCGTGGGGCGGGAAGCGGCGGGTTCAGCCGTGGCGTGCGTCATCGAAGCGTCCTTCTACAGGTTGAAAAGAGCGAGCAACGGAGCGGGTCAGGGAGCGGGCCGCGGCGGCGGCGGCCGGAACAGGGGCGAGATCAACCACACCAGGCCGATGCCGAACAGCAGGGTCAGGCCGAACGCGCGCAGCGCCGGTGTGGCCGAAAGACCCAGCAGGCCGAACGAGAGCCAGGTGCTGGCGGCACCGACACACACCGCCAGCCACGCCGAGGGATCGCCCTGGTGTTCCACCAGGAAAATGCCGTAATCGATGCCCATGCCCAGCAGCAGCATCAGCGCCAGCACGTTGAACAGCTGCAGGGGCTGGCCGAACAGGCCGAGCAGGCCCAGGGTGAGTGCGCCGGCAATCAGCGTGGGCGCGAACACCCGCCAGGCCTGGCGGCGGTAACGCAGCCACAGCGCGGCGAAAATGAGCGCCACGCCGACCAGCAGCAGCCCGCCCATCAGGGTGCGGTAGTGCTTGAGCAGCTGGGAGAAATCGGCGGTGCGGTCCACCCAGCGCACGCCCGGCAGACCGTCGGCCGCCTCGCGCAGGGTCGCCAGCGCATCCTCGCGCGACAGATCGTCCACCATCACCACGCTGATCATCTGCCCGCCCACCGCGCCCACCCACAGGTGGCGGAACGGCTGCGAGGCCGGTGAGGCCAGGAACGCCTCCGCGCGCAGCGGGGCCGCCGCATAGGCCGGGCGTGGCAGGGGCTCACCGACCACGTCGCTCACCGCGGCCAGGACCGCCGGTTCCACCCGCGCGGTCAGCGCGGCGTCCTCGCGCTGGCGCTGGGGCGATGGCAGCCAATCGCTGATGGCACGGTAACCGCCGATCCGGTGCTGCTGGGCCAGCCCGCGCAGCCGTGCGGTCAACGCTTCCTCGCGCTGCAGCAGCTGCGCCTCGTCGGCACCCTGCACCAGATAGAACTGCGCCGGGCTGGGCATGCCCAGCAGCTGGCTCAGGCGGATCTGCTCGGCCATCAGCGCCGGGGGCGAGGACTGCAGGCTGCGCAGGTCGTCGTTGCTCTGCAGGCGGCTCATGCCTGCGCCGGCCAGCGCCAGCGCGACCGTCACGAACAGCGCCACCTGCGCGCGCCCCTGCAGGCGTGGCCAGCGCAGCAGCGTGCCACCGAGCCAGTGCGAGAAGCGCGTGGGCCGCACGGTGCCACCGTCCAGCCAGGGGAACCAGAAGATCACCGTGAGGAACGCCGCGGCCAGGCCGACCACCGAGAACAGCGCCATCTGCCGCAGCCCCGGGAACGGTGCCAGGCCGAGCGCCAGGTAAGCCAGCGCGCTGGTCAGCAGGGCCAGGCACAGGCCCGGCAGCAGGTGCCGCAGCAGTGCGCCGCGGCGCTCGGCGGGAGCCGCCTGGCGCGAGGCGAACCAGTGAATGCCGTAATCCTCGGCCACGCCCACCAGCGAGGCGCCGAACACCAGCGTCAGCACGTGCACCTTGCCGAACACCAGCACGGTCACCGCCAGCGCCACGCCGCAGCCGATCAGCAGCGAGGCGGCCACCAGCAGGATCGGCCGCAACGAGCGGAACGCCAGCCAGACCAGCAGCAGCACCGCGGCCAGCGAGCCCCAGCCGATCGTGTTGATCTCACGGTTGGCCTGTACCGCCGCCGCCTCGGCATGCAGCGGTACGCCGGCATGCAGGATCTCCAGGTCGGGCGCGGCGGCGTTCGCCGCCTGCCCGGCGCGCGCCAGCAGGCCCTGCAGGTGCTGCTCGCCATCGAGCTGGAAGGCCGAACCGGCGGTATCGAACTGCAGCGCCGCCCAGTGCTTGCCCTCTGCCTCCAGCAGGCCGTCCTCGCCCAGACGCAGGCCGGAGCCGGCGGCCTGCTGCTGCCACCATTGCGGCCACAGCGACAGCGGGTCCTGACGCCACTGCGTCAGGCGCGGCGCCCCCATGGGCCCGTACAGCGTGGCCAGCGCCTGCCCGGCCAGCGCCTCGGGCGCGGCCTGCTGCAGCTGCTCGCGCTGGGCCGGGGTCAGCAGGCGATCACGGTACGGCGCGTAGAACGTGCGGGCCTCATCGAACCAGCCTTCCACCGATCCACTCGGGACCAGCAGCGCGCTGTCCTGGTCGCGGGCCATGGCCGCGGCAAACGCCGCCTGCGCGCGGTGCGCCGCCGCGCCATCGGAACTGCCGAGCAGCACCACCACCTGGCGAGCGCTGCCATCGGCGATACGCCGGGTGACATCGCTGATCAGGCGGTCGTGCGCGTCCTGCGGCAACAGCGCCAGAATGTCGGTGTCGATCCGCGGCGCCTCGCTCCACAGCCGCCACTGCTGCGCACCCAGCGCCAGCAGTACCAGCAGCCAGGCAAGACCCAGCCAGCGCCAATGGCGGTGCAGGCCGCGTGCCTGCCGGGGGACGGCGGGCTCAGTCAAAACGGCGCGCCTCGTCGGCCGACAGCGTCGCCGGTGCTTCACTGAGCGCGCTGAACTGGATCTGCGTGCGGTCCGTGTTGGCTTCCACGATCTCCACCCGGCGCACGTAGCGGTCACCCTGCAGGGTCAGCGATGCGAAGGCCTTGGCCAGCATCGGCGACTTCGGGGTCAGCCGCAGCTGCCATCCCTGCCCCTCACGGCTGGCGGCCACGTTGAACTGGCTGGACAGGGCCTGCACATCACCGCTCATCAGCGCGAACATGATGGCGTTGACCGAGCGCAGGGCCGGCTGCTCGCGTGCATCCAGTTCCACCCGCGTGCTGCCATCGCGCTGGCGGCTGAGGATGCGATCGGCCGTCACCACCAGCTCCGACGGGAACGGCTTGAGCGTGGTCCAGATCACGCCGTGCTGGCGCGCCACCACGAACCGGCCCTGCGAACGCAGCGGGTTCCTGAACCCACTGACCTGCTTTTCCTGGGTGAACTGACCGCGCAGCACGTCCGGCCGGGCCACGCCCTGGGTGATCGCCTCCACGGCGGCATCGGCCGCGCGTACGTGCGGCACCACGGCCAACAGCAGCGTGCACAGCGCGGCGCGCAGCAGGAGGGAGAGCGCGGTCATGGCGCAGGCACTCCCAGGCGCTCCCACAGCACCGGCGGACACACGTACTGCATCTCGTTGCTGGCCGCGTCCACCGCCACCTGGATGGTATGGGCGCGGGTGAGCACCTGGCCGGTGCTGGCATCAAGAATCTCGTACTGGATCTTCAAGCGGTTCTCCCATTCCACGATGCGCGCGACCACCCGCAGCGGCTGGTTGAAATGCAGCGGGCGGATGTATTTCACCCGCGCGTCCACCACCGGCCACAGGTAGCCGGAAGCCAGCATCTGCGGATAGTCGTAGTCATAGCGCTGCAGCAGCGCGCAGCGGCTGATCTCAAGGTATTTGAAGTAATGGCCATGCCAGACCACGTTCATCGGGTCGCAGTCATGGAACGCCGGCGACAGCGCGACTTCACCCACCCATGGCGTGTGCTCACTCATCGGCATACAGCTCCCAGCGTTGTGCGCGGATCTCCACCAGCAGTGCGCGCAGTTCGCCATCCAGCGCGCGGTCTTCGTCCACCAGCGCGATGCGTTTCCCCAGGTCGTCATACATCGCGGCCAGCGGGCCGTGCAGCTGCGCGTGCAGCCCCACCCGCTCGCGCAGCGCCAGCCCCTGGCGGGCGGCGATCAGCAGGGCCGCCACCACCTGCTCGGTCAGCTCGATCACCCGCAGGCAATCGCGCGCGGCGATGGTGCCCATGCTGACCTTGTCCTGGTTGTGGCATTCGGTGGAACGCGAGAAGACGCTGGCCGGCATCGTCTGCTTCAGCGCCTCGGCGGTCCAGGCCGACACGCTGATCTGCAGCGCCTTCAGGCCATGATTGATGGCCGCACGCGGACCGGTCGCCGCCGACAGGTTGGCGGGCAGACCGTGGTTGTAGCGCGCATCGACCACCAGGGCCAGCTGCCGGTCGAGCAGATCGGCCACGTTGGCCACGGTGGTCTTCAGCGTGTCCATGGCCAGTGCGATATGGCCGCCGTAGAAATGGCCGCCATGCAGGATGCGCTCGGCATCGGCATCGATCAGCGGGTTGTCATTGGCACTGTTCAACTCGGTTTCGATCAGCTGGCGCAGGAACGGCAGGCTGTCTTCCAGTACGCCGATCACATGCGGTGCGCAGCGCAGCGAATAGCGGTCCTGCAGGCGCTGCGCGTTGCGCGGCGGCCGTTCGCTGTGCAGGTCGCCGCGCAGGCGGGCGGCAATCCGCATCTGGCCCGCATGCGGTTTGGCCGCGAACAGGGTTTCATCGAAGTGATGGGCATTGCCATCGCTGGACAGCACGTTGAACGCGGTAAGCCGCGTCGCCATGCGCGCCAGGTAGTCCGCGCGCTTCCAGGCCAGGCAGGCCAGCCCGGTCATCACCGCGGTACCGTTCATGATCGCCAGGCCTTCCTTCGGCCGCAGCGTCAGCGGCGCCATGCCGATCCGCGCCAGAACCGTCGCCGCCGGCTGCACGGTGCCCTCGAACAGCACCTCGCGCTCGCCACACAGCACGGCCGCCACGTACGACAGCGGGGTGAGATCGCCACTGGCACCGACCGAGCCTTCCGCCGGGATCAACGGCAGCACGTCGTGCCGCAGCAGCGTGGCCAGCCCTTCCAGCAGCGCCACGCTGACCCCGGACATGCCGCGCACCAGCGAGGCCAGGCGTGCGGCCAGTACCGCGCGGGTCTCGGCCGGGTCCAGGTAACGGCCCAGCCCGCAGCCGTGGTACGTGTACAGGTGCCGCGGCAGCTCGGCGACCAGCGCCGGCGGAATGTTCACCGTGCACGAATCGCCGTAGCCGGTGGTGACGCCGTAGATGACGCCGTCCTCGCGCAGCAGGCGGTCGAGGAAATCGGCCCCGCGCTGGATATGCGCGCGGAACGCCGGCGCCTCGCTCAGCGCAGCCTCGCACTGGCGCTGGGCCAACGCCACGACCTGGTCGAGGGTGATCGGTGCATCGCCGAAGCGACACACGGGTACGGCGTCAATCGTCATGAGGAGCCTGGTCCCAGAAGGGGAAGAAATTGAACCAGTCCAGCGGGGACTGGGTGACCTGCAGTTCCAGCCAGCGCGCGAAGCGCTGCACCTGCTCGGCCAGGGCGGCATCGCGCGAGCCACGCGGCAGCACCACCCGTTCGGTGAAGGTTTCAAACGTCACGCGGTAGCCATCGCCTTCGTGCAGGCAGGCCATCGTGTACACGGGGCAGCCCAGTGCGGCGGCCAGCACGTAGGCGCCGATGGGGAACGGCGCACGGTGCCCCAGGAACGGCGTGGTCAAAGTGCGGCCGCCTTTGACCGGGGTGCGATCACCGACGATGGCCACGAAGCCGCCGTCGGCCACCTTGTCCGCCAGCAGCATCGCCGTGGCCGGGCCCATGTCGGTCACCTGCACCAGTTCCACCGCCGCCAGCGGATCCAGCCGCTGCAGCAGGCGGTTGAACCGCTGCGCGTGCGCGGTGTGGACCAGCACGGTGATGCGGAAGCCCGGCACCTGTTCGGCCAGCACCTGGCACAGTTCCAGGCAGCCCACGTGCGCGGTGAGGATCAGCCCGCCTTCGCGGCGCGCGATCTTCTGCAGCACCAGGTCACGCTGGAGGTGGATCTGCTCGGGCGGGTAACGCCCGCCCAGGCCGAGGATCTTGTCCAGCAGCGTATCGGCGAAGCAGAAGAAGTGGCGCAGGCTGTCCGTCCAGCGCGGCGCATGCCCCAGCGCGCCGGTATGCGCCTGCAGGCGCTGCAGGTACTGCAGCGAGGCGCGCCTTGCCACGCCATTGGCCAGCCAGTGGCACAGCACCACCGGCCACACGCACAGGCGGAACGGCCAGCGCCCGAACCAGCGGTGCACCCAGCACAGGAACAGCACGCCGGCCACCGAGGTGGACTCGCCGATGTCGGCCCAGTGCGGCGCGGCATCCGGCCGGCTCATGCCGCGCCCCGCAGCCGCTGCCACAGCAGGCGTGGCGCGCGCCGCAGCATGCCGAAGAACAGACGCGTGTGCATGCGGCTGATCAGCACGTTGTCCGCCCACAGGCGGAAATGCGAGACACCGTCGGCGGGATAGGTCACCCGGGTGGCCAGATGCTCCACCGGGACGCCGCGCCAGTACAGGCGCACCATGATCTCCGTATCGAAGTCCATGCGCCGGCCAATGGTTTCTTCAACCACCAGGCGCTGCAGCGGGGCCATGGGATACACGCGGAAGCCGCACATGGTGTCGCGCAGGTGCAGCGACAGCGTGTTGATCCACACCCAGACATGCGTGGCATAACGGCCATACAGCCGCGCCTTGGGCACGCTGGCATCGTAGGCCGGGATACCGCAGATCACCGCCTGCGGGTGCGCCTGCGCGGCCTGGACGAAGCGCGGCAGGTCGCCGGTATCGTGCTGGCCATCGGCATCGATCTGCAGCACGTGGCTGTAGCCCAGCCGCGCCGCCTCGGCAAAACCGGCCAGCATCGCCCCGCCCTTGCCCTGGTTCCGGGCCAGCGCCAGCACCTGCACGCCGTCACGCGTGGCCTGCTGCCGCAGCACGGCGGCACAGGCCGGACCGGAGCCATCATCGACCAGCAGGCAGGGCAGGCCAGCGCGGCGCACACCATCGATCACCGCGGCAATGGCCTGCTCGTGGTCATACACGGGAATGACCACCAGCAGGCGGATGGCGTCGGGTTCAGTGCGCATCGGTGAAGACCACTTTCCCGCTGGCGTGCACGCCGAGCGCGGAGGTGTAGCGGAAGGCCAGCACGCCCCGCTGGGCGTCCCAGTCCAGCTGCAGGGAAAGCACATCGCCCGGGCGGGCCACGTGCTGGAATTTGACCGCATCCATGCGCACGAACGTGGCCGGCATGTCGAACGCCTGCCGGCCGAAACGCACCGCCCAGTCCAGCTGGGCCACGCCGGGCAGGACACGGGCCTGCGGGAAATGGCCATCGAACACCGGCAGCGCCGGATCCAGCACCACCTGCAGGGCCGCCTGCCGTGGCTCGCGCTGCAGCCAGCACGGCGGCGGCAGGTCGGTCTGGAACAGCGCCGCCAGGGCCGCCTGGGTGAGCTTGCCCTGCGCATTGAACGGCAGGACCGGCACCAGCCGCCAGCGGCGCGGGCGGGTCACGGCATCGTGGCTGCGGGCCAGCACCCCGGCCAGCTGGTGCTGGAAGGCGCGGCGGCGGGCCTCATCGTCCTCCAGCAGGCTGCGGTCGGCCGGGACCACCACCGCGGCCAGCTGGTCGCGCGCGCCCGGCAGCACCAGCACACGGACCTCCTCCACGCCTTCGTGCGTGCGCAGCGTGCGCTCCAGCGCATCGAGCGAGACGCGCCGCTCTTCGATCTTGACGATCCGGTCGGCGCGACCGAGCAGGCGGAAGCCGGCGCCGGCCTGTGCTTCCACACGGTCCTGGGTGCGCCACCAGCCCGCATCGGGCAGGTGCGGTGAGGCCACCGCCAGGCAACCGTCCTCGATGCGCCACTGCACGCCGGGCAGCGGCTGCCAGACCGGCGCGTCGGCCTGCCAGCGGCGCCAGGCGATGCCGCCGGTCTCACTGCTGCCATAGACTTCGGTCGGCGCCACCCCCAGCAGGTCGCGCACCTGCACGGCCGCCTCGTCGGGCAAGGCGCCGCCGGAGGAGAACACCGCACGCAGCCGGCCGCGCAGGCGCGACCAGTCCAGCTGCGCCGGCAGGCGCTTGAGGTGCGCCGGCGTGGCCACCAGCACCGAATCCTCACGTGACAGCGCCGCCACCAGATCCTCGTGGAAGAAACGCCGCGGCTGGATCAGCCGGCCGGCCGCCAGCGGCCACAGCACGCGGAACAGCAGGCCGTAGATATGCTGGTGCGACACGGTGCCCTGCACCTGCGCACCGGCCAGTCCCTCACCGAACGCGTCCTGCAGCGCCTCCACTTCGCGCGCCAGCTGGTCCAGCCGCTTGCCGATCGCAGTCGGCTCACCGGTGCTGCCAGAGGTGAACACCACCAGCGCGCACTGCGCTTCCTGCAACGTGCCCAGTGCGGCGGTGGTGGCCGGCGCCGTCGGCGCAGGCTGCAGCGGATGCCACGCCGGATCGATGTCACCGGCAAACCCGTTCACGTGCGGCTGCAGCGCCTGCAGCGTGCCGGGCAGGTTGTCCGCGCCCAGGAACACGCGCTTGCCGGCGTACCACGCGCCGAACAGGGCGGCGGCGAAGGCCAGCGTGTCGTCCAGATACAGTGCCCAGTCGCGGCCGGGAGCCGCCGCGAACGCTGCACGCCAGCGCTCCACCTGCGCATGCAGGCCGGCATGGTCCAGCACCGCCCCGCTGGCGGTCACGCCGACCGCACGGCCCGGCAACGGCGCGCGCAGCAGCCGGTCCAGCGCGATCCACTCAGCCATGGCCATGGGCCGCCTTCAGTCGACGCCGCACCAGCCATTCCCCTGCGAACAATGCACCCATCATCAGGTAGGCCAGCATGCCGTTGTACAGCGCCCAGACCTGGTCACTGGCGTACAGCGCCGTGAGCAGGGCCAGCGTGCCGTTGAGAATGAAGAACCCGCACCACACCTGGGTGACGCGGCGGGTGTAGACCACCGCAAACGGCGGCAGATCCGGCTCCTGCAACCGCGCCAGCCGTTCCACCAGCGGCGGACCGAAGCGCAGGCTGGCACCGAACATCGCCAGCATCACCGCATTCACCAGCGCCGGGTACAGCTTCAGCGGCAGGGCGTCGTTGAGCACCGTGGCCAGCAGCGCCAGCAGCCCGGCCCCACCGGCGGCGCACCACCACAGCGGCTGGCGGGTGCTCAGCGCGCGCAGCAGCGCCAGCGCGAACAACAGCAGCGCCATCCAGCGGGGTTCGAAGCGGCCCATCGCCAGATAGACCAGCAACGGATACGCCAACGACACCAGGCCGAAAGCAACAACGCGTGCGCGTGCCATGCCGACGCTGGCAGCAGCGGTCAGGCGGCGGCCTGGTCGGGCAGCAACCGGTGCACGACATCCACGATGTCCTGCACGGTGCGCACGGCCTTGAACGCGTCAGGCTGCAGATTGCGGCCCAGCAGCGGCTTGAGCTGCACGATCAGGTCGACCGCATCGATGCTGTCGATGTCCAGGTCGTCGTACAGCCGCGCCTCCGGCGTGATGCGGGCCGGCTCGATCTCGAAGCTGTCGTTCAGAATGCGGACAATGCGCTCGAACAGTTCATTCTTGGTCATGGCAGATCCTGACGCCGTTACGGCTCGCGGGCGGCGACGAACTCGCTGAGTGCGCGCACGCTGGAAAAATGACGACGGGTCTCCTCCGAGTCGGCCGACAGGCTGACACCGTACTTCTTCTGCAGGGCCAGACCCAGCTCCAGCGCATCGATCGAATCCAGGCCCAGCCCTTCCACGAACAGCGGTGCGGTCGGATCGATGTCCTCCGGGGTGATGTCTTCCAGCGACAGCGAGGAAATGATCAATTCCTTGATCTCGTGCTCAAGTGCCTGCACGGCGGAGGTCTCCAGACAAGTCGAAATAGCGGGTGAGGTAGTCGGTCAGGCGCCGGGCCGCCAAGGCTTCCCCCCTGGGCGCGTTCCCGGCATCGGTCAGGAACGGGGCGATGGGGATGTCCTCGCCAACCTGCAACCGGACGTGAAAACGCCGTGATGGCACACGATACCATTTCTGCCCCTTGGCCAGTGTCGAGGGCGTACAGGTGATGATCACCGGGGTGATGTCCAGGCGGCCGCGTACGGCAATGTTCGCCGCCCCACGCTGCAACCTCGGGGGCTGGCCCGGCACGGTCCGCGTGCCTTCCGGAAAAATGACCAGGTTGCCGCCGGCCTGGACCGCGCCGATGCAGTCATCCACCAGCCCGGCGCCATCATCGTTGGAGACATAGCCGGCCGCGCGGACCGGGCCGCGCATGAACGGATTCAGCGCCACGGCGCGCTTCACCACGCAGTCCGCGTTGGGGAGCAGCGAGATCAGCAGCACCACATCGATCAGTGTGGGGTGGTTGGCCAGCACCAGCAGGCCATCGCGGTCCAGCCGCTCGCGTCCGTCGATCTGGTAGGTCATCACCCCCAGGCGCCGCATCAGCCCGACATGCCCGGCAAAGGCCAGCTGGATGGCACGCCGGCCCAGCCGCTGGCGCCGCGCCGGGGCGCGTATCACCTGCAGCAGCACCGGCAGCACGACGCCGCCGAGCACCAGCCCGCCGACGCCGAAGGCGGCGAAACTCAGCCCGGTGGCGAACACCCGCCAGGCATGGTCGATCCGCTGCGCCAGCCCCTCAGCCATGGCGGGTCCAGTGCCAGCACTGGCCATCGGCCCGGCGCTGCAACGCCGCATCACCGGCCAGCAGGAACCGGTGAACGTCCAGCGCGTGCGGCAGCGCGCCCGCCACCGGCACCGCCGCGCTGTCGTCGCCCGACCACGACAGCCGCAGGGTCGGCTTGTCCGGTCTGGGCGCGGTGAGACGCCAGCACCAGGCGAAGAACGGGTCCGGCTCATCGGCGAATCCGGCGTAGATCTCCGGCAGCGGCGACTCATAGATGACCAGGCGCACTTCCGGCGCACCGTCGGCCAGCAGCCCGGCCGCCTCGATGCACGCCGTCTCCACCGTGGCCCGCCCGGCGGCCAGGGCCAGATAGTTGCCGCGGTGCCCGCGCGCGATGGAATACAACGCGGCGATGGCATTGTGGACGGACAGCCCGAAGGCGGTCGGCGACATCGGCAGGTCACGGGTGAGCGCGTTCAGCAACTCCATCGAGCGGGCGACATCGCCATGGCGGCTGGCGAACACCAGCGGCACCTCGCTGTCGGCCCCGTCCGGCGCTTCACACCAGCAGGCCGCCTGGATGGCCATGCGGCCCAGCCGCTCGATCCGGCGCCGCTGCATCGCAGGCACCTCCGACAGCGCCGGGGTGTCCTCGCCGTGCGGCAGAACAGGTGACGCGGCCCATTCCTGCCAGGCTGCGCGGGTGGACAGGCCGGGCGCCCACGCGGCCCAATCGGCAACAGAGAATTCGATCATCGGTGCAGCGTAATCGATGGGCACACGGGAGGTACGAGCCGGTGGGCGACACGAGGCGGTTACCCATTCCTGCCGCTTCGCGTCCGTCGCAGACGTCGCCGGCAACCGTCCTGGCTGTCGTGAGAGCTGCGCACGCTATCACGATGTGCCGAGCCGTGGAACGTTTCACGAAGTGTAATGGGGGCCGGCGGTCGCCTCGCGTTTCGGGCTACGCACCCTGCTCATGCACTGGGAACCGGCCTCATCGCGCGGCCGGCATGGCGTACCGACCCTCCTACCGGCCTGACGGCATGGGTTCGACCGGCGTCTCTGCAAGCAGCCGCAGAAACGCAGGCACGTTGCAAGCGGAGATCGCCAGCAGCGTGATGAGTGTCCACTGTGGCAGCGGCATCTGTATCGGGCCGTACAGGAGCGGCAGCACTGCACAGCTGACGACGATCGACGCCGCAGTGACCGTATAGAACAGCACAACGCGTTTCAGGATCGCCATCCGCCGGCTGTCTGCACACGCCGTGCGACGGACCGCTACCTCGGCTGGGTGATTTCGCGTGTCAGCAACCACTGCATTCTCTCCCTTGCGCCACATGTGCTACGCGTTGTCCCCCCGCGCTCGCCGCCGTTGACGGATCAACCGTTCCGCATCCACTCAAACCCGACCGGCCGCGTGGACGGCGCCAGGTAAACCTTATCGATCACGTGCTGATAATCACATTGTCATTCGCGTCATCAGGCGTTTCGATGTCAGAAGCAAGTAGATTTCGAGCCGGGCTCCAGTGCAGACATTGGAACGCCGCGCTGGAATCCATCACCCACCTCGCGCGACCCAAATCGCCTGTAATTGAAGTACAGCCAGCGGCCAATGGCATATACCTTCACTGGCTCCACAGACAAGAACCGCCCCGTCTCCGGATCGTAGTAACGCTGCTGCATCTGCACCAGCCCGGCAAGCCCATCCATCACATGCCCGGTATACCCCGGCCCATCCACCACCTTGCCGATCGCCGCGCCATACGGTTCATGGTGCGTGCGCTCCACCACCTGTCCTGCCGCATTGCTGCTGGCCACGGGGCTGCCCAGTGCATCGGTGTGCAGGTAGGTGATGCCCGGGCGTGCACCTCCCACATCGCGCCGCGCGATCAGGCGGTTGCCCAGGTGCAGGTACTCATGCATCACGCCACCGGCGCGATGATCCTGCTGGAACACCAGACGTCCGTCCTGCGTGTACTGCGAAAGAAGGGTTCCGGAGGCCGCAGTCGCCACGATGCGCCGCCCCTGCGCGTCATAGCGGTAATGCTCCTTGTCCGCCACACTGCGAAGCCGGTTGCCGAAATCAAAAACGTGCGGCAGTCCATTGCGCACTGCCAGGTTGCCCTGCACGTCGTGACTGAGCCCCGTGGTGGCGTTGCCGTGGCGGTCGCGCACATTCACGACGCGGGCGCGTTCCGCGGGCGGGAGTCCTTCCAGCTCGGCGATCGACAGACGGAAGCGATCAAGTAAATAATCCTGCTGCCGCTCGGGCAGCGGGATGGCCGGCACCTCGTCGCGCAGGAACGCTTCCACGTCCGACCACAGCGCGGCTTCGTCGGCGCGCGTCAGCGATGGCATGGCTGGCTTCATGGCGCTCCACAGCCGCTGAATGTGAAACTGACCTGATTAGTTTCTTTGGACACCCAGGAAGTGAACCTGACTCCGTTTTTCCGGCCCCGTTTTTTCCGTTTTTGCTTGCCGGTCAATAGCGTTTTCTGTTCCTCCCCAAAGCGAGGGAGATGGTTAAGAATAGGTAGAGCAAGCTTCCTGCAATAAGTGCCCTGGTGATGTCGTGCTCCAGCCAGGTCCATCCCGAAAGCAGCAGTGTAGCTAGCAACATCGCACCACCTGCACCGCTACGTACTGCATCGATGTAACGCCGCCACATTCGGCTCGGAAGACTTGCGCTATCGGTCTGCATTTATTTCAGCTTCTCCTCAATTTTTGCCTTAGCCGCTGTACCGGCTGCAGTTAACGCTTGTCCCGTATTGCTGCCAGCAGCAGAGGTCGCACTTGCAACTTTCGCAGCGTCGGAACCTATGTTCGCCGACCGAGTCGTTTCAGCAATGTGCGCGCCTAAGCCTCCTTTATTCGATAAACTTTCCACAGCAGCAGTCGGTCCCAAAGTTAATCGCTGACCAGCCGCTCCGAGGGCGGCGGCGGCAGCTCCCTCTACAAGAGCGCCACCAACATCAGGCGACTTACCATTTACCACGTCACCTGCCAAGGAAGCATTCACCCCGACTGCTCCCGAACCGGCCGCGGTTTGTGCAACAGCACGGCCAACAGTCACTGTTCCTTTCGCGGCAGCAAGTGCACTTGCTGATGCAATACCGCCCGTGAGCGCTCCAGCTCCAGCGCCGATTAGGACGTCGGAAACATCGATCTGAGAGAAAGACTTTCCTTGGATAGCAGTCTGGACAAAGACCTCCACGCCCGCACCGATTACAGCCCCCCACACGAATTGCGCAACTCGTCCATCCGGGTCCGTGAACTTATAGGGGTTGTTGTATGCATATGCGTAGCGGCTGAAATGCCGCCAATCGCCGTTGGCATAAGCCGTAACCGGATCCACAGACAAGAACCGCCCCGTCTCCGGATCGTAGTAACGCTGCTGCATCTGCACCAGCCCGGCAAGCCCATCCATCACATGCCCGGTATACCCCGGCCCATCCACCACCTTGCCGATCGCCGCGCCATACGGTTCATGGTGCGTGCGCTCCACCACCTGTCCTGCCGCATTGCTGCTGGCCACGGGGCTGCCCAGTGCATCGGTGTGCAGGTAGGTGATGCCCGGGCGTGCACCTCCCACATCGCGCCGCGCGATCAGGCGGTTGCCCAGGTGCAGGTACTCATGCATCACGCCACCGGCGCGATGATCCTGCTGGAACACCAGACGTCCGTCCTGCGTGTACTGCGAAAGAAGGGTTCCGGAGGCCGCAGTCGCCACGATGCGCCGCCCCTGCGCGTCATAGCGGTAATGCTCCTTGTCCGCCACACTGCGAAGCCGGTTGCCGAAATCAAAAACGTGCGGCAGTCCATTGCGCACTGCCAGGTTGCCCTGCACGTCATGACTGAGCCCCATGGTGGTGTTGCCATGGCTGTCGCGTACGTTGGTCAGCCGGTTGCGCGCGTCATACCAGTACTGGTGATCCTTCACGCCTGGAAGTTGCCAGCTGCGCAGGTTGTCCAGCGCGTCGTAGGTGAACTGGTGCCATGCGTTACCACCAAAGCTGCCCGAGCCGGCCGCGGTCAACCGGTTCAAGCCGTCGTAGCTCAAGTGGCGGTCAAAGTGCGCACCCAGAACAAGATCGCGGATCGTGACCACATTGCCGACTGCGTCGTACGCAGTGAAATGGCCCAGCACACCGCTGTCCACCGCACGCTCCGGCAGTTGCCTGGCGTTCTGCTGCATCGAATGCACAACGCCGTTGCCATAGGTGAACTGCTTCACCGCGCCATTGGGGTGATAACGCACACCCGTTGCAACGTTGCCCACCCGCGTCGGCTGACCCAGCGCATTAGGCGCGAGCTGCACGACGGTACCGGTGGGCCAGCTCTGGCGGGAGCGATGGCCGTGGCCGTCGTAGCCGTACACGATCACCCCGTCATACCCGCCAGGCTGCACGACACGCTCGGAGGTCAGCAGCCGGCGGCGGTTATACTGGTAGCTGTTGATGGCCGTGGTAGTGCCTGCATCATTGAGCACTGACGCCTGCGCCAGCAGGCCATCGGGGGTGTAGGCGTAACGGGTGTTGCCATTGCCATCCGGAAACACCAGCGTCGCCGGGCGATTGCGCGCATCGTAACTGCGCCGCACCACCCGCCCGCTGGCTTCAGCGGCGGCGTGGTCACAACGGCCCGCGTCGGGCAGGTCCAGACCGGCCGCGGACCACGCCACATTGCCGGCCGCGTCGTAGGCCACGACGGTGGCGCCGGTCTCCGGTTCAATGGTTTTGCACAGCCGCTGGTGACCGTCATATACATAGCGGCGGGTGACGCTTCGGGGGCTCTGCGCCTGCACCACGGTAACCGTGAATGTGCTGGAGGTGGCCGTGGCGCCGCGGCGGTCAGTCGCGACCGCATGGTAGCGGTAGGTGCCCACGGGTACATCGCGCAGCGTGTGCTGCCAGGGCGCGGCAGACGAAACCGCCAGCGGCTGACCATTCTGGAAGAACGCCACCTGGGCCACGGCATCATCCGGGTCACTGGCGGTGGCGCGCAGCGTGAAGACAGCCGGACTGTCCTCGCGGATGTCGCCCGGCGATACCAGCGCGATGCTGGGAGGCTGGTTGATCGGCAGCGCATAGTTCCCACTGTTGGCGATCAGGTTGTTGGCACCGCCTACCGGCGAAATGCCATGCACATGGATGCGCTTGCCGCCGTGGTCGCGCACCATGGCATCGGTGATGGGAATGCTGAAGCCGTGTGCCGTGCCGCCGCCCTTGCAGTGGGTGTTCACCACGCCCTCGCTGGCAATGTTCGCGGTGTAGCTTCCGTACTGGACCCCAGCGCCGGCAGCGCCGCCCAGATACAGCTGCACTGCAATCGGCGCGGCAACATGGGTGGCGCACGCCCACCCCTCGATGGTGCCGATGGCTACGCGGACATCGCCAATCACCCGAGAACCATGGATCGTGCGCCCAGCCGTGTGCACGATCGTCCCACGCGTGTCGCGCGCGTAGGCGTGCATCGTGTGCGCGCCTTCAGCAAGGTTGGTGTGTATGTGCTGATAGGGGACGCCGCTGCTGCCAAGCGCTTTGCCATTGGCCAGGAAGGTGACCGCGGCTACGCTGTCGTCCGGGTCATGCGCCTGTGCGGCCAGCACCACTGTTGCACCCTCGCCGTACACGGCGCCTGCAGCCGGTGATGTCATGCTGATGACCGGCGGAAGATTGGCCGGAATGCGGTAGTTGCCGGACATCCGCACGGCGGGGTTCCCCGCCCCCACGGGCGAGATGCCGTGAACGTACACCGGCTGGTCCGCATGCTGGACGGTCCACTCCCCCCTGACCGGAATATCGAACCGGTGCGCTGTGCCGTGGGTGCCGCACAGGGTGCCAACGCCGGCCTCGGTGGCACGGTCTGCCCGGTAGGAGCCGGCAAACACCGCACCCGCAGCGCCGGCTGCACCGCGCAGATACAGGTGTACATCGATGGAGGCATGGATGCCGGTGGAACATGCCCATCCGAAGACACGATTCTGGGATACGCCGTCGATATGGCCAACGATGTCCGAGCGCAGCACATTCACCTGCACGTTCGGTGTGCTGGTGCCGAACCAGGCCACACCCTCACGCAGCATGCCCCAGCGAAAGTTGTAATGACCCGGTACTCGTGGCGCGGTGACGGTGAAGGTGAACTTCGCTCGCTGCCCGTTGCCGATGTGGCCTGCGCTGTCGACGCGGGCAATGCCCCATGTGTGGTTGTCATGCGGATTCTGCGAGCCCAGCCGGTACCCTTGCGCCGGATTCCACACTGCCGAGCCGGTGTTGCGCATAGTGATGCCGACGGTGTAACGCTGGCCGACCACCATGGTGGTGGGGACATTCTGGCTGTCGAACGCTGCGTCGTAGTACTCCGGCTCGGGCGGCAGCTCAGGATGTTCGGGACAGAGCGGAGGCCTGGCTGCGGTGGACAGTTCCGGCCCGGCGGCGGCCGAGGACCGCGTGTGGCACTGCGCCATGGCCTGCGGAGCAACGAGGCACAGGCACACCCATGCCGACACCCACCAGGCACGCAGCGCGCCGATGCGAGAGCCGCAGCGGAGATCAGTGCACATCCGTCACCCCCTGGGTAATGGCGGTCGGTTTGCCGAACACATTGCGGTCGATGCGGATCTCAACCCGCTCGGGCCGCTGCACCCGCGTGGGCAACGCCTCGCTGGGTGTGTCGAACGCCTGGTGGCCGGTGGTGGTCTGGCGACCCAGCGGATCGGTCACACGGGTGTGTGCACCGGGCAGGTAGTCGATGACGGTCACCAGCGGGCCCGATTCACTGTCCTGCACCGTGGCGATCTTCCGACCCAGCACGTCATGCTGGGTCCAGTGGCCTGCCGATATGTCCGCGCTGGCGCTCGGGTAGGATTCAAAGACCCGGTTGCCTGCGGTGTCGTAGGCAAAGCGCTGGAAGCGCTGCGTCGCGGGTTGATCGCCGGCATCGAATTCGCTGACCAGCAGGGGCCGCCACAGGCCATCGAAGTACGTGACACGTCGCGCGTTGCCAGCCGCCACGCTATGCATCCAGTGGCCTGCCGGCATACCGTGCTGCGGCGATTGCATGGGTGCGAATGCTGCGGTGGTGGCATGCCATGTGCTGCTGTCGCCGCCGGGGTAGGTGACTGACGCCATGCGCCCCATCGGATCGTGTGTGTAGTGGGTGGTGAATCCGTTTTCGTCGGTGGCGGCCGTGACCCAGCCGTTGTCATCCACCGCCAACACCTGGGTGGTGTGGTCAGCGAACGTGCTCTGGGTGGGAATACCGCGTTTCCAACCGGACAACACGGTCCTGTTGCCGCGTGCGTCGGTAACAGCGGCCACGGTGCCATTGGCGTTGTAGTCCACGCGCTGGGTGAGCGCGCCGAAGGCGTAGGTCTGCGTGGGCATTGCGTGCGCATCGTAGACCGCCTCGGCCACCACGGTGCCGGCGTCCAGGTTCAGCAGGCGGCGCACCTGCCCCATCAGCCAGCGTTGCGGCAGGTCGTGGACATCCAGCTGCTCACGGATGCTGCCACTGGGGCCACTGCGGGTCTGGCTCACCACTCGTGCCATGGCATCGAAGGCGATCGCCTGCCATGTGTACGGCGTTGCGTCGCGCACAGTGGTGGTCCGCACCACCGGCCGCACCCACACCGAGGCCGGGTCGTTCACCGCTCCGAGGATTCCGCCGTACTCATTGGCGAAGGGCTGCGACTCAGCCAGTGCATCACTGAGGTACTCGGTGGTGGTGGTGCTCAGCTCGGCACCTGTGGCATCGAGGATGCGCTCGCCCAGCTGGCGGCCGTCGTTGGCTTGGTACAGCGTGCCAAACGTCAGCTGCTGCACGCTGTTGTCAGGACGGGTGACCATGACCTGTTTGCTCTGCGGGCAAGTGCTGCATGGGTAGGACGGCCGCTCATGGGGTGTTCCCCAGTAGCTGCCCGGCCGCCCGCTTGCGAGGTCGTAGTGCCAGCTCATCGGTGGCAGCCCAGGCCCAGTGATGGTCTTGCGCTGAAGACTGAGCACATCGAAGAATTCCGGAACCACCCGCGCATAGTCCGGTTGGCGCGGGTCGCCCTGCTGGACACATTCGCTGGCATGGATTCCAGTGCGCACATGGCGCACGTTGTCGAAGCTGAACTCTGCGCGCGCGCCACTGGGATGCACGGCGCTGAGCTGGTATCCGGACCGCAACAGTGTCGGGCGCGTGTGACACCATGCCGTGGGCGGCAGATCGTCGATGGGTGCATTGACGGCGGGCAGCAGTGTGCCGGCATAGGTGTACTCCCACCGGCTGTCGTCGGGCAACGTGACCAGGGTGAGCTCTGTTTCAAGGGGTCTGGCCGTGTACCCGTAGTGCCATGTGCGGCCGTTGGCCTGTACCTGGCTAACACCCCCGGCCGCGTAAGTCAGGGTGATCAGCCGGCCATCGTTCGACTCGATGCGGATGGGGTGGCCGGCCGCGTTGTACGTGAAGTGCACCGTGTTGCCAAAGCGATCTTCCACCCGACTCGCCAGCAGGTAGTAGCGCGTACGCGGTAGAAACACGTCGATCGACGCATACCCTTCCAGAGACGGGATGGACTTGTGCAGCGTGCTCTCGCGGCGGGTCACCATGCGGTCGAAGTAGTAGCGCTCACCCGCGGTTGTCGTCAGCCGATAGCCCTCGCCGCTTGTTCCGTCGCCCATGCCGATGCACGCAATGGCATCGCGTTCCCGGGTGGCCGCGCGGTAGCTTTGGCCGTCTGCCGGCCGTGGCGTGTCCTGCTGATACGACAGCATCGGTACATCGCCACGGCCCGGGATGTGCACCGTGATACCGCTCCAGAACTCGCGGACCGAGAACCGCCGCACGCCAGTCGGCACGCTGCCGCGGCTGCAGCGCGTGGCGGGCCATCCGCCGGCACTGGGGTAGGTGGCCGAGATGTGCGGAACGTCGATATCCCAGTTGCCAAGCCCCAGCAGACGCGCGTCGTGGGTGGCGACTTCATTCTGTGGCTGCAGTTCGATCGAGATGCGCCGCGCCACCTGCACCGGCAGCGAAGAGTTACCCGGCAGATCGACATCCACCACCCGGAATTCGGTACGTCCGTCATACAGGTTGATACGCTCGCCAAACAGTCCCGGCTCCAGTGCGGACGATGCTTCCGCGTTCTGGATGCGTTTTCTGTATTCGTGGTGCGGCGCGATGCCTGAAGGCACCTGCTGTGCGGCCACGGGCAGCGCCAGGCACCAGAGCACGGCAGCCGATGCTGCCAGCAAACCACCCCGTACGATCGGGCCGTGCACCATGTGAGTCTCCCTGCGGGCGGTTGCACTCGACGGATGGCGGTACACGTACGTGCCGATCGGCCGGAAGTGCGCTTCACGGGCCTGCATTCCCCAGCCCGTGTAAAGACGCTAGCAGGCGCTTCCGGGAGGGTGGCTGCGACCGGGCTGAAGGTTCCGCATGCGCTGTGTCGCGTCGGAACCAGCCATTTCCCATCGGCTTCGACACTGTCCATTGCGTAACACGCAGCACGACTCAACCGATCCGGCAACGTCGGCTGACGCCGACGACCTCAGTGGTAGCCCGCGTCCGCGCGCACCTTGCCGCGGAACACGTGATAGGACCATGCCGTGTAGCCGAGAATCACCGGCAGCAGCATCGCCAGGCCGACCAGGCTGAACCGCAGCGAGCTTTCCGGCGCGGCGGCCTCCCACAACGTCAGCGAGGGCGGCAGCAGGTACGGCCACATGCCCAGCACCAGCCCGGCAAAGCCCAGCACGAACAGGCCCAGGCTGAGCAGGAACGGCGTCAGGTCGCGCCGGGGGTGGTTCACGCTGCGCCACAGCGCCACCGCCACGGCCAGGGTCAACACCGGCACCGGCGACAGCCACCAGAAGTTGCCGTCGGCGAACCAGCGTTCCATCAGCCGCGATTCCAGGAACGGCAGCCAGCTGCTCACCAGCCCCATCGCCGCGATCACGGCGATCACCAGCGGGCGGGTCATCTGCCGCGCCAGCGCCTGCACGCGCCCTTCCGTCTTCAGGATCAGCCAGGTGCTGCCAAGCAGTGCGTACCCGGCCACCAGCGCAGCCCCGGTCAGCATCGCGAACGGGCTGAACCAGGCGAACGCGCCGCCCTGGTAGACACCGTCCACCAGCGGCAGGCCCTGCACGAGGGTTCCCAGGATCACGCCCTGGGCGAAGGTAGCCAGCAGCGAGCCCAGGCCGAAGGCCACGCTCCACAGGCGCTGCGACCGGTGCGCCTTGAAGCGGAATTCGAACGCCACGCCACGGAACACCAGCGCCATCACCAGCAGCAGCACCGGCAGATACAACGCTGAAAGCAGCACCGCATACGCCTTGGGGAACGCCGCCAGCAGGCCCGCACCGCCCAGCACCAGCCAGGTTTCGTTGCCGTCCCAGATCGGCGCGGCAGTGTTCATCATCAGGTCCAGCTGCGCTTCGTCTTCGGCGAACGGCGCCAGCAGGCCGATTCCCAGCACGAACCCATCCAGCACGACGTACATCAGCACGCCGAAGCCGATCACCGCGAACCAGGCCACGGGCAACCAGGTGGTCAGTTCCATCTCAGCGCTCCTCCAGCGGTTCGTCGGCGGCCGACAGCGGGCGGGCCGGCGTGTGGCTGCCGTGGTCCAGCGCCGGTGCCTGCTCATGCGGGCGCGGGCCATGCCGCAGAATCTTCACCAGGTACCAGATGCCCCAGCCGAACACGAAGGCGTAGCCCAGCACGTAGACCGCCAGCGACAGCGCCACCATCCACGGGCTGTGCGGCCCCACCGCATCGGCGGTGCGCAGCACGCCGTACACCACCCAGGGCTGGCGCCCCATCTCGGTCACGAACCACCCGGCCACCAGCGCGATGAAACCGGCCGGCAGCATCATGTTCCAGCCGCGCAGCAGCCACGCCGAGCCCAGCAGCCGGCCGCGCCACAGCTGCAGCGCCGAGAGCCAGGCCAGCAGCAGCATCAGCATGCCCAGCCCGACCATGATGCGGAAGGCGAAGAACACCGGCGTCACCGGTGGCCGCTCGCTGGCCGGCACGCTGGTGAGCGGAGCGAAGGTCCCGTCCAGCGAGTGGGTCAGGATCAGGCTGCCCACGCGCGGAATGGCCACCTCCATTTCGTTGCGCTGTTCCGCTTCGTTGGGCAGCGCGAACAGTACCAGCGGTACGCCCTCGCCCGGCGCGCTCTCGTGCCAGTGCGCTTCCATGGCGGCGACCTTCATCGGCTGGTGCTTGAGCGTGTTCAGCCCATGCATGTCGCCGGCGAAGATCTGCAGGGGCACGGTGATCGCGGCGAAGACCACCGCCGCGGTCAGCATGCGCCGGCCCGCCTCCACATGGGTCCCGCGGCGCAGGTACCACGCGCCCACGCCGCCGATGACGAAGCAGGTGGTGATGAACGAACCCAGCGCCATGTGCGTGAGCCGGTACGGGAAGGAGGGGTTGAACACCACCTGCCACCAGTCGCGCGGCTGCACGATGCCGTCCACCAGCTCGAACCCCGCCGGGGTGTGCAGCCAGCTGTTGGAGGCAAGGATCCAGAACGTGGACACCAGCGTGCCCAGCGCCACCATGCAGGTGGAGGCGAAGTGCAGGCGCGGCGACACGCGGCCCCAGCCGAACATCATCACCCCCAGGAAGCTGGCCTCCAGGAAGAACGCGGTGAGCACCTCGTAGGTCAGCAGGGGACCGATCACCGTGCCGGCCACTTCGCTCAGCCGCGGCCAGTTGGTGCCGAACTGGAAGGCCATGACGATGCCGCTGACCACGCCCATGCCGAAGGACACCGCGAAGATCTTCTGCCAGAAGAAGTACAGCTCGCGCCAGACCGGCAGGCGGGTACGCAGCCAGCGCCATTCCACGAACGCCAGCCAGCTGGCCGTGCCGATGGTGAAGGCCGGGAACAGCACATGGAAACTGACGACGAATCCAAACTGGATCCGGGACAACAGCAACGCGTCCAAGACACTTCTCCTGCCGGGGTCCGGGTGGGATACCGCACCAGTTTAGGCCGGTTTCGGCGCGCCGGGATGCGACCGGGTGACGCGCTGCTTCATTCGGTCGCAGGGGGGCGCGACGCCGCCGGCATGACCTGTGGCCCCTACGGCCCGGACGGGCGGCTGCTACGCTTGCGCGGTTTCCCTTCTGGTGCGTCCGCCCATGTCCCGAGTGCTGCCCTTGTCCCTCCTGCTGTCCGCCCTGCTGGCCGTACCGGCCGCGCAGGCCGCGCCGACGCCCATCACGATCGAGCAGGCCATGGCCGACCCGGACTGGATCGGGCCGCCGGTGGAGAAGGCCTGGTGGTCGTGGAACAGCCAGCAGGTGGAGTACCAGCTCAAGCGCAAGGGCAGCCCGGTGCGCGACACCTTCCGTCAGCCGCTGGCCGGGGGCGTGGCCACGCAGGTGGCCGACGACCAGCGCGGCACCCTGGATGTGGCCGACCCGGTCTACGACCGCACCCGCACGCGTACGGCCTTCGTGCGCAATGGCGATGTGTTCCTGCGCGACCTGCGCAGTGGCGCGCTGACCCAGCTCACCCGCAGCAGTGAGCGCGCCAGCGGGGTGAACTTCGCGGCGGACAACGGTGTGATCTGGCGTGTGGGCCAGAACTGGTTCCACTGGACCGCCGCCACCGGCGTGCAGCAGGTGGCCAGCCTGAAGGCGGAGAAGAACCCGGCCGATGCGCCCAAGGCCGACGTGCTGCGCGAGCAGCAGCTGCGCACGCTGGAAACCCTGCGCCGCGACCGCGAGCAGCGCGAGGCCCTGCGTGACCAGGACCTGCGCTGGCGCCAGGCCGACCCCACCCGGGCCGCGGCGCCGGTCTACCTGGGCACGGATGTGGAGATCGTCGACAGCGTGCTGTCGCCGGACCTGAACCAGCTGATCGTAGCCACGCGGCCGAAGGATTTCGACGAAGGCCGTGGCGGCAAGATGCCGCTGTACGTGACCGAGTCCGGTTACGAGGAAACCGAAGAGACCCGCACCCGCGTGGGCCGCAATGGCGCCGAGCCGCACACCCTGTGGCGGGTGGACGTGCGCAGCGGCAAGGCGGAGAAGCTTTCGCTGTCGGCGCTGCCGGGCATTGCCACCGACCCGCTGGCCGACCTGCGCCGCAAGGCCGGGAAGGACGCGCTGAAGGGCGAGCGCAGCGTGCAGGTGATGAGTGACTTCATGGGCGGCGGCATGCGCTGGAGCGCCGATGGCCAGCAGGCGGCGGTGATGCTGCGTGCCAACGACAACAAGGACCGCTGGATCGTCAGCATCGGCAGCGATGGCCGCGTGCAGACCCGCCACCGCCTGACCGACGCCGCCTGGATCAACTGGGGCTTCAACGATTTCGGCTGGATGGCCGACGGCCGCACGCTGTGGCTGCTGTCCGAAGAGTCGGGCTTCTCGCACCTGTACACGCAGTCCGGCAACAGCCGGCCCCAGGCGCTGACCAGTGGCCGATGGGAGACCTCCGCACCGGTGCCCTCGGCCGACGGCACCGGTTTCTACTTCCTGTGCAATCAGCAGGCCCCGCACGACTACGAGGTCTGCGCGGTGGACACCGGCAGCCGCCAGGTACGGGAGCTGACCGCCCTCAACGGGGTGGAGGATTTCTCGCTGTCGCCGGATGGCCAGCAGCTGCTGGTGCGCTATTCCGGCGCCTACCTGCCGCCGCAGCTGGCGGTGGTGCCGGCCGCTGGCGGCCAGGCGCGCGTGCTCACCGATACCCGCAGCGCGGAGTACAAGGCACGGCAGTGGGTGGAGCCGAAGCTCGTGGCGGTGCCGTCCAAGCACGGCGCCGGCGTGGTCTGGGCCAAGTACTACGGCCCGGAGACCAAGGAGCCGGGCCGCCAGTACCCGATCGTGATGTTCGTGCATGGCGCCGGCTACCTGCAGAACGTGCACCAGCGCTACCCGGCCTATTTCCGCGAACAGATGTTCCACAACCTGCTGGTGCAGCAGGGCTACATCGTGCTGGACATGGATTACCGCGGCAGCGAAGGCTACGGGCGTGACTGGCGCACGGCGATCTACCGCAACATGGGCCACCCGGAACTGGAGGACTACCAGGACGGCCTGGACTGGCTGGTGGACACCCAGCAGGGCGACCGTGACCGCGCCGGCATCTACGGCGGTTCCTACGGCGGCTTCATGACCTTCATGGCGCTGTTCCGTGCCCCGGGCACGTTCAAGGCCGGCGCGGCACTGCGCCCGGTGGTGGACTGGCACAACTACAACCATGCCTACACCAGCAACATCCTGAACACCCCGGAGCTGGATCCGGAGGCGTACCGCGTGTCCTCGCCGATCGAATACGCGCAGAACCTGCAGGACCACCTGCTCATCGCCCACGGCATGATGGATGACAACGTGTTCTTCCAGGATTCGGTCAACCTGAGCCAGCGCCTGATCGAGCTGCACAAGGACAACTGGAGCATTGCGCCGTACCCGCTGGAGCGCCACGGTTACACGCGGGCCGATTCCTGGCTGGACCAGTACAAGCGCATCCTGAAGCTGTTCAACCAGAACGTGAAGGCAGCCGACGGGACCTGACCCCGCACACGGCAGCGGCGGCATGGACTGCCGCCGCTGCCGCCTCCCTCTCCTCTCACCGAGGCCTCCGGATGCCCTCTTCCCCGCCGCTGCCGCACCGCGCCGCCGCACCTGCCCCGCAGGACACCGTGCGCCCGGTGGCGATCGTGTCGCTGCTGGTCTGCGCCCTGATGCTGGTGTGGTTCGTCGGCCAGACGGCCCTGATGTGGCCGCTGTCGACGACCGCGGCGTGGCAGACCCTGGTCACGCTTGCGGCAGACAACGACCTGCCAGCCAGCCTGCAGTGGATGCTGCGGCATCCGGTACTCACCAGTGGCCTGCTGGCCGCGGCCTGCGTGCCCTCGCTGCTGGCCAGCTGGGGCCTGTACCGGGTGCGCCGCTGGGGCTTGTGGAGCTTCGTGGTGCTGCTCGTCGTCTCCGGCCTGGCCAACCTGCTCTTCGCCGGCTGGGTGGACGCCGTGCTGGCCGACCTGATCGGCCGCATCCACGAGGCCGACCTGCACGACCGGCTGCAGGCCCAGCGGCTGATTCTCGCCCTGACGCTGTATGGCGGCTCGCTGGCGGTGCTGGTGCTGCAGCTGTGGTACGCCTGGCGCCTGCTGCGCCCGGACGTCCGCGCCCGGTTCCGCGCGGGTGGGCCGGCGGACGCCACGGGGCCTGCGGTACAGTAACCCCATGACTCCTTTCGACCGCGTACGCGCCTACCTCACCGACCTGCAGGACCGGATCTGCACCGCCATCGAAGCCGCCGACGGCCAGGCCCGCTTCCAGGAAGACAGCTGGCAACGGGCAGAGGGCGGCGGCGGGCGCACGCGCGTGCTGCGCGACGGGGCGGTGTTCGAACAGGCCGGCATCGGCTTTTCCGACGTGGCCGGCACCCGCCTGCCGCCTTCGGCATCGGCCAACCGGCCCGAACTGGCCGGGGCGTCGTGGCGTGCCACCGGGGTGTCGCTGGTGTTCCACCCGGCCAACCCGTACCTGCCGACCACGCATGCCAACGTGCGCTACTTCCGCGCCGAGCGCGACGGCGAGGTGGTGGCGGACTGGTTCGGCGGCGGCTTCGACCTGACCCCGTTCTATCCCTTCGACGAGGACGTGCGGCACTGGCACCAGGTCGCCCACGACCTGTGCGCGCCGTTCGGCGCCGAGCGCCATGCCGCGCACAAGCAGTGGTGCGATGAGTATTTCTTCCTGCGCCACCGCAACGAGACCCGCGGTGTGGGCGGGCTGTTCTTCGATGACCTGCATGGCGATTTCGAGCGTGATTTCGCCTACCTGCGGGCGGTGGGCGATGGCTTCCTGCAGGCCTACCTGCCGCTGGTGGAGCGACGCAAGGACACCCCGTACGGCGAACGCGAGCGCGAGTTCCAGCTGTACCGCCGCGGCCGCTACGTGGAGTTCAACCTGGTCTATGACCGCGGCACGCTGTTCGGCCTGCAGAGTGGCGGGCGCAGCGAAAGCATCCTGATGAGCCTGCCGCCGCGGGTGCGCTGGGAATATGGTTTCACCCCGGAACCCGGCAGTGCCGAAGCCCGCCTGGCCGATTACCTGGTGCCGCGCGACTGGCTGCAGGCGCTGCCGCGCTAGGCGCCGGACGGCCGCGACAGGATGGTGATGTGGCCGTTGATCTCCAGCAGTGCCAGCTGCACCTGCTCCACGCCCACGCAGCCCTGTTGACGCAGGGCCGCATCGAAGTCGGCACGGCTGACCTGCTCGCGCCGCAGCACCGCCTCCAGCAGCCGGCCGTCGCGGGCGATGACCACCGGCTCGCCCTCCACCAGCCGCTCGATCCGGCGGCTGCGTGTGCTCATCCAGCCCACCGCGTAGTTCAGCGCGATCAGCGTGGCGGCCAGCAGCAGGCCGCCGCCCAGTGACGTGTCGCTGCCCAGCAGCGCGTTCTGTACGGCGTTGCCCAGCAGCACGATCAGCAGCACATCGAACGGGGTGATCTGGCCCAGCGCGCGCTTGCCGCCCAGGCGCACCATGCCCAGCACCACCACATAGACCACGACCGCCCGCAGGACGAACTCCCACCACGGCATCGCCAGGGCGAACAGGTCGTGCATGGCGGCGTCTCGGCAATCAGGGGTGCCCAGCGTGGCGCACGCCGCGCTGGCTGGCAATGGCAACCGGCAGCGGACGCAGCGGAGCGGGAAGGCAGGAATAAAAAAGCCCCGCTGACCAGGGGGAGGTCAACGGGGCCGGGGAACGGGCGCTTGGGGAGGAGCCCCCGTTCCGAGATCTGCTCCAGGGGATGGGAGAGATCCACAACAGGCGTTGCGCCTGTTGAGGGCTATGTAAACACTTCCAACATTGACGAATCGTGAAGTTCCCCCATTTATCGAAATGCCATCGCCGAAATGTTCATGTTCGAGTCAGAAAAAACGAAAAATGAACAAAAAAGCCAGCTTTTAATGGCATTTACGACTCAATGCGCCTCGTCCCAATTGAGGCCGTCCCCCGTGTCGACCACCAGCGGAACACGCAGCCGGGCCGCCTGCGACATGCGCTCGACCACGCCGGTCCGCAGTTCGTCGATGAACCCGGCCTCGCACTCGAACACCAGTTCATCGTGCACCTGCAGGATCATCCGCGCCGGCGCAGCGGTCTCGTGCAGCCAGTGGTCCACATCCACCATGGCGCGCTTGATGATGTCGGCCGCCGTGCCCTGCATCGGGGCGTTGATCGCCGCGCGTTCTGCGCCGGCACGCAGGCCCTGGTTGCGGGCATTGATGTCGTTCAGGTAAAGCCGGCGGCCGAACAGGGTTTCCACGAACCCCTGCTCGCGCGCCTGCTGGCGCATGCGCTCCATGAAATCACGCACGCCGGGGTAGCGGCTGAAGTACAGCGCCACATAATCCTGCGCCTGGCCGCGGTCGATGCCGAGGTTGCGGGCCAGGCCGAAGGCGCTCATGCCGTACATCAGGCCGAAGTTGATCGCCTTGGCCGCACGCCGTTCGTTGCTGGTCACTTCTTCCAGGGTACGGCCGAACACTTCGGCCGCCGTGGCCCGGTGCACATCGGCGCCCTGCTCGAAGGCCCGCACCAGGCCCGGGTCGCCGGACAGGTGGGCCATGATGCGCAGTTCGATCTGCGAGTAGTCCGCCGCCAGCAGCCGGCACCCGGGCGGTGCCACGAAGGCGCGACGGATGCGCCGGCCATCGTCGGTGCGGATCGGGATGTTCTGCAGGTTCGGGTCGGACGAGGACAGCCGGCCCGTGGCGGCACCGGACTGGTGATAGCTGGTGTGCACCCGGCCGGTTTCCGGGTTGACCATCTCCGGCAGCTTGTCGGTGTAGGTGCTGCGCAGCTTGGCCAGGCCGCGGTACTCCAGGATCACCCGCGGCAGCTCGTGCTGGTCGGCAATGGCCTCCAGCGCCTCCTCGTTGGTGCTCGGCTGGCCCTTGGGCGTCTTCACCAGCGCGGGCAGCTTGAGCTCGTCGAACAGCACCGCCTGCAGCTGCTTGGGCGAATCCAGGTTGAAACTGCGCCCGGCCAGCGCCGTGGCCTGCTGCTGTGCCGCCAGCATGCGGGCGGAGAGCACCTGGCTCTGCCGGCGCAGCTCCTCCACGTCCACCTTCACCCCGTTGGCTTCGATGCGGGTCAGCACCGGGACCAGCGGCATCTCGATGGCGCTGTAGACCTGCTCCAGGGCCGGTTCGGCGGCCAGCTGCGGCCGCAGCACGTGATGCAGGCGCAGGGTGATGTCCGCATCTTCGGCGGCATAGCGGCTGGCGTCCTCGATGGCCACCTGCGAGAAGGAGATCTGCTTGGCGCCCTTGCCGGCCACCTCCTCGAAGGTGATCGTGGTGTAGCCCAGATAGCGCCGTGCCAGCGAATCCATGTCGTGGCGGGTGGCGGTGGAATTGAGCACGAAGCTCTGCAGCATGGTGTCTTCGGCGTAGCCCTGGACCTGCACGCCGTGGCGGCGCAGCACGTGCAGGTCGTACTTGCCATGCTGGCCGAGCTTTTTCTTCTGCGGGTCCTCCAGCACCGGCCGCAGCGCATCCAGGACCTGCTGCAGCGGCAGCTGCGCCGGCGCGCCCGGGTAATCGTGCCCGACCGGGATGTACGCCGCCTGGCCCGGCTGCACCGCCAGGCTGATGCCCACCAGCCGTGCCCGCATGGCGTCCAGGGCGTCGGTTTCGGTATCGAAGCTGATCAGCTCGGCCTGCTCCAGGCGCTTCACCCAGTCCTGCAGCTGGGCGGGGGTCAACACCGTCTCGTACTGGCCGGGTGCGGCCAGGGCCGGGTCGACCGCCACCGCGTCGGGCGCGGCACTGCGGGCGAAGCCGGCGGCGGTACCGCGCAGGTTCGGGGCCGGCTCGCTGTCCACCACCGGGGCCGGCACCGGCCCACCCAGTTCCTTCAACGCCTGGGTGAAGCCGTAACGCAGGTACAGCTCGGCCAGCGTGTCCACCGCCGGCTCGCGCAGCGAGAGCGTGGAGGGGCTGGCCTCCAGCGCGACATCGGTGCGGATCGTCACCAGCTCGCGGTTCAGCGGCAGTCGCTCCAGCGCAGCGCGCAGGTTCTCGCCGATCTTGCCCTTCAGGGTCGGCGCGGCCGCCATCACCCCGTCCAGGTTCTGGTATTCAGCCAGCCACTTGGCGGCGGTCTTCGGCCCGCACTTCTCCACGCCGGGCACGTTGTCCACGGTGTCGCCCATCAGCGCCAGCAGGTCAACGATCTGGTCGGCGCGCACGCCGAACTTGTCCATCACCGCCGCGTCCGAATCCATGCGGCTGCCCGTCATGGTGTTGACCAGTTCGATGCCGGGCCGTACCAGCTGGGCGAAGTCCTTGTCACCGGTGGAGATGGTCACCTGCAGGCCCTGGGCCACCCCCTGCAGCGCCAGCGTGCCGATCACATCATCGGCTTCCACGCCGGGAATGCGCAGGATGCTGATGCCCAGCGCCTCGACGATGCGGCACATCGGCTCGACCTGGCTGCGCAGCTCGTCGGGCATCGGGGGGCGGTTGGCCTTGTACTGGTCGTACAGGTCGTCGCGGAAGGTCTTGCCCGGGGCATCCACGACAAAGGCGATGTGCTCGGGGCGCTCCTTCAGCGTGGCGCGCAGCATGTTGACCACGCCGAACAGCGCGCCGGTCGGCTCGCCCTGGGCATTGGTCAGCGGCGGCAGCGCGTGGAACGCGCGGTACAGGTAACTGGACCCGTCGATCAGGACTAATCTGCTCATGCGGCAATTCTACGCGCCCGTGCATGCACGGCGGCCACACATGGCTGGGGCATAATCGGCCCCCCGACGCGCTGAAAGGATCCCCGGCCCATGAGAACCCTGATGCTGGCTCCGCTGATGCTGGCTCCCCTGTTGCTGCTGGCTGGCTGCGCGAGCATGGGCGGTGCCGGTGCGCCGCCGGTGGATGTGCGCGGCGCGGATATCGCCCAGCGCACGCTGGACAACGGCGATACCGTGGAAGAGTACCGGGTGTCCGGCCAGCTGCGCATGGTCAAGGTCACCCCGGCCACCGGACCGGCGTACTACCTGTACGACCGCAACGGTGATGGCCGGATGGACAGCGACAGGGACGGCGTGGCGCCGGTGTACTGGAAGCTCTACAGCTGGTGAGCCTGCTGGTGGCGCGCCCGTGAGCAGCACCGAACGCCGCAGCGCCGCCGCGGATGCGGCGGCCCTGCGCCGTGGCCTCACCCGCGAACAGCTGGCGGCCGTGGAGACGCTCGAGCACTTCGGCTGGCAGCTGCGCTTCGTGCGCCGGCCCCTGTTCCGCGACCCGATCCCGGTGCTGTTCGACCGCAGCGGCGAGCGTTACGTGGTCCTGCAGGCCGACGGCAGCCTGGATGAATCGCAGACCCTGACGCTGCGCGACTGACCCCGCACCGGCCTGCGCGGCAGGCTCAGCGGATCACCAGCACCGGCAGGCTGCTGCGGGCGAGCACCTCGGCCGTCTGGCTGCCCAGCAGCACCCGGGTGACCCCGCGGCGACCGTGCGAGGTCATCACGATCAGGTCGCTGTTGTGGTCGGCCGCCGTTTCGATGATGCCGTCGGCTGCATAGCGGTCCAGCACGTGGATCCCCGTGGCACGCACGCCCTGCTGCTGCGCGGTGGCCAAGGCCGGCTGCAGGATCTTCTGCGCGGCGTCGTCGCGGTCAGCCTTGTACTCGGGGCTGTTCATGTAGCCCACGCTCCAGCCCATGGCGTCATACATGCCGACGGCCCAGGGCTCGGAGACGGTGACGATGACCACATCCGCGTCCAGGTCCTTGGCCAGCTCCAGACCCTTGGCGAGACCTTTCTCGGACAGTTCCGATCCATCGGTGGCGATCAGGATGCGCGTGTACATGGTGGACTCCGGGGTGGCAGGGAGGGAACACCACCATTGCACACCCGCCGTGGAGAGCGCGCTTTGACCATGATCAATCGCAGTGCAGCACGGCCGCGGCGGGCGCCCATGGCATGATCGGTGCATGCGCAACCTGCTCTTCTGTTGGCTGTTCCTGCTGCTGCCCGTGCCGGCGCTGGCCGACGCGCCGGCCGAGCCGGCGATCCTGGTGTTCACCCGCACCGCCGGGTTCCGCCACGACTCCATTCCCACCGCCGTGGCCACCCTGCGCGCGCTGGGCCAGGCCCAGGGCCTGCGCGTGGATCACGGCGAAGACCCCACCGTCTTCAGCACCGGTCAGCTGGCCCGCTACCGTGCGGTGGTGTTCGCCAGCACCACCGGCGACATCCTGGACCCGGCACAGCAGGCGGCGCTGCGGGCCTTCGTGGAAGGCGGCGGTGGTTTCATGGGCCTGCATGCGGCGGCCGATACCGAGTACCAGTGGCCGTGGTACGGCGAGCTGGTGGGGGCGTGGTTCGACAGCCACCCGCCCGGGCTGCAGACCGCGCAGGTCACCCTGCACGGCGGTGCCCATGACGGCCAGGCATGGACGGTGACCGACGAGCTGTACAACTACCGCCGCAACCCGCGGCCGTGGGTGCAGGTGCTGGCCACTGTGGATGAGCGTGGTTATGCCGGCGGCACCATGGGCGCCGACCATCCCATTGCCTGGTGCCGGCCGGTGGGCAAGGGCCGCAGCTGGTACACCGGCCTGGGCCACACCGACGCCATCTACGCCGATCCCACCCTGCGCGCGCTGCTGCAGCGCGGCCTGGCCCATGTCACCGGCGCCTCACCGCACTGCTGAAACCGGCGGCGCTCAGATCACCGTCAGGTTGGCGTAGGCCATCACCAGCCACTTGCTGCCGGCATCGGCGAATTCCACCTGCACGCGCGCATGCGCGCCGTTGCCTTCGTAGTCGGTGACCATGCCTTCGCCGAACTTGGGGTGGGTCACCAGCGCGCCCAGCTTCAACGGCGGCGCCTCGAGTGCGGCATGGCCGCCGTGCCGGCTGCTGCCCAGCGAGGCCGGCCGGGAGACCTGCACCTTGGGCCGCACTTCATGCAGCAGCTCGCGCGGAATCTCGCGCAGGAACCGCGAGGGCACGCCGTAGTTGTCCTGGCCGTGGATGCGCCGCGATTCGGCGTAGCACAGCACCAGCTTCTGCCGGGCGCGGGTGATGCCCACGTAGGCCAGGCGACGCTCTTCTTCCAGCCGTCCGCTTTCTTCCAGCGAACGCGCGCTGGGGAACAGCCCGTCTTCCATGCCGGCCAGGAACACCATCGGGAATTCCAGGCCCTTGGCCGAATGCAGGGTCATCAGCTGCACGCCGTCCTCGTCGGCCTGCGCCTGGCCTTCGCCGGCCTCCAGCGCCGCGTAGGCGAGGAAGGCGACCAGCTCGTCCATGCCCTCCACTTCCTCCACGTCATCGGGACGGCGCACGAAGCGCGAGGCCACCGACACCAGTTCGTCGAGGTTGTCGGTGCGCGATTCCGAATCCAGCGCGTTGCGGCTTTCCTTGCTCCAGTGCTCGCGCAGCTGGGAGCGCGACAGCACATGGTCGATGCGCTCGGCCAGGGTCATCCCGCCGGTCTGTGCGTGCAGTTCGTTCACCAGCTGCAGGAAGCCGGCCAGCGCGTTGCGGGCGCGTGCGGCCAGGGCGCTGCCCTGGGTGACCAGCATGGTGGCTTCCCACAGCGAGATGCCCTGCGCGCGCGCCTCCCGTCGCACTTCGTCCAGCGTGCGGTCACCGATGCCGCGCGTGGGCGTGTTCACCGCGCGCTCGAAGGCGGCATCGTCGTTGCGGTTGGACAGCAGGCGCAGGTACGCCAGGGCGTCCTTGATTTCCGCGCGCTCGAAAAAGCGCATGCCGCCGTACACGCGGTACGGCACCTGCTCGCTCAGCAGGGCCTCTTCCAGCGCGCGCGACTGCGCATTGCTGCGGTAGAGCACCGCCACCTCGGTGTAGCTGCCGCCATCGCGCACCCATTGCCGCGCGCGCTCCACGATGTAGCGGGCCTCGTCCATCTCGTTGTACGCCGCGTACAGGTCGATCGGCTCGCCATCGCCGCTGTCGGTCCACAGTTCCTTGCCGATGCGGTCCGGGTTGTGCGCGATCACCGCGTTGGCCGCACCCAGGATGTTGGCGCTGGACCGGTAGTTCTGCTCCAGCCGGATCGTCTGCGCGCCGGGGAAATCGCGCAGGAATCCCTGCACGTTCTCCACCTTCGCGCCACGCCAGCCGTAGATGGCCTGATCATCATCCCCGACCACGAACACGTGGCCGGACTCGCCGGCCAGCACGCGCACGAAGGCGTACTGGATGGCGTTGGTGTCCTGGAACTCGTCCACCAGGATCTCGCGGAAGCGCGCGCGGTAATGCGCCAGCAGCGCCGGGTTGTCACGCAGCAGCTCATGGGCGCGCAGCAGCAGCTCGGCGAAATCCACCAGGCCGGCGCGGTCGCAGCGCGCCTGGTATTCGATGTACGCCTGGCGCATCGTCTCCAGCCACGCATCGTGCGGCTCGGGCTGGATGTGCTGGGGCCGGCGGCCCTCGTCCTTCTGTTCGTTGATCCACCAGGCGATCTGCTTGGGCGGATGCTTGGCGTCATCCAGTTCCAGCGCCTGCACCACGCGCTTGACCAGCCGCAGCTGGTCATCGGAGTCCATCACCTGGAACCCTTCGGGCAGCCGCGCGTCCTGCCAGTGCAGCCGCAGCAGGCGGTTGGCCAGGCCGTGGAACGTACCGATCCAGGCGCCGCGGCTGCCATGCGGCAGCTGCGCGTCGATGCGGTGGCGCATCTCGCCCGCGGCCTTGTTGGTGAAGGTCACCGCGAAGATGCCGTGGGTCGGCACGCCCAGTACTTCGTGCAGCCAGGCGATGCGGTGGGTGAGCACGCGGGTCTTGCCGGACCCGGCACCGGCCAGCACCAGATGGTGGCCAGGAGCGGCGGAAACGGCTTCGCGCTGGGCCGGGTTCAGGCCATCGAGCAGGTGGGAGACATCCATCGCTCCATTTTACGACAAGCCGGCCTCCAGCTTGTCCACGGCCGCACGTGCGGCGTGGGCGGCCTGCTGACGCAGTTCAGGCACGGCCAGGCTTTCCCACAGCGTGCCGATGCGCAGGCTGCCCAGCACGGCGATGTCGGCATGCAGCTGCCCACCGGCGTCGTACAGGCGCTCGCTGTCGGCATCGCTGTCCAGGCCCAGACCGTGCGCGCCCGCGCGGGCCAGGCCGGTGCCGAGCATCTGCCGCAGCAGCGGATTACGCAGCGCATCGGCGCGTGTTTCCACCCCGGTGGCATTGACCAGTGCCGCCAGCGACCATTGCCGCAGCGGTTCGCCGCGCGCGGTCAGGCACAGCGCACCGTCATGCTCGCGCACGCCCTGCAGGCGCGTGCGGTGCAGCTGCAGGCGCCCATCGGCAATGGCCTGGTGCAGCTGTGCATATACCGGCGCGGCGATGCGGTGACGGTGCACGTCCCAATAGCGCACCACATGGCGCAGGAAACGACGCTGGTCGGCCTCATCCAGGCTGCGCCAGAGGGCCTGGCCCAGCGGACGGATCCGCTCCATCACGCTCTGCCAGGGAATGCCCGCGCGTGCCGCCTGCGCGGCGTGCTGGCGCAGCGCGCGCACGCGTTGGCGCAGGGTCATGGCCAGCAGCGGCTGCGGATCGAACCCGGCCGCCGCACCGTGGGCATGCGGCAGGGGCATCAGCGCATGCCGGGAGAACACATGCACGGTGCCCTGGTGGCCGGCGGCGAACAGGGCCAGCACCGTGTCCACCATGCTCAGCCCGGAGCCGATGATGCCCAGGTCGCCTTCACCGGCCAGCAGACGCACGCCTTCGTAGTCCCAGGCCTCGGCGACGCGGCCGCGCGGAAGGGTGTCGCCGCCGGGTACCGGCAGGGGACGCATGCTGTTGCCACAGGCCAGCACGACCTCGCGCGCCCGCGCGCGGCTGCCGTCGGCACAGCACAGCTGCAGGCACCCTTCGTCGCGCTGCAGTGACAGCACCGCCTGGGGGTACACCTGCAGCTGCGCCGGCGAGGCCGCCATGGCGTCCTGCAGGCGCTGCTGCAGGTAGGCGGCGTACTCGCGCCGCGCGACGAAGCGCGACGAAAGCGCCTCACGGCTGTCCTGCGCGTGCACACCGGCCGCCTGCAGGTAGTCGACGAAATCATCGGGCGCCTCGGGCAGTGCGCTCATCCGCCCCGCCGGCACGTTGAGCAGGTGCTCCGGCCAGGGCGTGGCATAGGCGATCCCCTGTGCGATCGTGGACGCCGGCTCGTACATCACCACGCGCAGCGCGCGGCGCGCATGGCGCAGTGCATGCAGGGCCAGCAGGGTGCCGGCCGCCCCGCCGCCGATGATGGCCAGGTCGGCAACGCCGAAATTCGCGGAATGTCCCATGCCGTCATTCTAGGCCATCGCGCCCAAACGCCCGGACAACGGCTACATCAGGGCATCGGCCAGCCGGGCGATGCCTTCGCGGCTGCGCCGCCAGGTGGGACGCCGCCGCCACTGTTCAAGGTCCAGCGCCTGCGCGTGCTGCAGGTAGTCCGCTTCGATGTCGCGCAGCTGCCGCACCAGGCCGCTGTCATAGCAGAGCAGGCCGATTTCCGCGTTCAGCGCGAACGAGCGGATGTCCAGGTTGATCGACCCGAGCAGGGCGATGTCGTCATCCACGCTCAGGTGCTTGGCGTGCAGGAAATGCGGCTCATACAGCGCGATGCGCACGCCACACCGCAGCAGTTCGTCGTAGTACGCCTCCTGCGCCCAGGCGGTCAGTGTCTGGTTGCTGCTGGCCGACAGGATCAGCTGCACCTGCACGCCGGACAGCGCGGCAATGCGCAGCGCGCTGAGCGTGGCCTCATCCGGGACGAAGTACGGCGTGACCAGCACCAGCCGGCGCCGGGCCAGATGGATCAGCGCATTGACCGCATCGCGCGCGTTGCTGAAAGGATAGGCCGGGCCACTGGGCAGCAGCTGGGTGGCGATGTCCTCGCCGCACACCGGCACCTCGGCAAGCACGTCCAGCCGCTGCCCGGTTTCCATGTACCAGTCGCTGGCGAACACCGCCTCCAGGTGCGCCACCGCCGGTCCGCGCACGCGCGCGACCAGTTCGCGGTTGGGGTGGCCGGGCACGAAGCAGGCATCGGCCAGGTTCTGCGAGCCGATGTAGCCCACGCGGTTGTCGATGACGGCGATCTTGCGATGGTTGCGCAGGTCCATGCGGCCACTGCGGCGCCAACGCAGGCCGCCGGGCAGCATGGCGCGCACATCGATCTGCCGGGCCAGCAGGCGCCGGCGGTAGGCACGCAGGCCGGGCTTGGCACCGACGGCATCCAGCAGCACGCGGCAGTGCACGCCGCGTGCGGCCGCACGCTGCAGCGCCTGCACCACCGCCTCGCCCACCGCATCTTCCAGCATCAGGTAGTAGAGCAGGTGCACGCGCTCCTGCGCCTGGTCGATGTCGGCGATCAACCGGGCCAGCGAACCGTCGTAATCACTGAGCAGGTCCACGGCATTGCCGTGCACCGGCATGAAATCGCCCTGGCGCTCGACCAGCGGCACGATCTCATCGATGGCGGTATCGCGGCGCGGCGTCCAGCGCAGTGCCCGCTGCAGGGCCTGCTCGTCGCGGATCACCTGCGAGGCTTCGGCCTGCCGCTGCACACGCTCGCGTGACAGCCACGGGTGGCCGAACAGCAGGTACAGCGGCAGCCCCAGCAGCGGCACGAACCCCACCAGCAGCAGCCAGCTGCGGGCGGCACCGGGCGTGGTGCGGGTGGGAATCCAGAACAGCGCCGCCAGCCGGATCATCCAGTCCAGCATCAGCAGCCATGAACCCAGCATCCACTCCAAGACCATCGGGTCAGCCATCGGCACGGGAGCCTCATTATGCCGGGCGCGTGGCGCGCCGGCCCAGCAGGCCGCCGGGCCGGGACGCGGACATGAAAAAACCCGCCGTGCGGCGGGTTTTTTCCGGGGACCAGTACTCCTTGCGGATTACTTGATCTTGCCTTCCTTGTACAGGACGTGCTTGCGCACGACCGGATCGTACTTCAGGAATTCCATCTTCCCCGGGGTGTTCTTCTTGTTCTTGTCCGTGGTGTAGAAGTGGCCGGTACCGGCCGAGGAAATCATACGGACCTTATCGCGCTTGCCTGCCATGATGCTTTACTCCTCAGACCTTTTCGCCGCGCGCACGCAGCTCAGCCAGAACGGAATCGATGCCGTTCTTGTCGATGGTGCGCAGTGCATGCGCGGAAACACGAAGCTTGACCCAGCGGTTCTCGCTGGCCACCCAGAAACGGCGCTCGTGCAGATTCGGCAGGAAACGACGACGGGTCTTGTTGTTGGCGTGCGAGACGTTGTTACCCGTCTGCACTCGCTTGCCGGAAACCTGGCATACGCGGGACATTGCGCACCTCGATAGTAGTAGTTGTCAGCCCGTAGCCCGGGAGACGGCGGCCTCGATGGTTGCCCACCACACGTCAAGAGAATCAAGAGGTTACGCTGGCGTTGGGCGGCCGGGGACGTGCTCCCGGGGGCGCCGCCCGGTCGGAAACCGGACACAGCGAGCCGCGCATTATGCACAGGTTCAAGCACTTGCGCAAGTTGTCCACAGGGCGTGACTGAACGTGCCGCGCTCCGTTCACGAAGCCGCTGGCCATACTGTGGCCCAGCCCCGACCTGCCTGCCCCGCATGCGCCTGCTGGCCCTGACCTATGGAACCGAAGGCGACACCCGCCCGCTGGTGATGCTGTGCGACGGCCTGCGCCGGGCCGGGCACGAGGTGATGCTGCTGGCCGAGCACGGCACCCTGGACAGCGCGCGTGCGCTGGGGGTGCCGCATGCGGCACTGGCCGGGGACATCCATGACGAGGTGGTGGCGCTGGTGGCGCGCGGCAACGGGCTGGCGGCCGCGTCGCGCGGGCTGGCGCGGATGGCCGGGCACCATACCTCGGCCTGGATGGCCCAGGCCGATGCCGCCGCCACCGGCTGCGATGCCGTGCTGACCGGTGGGCTGGCCGCCCTGGTGGGGCTGAGCGTGGCCGAGCGGCACGGCCTGCCGGCCATCGGCACGGGCATGATCCCGCTGACCCCCACGCGCGCGTTCGCCTCCGCGTTCCTGCCGCCGCTGCCATTGCCGGCGTTGCTGCGCCGGGCCAGCCACGGGCTGGTCAACCAGGCCGTGTGGCGGACCTTCCGCCGGCCCCTCAACGCGGCGCGCGTCGCGCTGGGGCAGCCCGCCCGCCGCACCCTGTGGACCGGCCTGCCGATGCTGTATGGCATCTCCCCGCAGCTGCTGCCACCGCCCGCCGACTGGCCGGCCGATCATGTGGTGTGCGGGCAGTGGCGCCTGCCGGCGCAGCCGTGGACGCCGCCCGCCGACCTGCAGGCGTTCCTCGACGCTGGCCCGGCGCCGGTTTACGTGGGGTTCGGCAGCATGACCGGCTTCGACCGCGAGCACGTGCTGCCGGCGCTGCTGCGGGCTTTGGCCCCACGCCGCGTGCTGGTGTTCCCGGGCTGGTCAGGCCTGCCCGCCACCGCCCTGCCCGACACTGTGTTCGTACTGGGCCCGACGCCGCATGAGGCGCTGTTTCCGCGCTGCGCGCTGGCCATCCATCACGGCGGCAGCGGCACGACGCATTCGGCATGCCGCGCCGGCATTCCCTCGCTGGTGATGCCGCTGGCCGCCGACCAGTTCTTCTGGGCCCGGCGTCTGCAGGAGCGGGGGGTCGCGCCACGGCCGCTGTCTCCCGGGCGGCTGGATGCGGCCACGCTGGCGGCGGCCCTGGCGTTCGCCGAGGACCCCGCCACACGGGCACGTGCCGCCGCGCTGGGCGCGGCCATGGCCGGCGAAGACGGGGTGGGTACCGGCGTGGCCCTGATCGAACGCTGGCTGTCCCGCCGGTGAGGGCGCCGACGCCGGGGTGGGGCGGCATCCGGGGCGGTTGATATTGTGTCCACGGCGAGGCGCTTGCTAGCCTCGCTGGCATGTACCGGCTCCTCCGCCACCTCCGCGCGACCCTGCTGATGCTGCTGATGGCGGCTTTCGTGGTCGTGCCGGTGGCCGATGTGCTGGCCTGTGCGGTGGAAACGCATGACGCCGTGGCCGAGGCAGGCCGTGTGGTGGCCGACGAGGCGACCGGTGATGCGGACAGCGCGCATACCGGGGCCTGCAGCCACAACCATTGCCACCACTCCACCCTGAGCCTGCCGGCCGGCCACCCTGCCGCGTTCGGCCCGCCGCGTCCGGCGCGCTGGAGCGCCGCAGACGGCAGCGCGACTGCCACCATCGCGCCGGGTGAACTGAAACGTCCTCCCCGGGCGTGAGCTGAACGCGTCCCGCGATCGCGGGCTTCCGTTTCCCTCACCACCGGAATTTTTCCATGTTGAACCTGATACCCCGGTCGCTGCGCGCGGCCGGGCGGCGCGTTGCCGTCGTGCAGCGCCCTGCCCCGGCCGTGGCGACCGCCACGCCGACCCTTCCTTCCTGCAACGTCGCCGCGCGCCTGCCCGGGCTCCGCGGCGTCCCTGGCGGTCCACACCGGGCATCCCCTCCGTGTCCGTGGTGGGCCGCAGGGCTGCTGGGCACGCTGCTGGCCGGCTGTACCGGCAGCGCGGAGGACGCCGCCGGGGTGCATGAGGATGACCACGGGCATGCGGCCGAAACGGCCGCGGCGACGCCCGGCCGACCGGCCGCAGCCGCCACGCCCGATGACGGTGTGCTGGTGCTCACCGCCGAGCAGATCCGGGCATCCGGTATCGAGGTCGTGGCGGTAGGGCGTGGCGGTGGCGGTTCCACACGCCTGTCCGGACGGGTCGAACCGTCGGTCGGTGCCCGCGCCTCGGTGGCGTCCAGCGTGACCGGCCGGGTTGAACGCGTGCTGGTGGCACCCGGCATGGCGGTGAAGCAGCACCAGACCCTGGCCGTGGTGGTCAGTGGCGAGGCAGCAGTGTTCCGCGCCAACGCGCTGGCGGCGGCGGCCGAGGCCGAGGCGGCCCGCCTGGCGCATGCGCGCAACCGGGCGCTGGTGGACCAGGGCGTGGTGGCCCGGCAGGACCTGGAAGCCTCGAATGCACGTGCGGTGGCCGCACAGGCCCAGGCGAGCGCCGCCCAGGCCCTGGCGTCGGCCAATGGCGCGCCCGACGCCAGCGGGCGCGTGCGCATCACCAGCCCGGTCGCCGGCATCGTCGGCAACGTGCAGGTCACCCCGGGTGGCGTCGTCGCCGCCGGCAGCGTGGTGGCCGATGTGGCCGATCCGGCGATGAACGAACTGGTGTTCACCGCGCCCCCGGCGCTCGCCGCGCAGGTGCGCCCGGGCATGACCCTGGACGTGAGTGGCCCGGCTGGCAGTTTCGCCGCCAGCGTGACCGGTGCGGCCGCCGATGTCCGCCCGCAGGGTGGCGTGGCGGTGATACGGGCGCTGCCGGTGCAGGGTCCCCTGCCGCCGGCCGGCTCGCCGGTATCGGCGGTGGTGATCACCGATGGCCAGGACGACACGCTCAGCGTGCCGGCCGATGCGGTGCAGCGCGTGGACGGTGGCAGTGCGGTGTTCGTTGCCGGCGACGCGGGCTTCCGTGCGCAGCCGGTGCTGACCGGTCGCCGGGCCGGCGACCGCATCGAGATCCTCGGCGGGCTCAGCGGCAGCGAGCGCATCGTCGGCACCAACGCGTTCCTGCTCAAGGCCGAACTGGCCAAGGGCGAAGCCGGGCACGGGCACTGAGGAGGCGACCATGTTCAACCCCATCATCGACACAGCGGTACGCCACCGCTGGCTGGTGGTCCTGGCCGCCGCGCTGCTGGCGGCCGCCGGCCTGTTCCAGCTGGGCACGCTGCCGATCGACGCCGTGCCGGACATCACCAACCGCCAGGTGCAGATCAACACGGTGGCACCGGCGTTGACGCCCGAGCAGATCGAGCGGCAGGTGACCTATCCGCTGGAAACCGCGCTGGCCGGCATTCCCGGCCTGACCACCACGCGTTCGCTGTCGCGCAACGGCTTCTCGCAGGTCACCGCGCTGTTCAGCGATGCCACCGACATCTACTTCGCCCGCCAGCAGGTCGCCGAGCGCATGCGCGAAGCGGCCGACGATCTGCCCGACGGGGCCTCGCCACTGCTTTCGCCGGTCACGACCGGCCTGGGCGAGGTGCTGATGTGGACGGTGGACTTCACCGCGTTCGATCCGGCCACCGTGGCCGGTACCGGGCAGGCCGGCTGGCAGGCCGGCGAGGTCTACCGCACGCCGGAGGGCACCGTGCTGCGCACGCCGGAAGAACGGGCGACCTACCTGCGCACCGTGCAGGACTGGATCATCGCGCCGCAGATGCGCGCCAGCCCGGGGCTGGCCGGTGTGGATACCGTCGGTGGCTACGTGAAGGAATACGGCGTGCACCCGGACACCGCCCGGCTGGCGGCGCACGGTCTGGGCCTGGCGGACCTGGTCACCGCCCTGCAGCGCGCCAACGTGCAGGCCGGTGCCGGGTTCGTCCAGCGTGCCGGCGAGGGGCTGGTGGTGCGTGCCGATGGCCTGGCACGGACCACCGACGACCTGGCGCAGGCCCCGGTGGCGATCCGCAACGGCGCGGTGGTGCGCGTGGCCGATGTGGCCGATGTCGCGCTGGGCCGTGCGCCCCGCCTGGGTGCGGCCAGCCGCAATGGCCACGAGGCCGTGCTCGGCACGGCGCTGATGATCGCCGGCGGCAACAGCCGCACCGTGGCCCAGGCCGCGGCCGAACGGCTGCGGCGGATCAACGCCTCACTGCCGCCGGCTATCGTCGCGGTGCCGGTGCTGGACCGCAGCGAACTGGTCAACGCCACGATCGGTACGGTCGCGAAGAACCTCACCGAGGGCGCGCTGCTGGTGGTGGCGGTGCTGTTCCTGCTGCTGGGCAACCTGCGTGCGGCGGCGATCACCGCGCTGGTGATCCCGCTGTCGTTCCTGTTCGCGGTGATCGGCATGAACCGCTTCGGCATCAGCGGCAACCTGATGAGCCTGGGCGCGCTGGATTTCGGCATCCTGGTGGACGGGGCGGTGATCGTGATCGAGGCGACCCTGCTGATGCTGGGGCAGCGCCGCGCCGAACTGGGCCGCGCGCTGACGGCCGCCGAGCGGCTGCGGGTGGCCGCCGATGCGGCGCGGAAGATGGCCCGGCCGGCCGCGTTCGGCCAGCTGATCATCCTGCTGGTGTTCGCGCCGATCCTGACCCTGGAAGGTGTGGAGGGCAAGACATTCCAGCCGATGGCCGCCACCTTCATGCTGGCCCTGGTCGGTGCCTTCCTCGTCTCGTTCACCTTCGTGCCGGCGATGGCCGCGCTGCTGGTGCGCGCGCCGGCAGTCAAGGACGGCCAGGTGCATGGCCGTGCCGATGCGCACGAAACACGGGTGCTGCGCATGCTGCGCCGACGCGTCGAGCCGGCCATCCGCGCCGCGGTGGCGCGGCCGCGCCTGGTGCTGGCCGGTGCGCTGATGACCCTGCTGGTGGGCGCCGGGAGCGCTTCGCTGCTCGGCCGCGAGTTCATGCCGACGCTGGACGAGGGCAACCTGGCGATGCAGGCGCTGCGCGTGCCGTCCACCTCGCTGGAGCAGTCGCTGGCGATGCAGTTGGCGCTGGAAAGGAGCCTGGCCGCGCAGCCGGAAGTGGACACGGTGTTTTCGCGCACCGGTACCGCCGAGGCGGCGATCGATCCGATGCCGCCGCACATTTCCGACAGCGTGATCGTGTTGAAGCCACGCAGCCACTGGCCCGATCCGGTGTTGCCGAAGGAGGCGCTGGTGGCCCGCTTCGAGCAGGTGGCCGGCCAGCAGCTGGGCAACAGCCTCGAGTTCAGCCAGCCCATCGAGCTGCGCTTCAACGAGCTGATCTCCGGCGTGCGCACGGACCTGGCGGTGATGGTGTACGGCGATGATTTCGCGGAGCTGCAGAAGGTGGCCGAGCAGGTGGCCGCAACGCTGCGCGCGGTGGACGGGGCCGCCGATGTACGTGTGGAGCAGAGTACCGGGCTGCCGACGGTGAACGTGAGGATCGACCACGGCGCCGCCGCGCACTACGGGCTGACCGCCGCTGACGTGAGCGAGGCACTCGCCACCGGCATCGGGGGCACGGCCGCCGGACGGATCTTCGAGGGCGACCGCCGCTTCGATGTCGTGGTGCGGCTGGACGAGGCCGCACGCAACGACCCGGACCAGCTGGCCGCGCTGCCCATCGTCACGCCGGCCGGTCCGGTGGTGCCGCTGTCCTCGCTGGCGCGCATCACGGTCAGCGAAGGGCCCAACCAGATCAGCCGCAACAACGGCAGCCGCCGCGTGGTGGTGCAGGCCAACGTACGCGGCCGTGACCTGGGCGGCTTCGTCGGCCAGGCCCAGGCCGCGGTCGCCGGCGTGGCGCTGCCTGCGGGTATCCATCTGGAATGGGGGGGCCAGTTCGAGAACCTGCAGCGCGCGGAAACGCGGCTGGCGATGGTGGTGCCGGGCGTGTTCGTGCTGATCGGCACCCTGCTGTTCATGGCCCTGCGCAGTGGGCGGCAGGCGGCGCTGGTGTTCAGCTGCGTGCCGCTGGCGCTGGTGGGCGGCCTGCTGGCGCTGCTGCTGCGCGGGCTGCCGTTCTCGGTCTCGGCCGCAGTGGGCTTCATTGCCGTGTCCGGCGTGGCCACCCTGAACGGACTGGTGCTGATGCAGGCGATCGGCGAACGCCTGGAGCGCGGGGAGCTGCCGCTGCAGGCGGCGATCACCGGTGCCTGCAGCCGCCTGCGCGCGGTATTGACCACGGCGCTGGTGGCGATCGTCGGCTTCATCCCCATGGCCGTTGCCCGCGGCGCGGGCGCGGAAGTGCAGATGCCGCTGGCCACGGTGGTGATCGGCGGGCTGGTCAGCGCGACCGTGCTGACCCTGCTGGTGCTGCCCACGTTTGCCGCGCAGGTGATCAAGCGCTGAGCGGCGCGGGTCGGCCGCGCGTCGCGCTCGCCGGTTGGGCCCGGCGCTACCCCGGTCCCGTCCGGTAGCGCCGGGCCCTGCCCGGCGCCGTGCAGCCTCAGGCCTTCTTCCGCTCGGCGATGTAGGCCTGGATCTGCTGTTCAAGCACCGGCAGCGGCACCGAGCCCTGCTTCAGCACCGCGTCGTGGAAGCCCTTGATGTCGAACCGGTCGCCCAGCTCGCGTTCGGCCTGCGCACGCAGCCGCACGATGGCGATCTCACCCAGCTTGTAGCTCAGCGCCTGCCCGGGCCAGGAGATGTAGCGGTCCACTTCGGTGGTCACCTCATGCTCGCTCAGCGCGGTACGGTCACGCAGGTAGGCAATGGCCTGTTCGCGGCTCCAGCCCTTGCTGTGCAGGCCGGTGTCGATCACCAGCCGCGCGGCGCGCCACATCTCGTAGGTCAGGCGGCCGAAGTCTTCGTACGGCGTTTCGTAGATGCCCATCTCCACGCCGAGCTTTTCCGAGTACAGGCCCCAGCCTTCACCGTAGGCGGAAATGTAGTTCTGCCGGCGGAACGCGGGCTGCTCGCCCTGTTCGGCCGCCAGCGCGCCCTGCAGCGCATGGCCCGGGTCGGATTCGTGCAGGGTCAACGCCGGCAGGTTGTACAGCGGCCGCGCCGGCAGGTTGTAGGTGTTGAGCCAGTACGTGCCCATGCCGCCGCGGCCGGCGGTCCAGAACGGGGCGATGTCCGGCGGCACCGGCACGATGGTGAAGCGCGCACGCGGCAGGGTCATGTACCTGCCGATGACCCCGTCCACGCGCTTGGAGATCCAGGCGGCGCGGTGCAGCAGCTCGTCCGGCGTTTTCGCGTAGAACTGCGGATCGGTGCGCAGGAAGGCCAGGAATTCGGCGAAGCTGCCCTTGAAGCCGACCTGCGTGATGATGGCGTCCATCTCCTTCTGGATGCGAGCCACCTCGGCCAGGCCGATGCGGTGGATCTCATCCGGGCTCTGGTCCATCGTGGTGTATTCGTGGATCTGCTGGCGGTAGAACGCCTTGCCGTCCGGCAGCGCTTCGGCGGCCAGGGTGGTACGGGCCTGGGGCACGTACTCGTCCAGGAAGAAGCGGTACAGCTGCTGGAAGGCCGGCACCACCGCTTCGCTGATCGCCGCGCGTGCCTGCGCCTGCAGCGCGGCCTGCTCGGCGGCCGGAATGCTGCCCGGCAGCTTTTTGAAGGGTGCATACAGCGGGGATTCGGTCGGATCCTTCAGCTCGGCCACGGTGGCAATGGCCACCTCGCGCCCATCCAGCACGGCGCGCGGCACGCTGAAACCGCGCGCCAGGCCGGCGCGCATGTTGTCGGTGTGCTGGCCGAAGTAGCGCGGCACATCGCGCAGGCGGGCGATGTAGTTGCGGTACTCCTGCGCGGTCTTCATCTCGCGCCGGGCCATGAAGGACAGGTTCGACCAGAACGAGGAGTCCGAGTTGAACGGCATCTCATAGGCACGCAGGCGCACATCCTGCGCCAGGTTGAACACCTGGTCGCGGTAGATGGCGAAGTTCACCTGGTTGTCGGCCGACAGGCGGCTGCGGTCGATGCGGTCCAGTTCGGCCAGGACCGGGTCCCAGACCTTCAGGCGATCCTGCTGGGCCTGTGCACTCACGTCAGGCAGGCGCGAGGCGCTGGCCGGGGCATCACCGTCCTCGCTGGCTTCGCCGCCACCGGCCTGGCGCCAGGCCCATTCCTTCTCATAGATGGCGCGGAAGGCAGCGTCCGCGGCGGAAGGAGCGGCCGTGCCGGCAGGCGCCGCGGCGGCCGGGGGGGCGGCCTGGACCAGTGCGGGCGAGGACAGGGCGAGCAGCAGGGCAACGGCAAGGCGGGTTTTCACGTGCATCGGGTTCCCGGAGGGCAGACCCCGATGATGGCACTGCGGGCGGGGCCGTGGCATGGGACGAAGGTCCTGCCCGGCGCTGCGCGGTTGGCTCAGTGCGTGGCTTTGTCGCGCTTCCAGCCGCGGTGCTGGATGTCCAGCTTCAGGCTGTACAGCGCGGTGAAGGCGGGAAACAGGTTCTGCAGCACCCCCACCGAATCCTGCTTGGCCGAAAACAGGAAGTAGCTCAGCGTCATCAGGCTGCCGACCACGCTCATGTACCAGAACAGCCGGGGAATCACCGGCTTGCCGGCGCGGCGCGAGGCGACGAACTGCACCAGCCAGCGCCCGCCGAACATCAGCGCGCCGGTGTAACCGATCAGCTTCCAGCCGGTGACATGCAGGCCGGTCCAGTACAGCCAGGTCAGCGGCTGGTCGAG
>ENA-UOWK01000197-UOWK01000197.1-bioreactor-metagenome-genome-assembly--contig:-NODE-197-length-67298-cov-92.519920_pt1 | contig 67298 bp, 56 predicted proteins | sample MGYA00238157_ERZ761612 | MGnify/ENA primary metagenome ERZ761612 (study PRJEB28901, sample SAMN06268035) | bioreactor metagenome | isolation source: Joint BioEnergy Institute, California, USA...
ACAAAATTTCCAATTCACTTGTTTTTAACCCTTGACATCACACCGTAGGACTTTTCAAATGGCATGGCGCCCGCGGGACAGCCATCATGCTCATCGAATGGTTTCCTGAAATTCCGTCAATTCCTCCAGTATTTCTTCATTTACTTCAACTCCGAGCCCCGGTTTTTCCGGCAGGCTTATAAACGGGATATCATAAGTCAAATGGCCGATATCCTTCGAAAACTTAAGCGGGCCTGTCAGTTCCACACTGGTAATCACTTTTTTCGAAAAAGCCACATGGAAACCGGCTGCCGATCCGACCGATGATTCCACCATGGACCCGATCTGGCACTCGATTCCCGCCAGCTCGGCTTGGTGGGCCAACTTGACCGCCGGGTAAATCCCGCCGCATTTCATGAGCTTAATATTGACTTTATCTGCCGCCCGTTTTTGAATGGTTTCCCGCATCTCCCGCGTCCCTTTTAAACCTTCGTCAATCATGACCGGAATCGCAGTTTTCGCCCTTACTTCGGCCAATCCGTCGATATCATCCGCTGCTACCGGCTGTTCCACCCAATCAATCTGCAATTCTTCCAGTTGCTTTAGCGCTTTAAGTGCAGAAGTGCTCGTTTTCCATCCCTGATTTACATCGACGCGGATGGCAATGTCGTTACCAACCCGCGAACGGACGGCTTTTATTCGTGCTACATCTTCTTCAATACTGGTTCCTACCTTGATTTTTAAAAAACGGTAGCCCTGATTCTTCATTTTCAATGCCTGCTCCGCCATGGCTTCAGGCGAGTCAATGCTGAGCGTGTAGGCAAGCGGGAATTTTTCATGATAGCGCCCGCCGATCAATTGATAAACAGGCATGCCCCATTTTTTCCCTGAGAGGTCAAAACAAGCCATGTCAACGGCTGCTTTCGATGTAGGGGCCGCATAAATGGTCTGGTTCATCCGGTCATGGATTTTTTCAATTTCCAACGGATTTTGGCCGATTAAAGCGGGGCCAAGGGTATTTTTAAGCGTGTAAAAGACACTTTCCCATGTTTCGCCGGTCACATGTTCATCCGGGACCCCTTCCCCGTAGCCCGTGGTCCCTTCATCTGTCTCCATTTTCAGAATCACTGCGGGCATGGTATGATAAGCATGATAACTGATCACAAACGGTTCTTTCAAGGGAAACTGGACGGCGTATAAATGAATGGCGGTAATTTGCATTGTAAAACTTCCTTTCTGTTTACAAAACTTTTGATGATTTGATATATTGTCGTTAAATAGACGTTTTAGAAGAAGAGGTGCATGATGGCTACAAAAATTGCCGTAATCGGGTCTCATGAATTTATCAACAGAATTGAAACGGTTTCTCCCTGGGTTGCCGATATTGAAATTGATCCTTACATTTATCAGAAACCGCAGGATGCATCCGGGCTTGTCAGGAAAATGAAACCGTGCGATGTGATTTTATTTTCAGGTGCCCTGCCTTACTATTTTTCGGAAAAAGACCGGGAAAACCTGCCGATTCCCGCAGTCTATCTGGCTACAGATGAGATGGCGATTGCTTCATCATTGCTTTCCATCCTGTATAACCAGCACATTAACCCGGAACGAATCTCCATTGATATCATTGATTCATCCGTTGTCACCAATGTTTTAAACGAGATCCATGTGGCTGTTCCTTCCCATGTTTTGGACTACCGCCAATTCGTTGAAAAGGATTTTGACCTGGACCAAATTGTGCAATTCCATATGGCCCTTTGGAAGCAGGAAAAAGTGGATCTTGCATTAACAAGCATCCATGCTGTCTATGACAAATTACAAACGCTCAAGATCCCCTCCATCCGGATCAATGATCCAAAAGTATCCCTTATCCGGGGCTTGCAGCATGCCAAAAATCAGGCCGAATTGTATAAAAGCAAAGCTTCCCAGGTAGCAGTCGGGTATATTTCTGCGTCCATCCCGCAGGCAAGTATGGCCCGTTTTGCCCAAAAAATCCATGCTTCTTTTCAAAAGCTAGACGATACATTGTTTATTTTTTACAGCACCAGGGGCGATATCGAAGCTATGATCGGGCAAAATTTTTCCCACGGGTCTATAAGCGATAAGAAACCTGTTACAGTCGGTTTTGGCTTTGGTGCCACAACAACGGAAGCAGAACGGAATGCCAAAGTGGCCCTCCACTTCGCTGAAAAGGACGGAGCCGCCCATTGCTGCTATGTCCTGACAGGAGACAAAGAACTGCTAGGGCCTTTCCCCAACGAAGCCAAGCAGCAACGCTTGAAAAACGATGATCCTGAATTATTTGAGATTGCGAGAGAGACAAGATTAAGCCCGGCCAACCTGTCAAAGCTGGTTGAATTTAGCAGGTCAAGGCAGTCCCCACATTTTACCGCCGCAGACCTGTCTGAATATTTACAGGTAACACGGCGGTCTGCAGAACGCATTTTAAAAAAATTGAGCGACCATGGCTATGCAGAAAGAGTCGGCAATGAGATGACTTATCAGCAAGGCCGCCCCCGGGCCATTTACCAAATGAATATGCCCATTTATAAATAAGCAGCTTCGAGAGTCTGCCACTGATGAAAACCGTTCTGCAAAAGTGGCATCAGCTTTCAGCCAGATGGCATGATACGATATGGCCCGGCGCCAGTTCCCTTGCCTGTGGGCGCTCGTTTTTGCACAGGGCCGTTGCATACGGGCACCTGGTGTGAAAAACGCAACCGGATGGCGGATCGATCGGAGAGGGCACCTCACCTTTTATAATGATTCTCTCCTTTTTCAGCTTCGGGTTGGGAAGCGGGATTGCCGACAACAGGGCCTGTGTATACGGATGCAGCGGGTGTGTGAACAATTCATCTGTCGGCGCACGCTCGACAATCTGACCCAAATACATGACACAAATTTGATCAGCCATGTGCCGGACAACGCTTAAGTCATGGGAAATAAACAAATAGGTTAATTGAAACTGCTCCTGGATTTCTTCCAGGAGATTGATCACCTGCGACTGAATCGATACATCGAGAGCCGAAACCGGTTCATCGCAGACAACCAGCTTGGGATTCACGGCAAGCGCCCTTGCCAGCCCGATCCGCTGCCGTTGCCCTCCGGAAAATTCATGCGGATAACGGTAAAATTGGTCTTCCCGGATGCCGACCTTTAGTAACAGTTCCATTGCCCGGTCCATCCGGTCTTTTTTTGTTCCGATATGATGGATTTTCATCGGTTCCATCACGGCATCGCCTATCCTCATTTTCGGATCCAGCGAAGAGTGCGGATCCTGAAAAACAATCTGAAATTCCTTCCGTATTTGCTTAAGCGCTTTTCCCTTTAATTGAAAAATATTCTTTCCCTGATAAATGGCCTCGCCATCTGTCGGTTCGATTAACCGTAAAATCGTCCGCCCTGTTGTGCTTTTTCCGCATCCGGATTCACCCACCAGCCCCAATGTTTGGTTTTCATACAGATCAAAATCAACCCCGTCCACAGACTTGACAAAGCCCTTCGTTTTCCCGAGTGTGGTGGTAATCGGAAAGTATTTTTTTAAGTTTCTAATCTCGAGGAGGGGGATGTTTGTCTGCTCTTTGGTTTCACGTTCAAGATGGGATTGCAACATCTTCAAATGCCCCCTGTCTTTGAATTTCCTCGTAATGCCAGCACCTGATTTTATGCCTGTACGCTGCTTCTTCCAATGGCGGGGGCTCCTTCCGGCATTTGCTGTCCGCAAAAGGGCAGCGCCCGGCAAACCGGCAGCCGGGAGGGATATCGTCCAGCGAAGGAACTACCCCTTCAATGGTAAAAAGCGGCTTTGTACGGTCTCCATCCAATTGCGGAATGCACTTTAATAGGCCGTTTGTATAGGGGTGGAGCGGTTTGGAAAAAATCGTCTCCACATCCGCTTCTTCAATGACCTGCCCCAGATACATGACGACCACATGGGTACAGACTTCCGCTACGACGCCAAGATCATGGGTGATCAAAATAATTCCCATATTCAGTTCTTTCTTTAATTCTTCCATCACTTCCAAGATTTGAGCCTGGATCGTAACGTCCAGTGCCGTAGTCGGTTCATCTGCGATCAGCAATTGCGGGCGGCATGACAACGCCATGGCAATCATCGCCCGCTGCCGCATGCCCCCGGATATTTCATGGGGATACTCATGTATCCTTTTTTCAGGTGAAGGAATGCCGGTGAGCCGGAGCATCTCCACCGCCTTTTCGTAAGCTTCCTTCTTGTTTAAATCAGAATGGGCCATGATCGATTCGGCGATCTGATTCCCAATCGTGTAAACAGGGTTCAACGAGGTCATCGCATCCTGAAAAATCATTGCAATTTCGTTGCCGCGAATCGCTTCCATTTCTTTTTCCGGAAGCTTTAGCAAGTTTTTTCCTTTGTAATTGATTTCCCCTTCATACCGGGTCGCACTTTCATCCAAAAGGCGCATAATGGACTCAGCTGTTACGCTTTTCCCGCAGCCGGATTCGCCCACTACGCCGAGCGTTTCCCCGGAATGGACCGTGAAACTGACCCCGTCCACTGCTGTCACCAAACCCTTTTCCGTATAAAAGGATGTTTTTAAATCTTTTACTTCCAGCAGGCATTCCTGCATGTATGCTTCCCCCTTTCTTTTTCGCATTATTGCCGTGTGAAGCCGCTTTACTTGTTCGCCTTGTTTGTATGGGGATCCAACAAATCACGGAGCCCGTCACCAAATAAATTGAGGCCCAAAACGGACAGGATAATAAACAATCCAGGAAAAACCGTCATCCACCAGGCGCTAAAAATAACAATCTTTCCATCGTACAAAATATTTCCCCAGCTCGGATTGGGAGCCGGCACGCCCGCGCCAAGAAAACTGAGGCCTGCTTCCAGAATGATCGACAATGCGAAAACATAGGTTGCCTGAACGATAAACGGTGATATCGTGTTGGGTGCAATATGGCGCCAAATAATCCGAAACGAACCGGCTCCCTGGGCCTTGAGCGCTTCAATATAGGTTTGTTCCTTCACCACCAATGCCACAGACCGGACAACCCGCGCCATTGACGGAATTTTAACGACAGTAATGGCAATCACAACATTGACCGGACGGGGCCCGAGAACAGCGGTAATGGCAATCGCCAAAAGGATATCCGGAAAAGCCATCAGCCCATCACAAATCCGCATTAAAACATGATCCAGTAATCGGTAATAGGCAGCATATAAACCAGTGACCATTCCGATCAGGGCGGTAAGCATGGTAGCGGATAGCCCCACAGCCAGTGAAACCCGCCCGCCGTAAGCAACACGGCTGAACAGATCGCGCCCGTAGTTATCCGTGCCGAACCAATGGATGGAACTAGGCGCCTGAAGACGATGGGCAGGGTCAATTTGAAGCGGCGTATATTTTGTGATAAATGGGGCGATCAAAGCAAATAAAACCAATAAAATGACCATCATGCTGCCTAAAACGGCCTGCCGGTTCGCAAAAAACCGTTTTACAAACAGGTTGAATCGTTCTTTTTTCAGCCGGTTCTTTGTGGAGAGCATGTTCTCCATTTCCAATGTTGTCTCTACTTCCAATTTCTTCCCCTCCTCTGCTGTTCGGCAAAACAAAATGGGTTAAAAACATATTCTTGATTTTTAAAATCGGTTTCGGAGCCCGGTTTTTCCAAAAATTACTTTGGCTAAGCCACGGTTTTGCCGCAATCGATTATGCTTTCCGGTTTAAACGGACTCTCGGATCGATGACGCCGTACAATAAATCAACGATTAAATTGACGAGCAGATAGGAGACGGATGCCAGTAAAATAACCCCTTGAATGACTGCATAATCTCTGCGCAAAATGGAGTTCATGATCAGTTGGCCAATCCCGGGTAGATTAAATACGGTTTCTGTCACTACCGCACCGGCGATCAGCGAACCGAAAGACTCCCCGACAACGGTAATAATGGCAATGGAAGCATTTCTGAGGGCGTGTTTATAAATCACGATTCGCTGTTTAAGCCCTTTTGCTTTTGCTGTTTTAATATAATTGGCACTCAGCACGTCCAGCATGGATGACCGGGTCATTCTGGCAATAACGGCGGTCTGGATGATCCCAAGGGCCAAAGCGGGCATGATCATATACCGCAAATGATTCCATACCCCTGCGCTTAACGGTTCATATCCGGCCACAGGAAACCATTTCAGCTTTACACCGAACAGCTGCATGAGCAACAGCCCTAATAAAAAGCTCGGTACTGCCATTCCGAGCATAACCAGCACCATGAAGAACTGGTCAGTTTTAGACCCCCGCTTCCTAGCGGCAATGATGCCAATTGGTATGGCCAAAATGATAGAAATGGCCTGAGCAAGAATGGAAAGCGAGAGCGTCGGCCCCAAATGTTCCAGAAAAGCATCCAGTACCGATTTGTTTTGGGAGATGGACCAGCCAAGATCTCCCCGAAAAAGCCCGATAAACCAATCGAAAAATTGTTGGTAAAGCGGTAGATTCAAGCCAAGTTTGTCCCGCAATTGTTCCACCTCGGCCGGTGATGCCTGAGGTCCGAGGATAACGGAGGCCGGGTCTCCCGGCGTTAAGTGAATCAGAAAGAAAACAACGATTGCTACAATCAGTAATACCGGTATAAGAGACAATAGCCGGGTTAAAATATATCTCTTCAATTGGCAAATCCCCTTTGCAAATCTGTCGTAGGGTTGATCATTCTGATATTCTTTTTTGCTGCTAAACTCTTTTATAAAGATGGGCAAAGCGGGCATTTCCGCTTACGGACACTTTATGATACAGCTTAACCCCCAGGTGATAAGGGTTAGGCTGTATCCGTGATTGTTTTGCAATACGCGATTAAATGGTATGCCTTTTTACGAGGTTTCGTAAAAAGCCAAGGGGTTCTCCGGCCAGCATTTTAAACCGGAGCCGCTTGAAATGTGATTTTTCAGTGCAAAGATGCAAACGCCTGCCTTGCCGAATTTTATGATTCTATGCTGACATTCCAGAGAACCGGACCGATAAACCATTTAAATCCTTTGACTTTATCGGAACAGGCATTGACATTTTTGTAAGTTCCAAGATTGATCACCGGCAAGTATTGCCAGAATTCCTGTTGCAGCTCACGAATGAGTGCTTTTGTCTCATCCTGCGTTTTGGCAGAACTGATCTGATCCAGCAATTGATCGATTTTCGGATCGTTTGTCCAGCCTGGCCAGTTTCCCCTGGAATCCAGGAAACCGTATTGATGCGGCACGATTCCCGTATCCCAGCCGGTGAAGAAAATATCATAGTCGCCCGGATTATCCCGATGTTCAAGCAGAGTGGCCCAGTCATATACATCAAGTTTGACTTTCATTCCGATTTTCTCCAATTGTTGCTGGGTGGCAATGGCTGCGTTATAGTGATGCGGATAATCCCGGCTGGTCAGAATCTTAATTGTTTCGCCTTTATAGCCAGATGCTTGCAATAATTGCTTAGCCCTGTCCAAATTTTTTGAATTATAAACTTCCTTCCCAGCATCAGAATACAATACTTTCTGTTCCGGCCGGAATAAGCCAGGTTCCAATTTATAGAATCGTTTGTCCGTAAATGCGGATTGCAGAACGACTTTTTTGTCCAAGGCATCGTTTACTGCCTGGCGGGCTTTTACATTTTTGAAAAGGCCTTGTTTTTTGTTGAAGACGAGGATTTCCATCCCGTAAGTATAGGGCTGGATCTTCTTCCCTGGCGTACTTTCAATTTGTTTCACAGCATCATACGGAACACTGAGTGCAATATCATATTGCCCACTGATCAGGCCGGCACTCCTGGTGGATGCATCAGGCGCAAAATACCAGTAGATATCCTTTACCTTAGCCGCTTTTTTCCCGGCAACGCCGCTCGCCGGTTTATTAACGGGCTGATAAGCTTTAAACTTTGTAAAATGGAGGTACTGGTCCTTTTTCCATCCTGAAAATTTGAATGGGCCCGTCCCAACATATTCTTTTGCCCCAGTAGGACCCGCCGATTCGGCGATTTCTTTTGGCATTACTGCGGCCAGCTGGGTTTGGTCTGCCAGAATCGTCATTGCAACAGATGAAGGTTTCTTTAGAACCAGTTCTACCGTGTAGTCATCTTTTTTCTCCCACTTCGCCCCGTCCATGGTCGATTTCGTCAGCGAGGCATTTTTCTCCCACTTTTGCATCGAGGCGATCACATCATCCGCTTTCATTTCTTTGCCATTGTGGAATTTTACGCCTTTTCGCAGTTTAAAAGTGACCGTTTTTCCATCGTTGCTTGTTTTATAGGATTCAGCAAGCTGCGGGGCCACTTTATAGTTTTTATCCAACGTCACCAGTGATTCAAATACAAGTCTTGCGGGCTGGGCGGTTGCCTCAGCTGTTGTAACTGTCGGGTCGAGTGTATCCGGCTGGGCTTGTGCCGCAATTTTCAATGTACCGCCTGATTCAGATGTTTTATTTGAAGCGGGCGCATTTGAAGACTTTGTCGTTGATTTGCCGGAACATCCGGAAAGTGCCATGGCGATGACAAGCATGAAGAGCAGAAAATAAATCGGTTTTTTTCTCATCAACAGGAGAACCCCACTTTCTTTAAATTGTCGTTAAATAGACGCTATATAATACTTTTATTATAGTCAATGGACTGAACAGCTGTCAATCAATTTTAGACTTTTCGAAAAAGTAAATAGGGGAAGGAAGCTGTTCCTGCCGCTTTTTGTCACATGACGGCAGTTATTTACCTTAGCCAAAAGAGCAACGAAGAAGGACATCGGCCAAAATTCTTGCGCCGGTATCCAGAACCGACCGGTTAAAATGCATGTGCGGGTGATGCAAGCCCGGTTTGAGATCAGCTCCAATGCCGATCATAGACGCTTTTACTTCCGGCTTTTTAATGGTATAGAAGTGAAAATCGTCGCAACCGGTTGTAACAACAGGAGCGGCAATCGCATTCGGGCCGGCTATCCGGCGAATCGCTTGTTCGGCAATGTCCTCTGCTTCTTTCGAGACTTCAGCTCCCGGTGTGTAGTCTGTCCACTCCCATTGTATTTCGACACCAAAAAGGGTTTTTAATCCGGAAAGGCCTTCTTCCATTCTTTCTTTAATCCGGTTAAGAATGAGATTTTTCCTGGCTCGGATATCGAGGCCAAACTCGGCCGTTCCCGGAATAATGTTTAGATTCTCGCTGCCCGCCGCAATTTTTGTCAATTTGACTGAATACGATTCGAAAGGCGGGAAAGAAAGCGTTTTTATAAATTGGTACAGGGTGGCAATGACATCAATGGCGCTCTTTCCTTCATGCGGTCTGGCGCCATGCGCATCCGTTCCGAAAATTTTCCCCTCCAGAAAAATACCAGCGCCGTGATGAATGGAAGGGGAAAACTTTCCAAATGGCAATTCCTCCACCGGTCGGAGATGGATACCAAAGAGATGTGTGACCTTTTCCAACGCGCCGCGCTCAATCATTGCAAGGGAGCCGTTTCCTTTTTCCTCGGCCGGCTGAAAAATAAAACGGATTCTTTTATTGGGTGGCAGCGGCTGGTTTTTTATATACAACAACGCCCCAAGCACCATCGAAATATGCGCATCGTGCCCGCAGGAGTGGTTCGCCTGGAAGACGCCATCCACCTCCTGCCACAATGCATCCAGGTCGGCACGGACGGCGGCCGTTTCCTCGCCTTCACCAATATCGGCAATCAACCCGGTGATATCAGGAAAACGCCGGTATGTTACTCCGAGCTGTTCCAATATTTCCGCAATCCTTTTCGTTGTCCTGAATTCCCGGAAACTTACTTCCGGATTTGCATGAAAATCTTCAAACCAATCCAAAATCTGTTGTTCATAGTTTTCTCCCATACAACCACCTGATTTCAAAAATAAATTTTAATGCTTTTAACCTTTTTACAATGATGAAACCCCTTTTGGCACGTTTTTTTACTATTGAATGGAAACGGGGGCTCCCCCCCCCGTTTCTATTTTTTCATACAGGGTCAAGTGGCAGTACCGGCCTTTTCACCCGCCGGTATTGGAAGTTCAGCAGATTGTAGCTGCTTAATCCCGGTGAATCAACAGGTATAATCTTTTTGGCAAGCGGCGTGAAAGAAGAGCGGAAATGGTTTTCAGACTTCAAGGCGACAATCTTATACTGGGTGACGTCTATGCCGTGCAGTTTAAATATTTGCTCATCAAACGTTTGCGCCCGCTTGGAACATACAATGATGTCCACATTGCCGACCTGAAGCCGTGCCGACTTTCCGAGATCCGCTTTTTTCCCGCGGTACATTTGCGTTGTATGCACAAACCGGCCGTCTGTTAAGGTTTTGACGTAGGCTTTTACTCGCAGCGGTTCCCCATGAAGGGAATCGGTTTTTCCGCCAAGAAGGGTGGTAATCCAGTTGCCGCAACCGGCCTGATGCGCCAAATCTGCTGTTTGCGGGTCATAAATAAACCCGAAGCAGGAGTTTTCAATATTCCTCTCGACCAGCACTTTCAACAGGTGAGTACCGTCTCCGGGAGCCCCTGCACCGGGATTGTCGGACATTTCATTTATTACAACCGGTCCGCCCGGCACAGCCAATGCCTGTTCGAGCCCTTCTCCCGGGTTGGGGTAACCGATATAAAATAGATCGCGCAGTTCCCAAATTTTCCTCGACACGTCTTTGGAAGCCTCCCGGGCCAGCTCTTCATCATCATTTGTCATCGTTAAAACTGAAACGCGCATGTCGGGAATATCCGTCTGGCAAAATCCATGAAAAAATGTACAATCGATGACGGATGGATGTTCTTCCCATTTCCAGCAAAGTTCGTTAATCTCTTTTGCCGGCGGCAGATCTGTGGTGGACGAAGCAATCATCATGGGAAGCTTTTCCACGTACATGACAGGCTTCAGCTCGCCATTTATGATCTTCAACAAGTTTTCCAATGCTTCCTGTCCCCGTGCAAAACAGTCTGTATGTGGGTAAAAGTTTACCCCGAACAATGCATCTGCTTCCTTCACCATCGTTTCTGTAAGATTGGCATGCAAATCAAGGGTGGCGACGATCGGAATGCCGTATCCGACCATTTTCCGGATTTCGGAAAGAATGGTTCCTTCCAAATCATCGATCCCTTCTGCCAAACCGCCGCCGTGCAGGGCGAGGCAAATGCCGTCAAGTTTTCCCGTCTTGCTGATATGGTTCAAAAGCGTTTCAATCAATTCCCGGTATGCGTCGCGCGTAATCAGCCCGGTTGGATTCGTATTAGCCCAAAATGCAGGCACAAGTTCCACGCCCAGTTCATGCCCTTTTGTAATCATGCCGCCAAGATAGTCGTTTACCTCCGCATGATGGTCGACAATCTCCTCCCCGACTTGCCATTCATAGCATTTGAATAGATCGACCGTTGTTTTGACCGTAGAAAAGGTGTTGGTTTCGTGCATAATGCCGCCGATCGCAATCCTCTTTTTTTGCAAACCTGCCATCCCTCCATAGCACTGTGCAGCTTTATTTTAAAAATATTCTTCCTATTAACTATAAAGCAATGCGGATGCGGACCAATTTCCGATGCCGTTTCTGCTGGCTTACATCCATTTGCTGCCGTGAAACTCGTCGCAAAATGGACGGTAAATAGGATAAACTTATCATAAAATAGACCCGGCTGCCACGTCAATTACAACGGCTACACATGCATCAGATTTCCTTTTCCAATCAATACGGGCGGTTTTCCTTCCTATCTTGGAAGCGTCCCGCCGCCATCTGTTATGCAGAACGGACCAGATCTCTCTATCCTGAAAAAATTGCGCCGGCTCATTTTTATCCTTTTGCCCATGCCGGATACAATGCAAATGGGCGCCTATTTCCGGAAAACCGCTGTTTTTCCATCTGCCAATGGGCCTGAAACTTATGTTTTTATTCAGCAAGTCATCCTCCGGCGCGGCTCTGAAAACTGGTAACGAAAACGGAGCAGGCTGGTGCTGCTCCGTTCGGCTTAGGCAATATTGATTTTCCCGGTTTCTTCCATTTTTTCCGCGACGAGCTGTGCCAGTTGTACGACGCGGCAAGAATAGCCCCATTCATTATCGTACCAGGCCAACACCTTGACTTTGCTTCCATCCATGACCATCGTGGATAAGCCGTCGACAATGGCCGAGTACGGATTTGTCGTATAATCCGAAGAAACGAGCGGCACTTCTGTATAGTCCAAAATGCCTTGCAGCGAGCCTTTCGCCGCCGCCTTAAATGCATCATTCACTTCTTCTGCCGTCACTTCTTTTTTCAAATCGACGACAAGGTCCACTAGCGATACATCCGGGGTCGGAACACGCAGCGCCATGCCGTGCAGTTTCCCTTTCAGTTGCGGGAGGACAAGGCCTAACGCTTTTGCCGCCCCGGTTGTCGTCGGAATGATCGATTTGCCACAGGCCCGGGCACGCCTTAAATCTTTATGCGGATTGTCGATATTGTTCTGGTCATTCGTATAAGAATGGACTGTTGTCATCAGGCCGTTTACAATCCCGAATTGTTCATCAAGTACTTTCGCGACCGGTGCCAGGCAGTTTGTGGTGCAGGAAGCGTTCGAGATAATATGATGCCGCTCGATATCTAAAACGTTTTCATTTACCCCTAAAACAATCGTGACATCTTCATTCTTCCCGGGCGCTGTCAACAGTACTTTTTTCGCGCCTGCCTGAAGATGGAGCGCGGCTTTTTCCCTTGCATTGAATTTTCCGGTTGCTTCAATTACCACATCAATATCCATTTTTCCCCACGGCAGTTGGGCCGGATTGCGTTCCGCCAAAAGCCGGATGCGTTTGCCGTTCACAATGAGTGCTTCCTCTTCTTCCACTTCCACTTCTCCGGGAAATACGCCGTGGATGGAGTCATATTTAATCAAATGTGCTAGTGTTTCCGCCGGATAGCAGGCATTCACCGCCACAATATTTAAAGCGTTATCCATCATGGCTTTTCTGAAAACCATTCTGCCGATGCGGCCGAAACCATTAATCGCAATTTTTGTTTCCACAGTGCAGACAACTCCTTCGAATAATAAATGACATACTTTTAATCCATTATTCATCAATTAGTATATCATATTTTAAAAGTTATGTAGCGTTATTCCCCTATTTTTGCATAAAAAAAACCATGATGTACCCATCATGGAACGAGCTGCCAATCTGACACGATTTTTTCAAGCTGCTGTTTTGTTTCCTCCAGGCTGCCATTGTTGTCGAGCACCGCATCCGCCAGTGCCTTTTTTTCGCTCAGCGGCATTTGCGCCCGGATCCGCATCTGCGCTTCTTTTTCTGAAAGGCCGTTTCGGGTCATTAATCTCTTTAACTGCGTCTCTTCATCCACGTAAACGAGGATGGTGCGTTCAACCATATAGGTAAGCCGGCTTTCAAAAAGAAGCGGGATATCCAGAAAGACAGTTTTTTTCCCATTTTCAATTGCCCGGTCCTTTTCCCGCGTCATCCAGGCCCGGACTGCAGGGTGGACAATGCTGTTTAGTTTCATCCGGAGTGCTTCATCCGCAAAAATGAGTGCCCCGAGTTTTTTCCGGTCAAGCGTGAGATCTTGCAGCAAAATCCCTTCGCCGAACGCTTCAATGATTTGTTCATACGCAAGTTCGCCGGGTTCGACCACTTTTCTTGCGGCAATATCCGCATCGACAATCGTAAACCCTTTTGTTTTCAGCATATTGGACACCGTGCTTTTGCCGCTTGCAATCCCGCCTGTTAAGCCGATAATCTTTGCCATACTCCCACCTGCCTTGTTAAAACTTGCATATACCGATCAAAATGAGGAGAACACCTGGTATAAAGGAAATTTTCCGGATCCATTGCAGCCGGGAAAACAGCATGCCGAGCCGGATGCCGGAAGAGACAAGCAAAAAGCTCATGCCGGCAACAAGGAAACTGAGCAGAAACGGGGAGTAGCCCATGATGCCCGCACCGATCCCGGCACCGAATGCATCGAGCGAGAGCGCAATCCCAAGCATGACCGCTTCGATTCCCGTAATGGCCCCGGAACGGTCAAAATCCGCGCTCGTCGGTTTTTTCAAAATATGGATGACGACGCCCAATGAGCGGATTTCAAAGTTGAGCACGACCTTTTCCCCGGGTTCTTCTTTTTCGTCGTTTGACCGGAAAAACTGGACCATCACCCATGCCCCGATCAAAATTAAAATCACGCCGCCAATCCGGTTTGCCGTTTCCGGGCGAATCCAATGGAGTAGGCTCTTCCCGAACAGCACGGAAAGAAATAAAGACGCCCCCGAACAAACGGCGATGATGAGGAGGGACTTAAGCGGAATCTTCATCTTCCGCAGCCCGTATGTAAAACCTGTGCTGAAATTATCCATGCTGACCGCCAATGCCAATAGCAAAATCGAAAGCCGGAAACCCACGGCCATCGCCCCTTCCGTTTTGCATCGCTGCTATTAGTGTATGGAGGGGGCATGGCCAATGTTCAACCTGTTATCTGCGTTTCTTTTGGCAATTCGGGCAGTAATGGGTTCCGCGGCCTGCTGTAACCATCTTTTCAATCGGGGTGCCGCATTTCCGGCACGGCTCCCCTTTCCGGCCGTAAACATACAGCTCGAGCTGGAACATGCCCATCTGTCCTTGCGAATTTACATAGGAACGGACCGTGCTGCCGCCTTTTTCAACGGCTTCCTGCAACGTTTGAATGATCTCGCTGTGTAAAAGATGCACGTCTTTTTTTGTCAGTGACTTTGCTTTTCGCTCCGGATAGATGTGAGCACGGAACAAGGATTCGTCCACATAAATGTTCCCGAGCCCGGAAATGACCGTCTGATCGAGCAAACAGGATTTGACATTGCGTTCCGTTTTCTTTAGTTGGCCGTATAAATATTTTTCCGTAAACGTATCGGATAGCGGCTCAGGGCCGAGTTTTGAAAGCGGGAGAGAGGACAATTCCTCCCCCTTTAAAAACAAATGCATTGTCCCAAATTTGCGGACATCTTTGTACCTTAGTTCCTTTCCGGATTGAAAATGAAAAATCATATGCGTATGCTTTTCAACCGGTTCATTTTGGTCATAAACCCGGTATCGCCCTTCCATGCGCAAATGGGAGACAAGCGCGTAATGGTCCGTGTAAAAAATGAGAAATTTGCCGCGCCGCCCGAGCGAACGGATCGTTTCACCGGCCAGAGCATCGGCAAACGCCTCTGTGTGAAGCGGCTTTTTGACCATTTTTGGCAAAAGCACCGTTACGCTTTCAATCGTTTCGCCAGCAACGAGCTGTGCCAGCGTTCTTCGTATCGTTTCCACTTCCGGTAATTCCGGCATGCTTGATTCCTCTTTCCTTTCTTTGTTGCCTGCAGCTATTTTGCATCAAACCAGGTCGGCCCGTATGCGGAATCCACTTTCAGGGGAGCGGCGAGATCTACGGCATGCTCCATCACTTCCGGCACAATTTCTTTTAACACTTCAATCTCTTCTTCCGGCGCTTCGAAAATCAGCTCGTCATGGACCTGCAGCAGCAGCCGCGCCCGCAGTTTTTCTTTTTTCAGCCTTTTTGCCATATCGATCATCGCTTTTTTAATAATATCAGCTGCACTTCCCTGGATCGGTGTATTCATGGCCGTCCTTTCAGCAAAGCTGCGCAAGTTGAAATTCCGGCTTGTAATTTCCGGCAAGTAACGCCGCCGCTTTAAAAGGGTGGAGACATAGCCTTTTTGCTTGGCTTCCCTGACAATTTCATCCATATATTCCTTGACGCGCGGGTAGGACGCAAAATACCGTTTGATAAATTCGCCGGCTTCCTTGCGGGAAATGCCGAGATTTTGCGAAAGCCCGTAGTCGCTGATGCCATATACGATCCCGAAGTTGACCGCTTTTGCCTGGCGCCGCATCTCAGACGTTACTTCTTCCGCTTTCACATGGAAAACTTCCATCGCCGTTTTCGTATGGATATCCATGCCTTCGCGGAACGCTTCAATCAGCTTTTCATCGCCGGAAATATGGGCGAGCACCCGCAATTCCACCTGCGAGTAATCCGATGAAAAAATAAGCCAGCCTTCTTCCGACGGGACAAACGCTTGACGAATTTTCCGGCCTTCTTCCATGCGGATCGGGATATTTTGCAAATTCGGATCCGTCGAGCTGAGGCGGCCGGTCTGCGTCAATGCTTGGTTAAAACGCGTATGGACTTTGCCATCTTGGTGGACCACTTTTAAGAGCCCCTCAATATAGGTGGACTGGAGTTTCCCAAGCTGCCGGTAATGAAGGATTTCCCTGACGATTTCGTGGGCAGGCTCCAGTTTTTCGAGCACATCGGCAGACGTGGAGTATCCCGTTTTTGTTTTTTTAATGACAGGCAGCCCCATTTTTTCAAAAAGAATGACGCCAAGCTGCTTCGGCGAATTGATGTTGAATTCAGTGCCGGCCATGCTGTAAATCCGCTGCTCAATTTCATGAAGCCGGAGTTTAAATTCTGCGCCCATTTCTTTTAACCGGTCGGTATCGACTTTCACGCCGGTGTATTCCATATCCGCCAGAATAAGGGAAAGCGGGAGTTCGAGTTGTTCAAACAGTTCAAGCTGGCCGTTGTCCTTGAGCGTTTTTGTGCAAGGTTCGCAAAGGGCATCAATCGCTTCCGCTTTCCGGGAAATATGCTCGGCGTACCGTTTTTCCTCGGGCAGCTTCCGTTTCGCGCCTTTTCCGTAGACAGCCTCATCCGTTTCCACGTTCCCATAATCATGCGTTTTTGCCACCGAGGCAAAATCTTCGACCGTATCGGAAGGATTCAAAAGATAGGAAACGAGCAGCAAGTCAAAGTCGGTCCCACGCAGTTCCATGCCGTACCGCCTCAAAGCGACAATCGAACGCTTTGCATCGTAGACATGCTTGATTTTGCTTTCATCTTCCACCCATTTTTTGAACGCTTCGGAAGAAAGTGCGTCTTCCGCCCGGAGGAAAAAGAGACCTTTTTCGTTTTTTAAACCGAACCCGATGATCTCGCCAGTATGGTAATTTTCATCGAGAATCTCCACATAAAAAGAAGAAACATCGGCAAACAAGTTGTCCGTAATGTCTTCAGCAATGGAAAAAGAAATGGCTTCCAGTGCCGGTTTTTCTTCCGTCAGGGTGTCCCCGCCCATTTTTTCAAGCATCGATTTAAAACCCAATTCCTGATACAAATGCCGTAATTTTTCCGGGTCGGCGTGCCTGTATGCCGCCTGTTCAATGGAAATGGAAAGCGGAATGTCGCGGTGAATGGTGGCGAGTGCTTTGCTCATCAGCGCCTGTTCTTTGTGTGCCTCCAATTTTTCCTGCAGTTTTTTCCCGGATACTTCCCCGATATGGTCAAGCAGCTCTTCCACCGTCGGGAACTGTTTTAACAGCTTAATGGCTGTTTTTTCCCCGATGCCCGGCACGCCGGGAATGTTATCGGATGAATCGCCCATCAGCCCTTTCATGTCGATGATCTGATGCGGCGTTAACCCGTATTTTTCCTCGACATGCGCAGGCGTGTAGGCTTCCATATCGGTGATCCCTTTGCGCGTAATCATTACCGTTGTTTTCGGCGAAACAAGCTGCGTCATATCTTTGTCGCCGGAGATGACTTTCACAATAAACCCTTCTTCTTCCGCTTTTTTCGACAGGGTGCCGATAATGTCATCCGCTTCGTAATTTTCCAGTTCGTACCGTTCAATCCCGTGGGCATCGAGCAGTTCCCGGATCAGCGGGAACTGTTCGGACAGTTCCGGCGGGGTTTTTTGGCGCGTCCCTTTATATTCGCTGTATGTTTCGTGGCGGAAGGTCGTTTTGCCGGCATCAAACGCCACCAAAATATGCGTCGGCTTTTCCTCTTCCAATATTTTGGAAAGCATCATCGTAAAGCCGTACACCGCATTCGTATGTATGCCTTTGTCATTGTTCAAAAGCGGCAAAGCAAAAAACGCCCTATAGGCAATGCTGTTTCCATCAATTAAAATCAATTTTTTCAAAACCAAAACCTCCCGGAAAAATGGAGAATATCCGTTCATATTCCTTTCCCCATTTTACCATGATTCGGCGCAAAGGAAAAATCGCGGCGCTTTTAAAAAAATAAATGAAATATTGCCGCTAAAAAAGGCGCGATCATCACCTTTTCCAGCAATTTTTAGAGGATCAGACGCGAAAAAAAGCCCCAAACCCTTCATGCGGATTTGGAGCAGGATTTTCTGTTTATGCGAGGGCATCCATGACTTTCCGGACGGAGGCGGCGGATTTGTCAAGCGCTGCTTTTTCTTCCGGTGTCAGATCGAGTTCGATGATTTTTTCAAGGCCGTTGCCGCCCAAAATGACCGGAATGCCGAGATAAATGCCGTTGTAGCCGTATTCGCCTTCGAGATAAGCAACGGCAGGCAGGATGCGGCGCTGATCTTTGGCAATGGCTTCCACCATTTCCGTTAATGCTGCTGCGGGCGCATAATAAGCACTGCCGTTACCAAGCAGGTTCACGATTTCCCCGCCGCCTTTTCTTGTCCGTTCCACAATTTTATCGAGGCGCTCTTTGGGAAGTAATGTTTCGAGCGGAATGCCGCCTGCGTAAGCGTAACGGACGAGCGGCACCATCTCATCGCCATGGCCGCCGAGCACAAAACCGGTAACGTCTTTGACGGAGACGTCCAGTTCCTCTGCGACGAAAGCGCGGAATCTTGCCGTGTCGAGCACACCCGACTGGCCGATTACGCGGTTTTTCGGAAAACCGGATGTTTGATAAACCGTGTAGGTCATTGCATCAACCGGGTTCGTCAGTACTATCAGCACGGCGTTTGGCGAGTATTTCACAATTTCCTTTGTCACGTTTTCCATGATCTTTTGGTTTGTCTGCACAAGGTCGTCCCGGCTCATCCCCGGTTTGCGCGCAACGCCCGCCGTGATGACGACAACATCGGAATCCTTTGTGTCTGCATAATCGGACGTGCCGGTGATCTTTGCATCAAACCCCTGTACCGGGGATGCTTCAAACATGTCCAAGGCTTTCCCTTTTACCGGGTTTTCCATTTGCGGGATGTCAACGAGCACCACATCCCCCAGTTCTTTTTGGGCAATCAGAAACGCCGTTGTCGCCCCTGTAAAACCGCCGCCAATGACCGATATTTTTTTCCTTTTCAGCATGACGAGCCCCCTTTGTTTAAATGTCAGCCGGCTGTAAAAAGGCAGCCGGCTTGCCGTAAATCATTTGTCCGTTATTTCCCCATGTTTTTAATCAGTTCATCGCCAAATTCAGAGCATTTGACTTCTCTTGCGCCATCCATCAGGCGGGCAAAGTCGTATGTGACCACTTTGGATGCGATCGTTTTTTCCATCGAACCGATAATCAATTTTGCCGCTTCATTCCAGCCCAAATGTTCAAGCATCAAAACACCCGACAAAATAACGGATGAAGGGTTCACTTTATCCAAGCCGGCATATTTCGGTGCCGTTCCGTGCGTCGCTTCGAAAATGGCATGGCCGGTTTCGTAGTTGATGTTCGCGCCAGGGGCAATCCCGATGCCGCCGACTTGTGCAGCGAGCGCATCCGAAATGTAGTCGCCGTTTAAGTTCATCGTTGCGACGACGTCAAATTCGCGCGGACGGGTCAAAATTTGTTGCAGGAAGATATCGGCAATCGCATCTTTGATAATGATCTTGCCGTTTGCTTCTGCTTCTTTCTGCGCCTGGTTGGCAGCATCCGCGCCTTTTTCTTCTTTAATGCGGTCGTATTCGGACCAGGTGAAGACTTTATCGCCGAATTCCCTTTCCGCCAGTTCGTAACCCCAGTTTTTAAACGCGCCTTCCGTAAATTTCATGATATTGCCTTTATGTACCAGCGTAACGGATTTGCGCCCTTCTTTGATCGCATAGTTAATCGCAGCGCGCACCAGCCGTTCCGTTCCTTCTTTCGATACCGGTTTGATGCCGATGCCGGAAGTTTCCGGGAAGCGGATTTTTTTCACGCCCATTTCATCTTGCAAAAACGAAATGACTTTTTTCACTTCCGGTGAACCTTCTTGATATTCAATGCCGGCATAAATGTCTTCCGTGTTTTCGCGGAAAATGACCATATCGGTATCCTGCGGGCGTTTAACCGGGGAAGGGACGCCATCAAAATAACGGACAGGGCGCAGGCAGACGAATAAGTCGAGTTCCTGGCGCAGCGCAACATTCAGCGAACGGATCCCGCCGCCGACCGGAGTGGTTAATGGCCCTTTAATGGCAATGAAATATTCGCGGATCGTGTCAAGCGTTTCCTGCGGCAGCCATTCCCCTGTTTTATTGAACGCTTTTTCCCCTGCATAGACCTCTTTCCAGACAATTTTCTTTTCGCCTTTATAGGCCTTCTCAACAGCCGCATCCAATACGCGCTGTGCAGCCGCCCAAATATCAGGGCCGGTGCCGTCCCCTTCGATAAATGGAATAATCGGGTGATTCGGTGTGTTTAATACGCCGTTTTCTACGGTGATCTTTTCTCCTTGTGCCATTTCAAAATCTCCTCCAGTCCCAATATCAGTTTATACTTGTGGTGTACACGGAATGAACCGGCCCCGCGCATGGTCCTGAGCCGGTCCTTCCCCACCAGATGCACGCTTGCCCATCCCCAAATACTTCCAGGAACGGGCGGGCGTTTTAAGAAAATAACGGATAAATTCAGCCGGGATGGTTCCCCGCCAAGGTCCCGTTACCGGTCTTCAAGCGGAACGTACTGGCGCATGCCCGGGCCAATATATTCCGCGCGTGGGCGGATAATCCGGTTGTTGGCGTATTGTTCCAAAATATGGGCGATCCATCCGGAAATGCGGCTGACGGCAAAAATCGGCGTGAACAGGTCATGGTCAATGCCGAGGCAATGATAGACAGATGCAGAATAAAAGTCTACATTGGCAGGAATGCCTTTTTCGCTCGTGACAATTTGCTCAATTTTTACCGACATATCATAATATTTACGCTGCCCGGTCAGCTCTGTCAATTTTTCCGACATTTTTTTCAGGTGTTTTGCGCGCGGATCGCCTTTTCTGTAAACGCGGTGGCCAAAACCCATAATTTTTTCTTTGTTGATGAATTTTTCATGCAGGTAATCTTCCACTTTATCGACCGAACCGATTTCCGTGAGCATTTTCATGACCTGCTCATTTGCGCCGCCGTGGAGCGGGCCTTTTAATGCGCCGATTGCAGCGGTAACGCCGGAATAGATGTCGGAAAGCGTCGCAACACAAACGCGTGCAGTAAAAGTGGATGCGTTCAGTTCATGGTCCGCATGCAGTACAAGCGCTTTGTTAAAGGCTTCCACTTCAATCGGTTCCGGTTCCTTTTCTTTTAACATGTACAGGAAGTTTGCGGCAAAACCGAGATCTCTGCGCGGTGCGACAGGTTCTAGGCCTTTCCTGACCCTTGCGAAAGCGGCAACAATTGCCGGTATTTTTGCCTGCAGCCGGATGGCTTTGCGCAAGTTTGCTTCCCGGTCCATTGCATCTGCTTCATCATCGTAAAGCGCGAGTGCGGAAACAGCGGTACGGAGCGCGGCCATCGGGTGCACTTTCCCGATCGGGTAAGTTTTAAAGCTATCCAAAATTTCTTTCGGCAATTCCATATGATCCGCCAGTTCCTGCTTAAATGTTTCCAGTTCGGATTTTGTCGGCAGTTTTAAATGCCACAGCAGGTAGACGACTTCTTCAAAGCTGGCTTTTTCTGCTAAATCATCAATGCCGTAGCCGACATATGTAAGCGTGTCATCGATGATCGAGCTGATTGAAGTTTCACTTGCAACGACCCCCTCTAGACCTCTTGTTGCTGTCATGCTTATCTCTCCTTCTCCTTAAGGTTGTTTCCCCCATCTCAAACGTAGATAAGTTGATTTCGGGGTATATATTTTTCTGCGGAATAAATAACGGTTGCCGGCCGGCAATATGCAAGCGATCACATACTCTATTATAATATAATAATTATATTTGTCTATTTTTTGACGTACATGCGCCCGCTTACATAAATCATTATAAACAATTTTCAAACACATTGGTACAGAAAAAAGCCAAATTTCTTCTTTTAGTATAGCGCTTTCGCAGCCGTGCTGGCAATCATTTTGATTTTAGCATATGCCCTTCTGTAGCAGCAGGAGAAAAACCGTTGAAAAATCTTTCTTCCAACGGTTTTTACATGTTTAAGCAAATTCCACCCGGCTAAAAACTGTTTGTCACCCATTCGACGATTTTCATGGCCATCCAGGCAATGCCGGCGCCGATCAGCGGCCCGACCGCAACCCCTTTAAACAAAGAAACGGCGAGAATGGTGCCAAGCACGAGCGCCGTCGTAATTTGCGGATCGCTCGCAAGCAGGGTGATACCGTTTTTGGCCAGAAGCGCGACAATGATACCGGATGCAAGTGCAATCCATGCATACGGCGATTTGAGCGATTCATACAAATCTTTAAAGCCGATCTGTCCGGTTGCAATCGGCACAAGGACGGCGATCGTAATAATGGTGACGCCCCAGTTGATCCCTTTCGACTGGACGGTTGAAAAAATTTTCGCATCCAGCCCTGCCACTTTCAGGACAAGTAGCACGATAACAGAAATGATTAACGATTGGTTTTTTGCCGCAAATCCGATCGCTAAAAGCAGCAACAAAAATAAATACGGCTGGTACATAAGCATCCCTTCTTTCATGCTGAAAATCTTTTGGTGCCGGGTATTTTTTTCTGAATTTTTGGTGAAGATAGAAATAGAAAATCTATCAAAAAAAACGGCTTTTTCTTTGTTTTACGCCCCCCGCCGTGTAAAATAATAACATATTAACGAATACAGGAGGGTCAGACTTGAATTCTGTTTACATACACCGCGCGCTGCGGGGCCTTTTTGTTGCACTGTGCATCCTGGTTGGCTTTTTTGCGGTTTATCTGGCTGTAAAATACGCTTATCCGTTTATTATTGCGCTGTTGATCGCGCTTATGATCAACCCGCTCGTCAATTTTCTGGACAGAAAGGTAAGGCTTCCGCGGGCGCTTGCTGTTTTGATATCCCTGATTCTGATCATTGGCGTCTTTGTCGGCATCATTACGCTGCTTGTTGCCGAGATCGTAACGGGGGCGAATTACCTTGCTGACGTTTTGCCGGAGCATGTCCAGACGCTTGTCAATTATTCGGAATCGCTTGTCACCGCCCAAGTTTTACCGCTGTACGACCAGCTGGCGGGCCTCTTTAAAAATCTCGATGCAGGCCAGCAGGAAACGATCGTGCAAAACATTCAGGCGGCCGGGCAAAAGATCGCTTCTTCAGCAGGTGATTTCCTGTCCGGGCTGTTTAAAAAACTGCCGGGGCTTGTTTCCTGGATTCCAAATGCGGCAACCGTGCTGATTTTTGCCCTGCTTGCAACGTTTTTCATCAGCAAGGACTGGAACCAGTTGACAGGCAAAGGAAAGCTGTTACTGCCGAAAAAAGCAAGAAAAAGCGGGATCACCGTGTTTGCCGACCTCCGCAATGCGCTTTTCGGTTTTGTCCGTGCTGAATTGACACTGATTTCCATGACACTTGTCATTGTGCTGATCGGGCTTTTGATTTTACGCGTGGATTACGCGATTACAATCGCCCTTGTTTGCGGCATTGTCGATATTTTGCCGTATTTGGGAACGGGCGTTGTGTTTGTCCCCTGGATCATTTACGAATTCATTACCGGCAGCCTGCCGCTTGCGATCGGGCTTACCGTCCTTTACATTGTCGTGATCGTGCAAAGGCAGATTATGGAGCCGAAAATTTTATCGTCCAGCATCGGAATGAATCCACTCGCGACGCTTATCGCCCTGTTTATTGGCTTTAAAACAGTCGGGTTCCTTGGCTTGATTCTCGGGCCGATTACACTCGTGTTGCTGACCGCGCTGATCCGCGCCCATGTATTCCATGACATTTGGAACTATATTATGGGCAAAAAAACAATATAAAAAACGCAGAGGCCGGATGCCTCTGCGTTTTTTTTTGCTTATTTACAATACAGTCGCATGGCCGTTGTAAACCGAGCCGGTTGCTGCATCTACCGTAACTTCCTGCCCGTCTTTAAAAATGGAAACGGCTTTTTCAACACCGACAATGACCGGAATGCCGACATTGATGCCAACAACTGCAGCATGGCTTGTCAAGCCGCCTTCTTCCGTAATCAGCGCGGCACATTTTTCAATGGCCGGCATGATTTCTTTGTCGGTCGTTCTCGTGATGAGCACACAGCCTTCTGTTGCTTTTGCGTTTGCTTCTTCTGGGCTTTCAGCAACAACGACCGGACCAAATGCCGATTTTCTGCCGATTCCCTGGCCTTTTGCCAATATATCGCCGATCAGGTGCACTTTCATCAGGTTGGTTGTGCCTTTCCCACCAACAGGGACGCCGGCTGTGATAATCACAAGGTCGCCGTGATGGACGATATCGGATTTCAATGCTTCATCCACTGCGATTTCAAGCATTTCATCCGTATTGTTTGCCTTTGTGCCCAATTGCGGGTATACGCCGGACACAACGGTTAAGCCGCGCTGCACTTTCGGATCGCTCGTGACAGCAATAATCGGGGCTGCCGGGCGGTATTTGGAGATCATGCGCGCCGTATAGCCGCTTTCGGTTGGCGCAATAATGGCATTCACATCAAGATTTAAAGCCGTATGGGCAACGGACTGGCAAATGGCGTCTGTCATATTATGGTCCGTGCTCTTGCTGCGTTTGTTCAGAATATCGCGGTGGTTAATCGCTTTTTCCACATGGACCGCGATATTGTACATCGTCTTAACCGCTTCAGCAGGATATTTTCCGGCTGCTGTTTCGCCGGAAAGCATGATTGCATCCGTGCCGTCGAAAATGGCGTTGGCCACGTCGCTTGCTTCTGCGCGGGTCGGGCGCGGGTTGCGCTGCATCGAATCCAGCATTTGCGTTGCGGTAATGACCGGTTTGCCGAGCGTATTGCATTTTCTGATCAGCTCTTTTTGCACGAGCGGCACTGCTTCGGTCGGAATTTCAACGCCGAGGTCACCGCGGGCAACCATTAAGCCGTCCGATACAGCTAGGATTTCATCGATGTTGTCGACGCCTTCCTGGTTTTCAATTTTAGGGAAAATTTTCACATGTAAAGCATCGTGTTCTTCAAGGAGCTGGCGAATTTCCAAAACGTCAGACGGCCGGCGTACAAATGAAGCCGCAATGAAGTCAATGCCTTGTTCAAGCCCGAACAGGATATCGCTCACGTCTTTTTCGGTAATGCCCGGAAGGTTCACGGAGACACCCGGGACGTTGACACCCTTTTTGTTTTTCAAAACGCCGCGGTTCAGCACTTTTGTATGGATTTCACCGGCGTTTTTATCGATGGCCGTCACTTCCAGTTCAATCAAACCATCATCAAGCAGAATTTTAGAGCCAACGTGCACATCATCAATCAGCCCTTCATACGTGACCGAAAATTTTTCCGTTGTCCCGAGCACTTCTGTCATTGAAATGACCGGCGTCATGCCTTCAACGAGCTCAAATCCGCCATCTTTCATATCGTGGGTGCGGATTTCCGGGCCCTTTGTATCAAGCAGAAGCCCGATCGTTTTGTTTTGGTTTTTTGCAGCTTCGCGGATATTTTTAATCCGGGCAAGATGTTCCTCGTGGCTGCCGTGCGAGAAGTTCAGGCGGCAAACATCCATCCCGTTTGCCATTAATCTTTCAAGCATTTCAACACTTTCACTGGCAGGCCCGATTGTACATACAATTTTGGTTTTTTTCATTCTATTTCCTCCTAAACAACGTTAGATCGACAATTCTTTCGACAGCTTATACATGTTTTGATTAATGGCGTGCGGTTTCCCGAGAATCTCAAGGATGTCATGGTCAACCAGCTGGTTATTTTGAATGCCGACAGCGCGGCCCCCTTTTCCTTCGAGCAGCAGTTCAACAGCCCTTGCGCCTAGTCGGCTTGCAAGTACGCGGTCAAATGCAGTCGGAGAACCGCCGCGCTGGATATGGCCGAGAACGGAAACGCGGGTATCACCGATCACGCCGGTTTTTTTCAATTTTTCCGCAAACTCGTTGCCACTCATCACGCCTTCCGCGACGATGATAATGCTGTGGCGTTTGCCGCGTTGTTTCCCTTGTTCAAGGCGCTCCACGACATCTTTCAAATCAAATTTTTCTTCCGGTACAATAATCGATTCAGCCCCGCCGGCAAGACCGGACCAAAGCGCGATATCCCCGGCATTTCTGCCCATGACTTCAATAATAAAGGTCCGTTCGTGGGAAGAAGCGGTATCGCGAATTTTGTCAATCGCATCCAGAACAGTGTTCAGCGCTGTATCAAAACCAATTGTAAAATCCGTACCTGGGATGTCGTTGTCGATTGTCCCCGGCACACCGATGCAGTTGAAACCTTGTTCTGTCAGTTTTTTCGCTCCCTGATAGGAACCGTCCCCGCCGATCACAACGAGGGCTTCAATGCCATGGTCTTTCAGCTGCCGGATCGCTTTTTGCTGCCCTTCCGGTGTTTTGAATTCTTCGCTTCTTGCCGACTGCAAAACCGTGCCGCCGCGTTGGAGAATATCGCCGACAGATCCCGCTTCAAGCTTTTGGATGTTACCTTGAATCAACCCGTTATAGCCCTGGTGAATGCCGTAAACTTCCAGGCCGTGGTAAATCCCTTTACGGGTAATCGCGCGGACTGCGGCATTCATCCCTGGTGCATCGCCGCCGCTTGTTAATACTCCAATTCGCTTCATATGATTCACCTCTGTATATGTAATTCTCTTGGCAGGCCGGTATTTCAATCAAGCAAAGTAATTATAGTATCGCCAAGTCTGCCTTCGAATATATCTAAAATACCACTTTAAAAGCATGTTCACAATCGATCATGAAAAAGTAAAAATTTTAAAAATGTGCGTTTATGAACAAACTGTGTCGGAATAGTATGAATACGTTACCAATTCTCCTGTCTTCCCTGCCTGCCATGCAAACGGCGTTCTTTTTTCTTTTCCCGGTTTCCATGCCGGTAAACCAGGATCTGAATTTTCTTTTCAACCACTTAGAAGAAAGGGGATCCTATATAAATTGAACTAAACATTACTACTTGTTTATGTGCTGCCATCCCGATCGTCATTGATTTTGGTACGAAAAACTTAAGTTCATTTTATATAGCTGGAAAGCAGAACGCCAAAATTTTGGCCTGCATCCGTTACACCATGTAAAAAGCGAGGCAACCGGTGATGGATGCCGGTTGCCTGGGTGCTTTTTTCGGCTATTGGCGGGCAAACTGTTCGAGCGTTGAAAATACGCCAATTTTACGGTATTTTTCGTACCTTTTTTCCACCAGTTCTTCAGGGGCATATGCCCGCAGCTCCTTTAATGATGCGGCAAGCACAGGGCGCATCAGCTCTGCCTGCGCTCTCGGATCTTTATGTGCGCCGCCTTTTACTTCCGGAATCAGTTCATCGATAATACCCAGTTCTTTCAGCTCGGGCGCGGTCATCTTCATGGTGGCGACGGCCCGTTTTGCCTGCGACGCATCTTTCCATAAAAGCGCCGCGGCGGATTCCGGTGAAATGACCGAGAACCATGAATTTTCGAGGACATGGATATGGTCGCCGACGCCAATGCCGAGCGCACCGCCGCTGGCCCCTTCACCGATAATCAGGCAGATGATCGGAACGCTCAACCCGGACATTTCAAACAGATTGCGCGCGATCGATTCAGCGATGCCCCTTTCTTCCGCTGCTTTTCCCGGATACGCACCTTTTGTGTCGATGAAGCTGATAATCGGGCGTTTAAATTTTTCCGCCTGCTTCATTAGCCGCATTGCTTTCCGGTAGCCTTCCGGGTGTGGCATGCCGAAATTGCGGCGGATGTTTTCTTTTGTGTCTTTCCCCCGCTGCTGGCCGATCACGGTGACAGGAAGGCCCTCAAATTTTGCGATCCCGCCGACAACCGCCCCGTCGTCGCCGTATACACGGTCGCCGTGGAGCTCAAGAAAATCGGTAAAAAGATATTGAATATAGTCCAATGATGTCGGCCGTTCGGGAAAACGCGCAATCTGGATTCTGTCCCACGGATCCATATTTTCGTAAATTTCCTCTTCCAGCCGGGAAAGCCTTGCTTCCAGTTTTTCAATCTCGCTTGACAAATCGACATCCGACTGTTTTGTAAATTCCTTTAGCTCGGCAATTTTGCGTTTCAGCTCAATGACCGGTTTTTCAAATTCAAGTTCATTCACCATTGTAGTTCACCTGCGTTTGTTGGTTGATGGATGTCCAGAATGCCTGCCAATGTTTTTTTCAGGTCATGGCGTTTCACAACCGCATCGAGCTGGCCGTGTTCAAGAAGAAATTCTGCAGTCTGGAAAACTTCAGGAAGTTCTTCGCGGATCGTCTGTTCAATGATGCGGCGGCCGGCAAAACCGATCAACGCGCCGGGCTCCGCAAGATTGATATCCCCGAGCGATGCAAAGCTTGCGGTCACGCCGCCTGTTGTCGGATGAGTCATCACGGTTACCGTTAACCCGCCGTGGCGGCTGAACCTTTCGAGCGCCGCGCTCGTTTTCGCCATCTGCATTAAAGAATAGATCCCTTCCTGCATGCGGGCGCCCCCTGAGGCCGTGAAAATGATAAACGGCACATGGAGCCTGTCTGCTTCTTCGATGGCGCGCGTAATTTTTTCGCCGACAACCGAGCCCATGCTGCCCATCCGGAATTGTGCATCCATGACACTAAGCACGACCGGCCTTTCCTGAATGTTGCCCTTACCTGTCAGTACCGCTTCATTCAAGTTTGTTTTTTTGCGGTCTTTTTCCAGTTTTTCAAGGTAACCCGGAAACGCAAGCGGGTTTTTGGAAACAAGCCCGCGGTCGAACTCTTCAAACGTTCCTTCATCCAGCAGGCTTTCCACCCTTTCATAAGCGGTCATTTGATAATGGTAGCCGCAATGGAGGCAGACTTTTAAATTCTTCTGCAGTTCTTTTGTATACATAATTTTGCCGCACTTCGGGCATTTTGACATGATCCCTTCAGGAACTTCCTGCTTTGTATGGTCTGAAGGGATAGTCGCATATTTTCGCTTTTTCGGTTTAGAAAAAAAATCTTTCAGCAAATCTTACCCCTCCTGTATCTGGCACCGGAACCACCGGGCAAGCCGGCGGTTTTTCTGCCGAAGTACCGGCAAATGGCGTTTTCCCGTACCGGCAAAAAGGCGGCTTTTTTTCCGGCATCTGATGCTTATTTGCCAATTTCGGAAAGCTGTTTCGTTTTTTCGCGGATTTCTTCCGGGCTCACCTGGATGCGGGCGACACCGGTTTCCATCGCCGCTTTTGCAACAGCTGCCGCAACCGCCGGCGCAACACGCGGATCAAACGGGCGCGGAATGACATAATCCGCATTCAGTTCATGTTCATCAATTAAACCGGCGATCGCGTGGACGGCGGCTTGTTTCATCTTTTCATTAATATGCGTGGCGCGCACATCCAATGCCCCCCTGAAAATGCCCGGGAAGGCGAGGACATTGTTGACCTGGTTTGGAAAATCGGAGCGGCCTGTGCCAATGACTTTCGCGCCGGAAGCTTTGGCATCTTGCGGCATGATTTCCGGATTCGGATTGGCCATCGCAAAAATAATCGGGTCTTTTTTCATCGACTGCACCATTTCTTTCGTCAGTGCCCCCTCTACAGAAACGCCGATAAAAACATCCGCATCTTTGATCACATCCGCCAGGCTACCTGCTGCTTTATCACGGTTTGTATATTTGGCCACTTCGAATTTCACCTTGTTCATTCCAAACGGGCGCCCTTCATAGATCGCCCCTTTAGAGTCGCACATAATAATATCGCGGACGCCAAAGTTGTAAAGCAGTTTGATAATCGCGATGCCGGCAGCGCCCGCGCCGCTTGCCACCACTTTAATTTCAGACATTTCTTTGCCAACGAGTTTTAAAGCGTTCACGAGCCCGGCAGCCGTTACAATCGCCGTCCCGTGCTGGTCATCGTGAAAAACAGGAATATTCATTTCCTTCTTCAATTTTTCTTCAATGACAAAGCAGTTCGGCGCGGCGATATCCTCCAGATTCACGCCGCCGAAAACCGGTTCCAGTCGTTTCACCGTCTCCACGATTTCATCAATATCTGTCGTATCGAGGCAAATGGGAAAGGCATCGACGCCGGCAAAGCTTTTGAACAAAATCGCCTTGCCTTCCATGACCGGGAGTGCGGCTTCAGGGCCGATATTTCCAAGCCCGAGAACGGCGGTGCCGTCCGTTACAACCGCGACCATATTGCCTTTCATCGTATATTCATAGACCGTTTCCGGTTTGTCGTAGATCATTTTGCAAGGCTCAGCCACACCGGGCGAATAGGCCAGGCTCAGATCCTTTGCATTTTTGACGGTGACTTTTGACTTGGATTCCAATTTCCCTTTGTGTTCGCGGTGCATATGTAACGCTTCTTCCCGCAATGACATGAACCTCACTCCCCCGTTTTCACTGCACGATATGCGGTTTCTTACTCACAAGCCTATTAAACAATATAACATATTTAATCTAGAGAGAAAAACTTATTTCAATATGACATTTCCTTCACCAAGCAGTTCCGTAAGCTTTCCGAGGCATGCTTCCTCCGCCCGGACCCGGTTTTTTTCCGGAAGCCGGATCGTTTTCCGTTCCGCTTCATAATGAAGAATGACCGGCGAGTCCCCCGGAAAAGCGTCAAGCACCTGCTTCACTTGAACAAGCAGCATGCGGTCCTTTCCAGCCGGAATCTTTAAATATAACGTGGCACCGGTCGGCATGCTGCGGAACGGGCTGGCATCTTCGAGCGCCCGGGCAATCACCTGCTTTTTGCCGTTCCTGTTTTCAACATTTCCTTCCACGACCACAATCAACCCTTTTTGGCATAACGGGCTGTATTTTTTAAAGACATCCGGAAAAACAACACATTCTATCTCATCCGTTTCGTCACTCATGCGCAAAAATGCCATCAGGCTGCCTTGTTTTGTGCGGATCGTTCTTGTGTCCGTAATGCAGGCGCCAAACCGGATTTTTCTCATGCCGGGTTGAAGCTTGCTTACTGCAAGCACGCCGGCTTCGTCCCAACCCGGGCGGTACTGCCCGGCCGGATGCCCGGATAGATAGAGCCCCAAATATTGCTTTTCAAAGGCAAGCTTATCCATCAGTGAAATCGGCTCGGTTTCCACATAATTTGGTTCAATGCTGAACGCTTCATCCTCAAAGAACAGATCCGCCTGCCCGTCATCCGGCTTCATAATCTCCGCGTGCTCAAGGGCGACATCAATGCTGGCAAGCAAAACTGCCCTGTCTTTTCCAAACTCATCCATCGCGCCTGAGAATGCAAACGCCTCTAAAATTTTCCGGTTCAGCCCTTTCACCCGCAGGACAAGATCAAACAGGCTTTTAAACGGGCGCCGTTTTCTTTCTTTAAGCAGCTCTTTGATGGAGGCGTATCCGATCCCTTTTATCGCGGCAAGGCTATAACGGATGGCGCCGTTTTCCACGGTAAACGGATAATGGCTGTGCTGCACGGAAGGCGGCAAAACCCGGATCCCCATCTGCTGCGCTTCGCGAATATACTGGGCAATTTTATCCTCGTTGCCGATCACGCTCGTCAAAAGGCTTGCCATAAAATAGAGCGGGTAATGGGCTTTTAAATAGGCGAGCCGGCAAGCGAGCATGCTGTAAGCGACGGCATGGCTGCGGTTAAAACCATAATTGGCGAAGCGGACGATAAAATCATAAATAGTATTCGCCGTTTTTCTCTCATATCCTTTTTTTTGCGCGCCATTTATAAAATGCAGCCGCTGTTCGTCCAGGATTTCCCTTTTCTTTTTGCTGACGGCACGGCGGAGCAAATCCGCCTCCCCGAGTGAAAAGCCCGCCATCTTTGAAGCGATCTGCATAATTTGTTCCTGGTAGACAATCACACCGTATGTTTTTTCCAAAATCGGCTGGAGGTCGGGATGCGGATATTCGACCGGTTTCAACCCGTGTTTCCGCTCAATATAGGCCGGGATGTTTTCCATCGGCCCGGGCCGGTACAGCGCATTGACCGCGACAATGTCTTCAAATTCAGTCGGTTTAAGCCGCTCGAGCACTTTCCGCATGCCGTCCGACTCGAACTGGAAGATCCCGGTCGTATTGCCCGAACTAAAAAGGCGGAATGTCTGTGGATCATCGAGCGGTACATCCTGGAGGCGGATTTTTCTCCCCGTCCCCTTTTCAATCCCCGTGAGGATATGCTCAAGGATGGTTAAATTCCGCAAGCCGAGAAAATCCATTTTCAAAAGCCCGATTTCTTCGAGATGGTTCATCGGATACTGGGTTAAAAAGATGCCGTCATGCCCTTCCTGCACCGGGATGATTCCCGTAAGCGGTTCCCCACTGATAATGACGCCGGCTGCATGGGTCGAAACATGGCGCGGCAATCCTTCCAAAAGCAGGGCCGTTTCAAAAAGCTTGCGGTGCTGATCCGATTGGCCGATCCATTCCCGAAAGGCGCTTGATGCTTCATACGCTTTTTTAAGCGTCATGCCAGGCTGTGACGGGATGAAGCGCGACAACTGTTCAAGTTCTTTTGCGCTGAGACCGAATATCCGGGCTACATCCCGGGCTGCGGCTTTCGCAGCAAATGTGCCGAATGTGATGATCTGCGCGACATGCTGTCTGCCGTATTTTTCCGCAACGTAGCGAATCATCTCGTCCCGCTTGTGATCCGGAAAATCGCTGTCAATATCCGGCATGGAAATGCGCTCCGGATTTAAAAACCGTTCAAACAAAAGCCCGTATTGCACCGGATCGACGTCGGTAATATAAAGCGCGTATGCGACAAGGGAGCCGGCAGCGGAACCGCGCCCCGGCCCGGTAAGAATCCCGTGCTCCCTCGCATATTTCATAAAATCCCAGACAATAAGGAAATAGTCGCTGAACTGCATTTCCTGAATGATTTTTAATTCATACTCCAGCCGGTCTGTATACCGTTCTTCCAGATTCGGAACGCGTGCTGCAAGGCCTTTTCGGCATACTTCTTCTAAGAAGGCATCCGCCGTCTGCCCGCCCGGAACCGGAAATGCCGGCAGCAGCCGCTGTCCCGTTTTGATTTCCACAGAGCAGGCATCTGCAATTTTTTCCGTATTGGCCAATGCTTCCGGAAAATCGGCAAAAAGCTGTTCCATTTCCTCTTGCGGCTTAAAGTCGTGCGTGCCGCTTTCCGGGCGCGGCCGGTTTTCATCCGTCAGTTTCACCCCGGCTTTGATCGCGCGCAACACTTCATGAGAAAAAGCATCTTCCTTTTTTAAGTATTTCACATTTGCGGCCGCCACTTCTGGGATACCCAGTTTTTCCGAGAGCGCGTGCATATCGGGAAGCACTTTCTTAGCTTGCACTGTCCCGTTGTTTTCAAGTGCAAGATAAAAGCTCGGCCCGAAAATGTCCCGGTATAAAACTGCAACCTCTTCTGCACGCGCTTCATCTCCCCTAAGTAGCGCCTGTTCGATTTCCCCTTCAAGCCCCGGCGTAAAGGCGATCAGGCCGTCGCTGTAGGCGCGCAGCCATTTGATAAAAATGCCGGGTTCTGGCCTCGTCTGGATGGCACTTGAGATTTTCATTAAATGCCGGTAGCCGGTTTCGTTTTTGGCAAGCAACACAACCGGATAGGCTTTGCCGGGTTCAAACGAACTCATGATATCCGCTGTCATGCCGATAATGGGTTTAATGCCATTTTCGCGGCAAGCCTTGTAAAAAGGAAAGGCCCCGTACATCACATTGCGGTCCGTGATCGCAAGGGTGTCGTAATGAAGCGCTTTTGCGTACGCCGCCCATTCAGGGATGGAGATCGTACTTTCCAACAGGCTGTAGGCCGTTTGGACCTGTAAATGGACAAAACGCATGGTAAACTGCCTCCTATTCGTACCTGTACATGATTCTTATTATACATGTTTTCACGCGAGCAAAAAAGAAGATACGTTCGATTTCATACAGGCATACATTGTCCCATATATTGTTTAGTAATGAAGAAAAGATGGGGATGGTTCGGTTGAGCGAAGGATTTTTTCCCGCATTTTTCAACAGCTATTTTATCGCATTCGGCGTAATGTTCGGCGGCGCCTTGATCGGGGGACTCGCTTCGTTCATTACCGGCGAGCCGCTTTTGACGGAAATTTCGAAGATTGCGCGTGACCTCCGCATCTGGGCGATCATTGCCGCCATCGGGGGGACGTTCGATACCGTTTACAGCTTTGAAAAAGGATTTTTGGAAAGCGAGACGATGGTATTGTTCAAGCAGCTGCTTTTAATTCTGTCGGCCATGGGCGGTGCCAAAACGGCCGCGCTCATTATTTCATGGATAACCCAGGAGAATGTGCTATGAGAATCCCGCCGCTTTACCGGAAACCGGGCTGGCAGCGGTTCATGGCCGGATTTATCGTGGGCGGGTGCATCTGCTGGCTGATTTTTCTGTACATGTTCGGTGTCATGCAGGAAAGGCAGGCGCAAATGATTGAACGGCAGGAAAAAACGATCCAGGATTTGCAACAGGAAAAGGCGATCTGGCAGGAAGACTATAAAAAGCTCAATCAAAAAAATGAAAAGCTCCTGACCATCCAGCGTATTGACGTGAAAATCAGCAACTACGAAAAATATGACATTCACGATTCACAAAGCATTTTTGAAGCAGAAGAGGATATTAAACATGACTTAAGCCCGCTGATTGCAAAAAATTTAAAAACCGCTTATTTGAACAAAGACTTGATCACCCGCATGCTTGAAAACAAAGTCATTAAAATCAACCACCGCCGCTATACTTTCGAAGTGCGGGACATTTTGTTTTACTCCGTTGTCCGCGTCCACCTGAATTTAAAGCTGGCAGACTAAAAGAAGGCAAATCCGCTTTTCCGGCGGTTCTGCCTTCTTTTTTTACCCTTCCTTGCAGAGCGCGATTAATTCCTTTTTTACCGCCTCTGCCGTTTCCCACGAATACGCGGTGGCCCCGGCCGCAAGCGGATGCCCGCCGCCGCCGTATTTGCGGGCCAGCTCATTGATGGCAGGGCCTTTGGAGCGGAAACGGAGGCGGATTTGGCCTTCTTCTTCGATAAAGAAGCACCAGGCTTTAAGCCCTTTAATATCGCCGAGCGTGGTGACAAGCTGGGAGGCTTCGCGCACCGTTACGCCGAATTTTTCAATCAGTTCTTTTTTCAGCACGACGATGGCCGCCCCGTGCTCAAGAATGTCCAGGTTCTGGTAGATATACCCTTGCAGCCTGGCCACACTTGGTTCAATCTCGTACATCTTGTTAAAGAGCGCTGTCCGGTCAAAATGGTAATGGATCAGTTCTCCGGCATAGTCAAATGTTTTTTCCGTCGCACTCGGATACAAAAACCGGCCCGTATCCCCGACAATGCCGGCAAACAGCAGCCTTGCCGCGGCATCTGTCATCCTGAGCCCTTCTTCTTTCCCCGATAAGTAAAACTCATAAATCATTTCGCTGACAGAGGACGCGTCTTCATCGACCCACTGCAAATCCCCGTAAGCATCATGGTTCGGGTGATGGTCGATTTTGATCAGCCTTTCCCCCAGATGGAAACGCTGGTCGCTGATCCGCTCGCGGTTCGCGGTATCACAAACGATGACAAGCGCCCCGCGGTACGTTTCATCGGAAATCCTGTCCATCCTATTCAAGTAGGCGAGGTCCGGTTCATCATCGCCCACGATGTAAATGTTTTTATCCGGAAAAGACGCCTTCAATATTTCCGCAAGTCCCCCCTGCGATCCATATGCATCCGGATCAGGCCGGACATGGCGGTGGATGATGATCGTGTCAAAAAGCTTGATCGTCTGTAAAATTTTTGTTTTCATCTTACTCCCCGTTTCTCTGGCAAGTTCTTTTTTCATTTTGTAAAATAGAAGAAAATACTGACAACCCAATTTGGAGGTGCACGATGCCGATCCTTGCCGTTTTGATTCTCGCATCCCTTTGCGTGTATGTATATTTTAAACTAAAATACATCCGCAGCCTTTTAGCGATGGAAAAAAAGGTGTTCTCTGCCAAAGCCAATATGGCGCTCGGTTCGTTTATTTTTTTGTTCGGCGTGAATGAATTGTTTCTGTTTCACACTGCCGTCACCTATGCCATCGCAGCCATTTTTATCGCGCTCGGGCTGTTCAATATCGCAGGTGGTTTCAAAAGACTGCAGTTTTACCGGCCCGAAATGCAGAAAGAAAGAAACGAATCGCGGCGCACACTGTAAAAAGGAGTGGGCACGTACCGTTATCTTTCAATCAGTTGGCACATCAGCAGGGCTTTACCAACAAGGCTGCCTTGGTTGAAGACTTCGACATCAATTTTGGCAAATTTCCGGCCGGAATCGAGAATTTTCGGTACAATCCGGATCATACTTTCGAGCTGGACTGGTTTGATAAAATAGACCGTTAAACTTTCGATGATCATTTCGCCTTTTTTTCTGGAGCGCAAAAAGCGGTTGGTCGTTTCGTGCACGAGTGTCGTGAATACACCATATGAAATCGTCCCTAAAGGGTTGGTCATTTGCGGCGTCACTTCAAACTGGTAATCATCCGGGTCTTCCGTTTTGGCCGATGATGCATCAAGCTGGGTCGTGACGATATTGTCGATCGTTTCCCCGACTTGCGGCTGGCGCTGTGTCATTTGCAGCTCCTTTAAGACGTCCTGGCGGCTGACAATCCCCCTCAGCCGGTTAAAATCGTCGGTCACCGGCAAGATTTCGATCCCTTCCCAGACCATCATATGGGCAACAGATGTAACGCTTGTTTTTTCGCTGACCGTAATCGGATTTTTCGTCATCACTTTCTCGATGCTTAAGTGCGTGTCGGTTTCCATCACGTCTTTTGAAGTAATAATACCCGCCACCTTTAAATTGCGGTCGACAACAGGAAAGCGCGAGTGGCCTGTTTCCCGTTTTTTGCGGTACCAGTCCTGAACCGTGTCCGTTGTATTCAAATAAGCCGTTTTTTCAATCGGTGTTAAAATATCTTCAACGAGAATAATTTCTTTTTTGATCAGCTGGTCATAGACAGCACGATTAATCATCGTCGCAACGGTAAACGTGTCGTAGCTCGTCGAGATGATCGGCAGCGCTTTTTCATCCGCAATTTTTTTTACATAATCTTTCGTATCAAATCCGCCGGTGATCAAAACGGCAGCTCCTGACCTTAACGCCAGTTCATGCGCGTCCGTGCGGTTTCCGACAATGAGCAGGCTCCCCGGATCCGTATACTTCGACATCGCCTCAAGCTCCATGGCGCCGATCACGAATTTTGTAAGCGTTTTATGCAAGCCGGATTTTCCGCCCAGCACCTGGCCGTCGATAATATTGACGACTTCCGAAAAGGTCAGCTTTTCAATGTTCTCTTTTTTCTTCTGCTCAATCCGGATGGTGCCGACCCGTTCAATCGTGCTGACATACCCTTTTATTTCAGCATCTTTAATGGCGCGGTAGGCGGTCCCTTCACTGACATTCAGCGCTTTTGCAATCTGGCGGACGGATATTTTTTCCCCGACCGGCAGCTCATTGATATATTGTAAAATCTGTTCGTGCTTTGTCGCCATTTTTTCACCTTCTTTCCGTTTTTGTCCGCTTTCAAGGAATATGTATGGAGCAATCTGTATATTTCTATTATAGATGGAAAAAGGGGGAAAGGGCAATCAGGCACCTTTATCTTTCCATCATGGAAAAGGGGAAGTGCGGCCGGCACTTTTTCAGCACATGCCGGCTGCAAGCGAACCCCTGTATTTACCAATCTTGCGCGTCTATTACAATTCGATCGCATCTCCGGCTTTCATAATTTTACCGTTTACGCCGTCGAGCAAATCGATAAATTTCTGCGGATCCTGCTGAATGAGCGGGAACGTATTGTAATGGATCGGCACGACCGTTTTCGCCTGCAAAAATGTTGCCGCCACTGCTGCGTCTTCCGGTCCCATCGTGAAGTTGTCGCCGATCGGAAGAAATGCAAGATCAATCGGATGGCGTTCGCCGATTAATTTCATATCCGAGAACAGCCCGGTATCACCGGCGTGGTAGATCGTTTTCCCTTCCGCCATCAGCAAAACGCCCGTCGGCATCCCGAGGTAAACGATTTCTTTCTTTTCGTCATCCACAACCGCCGAGCCGTGGAACGCCTGGGTAAGCTTCACTTTCCCGAAATCAAACTGGTACGAGCCACCGATATGGAGCGGATGCGTATTCAACCCTTTCCAGGCAAAGTAATTTGCGATTTCATTATTGGCAATAATAAGCGCATTCTTTTTGCGGGCAAGCGTTTCTGTATCCCCGATATGATCGCCGTGCCCATGTGTGAGAATAATCACATCCGGGCTTTCTTCCTCCACTTTCAGGTCTGTCTGGCTGTTGCCGGTAATAAATGGATCAAAGAGTATCGTTTTGCCCTCCGTTTCCACTTTTACAATCGAATGGCCGTGAAAAGAAACTTTCATCAACATATCACTCCTTTTAAAAATTTGTACGGCTTTGGGCCACTTTCATTATATTATTTCTTTGTCCCGTAATCCTGCCTCGCGCTTCACCTGTAGCATCTTAACTTGTTTTTTGCTATGCTAGTAACGTCTGATAAGGAGATGAATGGAATGAATAAGCGTTTAGCAAGTGTGGCGGCGTGGCTGAAAGCGGAAAAGACCGATGCCGCTTTTATTACATCGCCCGACAATGTCTTTTATTTGAGCGGTTACCGCAGCGACCCACACGAAAGGCTGCTCGGCATTTGCGTATTCCAGGAAAAAGAGCCGTTTCTCGTCTGCCCGGCAATGGAGGCGTATGACGCGAAAAAAGCCGGCTGGGAATATGACATTCTCGGCATCCAGGATACGGATAACGCGTGGGATTTGGTTGCGGAAGAAATACGCGGGCGAATCGGTGATGTCCATACGTTAGCGATTGAAAAAGAGCATTTGAACGTGGAACGGTTCGAAGCGCTGAAAGAACGGTTTGGCGGCGCCCGCTTTACCGCTGCTGAAGAAAAACTGCGCATGATGCGCCTTATTAAAGATGAGCATGAACGGAAGATTTTAAGGGAAGCGGCTGCTTTTGCCGACCTGGCCGTTGAAACGGGCATCCGCGAAATTAAAGAAGGGAAAACCGAACTTGAAATCGTGGCAGCCATTGAATTTGCAATGAAAGAAAAAGGGATTTCAGAAATGAGCTTCGCCACCACCGTCCTCTCAGGTGCGAAGGCGGCTTCCCCGCACGGCGTCCCCGGCCTTGACAAGATCGAAAAAGGGAATTTTGTCCTATTTGACCTTGGCGTTGTGCATCAAGGCTACTGTTCCGATATTACAAGGACGGTCGCATTCGGGGGGCTTAACGAAGAGCAAACCCGGATTTACGAAACGGTATTAAAAGCGGAAGAAGCGGCCGTTGCGGCAGCAAAACCGGGGGTAAAGGCAAAAGAGCTCGACTTGATTGCACGCCGCATCATTGAAGACGCGGGATACGGCGAATATTTTACACACCGGCTCGGCCACGGCCTCGGGATCAGCATCCACGAATATCCTTCTGTCACCCATACGAATGAGCTGGTGCTTGAAGAAGGGATGGTCTTCACGATCGAACCGGGGATATACGTGCCAGGGGTTGCCGGCGTCCGGATTGAAGATGACGTCTGCATTACAAAAACGGGTGCCGAAGTGCTGACAAAGTACCCGAAAGCCTTGCAATATGTTTAAAAAAGAAGCACAAGCGGCTTTCATGCTGCTTGTGCTTCTTTTTTTGTTCCGGCAATTCTTGCAGCCGGCTTTTCAAAACTTATTTTAAAAGCGTTTTCACATCTGTATAGGAGAGCCCGAGTGAATCGGCCACCGCTTGATATGTCACATGTCCTGACAGCGTATTGACCCCTTTTAACAGCGCTTCATTTTCCAAAACCGCTTTCTCATACCCCTTATTGGCAATTTGCACCGCGTACGGCACCGTCACATTGGTAAGGGCAATCGTCGATGTGCGGGCAACCGCGCCCGGAATATTTGCGACTGCATAATGGACGACATCATGCTTGATATAAACCGGATCATCATGTGTCGTGGCACGGTCTGTCGTTTCAAAACTGCCACCCTGGTCAATCGCAATATCCACGACAACAGAGCCCGGCTGCATCGCTTTGATCATCTCTTCCGTTACCAGTTTTGGCGCTTTTGCACCCGGGATCAGAACGGATCCGATGACAAGGTCCGCATCACGCACTGCTTCCGCAATATTGTATGGATTCGACATCAAGGTTGTAATTTTGCTGCCGAAAATGTCATCAAGCTGGCGCAAGCGATCCGGATTCAATTCGACAACGGTCACATCCGCCCCAAGGCCGATCGCGACTTTTGCCGCATTCGTTCCGGCAACCCCGCCGCCGATAATCGTAATCTTGCCTCTTTTGACGCCCGGTACGCCGGAAAGCAGGATCCCTTTTCCACCGTTATTTTTTTCAAGAAACTGTGCGCCAATCTGCGGCGCCATTCTGCCCGCCACCTCGCTCATCGGCGTCAGAAGCGGCAGCGAACGGTTGGCAAGCTGCACGGTTTCATAAGCAATGCCGGTCACTTTCTTTTTCAGCAGTTCTTCCGTAAGCTTTGGTGCTGCAGCAAGATGCAAATATGTAAATAAAATCATGCCTTCACGGAAATAGCGGTACTCGCTTTCGATCGGCTCCTTCACTTTCATAACCATTTCAAAAGACCACGCCTCACGAGCGGTCTCAACGATCCGGGCACCGGCTTTTACATATTCTTCATCACTAAACCCCGATGCAAGGCCCGCATTCTTTTCAATAAAAACTTCATGCCCCGCTTTGGTCAGGGTCACAACGCCGGCCGGGGTCATGGCCACACGGCTTTCATTGTTTTTAATTTCTTTTGGTACGCCAATTCGCATAGAAAGTTCCTCCTCTTGTTCGTGTTTTGCAATCCGTTTTCTTATTATTGTAAGAAAACATATCAAACGGTTGAAAACTTTCTTAAACATCTTTAGTGTAGCAAAAATTCCCTCTTTTTCCTATGCTTTTTTTGCAAATTTCTTATTCGCGCCCGGGAACGGGATAGCGTTTTTATTTTTCCTGGCTTCCGCCCTTTTTGATTAAAAAATAGATCGCCAGGTTTTTTCATTTTTCGCACACAAACCCGGAAAATTCTAGTAAAATAGACATGAAAGGCAGGCAGTTTATAAAGGAGATGAAAGAAGATGGGCACACAATACCGGAATATTTTAGTAGCGGTAGATGGCTCCAAAGAAGCCGACTGGGCTTTTACGAAAGCGGTTGAAATCGCCAAACGGAATGGGGCCGAATTATCGGTTGTCCATGTGGTCGATAACCGAGCACTCGCCACTTTGACCCCGATTGATTCAACGCTCTATGAGCAAAACGAAAAATTTGGGGATGAACTGTTAAGCAATTATAAAGACCGCGCCGCAGAAAAAGGGATCAAAGTCCAGACGATCATCCAGCTCGGCTCTCCAAAACTTCAAATCACAAAAAATGTCGCGCCGAAAGTGCATGCGGATTTAATTGTGTGCGGCGCAACCGGTTTAAACGCGGTGGAAAGGCTCCTGATCGGAAGCGTTTCCGAACATATTGTCCGCACTTCCCCCTGCGATGTGCTTGTCGTGAGAACGCCTAAGGAAGAAGAAGGCAAAGGGGAAAATTAAGCAAAAACCAGCCTTTTACGGGCTGGTTTTTTAACGGCCGCTTTTTTCTGTTAAAAACCGGTATTGATAATATTTCTCCGCAATTTCACAAACCCTTTTAGAAAAATAGTAGTTTGTAAGAGCCCCGATGGCCATCCCGGCCCAGCTGTTTTCTCCCCGCTTTTTCGGCCGGAGCAGCGCCAGAAAAGCGAGTTTGCCGGCATGCCCGATTGCCCCCGGCCACAAATACCGGTGGAATAACTTATCGTTTCCCACATAGAAGCCGGTCTCGCGCGCTTCCAGTTCATCCATCAATTCTTCCCAGAGCGCATATTTCACCATGTCCGGGGCAGCGGCCATCAGCACCATTTTCAGCGCCGCCACGAGTTCGCCGGGCGTTTTTGTTTCAAATCCGTAAGCTGCACCGGTGAGCTGGACCGCCCGGAGATTCACAGCCAGCAGGAAAAACGGATCCGCCGCGGCAAAAACAGCTTTCCCCGTCCCGCTCAATGCTCCTTCGAAGAGTGAGAAACGGCGGTATTTTGCCTGCTGCCGCGCCGCAATAAACCCTGCCTGGTCGATGGTAAGCTTCCTCATATCGGGAATCGTTGCAACAGAACTGTCAAAAAGCCGCCCCGCAGCAAGTATTTTTTCGATTTCATGCCCGTAAGGCAGATTTTCATCGGCAAATGAACAGATTTGAAACAAAACAGCATCTATTTTTTCATGAATATTTTCGAGCGCCTCATCCGGAAAATGGGCAAAGAGCGCATCCAGTTTTTGCTTGCGCCCGTCCCCTTCTTTTCCGGCCGTTTTTAGCTTCTCCGCCCAGTCGTTGATTTCATCCAGTACAATTTTTTCCCTGCCTGTCCATTCCGCCATTTTCAATCCGCTCCCTAACGCTGTTTTACAGCCATTATATCATAAAGTTCATGGACGGCTGTTCGTTTATGCCATGCCAAAGTGACCCTGAAACAATTTATTCGGGCACGGGCAGCAGGAAAGCAAACTGTCGGCGCCAGCCGTTAAGATTCCGCGGTCATGAAGAGAGCCGGACAACATCGCGTGCGATCATCAGCTCTTCGTTTGTCGGGATAACGAGTACTTTTACAGGGGAATGCGGATAATTGATAAACGCTTCCGTCCCGCGGATCTGGTTCAAGGTCGGGTCCCAGTAAATGCCCATAAATTCCAGTCCCGTTAAAATTCTTGCGCGGATGGCATCGCTGTTTTCCCCGATGCCAGCCGTGAAAATAATCGCATCGACGCCGGCCATTTTCGCCGCATACGACCCGATGTATTTATGGATGCGGCTTGCAAAAATGTCAAGCGCCAGTTCAGCCCGCTTGTTCCGCTCGAGTTCCGCCGCCACCTGGATATCGCGCAAATCGCTGGAAATGCCCGAAATGCCGAGAAGCCCGGATTCTTTGTTTAACACTTCGAGCACTTCTTCTGCCGTTTTGCCTGTCTTCTCCATAATAAACGGGATCAGTGCGGGGTCGATATTGCCGGAGCGCGTGCCCATCGTCACGCCGGCCAATGGCGTAAAGCCCATGGACGTATCGATTGACCGGCCGCCCTGGATCGCCGCAATGCTTGCCCCGTTGCCCAAATGGCATGAAATCAGGCGCAGCTGTTCAATTGGCCTGCCGAGCAGCTCAGCGGCACGCATCGCCACATATTTATGGGAAGTGCCATGAAACCCGTATTTGCGGATCCGGTATTTTTCGTAGTATGCATAGGGGAGGCTGTATAAGAAAGCACTTTCCGGCATCGTTTGGTGGAAAGCGGTATCAAACACGGCCACTTGAACCACATCCGGCAGCACGGCACGGAACGCCCGGATCCCCGTTGCGTTCGCCCGGTTATGAAGCGGCGCGAGTTCCGCCAAATCTTCAATTTGCGCGAGCACCTGGTCATTGACGACAGCAGAATCATTGAAAATTTCGCCGCCGTGCACAACCCGGTGGCCCACGCCTTCTATTTCATCCAAAGACCGGATAATGCCGGTTTCCGTTAATTTTTTTAATAAAAACTGTACAGCAATTTCATGGTTCGGAATATCGGTAATTTCCTTCACCCTGTCCCCGTTTACCGTAATGGAAAACAAGGCATCGTTTAACCCGATCCGTTCAATCAGGCCTTTCGTTATAACGCTTTCATTCGGCATCTCAAATAATTGAAATTTTAAGGAGGAGCTCCCCGCATTAATTGCCATAATTTTTGCCATTGCTCGTCTTCCCTTCGCAAAATCAAATGAACCCTTTTATTTTTTTAAAATAGTGATCTCATTTTCTCATTTTGCCATTCTATCCGACTTTTTTCAACCGGTTTTTGGTTCCGTCTCCCGGGAACATATAAAATGATACCATAAAAAAACAAACAAATGGGGGCCGGAACGCAATTTCCTGCTTTCCAGCCCCCATTTTTCCCAATTCGTCAAATTTTGCCGCTTTGGATATTTTCTTTGCACCAGGCGTCAATCTTTGCCATCAGCTGCCTTAGCGCCCCCTCGTTAGACAGGGACGGGAGCGACGCCAGCAGCACTTGTTCCGGTGCTTTTACGCCTTCCGCTTTCTTGCGGATGACAAAAATGCTTTTGGCAGCCTGTTCGTTTTTGAAGATGGTCATCGGCAATTGCAAAATCGCCTGGATATCCGCTTCTTCTTTTAAAAACTGGCGAAGTTTCGGGGCTTCTTTTGTTTCAAATAATCCGTTTGGGATGAGAAAAAACAAAAATCCGCCCGGGCGTGCCGCTCTCAGGCTTTGCTCGATAAACAAATGATGGGCGTACGAATGCCCTTCATCTGCCTTCAGCTTGTAATCCGCGGCATCCGCATCATTCGGATAGTATCCAACCGGCAAATCGCAAACAACAACATCGACAGGGTCAATGAACAATTGGGACAGGGCATCCTGTGTAAACAGTTCGATTTCATGGTGCAGAAGGTTTGCCCCCGTGTATGCGAGCCGGATCAGCACATCATCGATATCCACGCCGTAAGCGGTGATGTTTTTCCCGCTAAGCTGGTTCAAAATGGTCGCAAGCAAATTGCCGGTGCCCACCGCAGGGTCCAAAATTGAAAACGCACTGGTATCTTCTGTAAACTTGCCGATAAAGTAGCTCATCAATAGACCGATCGAATCCGGTGTCATTTGATGGTTTGCCTGGACGTTTGCTTTCATCCCCTTCAGAATGGCGAGCTGGTAGGCTTTCCGGATCTGCTCGCGGGTAAAATCCTCGAGGCGGACCGTTCCGTATAGGTTTTCAAGGCGGTTTTCATCACGCGCACCGATCCCATTTTGGCGGATGCTTCCGCTGAATAAGTTTTCCCCGGTCATCGCCACAGCTTCCAGGTACGGAACAGAGAGGCGGTTTTCTAAAATTTGTGCAGATTCGTTCAAAATGTTAAAAAGGGTTTCAACAGGAGAGTCCGACATTCATTCTCCTCCTTCGTATTCTTCTTCCATATAAAATCCCCGATGGAGATCGGGGATTTTATCGAGTATAGCAAGTGCTCTTCGCTTTTCTTGACGCTTTCAGATACCTGTTTTACTCTGCATCTTTTGCGGCTTGCAATGCTTTTTCGTAGTCAGGATGGTTGGTGCCTTCGCTTACATATTCCACATATGTAACCGTATCATTGGAATCTACGACAAATACGGCGCGGGCAAGCAGGCGAAGTTCTTTCATCACAACCCCGTAAGCTTTGCCGAATGACAGGTCGCGGTGGTCGGACAACACTTTTACATGGTCAAGCCCGGATGCCGCACACCATCTTTTTTGCGCAAAAGGCAGGTCACAGGAAAAAGTATAAACGTTGACTTCTTTCCCGAGTTTTGCCGCTTCTTCGTTAAAACGGCGCGTCTGTGCATCACAAACACCGGTATCAATCGACGGGACAACGCTGAAGATGCGGACGCCGCCTTTTGTATCCGAAAATGTCACCTCATTCAAATCATTATCCAGAACCGTAAAGTCCGGTGCCTTATCGCCGACTTTCACTTCTGTCCCTTCCAATGTGACTGGATTACCTTTAAATGTAACCGAAGCCATGAGATACCCTCCTTATTTTTACCGGGGCTTTCAATCCCCCGTTTTTCAACTGTGCTCATACCCTATCATAATGGACAACGAAAAAAATTTCCAATTTAAAACCCGCGAATCATGCGGGTTGTTAAAAATCAAGATCCTGTTTTTGCTGGTTGGCCGGCTGTTGCCCGCCATTTTGGCCGCCTGCATTTTGGCCGTTTTGTTTCAGCATGCCCTGGATTTTTTCGACAACGCCCGGCGCGACATCCATAATTTTTTCAATCAAATGTGTGTTTTGGTCCAGGTGCAGCATTTTCACGCCTTGTGCGCCAACAACCAAAAAGGCAATCGGCATAATCGAGACACCGCCGCCGCTGCCGCCCCCGAAAGGCAGCTCTGCCGGACGGGATTCACCGCTGCCGCCGGATCCGGATGGCCCGTTAAATTGGCTTCCGCCTGCCGCAAACCCAAAACCGACTTTGGATACGGTTAAAATGACGCTTCCATCCGGCGTTTCCACCGGATCCCCGATAATCGTATTTACGTCAATCATTTCTTTTAAATTTTCCATTGCGGCCGTCATCAGGCCTTCAATCGGATGTGAACCCATTGTTGTTTCCTCCTGTCATTCGTTTCTGCCGGGATTTAAGCATGCCGGCCGTTTTCTGATTCGGAAACCGGTTTAAGCGCGATTTCCGCTTTTCCTCCCCGCCAGTATTTCAACACTTTAAATGCGGCCAGTATAGCTTTCCCAATCTGGATTTTCACCATACATTTTAACTGCGTTTCAGAAACCGGATTTTGGAAAAAGGGTGTAACAGAGAGGACAGGATCCGTTTTTACCCGCAGATTTGTGGTTATGAGGCTTAGTATTCCCCCTTTTACCGCCCAAATACTTCCGGCGGCAATTCCCGTCCACGCGGCGTCATGCAGCCCGATTGCTGTATGCCATTCGAATTTTCTCAACTGGACACTGCGGATGAACTTGCCTACAATCGCCTTTAAACCGATGACGCGCTCCGCAATTTGTTTCACATCTTCAATCCGCTGTTCGAGCACATCCGGCGTAATGCTCCTTTCATACTCTGCATGTTTTGTCTCTTTTTCATATACGACGCCGGGTTTTTTCCTGTCCACTTTCACTGCCGGGATTTTCACGGTATAGCGGATGATGCCCCAAACCCTGATTTGAATAAAAATTTTATCATCATCCCGGCGGTGCCCGTATTCAATGAGGACGGACAGGGAAGAGAACCAAAGAACCGCAACGATTGCGGCAATGCCGAGAGCCGCGGACAGCCACCATGTCATTTCCATCATCAGCCTTTTTTGCCATCATTATCGCCAACAGGGCAAAAAAATAAACCTGCCTTTAAGCAGGTTCATAATAAGGATAGACCGGTTCCTGGGAACGTTCATGAATGACGACCGTATCGGCAAACAAATCGTGCACCCCTTGTTTTTTCGGCGTAAATGCAACGATAATATAGATGGCCGAAATGGTGACACAAACATAACGGACGATCCATTCCCGGAATAAAACGGTGCTCCATTTCAGCGGACCGGGATGGTTCACCGGCACAACCCTGAGGCCAAATACCATTTTTCCAAGCGTCTGGCCGAAAAATTTCGTCATCAGGACAAAGTACCCGTAAAATACAACGGCCGATGCCACCGTAATCGGTGCATAAATTTTATCTTCTGTGAGAGACAAGCCGGAAAACCGGAAAATGGGATGGATAACCAGCCACTTCACACTTACTACAACAAGCAGATCAAGCAAATAGGCCCAAAACCGCATCCAGAACCCGGCATAACGGGCCCCGAATAACTCCTCGCGTTTTTGTTCCGTCCCGGGATTCACCGTTTCAGGCATTTGGTTTTCGTTTGAATTCATTCAAGCTCCCCCCTTACTCAGCCCCGGAATACAGGTACATCAGGCGCGGTGCGTTCGATTGCGACAATAAACGTGCAAGCCCCGAGGCTTCTGCTTCTTTGCCGAGCATTTTTTGCGCTGAGGCGGAAAACAGCGACCCAAACCCGCCACTTGATTCATATTCCACAACCTGTGCTTTTCCGAGATGAAGATCTTTTTTCATCGCCGCAATGGTGTCATCCAGGTAACCGTATTTGTCAATCAGATGCAAATCCAGCGCCTGCTTGCCGTCGTATACACGCCCGTCCGCAATTTTGCGCACCTGTTCTTTCGGAATGTGGCGCCCTTCAGAGATGACTTTGACAAAACCGTTATACGAATTGTTCACCATTTTCTGCAGCATTTCTTTTTCGCTCTTCGTCATGTCCCGGTAAGGGCTCATAATGTCTTTATACTCCCCGCTTTTGATGACAGGAAAATCAATGCCGTATTTTTTGGCAAGCTTCCCGTAATTCACGCTTTCCATGATCACCCCGAGCGATCCGGTCAATGTTTCCGGACTTGCGAATATTTTATTGGCCGGCGTTGAAATATAATAAGCGCCGGATGCGCAAGTCGGCCCCATGGACACATAAATTTTCTTCTTCGTATCTTTTTTAATTTCCATCAGATGGTGATGGATTTCTGCCGACTCGGCCACCCCGCCGCCCGGTGAATTAATATGTAAAATGATCCCTTTTACATCGCTGTCTTTTTTCGCCTGATCCAGTTCTTTCAAAAAACTTTGGTGGTTATATTCACCGGTGTCAAGCAGTGATGGTGTCGTGCCGGTATCCTGAATTGTCCCGTTCACATTCAGCACGACGATTTTCTTTGACTCATTCCCATCCTGCAATACATTTTCGGAAACATCCCCTTCCCCAGCTTCCACGGTCTCTTTAAAGATTTTGGAAAAGTTGGTTGATGCCGCCATGCTCGCCAAGTTCACAATAATGGAAACGACGAACAGCCCGCCTGCCAAAGCAAGCGCTCCCCATCTTTTTTTGTTCATGCCAACATTTCATCCTTCCACTTTTTTGGTTTTTCTTTTATTCTACTTGAAGATCCGGGACATTAAAACAAAAAGCCGGGCATTTTTTGAAAAAAAATGCCCGGCTTTTCGTTTCTTATCTATTCCATTCCTGCTGCCTGAGCTCGACACGGCGAATTTTGCCGGAGGCCGTTTTTGGCAATTCCTTGATAAATTCAATTGCACGCGGATATTTGTACGGCGCGGTCAGTTGTTTGACGTGGTTTTGCAGTTCTTTTACAAGACCCGGCACATTCTCGCTGATGCCGTCTTTTAAAACGACAAAAGCTTTCACAATGCTGCCGCGGATTTCGTGCGGGCTTGCAACAACGGCACATTCTTTCACATACGGATGCTTGACAAGGGCATCTTCGACTTCAAACGGTCCGATCGTATAGCCGGAAGAAATAATGATATCATCTCGCCTGCCTTCAAACCAGAAATAACCGTCCTCGTCTTTTCTTGCCCTGTCCCCTGTAATGAAGTAATCGCCGCGGTACTGCTTGGCCGTGCGCTCTGGCTCTTTATAATAGCCTTTAAAAAGCGCAGGCGTGTCTCTATGGACGGCAATATCGCCGGTTTCACCCGGTTTGCACGGCTTCCCGTCATCATTTACGATTTCGACTTCATTCCCGGGAAACGGTTTGCCCATTGAACCCGGGCGCAACGGCGTATCAAGGGAATAACCGACGAGCAGCGTGCTTTCCGTCTGGCCGTAACCGTCGCGGATCGTGATGCCGAAATGGTTTTGGAAAACATCGATGACTTCGCGGTTCAGCGGTTCTCCGGCTGAGACCGCGCTCCTTAAGCTTTTCAGATGATACTGGGACAAATCATCGACTTTTGCCATTAAACGGTATTCAGTCGGTGTGCAGCAGAGCACATTGATTTCATATTCATCTAAAAGGGACAAATATTTTTCAGGGTCAAAACGGCCGTTGTAAACAAACCCGATTGCGCCTGAACCGAGAACGGAAAGGAACGGACTCCACACCCATTTTTGCCATCCCGGTGCGGCCGTCGCCCAAACACGGTCGCCTTCTTGAATGCCAAGCCAGTTCGGGGCAGCCGTGCGCAAATGGGCATATCCCCAGCTGTGCGTATGGATAACGCCTTTCGGATTGCCGGTTGTCCCGGAAGTATAGGACAAAATGGCGATATCATCTTTTGACGTTTTGAAGATTTCCAGTTCACAAGGGGCTGCTTTTTTCTTTTCATCCAGGAACGCCCATCCCTGTTCCGGTTCTCCAATCACGAATTTTTCCAAATTTTCAATACCACGTACATCTCTAAACTGTGCAGTGCATGAATAATGGGCGACAACGCCTTTTACATCCCCTGCTTCGATCCGGTAGTCAAGGTCTTTTGTCCGCAGCATTTCCGATGCCGGCAAAAGAACGATGCCGCATTTCATTGCAGCGAGATATACTTCGTATGCTTCTACAATACGCGGAACCATGACAAGTATGGTATCTCCCTTTTTCAGCCCGCTTTCCAAAAAGACATGGCCGGTCCGGTTTGCATTTTCAATTAATTCTTTATATGTGACTTCTCTGTGCATGCCTTCTTTGTCTTCCCAAATCAGCGCAACTTTGTGCGGGTCCCGGGCATATTTCTCAATTTCTTCGGCTATATTGTATGTTTGTGGCGCAATCAGGTCACTACGACGCAAGCGAATCGCCTCCAGAATTTTTTAGTACCTCATTATTATACCTGATATTAAAAAAATATGATACAAATTTACGCCAAAAACAAGTAGAAGCGGACCCGATTCAGGCCCGCTTCTCTATCCATTCTTCATTCAGTTATCGGGAAGTACCGCCTAATTGTTGTTCAGCCATCGAAACAAGGCGTTTCGTGATTTCGCCGCCGACAGACCCGTTTGCGCGGGAAGTCGTATCAGCACCAAGGTTTACGCCAAATTCCTGAGCGATTTCGTATTTCATTTGGTCCAGTGCTTGTTCAGCACCGCTTACAAGCAATTGGTTGCTGTTGTTGCTTTGTGCCATGTGTCTCACCTCCTTGTGAGTATAGATTGCGCATAAACACATGGCATCATGTTGTAAGTTTATTGGCGGTGCTGCCAATTACTGGATTTTATAACAGCTCAGAAAAATCTTCTTCCTGCGCCGTTTCATTTGGTGTAATAAAGACGTCCTCCGTATTTTGCACCGCTTCTTCAATCAATGGTTCCAGGTCGAGGCGGCTTTCGTAAAGACGCGCAAGCTCGAGTTTCGGCCGTGTTTTCGGCGAAGGCGGCGTGAAAATCGTGCAGCAGTCTTCATACGGAAGGCTTGAGATGTCGTATGTGCCGATTTTTTGGGCAATATCAATAATGTCCAGCTTATCCATCGAAACAAGCGGCCGCAACACTGGTGTCGTTGTGACATCATTGATTGCAACCATGCTGTCGAGCGTCTGGCTGGCAACCTGGCCGAGGCTTTCGCCGGTTACAATCGCAAGCCCGTTATGAATTTTACGGAGCCGGTCGGTAATCTCAAGCATCACCCTTCTCTGCACGGTCATCGAATAGCCTTCCGGAACCCCTTTATGGATCGTTTCCTGGATTTTTGTAAAGGGGACAATATGCACTTTCATGGAGCCGCTGTAGGCGGAAATTTTTTGCGCAAGGTCAAGCGCTTTTTGCTTTGCACGCGGGCTTGTAAACGGCGGGCTGTGGAAATGGACCGCTTCCACTTTCACGCCGCGTTTCATCGCGAGGTATCCTGCAACCGGGCTGTCAATACCGCCCGAAAGCATGAGCATCGCTTTGCCGGACGCACCGACAGGAAGCCCGCCGGATCCTTTTATCACTTCAGTGGACAAATAGACGCCGTTTTTCCGGACATCCACAAGCAGCTCGATATCCGGCTGTTTTACATTGACTTGAATGCCGTCCAGCTGCTTTAAAATATAGCCGCCGACGAGATGGTTCAAATCATTCGAATCGTATTCAAATGTTTTATCGCCGCGGCGGGCCGACACTTTGAAGGTTTTGCCTTTCGCAAAGTTTTGCCGGACGAGTTCGAGCCCCGCCTGCTCGATGTCTTCGAGCTGTTTCCGGGTGCGGACGGCCGGGCTGAATGACTGGATCCCGAAGATTGATTTTAAAATATCGATGACTTGCCCGCCGTCTGCGCCATGCAAGAGCACGTACATGCGGTCGTACAGCGCCTGGACTTCAATGCCGCCAAAAGGCCTGAGCGCTTTTTTGACATTGTCTTTTAAATGCCGGATAAAAAACTGGCGGTTATGCCCTTTTGTCGAAAGTTCCCCATAACGGATTAAAATGCGGTCATAGTTCATTGATTTCTCCCCAACACTTGTTGTAAATTTGTGATTGTTTGCCTTAATATGCGGATAAAACGTTCCGCTTCCTCCATTGTATTTTCATAAGAAAGGCTCACGCGCACCGCCCATTCGGCTTCGTCTTCGGAAACCCCCATGGCAAGAAGCGTGCGGCTCAGTTCCCGCGTTTTTGAAGAGCAGGCGCTTGTTGTGGAAATATAAGTGCCTTCCTCTTCAAGCGCATGCACGAGCACTTCGCCGCGGATGCCGCGGACGGAAAAATTCAGGATGTGCGGCGCTGAAACAGCCGGATTGGTATGGACTGTCACAGCAGGCATCTCCTGAAGTTTTTCGATCAGGGCATCCCGGATACGGGCCGTTCTTTCTGCCGCCCCGGCTTCAAATTTTTCATGGACCAGGCGGAGCGCTTTTCCGGCTGCAACGATTCCGCCTGTATTTTCGGTGCCGCTGCGCAAGCCCCTCTCCTGGTGCCCGCCGGTTAAAAGCGGTGACAGGCGGAGATTTGCCCGTTTATATAATATCCCGGTTCCCTTTAAGCCATGGCATTTATGCGCGGAAACCGTACAAAGATCGATGCCGGCACCATGCAGGGAAAGCGGAACTTTTCCGCAGCCCTGGACATCGTCTGTATGAAACAGGATTTTCGGGTAAGTTTTGAGAAGCTGCCCGATTTCTTCCACCGGCTGCACTGTTCCTACTTCGTTATTCACATGCATCACGGAAACAAGAATCGTTTCATCCGTGATGGCCTGTTTTAAATCGTCCAGCTTGATTCTTCCGCTCCTGTCAACCGGCAAATACGTGACGCGAAAGCCCCATTCTTCCAGCTGCCGGCATGTTTCAAAAACAGATGCATGTTCAACAGCCGTCGTAATGATATGGCGCCCCCTTGAACGGTACTCGAGGGCTGTCCCTTTAATCGCCAGATTATTGCCTTCCGTGCCGCCGGATGTGAAAAAAATTTCGTTCTCGTCTGCGCCGAGAAGACTCGCAATTTGCCGTCTTGCCTGCGTGAGAAGTTTCTCTGTACGCGCGCCGAGGCTATGCAGGGAAGAGGGATTTGCAAAATAGTTTTCCGATGTTTTCACAAAAGCATCCAGCACTTCCGGATAAGGCCTCGTTGTGGCACTGTTGTCAAAGTAAATCATTTGAACACCCTCTGTTGTCATAAAATTGGATCCAAACCTGCATCATTGCCTAATATACCATGCCGGATACCGAACCTACAACCGATATACTCCCGTTATGCGCCGCCCATCCCGGTCTCCGCGCCGCTTCTTTCGCGGCACTGGTCTTTAATCTCCAGGATGGGGCGGAAATGGCCCTGCGACCGTGCGTGTTGTGGCATCAGCCGCATGAAAGGCCTGCCTGCCGGCTGAAAGGCGCAGAAAAAAGCAAACGAAAAAAACGGGGAGCGCTCCGTATTTTTTCCGTTTGCTTCAAAGTAATTCTTCAGTTTCCAGCATTTTTTCAATTTTTTTCAATGCGCCTGGCTCCACCGCTTCCACTGTCGTTGCGGCTTCTTCAAGCGCCTTCTCATAATCATAGCGCCGGAAAGCCACTTCTGCGCGCTCTAGCCCGTCCGCCACTTTCTTATATTTAGCGCGGTAACGGTTGCCGTATTGAATCACTTTTTCAGCAAGCTGCACATTTTCCATTAAAGCTTTCGTGCTTTTTTCAAAGTTTCCGACTTCCTGTTCCGCCTCCAGCAGATGGCGGTTGACCTTCTCCATGTTTAGCGGCGTGGCATGGAGGCTTTCGGCAGTGTCACGAATCGCGTTCCAGGCCGCTTCGTACAGGGTACGGTACGAGTCCGGCAGCCCAGGAATATTGCTTCTTTCGACAAGGCGGCGCATATCCTGGATTGTCCGCTTCAATTCCGCGATCTTCGCGCGTGCTTCCATTTCTTCTTTCCGCAGGTTCTGCAAAAATTCGTTAAACGTCTTCTGGTCATCCCGCAGTTTTTCAATCTGCCCTTCCATTTCTTTGAGCTGTTCGCTTAACACGGAATAAATCGTTTTGTTTTCGGGAATTTTTACTTCAAGGACCGCCAAACGCGCGGCCAGTTTCTCCAATTGTTTATCGAGCTCAGCTGGAACGGCCATGTTTTCCTCATGCAGCTGGTATGTCTTTTGCACGGATTCTGTTTCTGTTTTGAGGCGCTTGTTTTCTTCCCGTACTTCATCCAGGATATCCTTCACTTCACGGAAATGCTTGAGCACATAGTTTTTCGCGTACGCTTCTTTTTCTAAAATATCGTAAATCGTTTCTATTCTTTCCTTGATTTCCCGGATGCCTTCCTCGACATCCGCTGTGTCAGCCTGTTCAAGTTGTTTCCGGTAAGCCGAAAGCTTCTCTGTAAGTTCCTTCATTTCTTCATCAAATTGCAGGTGATCGAGCGCAAAGCCTTGTGCAGCCATTTCTTTGTAGCCCTCTTTTAATTCTGCAAACTGCATCGGCAAAAGCGATTCCGTTTCCGCCAGCAAATCCGGGATTTTCCCGGCATCCTCCTGCAACATTTCTGTTTCGGCTTTCAGTTCATCGGCTAATTTCTTTGCCTCCAAATAGTTCCCGGCTTCCGTCAGTTCATGGTAACGGGCAAATTTCTCCGCCAGGCTGTCCACTCTCAAATCGAGGCTTTTAATGGCTTTTCCGTATGTATGGCGCCGTGTCAGAAGCTGTTTCTTCAAGTCTTTGAAGATTTTCCCGAGTTCTTCCACTTCTTTCCGGGATTCTTTCTCGGCATCCATCAGTTCATTGACGCCGTCCAGTATATCTTTTATTTTTTGTTCCGCATTTTGAAGAATCGCCTCTGCTCCCGCCTGTACTTCTTTCGCCTTTTTGAAACGGTATTTGTCAGTGTGCTCCTCGATTTCAAAGAGCTTATCTTCCACTGCCGGCAGTTCCTCGTTTAAAAGGTCCTCCCAGTCTTTGCGCCAGCCTTCAAATAAACTTTCCGCCTCCCCGCCCATATTGAGCCGTTTGACTTTTCCCAGCTCTTCAGTGACAGGCCGGTTCATGATTTCAATTTTCCATGCTTCAAGCTTGTCAATCTCTTTGTAAAACTGCCTCCTGATAAAAAAACCGCAAGTCAATAAAACGAGCAACAAAAGAATAGCGCCAATGATGCCATACATCATAAACTTGAAAGCCTCCCGTTCGTCCACAAATCAAACCTTAATATCCGCTCATTATGTATGTATGAATACCGGAGCAATCCTTCCCGATATCCATAGGCATGTATGTTTATTTTTATTCTATGATACCATGTAATGACAATATTTGACTATGAAATTCGAGATTTTTCGATTCATTTTGGGGAAGGTTTTTTCCGCACCCAAAATAAAAAAAGCCGGCGCTTATTTTTTGCACGGCGGCTGGCTTTTTCGGAAAGCTGCCGGCATTTAAAAACAGCCGGCCCGGGCCGGCACATTAAAAAGCGGTTTCAAGCAGCAGCGGTTCCGGCTGCGCCCCCGCGTTTTGCCGGATGCTGTCCAGCCATTCGGCAACCGATTTGCCGTATTTTTCGGCAAAATACGGTTCTTCCGGCTGCATGCCCCATACTTCCCGAATGTACTGGCTGTTTAAATACGGCATCGACAGCATGCTTTTCAGCTGGATCATGAGAAAGTTCAGTTTGCCCGCCTGGATTCCGGGCCCGCACCAGGCCTTGGCAAGTTTTTTCAATAAATAACGCTCTTTCATGAAATAAGTGGACAAAATTTCGCGGACAATTTGCGAATCAACGGTGACTTCCCGCCATACAAATCTGGACAGCAGGTGGTTTTCGCTTTGAAAGTGCAGGATGCGGAAGGCCGCCCGTTTTAATCCTTCTTCCGAAAGATTTTGCACTTCTTCTTCAAGGCAGGCAATATACGGTTCAAAAAAGCGGATAAAGCACGCCTCCAGCAACCCCTGCTTGCCGTTAAAGTAATAGGAAATATTGGCCGAATTGACTTTTGCGGAAGCCGCAATCGCCCTGATCGTCGTTCCTTTATAGCCCTTCGTATGAAATAAAGCAATCGCCGTATTGAATATTTTTTCTTTTGTTTCGCTGCTGTTTCCGTCCATTTGTTCCACCCTTTCCTCTTTTTTGCTTGCCGGGCTTCCCCTTTTGTGTTAAAAATATTCTATTCCGTACTATTCCATATGCCGGGCCGGGGTTCCTTTAAAAACTTTCCGACAAAATCCCGCCCCGTTTTTAAAAAATTTGCTGATGTAAGGATGATGGCGATGTTTCATGCAGAAAATGCCCAGGGTACGAAGAAAGAAAAGTATGATCTTGTCGTAAAACAGCTGATCGCGCTCACAGAAGGCGAACCGGACAAAATTGCCAATTTAAGCAATGCTACAGCGCTGTTAAACCAGTTTCTTGACCGGGTGAACTGGGTTGGGTTTTATTTCGCATCCGGGGATGAACTCGTCCTCGGGCCGTTCCAGGGTTTGCCGGCCTGTGTGCGGCTTCCGTATGGGAAAGGGGTGTGCGGGACAGCCTGGAAAGAAAAACGGGTGCTCCGGGTCGCCGATGTGCAGCAGTTTTCGGGCCATATTGCCTGTGACGCCGCTTCCCAATCCGAAATTGTCGTCCCGCTGATGAAAAACGGTGAAGTGATCGGCGTTTTGGATATCGACAGCCCGGAAAAAAATCGATTTGATGCAGAAGATGAAGCGGGACTGGCAGCTTTTGCCGCAGCGCTGGAAAAAGTGCTGTAAGGCCGGTTTCGCAGGTTGATAAATAAGGAGATAAAAGCATGCCGAGTCCCAAAGGCCGGACGAACTTGGCAGGCAGCAAGGATTAAGCGGCCTGAAGCAGATATTAAAACCATAACCGAATGGATAAAAAATTCCCCCATTGCCGGATCAGGCAATGGGGGTTTTTTAAGGCGGCTGTACAAAAGCAATCAGCTGCAGTGCGCCCTTAATTGGCTTTCATTTCCATATCGCTGATGACCACCTGGTTTTTTCCGAGGCTTTTCGCATGATACAATCCGGCGTCTGCCCTGTTAAAAAGCGATTCCACCGTTTCATTCATCTCTTTATTCCAGTACGACACCCCGCACGAAATGGTAACCGGAGGATTTGTATTTTTCTCAACAGCCGCAAGCACCCTTTTGGCGACCTGCACCCCTGTTTGAAGCGGCACGCCGGGAAGATAAATCGCCATCTCCTCTCCGCCCCATCTTGCTCCGATATCGGTTGAACGAATGTTTTCTTTGATCAGCTTTGCAACCTGGATCAAAATTTCATCCCCGACTTGATGGCCGTATGTGTCATTGACTTTTTTAAAGTCGTCAATATCGAGCAAAATCAGCGTGCCCTGCTCATCTTCACCGATAGAAGTTTCCATCCGGCTGTTCAAGTAATTTTTGGCAAACAGCTGGGTAAGATGGTCGGTGATCACCATTTTTTCAAGCCGCTCGCGAAGCATGGAGTTGGTTAAGGCCATGCCCGATTGATAAATAAGCGACTGAAAAAGTTTGAACCTGTCAAAAGAAAAATGGTAAGGCGCTTCATGAAGAACAAGGCAGAACCCCTTTAAATCATCTTCCTGGATAATCGGGACAGCCATCAGCGAAGAAAAGCGATAGTTTCTGCCGGGAAAACGCTGGTTTAAGTTGCTGATAAACAGGGATTCTTTCGTATCAGCAAAAGAACGGTTTGCAAAATCAAGATACCGGATGCCTTCCTTTTCTTCAAAAATGGGGCTGCTGCCTTCAAGCAGGTCCATTTTTCCATTCTCCATCATCACGAACCCGATTGCCTGGGTATCAAATGAACTGGAGATCTGCTCCATTAAAAAATCGACGGTTTCTTTTAAATTCGCGCTTTTATTTAACTGGCGGGAAACCGAATTGATCAGGCGGAGTTCTTCAATGGACTGCATCGACTGCTGGTACAGCTTGGCATTCTCAAGCGCACTTCCCGCCGTATTGGCGAGCAGGCTGATAAATTCCAGATCGCTGCGGTTAAATTCATAGTTGGCAAAAGTGATGACCTGCAACACGCCGTACACGCCCTGCTTTCCCCTTAGCGGCGCATAAAGCATCGTTTCGTTTGTCCGCCATACCGTGGCAAGATGGACCTGGCCGTTTACATATGATTCGAGCGCCATTTCGTCGACCGCATCATATTGCAGCGATTTGATCGGCAAATCAAGATTGTGGTGATAATCGTCCGACAGCATTAAGGTGTATTCAAAAACCGGATACAGCCTTTTCAGCGTGTAAATGATTTCTGCAAGGATCGTATCCGTATCCATGGAAGAATGGAATTTTCCGGTCACTTGGAATAATTCGATGTAACGCTTTCTGTCGGCTTCGACAACAGACAACTCATACTTCAGCTGCAGGAAGTTCCGGCTTTCCCTGACAAACGCCTGCAAATCCGCGTCAGACAGCTCCCCGAACATCCTGTTTGGAATGGAAAGAAGCAGGCAGCCATCCTCCATGTTTTTTTCCGGAATAAAAAAAGCAATGTTAAACTGTTTTAAATAAGGATCCTTTTGCAGTTTCCCATTTGTGACAACCTGGGAGGCTGTTTTTAAAGCTTTAATTTTTCCGGATGGCACGACAAGTTCGACGTCATGCCGGAAAGGATTGTAAAAGCCGCATATTTTGTAAAACTTTGTGTTCTCGCTGTCCGGCTTATAATACACGATATGATCAGCGCTGAGCACTTCTGCCACGACCGCCACCCAGTCATCCAGGCTACTTGCTGTCTCAAGATTCATTAAATCCAGTAAACGGGACTTATAATATAGGATTAAATGATTTTCTTTCTTTTCCATTTCCTAATCACCCTGACCCTGTTTCCGTATAAAAGCGAAAAACGCATAAAAAGCGCGAGCCTTGAAAATGAAGAATATTAAAACAAAAAACTGCACGGGAGACGTAAAAATGTTAAAAACCGGTCAAATTAATACCATTATAATGCAAAAGAACTATAAATGTACAGTCTGCCTAACCGATATACTGTATATATTGTGTCTTAAGTCCTGTTATGAAGCCGTGCGAACGGGATGTGAAAATTTTTTGTCGCAACACAGACCAATTTGCATTTGTTGTTGACTTTTTATCTTTGAAAACATATAATCAACGTTGTGTAAAATAATGCAGCCTTATTGGACGGCTTTGTGTTTGTATTTTGTTCCTTGCCTGAATGCAAGGTGTATCGTGTAACCCTCTGCTGCTGGGGCGATGGTACATGAAAACAAAATACGCATGAAGAAGTGTCCATGATATCTGTTTTTATTTTACAACAAAATAAAAACAAAGGAGGAGTCTTTCATGGCTCGTTATACAGGTCCAAGCTGGAAATTGTCCCGCCGTCTCGGGATTTCTTTAAGCGGTACCGGAAAAGAATTGGAGAAGCGTCCTTATGCACCTGGACAGCACGGCCCGAATCAGCGCAGAAAATTGTCTGAATATGGCTTGCAATTACAGGAAAAACAAAAGCTTCGCCATATGTACGGCTTAAATGAACGCCAATTCCACAACACTTTCCTGAAAGCTGGCAAAATGCAAGGGAAACACGGTGAAAATTTCATGGTTCTTTTGGAATCACGCCTTGATAACCTTGTTTACCGTCTCGGTTTGGCTCGCACACGCCGCCAAGCACGCCAGCTCGTAAACCATGGGCATATTCTTGTTGACGGCAAACGCGTCGATATCCCGTCTTACCGTGTAGAACCGGGGCAAACGATCGGCGTGCGCGAAAAATCCCGCAACCTTGATGTTATCAAAGAAGCGATCGAAACAACGACATTCGTTCCGGATTACCTTTCTTTTGATGCAGACAAGCTTGAAGGGACTTACAGCCGCCTCCCTGAACGCTCGGAACTGCCGGCTGAAATTAACGAATCGTTAATCGTCGAGTTCTACTCAAGGTAATGTGTAAAACCCCGAAACCGCTGTGGTTCCGGGGTTTTTTATATTCTGAAGGTAACCGGTTGTTCAGCAAGCCATCCCGGCAACCAAGTTAAACATGAGATACAGTCTGGCCATGCCAACGCCAAAGAGAATAGCAAAGCAGCGTCCCTCAGCCTTGACCAAATCATGATGACCGAGGCATCAAAAGACGAACAGCAAAGTATAATGGGAAGCAACACAAATATCGTACGAACGTATTTAAAAATCGGCCGTGTCATGGTCATAGCCCTCCCTATAAATGTTTTGTGTGCGCACCACGGCTTTCGCTTTCGGAATCCCCGCGGCGGGCTTCATGGTTCATTTTTCTTTTTCAATATTCAGATTCATTGTATAGAAAAAATTTCCCAAAAGTCCACATCATTTATTCGACAAATTGCGGGACGGTTAGAAGGATGGACCCCTTAACCGGACGGGAAAATGAGCAGAGATGGGTCTGTGCCATTGGTTTCCGCTGTTGCGGCACGATTTGCTGATAGCTTGCCCATGCCGGGTTAGGCACGGCGCGGCCGGGATAGAAATACAAATCAACAAAATGAAATAGAAAAGGCCGCCCGGGGCACGGTTGCTTTGCGGAGCGGCCTTTTTCTTACCTCTTCCTTTTGCGTCGCCACAGCATGAAAAGCGAAGCGGTCAGGGCAGCGGTGAGAAGCGGTTCTTTTTTCAATTTATTATCTTTTGTATACAGTGCATCCTTTACAATAAGGTTCACATTTTGCGGGCGTTCGGCAAGGCGCCGCATATAATAGCCGAACCAGTCATTTCCGAACGGCATGTACGTCGTGAAATGGTATTTTTTCGCCAGTTCATACTGCATCTCCTGGCGAAATCCGTACAGCATCTGAAACTCAAACCGGCTGTGTGGGATTTGGTTTTCTTCAATAAATGCTTCCAGTTCGCGAATGATGTGGTGGTCATGGGTGGCAATGGACGTATATGCCTCGCCGAGCAGCCGTTTTTTTACAAGCTTTACATAGTTCCGGTCAATTTCCGCTTTTGACTGAAAAGCGGCTGTCTCGCTTTCTTTGTAAGCGCCCTTTACAATCCTGAGCCGGACATCCTTCAGTTCATCCATAACCGCTTCGGCGTTGCGCAAATACGCCTGGATGACTGTCCCGACATTTTGGTACGTTTCAAGCAGGGTTTTCAACACCTCTATTGTAGCATGAAAATGGGTATAATCTTCCATGTCAATATTGATGAAAATCCCGTATTCCGCTGCACGCGCCAAAATGTCTTCCATATTTTGCAGGCAAAACGTGCGGTCAATATCCAGCCCGAGCTGGGTCAGTTTCACCGAGATATGGCAGTCCAGGTTCTCCTCATGGATCCTGTCCAGCATTTGCAGGATGCGCTGTTTCGCCGATGCCGCTTCCGATTTTTCCGATACGAATTCGCCCAGATTGTCAACGGTGCAGCTGATTCCGCGGGCATTCATTTCCCGGATGGTCCGGGTGACGGAATCAATATCCGTCCCCGCAACAAATTTTTCAGCACCGAACCGAAAACCCCATTTTTGCGCACTTTTATTTAAAAACCTGCTGTTTGAAAGGCCGATGAAAAAATCCCTCGTCAAATTTGCCATATCGCCTTTCCTCCCGTTAAAACATTTCCGATACAGACTTTGCTTCCATAAACAGCTTCAAATAATCCGGGCCGCCCGCTTTCGAATCGGTACCGGACATTTTAAAACCGCCGAACGGCTGGTAACCGACAACGGCCGCCGTGCATCCCCGGTTAAAATACAGGTTGCCGACATGGAATTCGTACCGGGCGCGTTCCAAATGCTCCCTGTTTTTCGAAATGACGGCGCCTGTCAGCCCGTATTCCGTATTATTGGCAATTTCAAGCAGTTCGTCAAAATCTTTTCCTTTCGCAAAAGCGACAACCGGCCCGAAAATTTCTTCCTGCATGATCCGTGCCTTTGGATTTACATCTTTAAAAATCGCCGGGTAAACGAAAAATCCTTTTTCGCCATCCGTTTCCCCGCCAAAGACGAGTTTGCCCTCTTCTTTGCCGATTTCTATATAACTTTTAATCTTGTTAAACTGCTTTTCGTTAATGACAGCACCCATATACACATTTTCTTCGGACGGGTCGCCGACGGTTACGTTTTTCGCAAGGGCGATCGCCTTTTCGAGCACTTCTTCATATACGTCTTCATGTACGACTGCCCGCGAGCAGGCTGAACATTTCTGGCCGGAAAAACCGAATGCCGACTGGACAATCGCATCTGCGGCGAGATCGAGATCCGCTTCTTTATCGACAATAATCGTATCTTTGCCGCCCATTTCAGCAACGACCCGTTTTAAAAAGTGCTGGTCCTTCTGCACTTTCGCAGCCCGTTCATAAATGCGCAGGCCCGTTGCTTTGGAACCCGTAAAGTTAATCCAATGGGCAGACGGATGATCCACCAGGTAATCGCCGATTTCTGCCGGATCGCCCGGCACAAACTGGAGCACGCCTTTCGGAACCCCCGCTTCTTCCAAAATTTCAACGAGTTTGTATGCAATAACAGGCGTGCTTTCCGAAGGCTTCAGCAGAACCGGGTTCCCGGCAACAAGCGGGGCAACCGTCGTGCCGCAAACAATGGCGAAAGCAAAATTCCACGGCGGAATGGTCACCCCCGGCCCCATCGGCTGATAAAAATAAGTGTTGTGCTCATTTTCACGCTGTTCCATTTCCTGCCCCTTTGCAAGCTCAAGCATCTGGCGGCCGTAGTATTCCAAAAAGTCGATTCCTTCCGCCGTATCCCCGTCCGCCTGGCTCCACGGCTTGCCGGCATCAAACACAAGCCACGCCGACAGCTCATGTTTGCGGCGGCGCGCAATCGCAGCGGCTTTGAACAGCACATTCGCCCGCGCTTCGGGTGCCATTTTCCGCCAGCTGCGAAATGCCTCATTGGCGCCTTCGAAAGCTTTGTCAACCAGTTCTTTCGATGCTTTCGAAACTTTCCCGACAACCTGTTCTTTATTCGCAGGATTGACGGATACGAGCTTATCCTCTGTAAAAATCCGTTCTCCGTTTATTACAAGCGGGTACTCCTTCCCGAGTTCCGCACGCACTTTTTCAAGTGCCGCTTGAAACGCCTGTACGTTTTCAGGCTGGTTAAAATCCGTTAATGGTTCATGTTTAAAAGGCAAGACCAATGAAAAAACCTCCTTCATCCTCGTTCTGGCTTAATACCATGCAAGAATCATGCCAACTTCCGGAACACCCCTGTTTCCCTATATCCGCAAAAAAATAAACCGTTTTCTATGTACAATATATTTACACAATTGTAAATCGAATGTACAATACCTTTACACGACAAAGGGGAGGAAGACGGAAATGGCAAATGAACTGTCTTATTTGCAGGCGGTATTATCGGCGGAAAATGATGCGATTACGATCGTAAACGAAAAAAAGGAAGTCATTTATTGGAATGATGCCGCCGTCCGGACCTACAATATTCCAAAAGAAATGATCTTAACCAAAAAAATTACCGATTTTTTTCGCGATGATGATTTAATGGTGCTCAAAGTGCTGCGGACAAAAGCCCGTATTACCGACCAATATCATCGGCCCCGCCCCGACAAGCATGTCGTCGTCAATGCGCGGCCCATTTTTGACAACCGCGGCAGGCTGATCGGCGCGGTATCCGTGGAACGCGATATCACCCAGATTGTTAGGCTGAACGACAATCTCGTCTCCACTTCCATAGAACTGAATGAACTGCGCCAAAAAATGTACACAAGCTATGAAGAAACGCCTTTTTCCAAATTAAAGGGGAAAAGCCGCGCGCTCCGGGATACGATCCAAATTGCGGCGAAAGCGGCGAAAACGGATGCCGTCACGCTTATTCTCGGCGAGTCCGGCACCGGGAAAGAAATATGCGCGCGCGCCATCCATGAAGCAAGCGCGCGGAAAAACGGCCCTTTTATTCCGGTGAACTGCGGCTCGATCCCTTCCGCCCTGTTTGAAAGCGAATTATTCGGCTATGAACCTGGCACGTTTACGGGTGCGGAGAAAAAAGGAAAAGCGGGAAAAATTGAAGAAGCGGACGGGGGTACGCTGTTTTTGGACGAAATCGGCGAACTGCCGCTAGATATGCAGGTGAAGCTGCTGCGCGTGCTGCAGGAAAAAGTGATTTACCGCATTGGCGACGCTTCGGGCAGGAAAATCAATGTCCGTTTTATTGCCGCCACCAACCAAGACATTGAAAAAATGATGAAAGAAAAGACATTCAGGTCGGACCTTTATTACCGGTTAAATGTTATTCAAATTACGATGCCGCCATTAAGGGTGCGCACAGACGATATTCCTGTCCTCGCCCGCTACTTTCTGAAACAATTTGCCGTCCAGTACAAGATGCCTGAACCGGAACTCGCCCCTGATGCCCTTTCTTTCCTGCAAGCGTATCATTGGCCAGGGAATGTCCGGGAGCTCCGGAATTTAATGGAACGGATGGTGATCCTATCAGAAAAGCCGTTTATTGACCGCGCCTCCCTTCTCCGCTTTTTCCAGGGAAATGAAACCCAACCGTCCGGAAGTGCCATCCCGGAAAGCGGCACTTTGCCTGTGGAAAAAGAAAATATGGAAAAACAGCTCATTGAAAAAGCATTGCGCAAAGCAGGCGGGAACAAATCCGCCGCAGCAAAAGAACTTGGCATTTCAAGGGTCACCCTGTATCAGAAGCTGAAAAAATTTGGAATTGGGAGCTGACTTCCCCCGCCGGGAAAAACGAAGAAGGGCAAGCCGCGATCGGAGCAATAAAAAAGGGATGCACATTTCAGGCATCTTCATTGTGCATCCCTTAATATCCTCAATGTTTAATTAAAAAGTATTTTTTCTTCCCTCTTCTAATAACGGTAAATTCGCCGCCGATTTTGTCCTTTTCCTGCAACACAAACCCGAGATCCGTTACGCGGTCACCGTTTACGTAAATGGCGCCGTTTTGGATATCTTCGCGTGCCTGGCGTTTTGACGGGGAGATTTTGGCGGCAACGAGCAACTCCACAAGCTGCTTTTGTTCTTCGCTTTCAAGCTGGAATGACGGAACATCTTTAAATCCCTGCTTCATTTCTTCAGCCGACAGTTTCTTCACATTGCCGCTGAACAATGCTTCCGTAATATTCAAAGCCTGCTGCAATGCTTCCTCCCCATGGATCAGTTTTGTCATTTCCGCGGCCAGCGCTTTTTGGGCTTTGCGGAGATGCGGTTCGGTTTCAACCGATTTTTCCAGCTCTTCGATTTCTTCTTTTGGCAAAAAGGTGAAGTACTTCAAGTATTTTACGACATCGAGGTCAGCCGTGTTGACCCAGAACTGGTAAAACTCATATGGCGATGTTTTCTCGGCATCGAGCCAGACTGCGCCGCTTTCTGTTTTCCCGAATTTTGTGCCGTCCGCTTTTGTGACAAGCGGAATGGTAAGCCCGAAAGCTTTTTCTCCTTCCGGTTCGAGCTTGCGGATCAGCTCAAGGCCGCTTGTAATATTGCCCCACTGGTCGCTTCCGCCGATTTGCAGGCGGCAGTTGTATTGTTTATACAAGTTAAAGTAATCGACGGCCTGGAGGATTGTATATGTAAATTCCGTAAACGAAATACCGGTTTCAAGCCGTGATGCGATCGTGTCTTTTGCAAGCATGTAGTTGATGCCGATATGCTTTCCGTAATCACGCAGGAAAGTAACGAGATCCATCGAGCCGTGCCAGTCATAGTTATTGACCATGATGGCGCCTGACTCGCCGTCAAAATCAAAAAAGCGTTCCAGCTGTTTTTTCAATGCTTCGCCGTTTTGCTTGACCTTTTCAACTGTTAACAGCTTTCTTTCTTCCTTCTTGCCGCTCGGGTCGCCGATCATGCCGGTTGCCCCGCCGAGCACGACAATCGGCCGGTGTCCCGCTTGCTGGAAGCGACGCAGCGTGAGGTACGGGAGCAGATGCCCGATATGCATGCTGTCGCCTGTCGGGTCAATCCCGCAATACAGGGTCACTTTCCGGTTTTGAAGCAACTCCGCGAGCCCTTCTTCGTCTGTCTGCTGGTAAACAATTCCCCGCCATTTTAAATCTTCGAGTAAATCCATTTCAAACCACTCCTTTTGTGCCATTTCAAATGCCGGCAGCATTCAGGTTCCAGCGCCCGGCTTATATCCGGCGATAATGGGCAGGAACCTGTTGCTGCCTTCTTTTTCCTGTAAAACAGAAAAACGCCCCTCCGCCAAAACGAAGGGACGATTGTATCGCGTTACCACCCAACTTGAGAATTGCTTCTCCACTCATTTGGATAACGGCTGGGGGCCGTCTGCCGTATCCGGCAAAAGCTCCGGGGTGTAATTCGCCGCCTGCCTGTACCGGTTCGCACCAACCACCGGCTCTCTTGTATGCAGCAACAGGAAGCTACTTGATCCTTTCGACGCTTCATTCATCAAATTGTAAGTTATTTTTACCATATACATTTTGAAATGTCAACCTTGCCAAGCAGGCTGCACCAGCGCTTTCTTCAAATTCGGTAATGCCCATTTTAACCTTTCCTCATCCGGCAAAGGCCCTGTTCCGTCCCGAAGCACGCCTTCCAGCGTGTCTTCCCGTTTTCTTCCAACCCAAACCGTGCCTTTCCGATCGTATACACCCGGCAATCACCGGGCATGGGCGGCAACACCGGCAATCCGTTCCGGGCAGGTGTAAATATTCATCGACCCACCGCGGATAAAGCCGATCGTGGTAATGCCGAGTTCTTCAGCGGATTCCAGGGCGAGTGTGGTGGGTGCCGATTTCGATAAAATCACCTCGCAGCCGATTTTGGCTGTCTTCAATAAAATTTCCGAGGAAATGCGCCCGCTGAATGCAAGGATTTTCCCTTTTGTGGAAACCTGATTTTTCAAACAATATCCGTAAATTTTATCAAGCGCGTTATGGCGGCCGATATCCATCCGGCTGACAAGGATCCCGCCGGCATCGCACAGCGCAGCATTATGGACGCCCCCTGTTTTTTTAAACACTTCGGCATTCTCCTGCAATGCTTCCATCAGCCGGAAACAATCATCAACTGTAATTCGGACGTGCACACCGTCCATTTTTTTCGCCGCCAGAGCATCATTGACAAAAACAAACGCCTGCCTGCTCATTCCACAGCAGGAGGTGATATAACGTTTATTTTGCAGCTGTTCGTAATAAGGATTAAGATGATCGGTCCGGACATGGACGAATCCTCCTTTTTCATCCGTCCAGATGTCGCGGATATCTTCATAGCGCCGGACAACCCTTTCCGACACAAGATAACCGACCGCCATGTCCTCGATATATTCAGGTGTGCACACCATCGTCACCCATTCCTGCCCATTCACTTTTAATGTCACCGGGAATTCCGTTGCGACTGTATCCAGCGCCCGTTCGAGCCTCCCGTTCTTGAAACGGAGAATTTCCCTCTGCGTGTCCACATTTTTCATGGGTTCAACAGCCCCCTGTCTATAATGTTTTATTTTAAAGGAATCAGAGTGAACTACCCTCCACTTATCAACCTTACGGTTTGATTGAAGTGGGGGCTTCTCG
>ENA-UOWK01000199-UOWK01000199.1-bioreactor-metagenome-genome-assembly--contig:-NODE-199-length-66769-cov-24.549855_pt1 | contig 66769 bp, 63 predicted proteins | sample MGYA00238157_ERZ761612 | MGnify/ENA primary metagenome ERZ761612 (study PRJEB28901, sample SAMN06268035) | bioreactor metagenome | isolation source: Joint BioEnergy Institute, California, USA...
GGTTGGTTACGTGGCCCGCTCGGTGTCCTGGCCCGCTCGGTGTCCGATTACGTTACAGCTAATGCTGACTAAGCCACTTAGGGGGGTCGCAAAGAGTTTTGACCCACACCACCGTAAATGTACAACTAAAGAAAGTGGAGAGACACGCAAAATAGAACATATCGTTAATTCAAAAATTAATCACGGAAGAACTGCACCGATCTAGAGAGTATCATCGTTTCTACTGTACAGTACATACAACTGCGCAATTGTGTCCGAGTCCGCCTGTTCCAACACAACATGCGCATGTCCGCGATTAGCGGGGAGAGAAAAGCCAATACCATTCCAACGCCATTTCCATGCCTATGCAAAATTTCCTGTATACCATCCTTTTGCGGAGAGATGCATGTACAGTAGGTCAGCCACGCCCATCTTTCTTCTGTTGTGAAGAATCCGCTGCTCCGTTAGCTGGACCTTGATCATCTCCCTCGAATACTAGCCCGAGATTCTTAAAGTCGTCAGGGGCCATCAGGTTCCTAGTCGAAAGACAGAAAGTTAATTAGCCTTTATGACTCATCGAAATCACCTGTCTCATTGAAATGCACGGTCGAGGCTCCAAAGAGATCATCCTAGAGTCGGAACCATATTCCCTTTGCGAGCTCGGAGAACAATAATAGTCCAATGGGATGAGCCTTCGACGCCAATGATAAGAGGAGCCTTACTTTTCCATGCGGCAGCTCAAATATCCCTTAGCTAGCTTGCGACATTCCTCAGCATTCACACCTTTTTGTGATTTCAAACACTGCAGATACGTGGATATGAGGTGTTTGCATTCTCCTATAGGATGGAGAGATAATATTAGCTCCCGCATTCTAGGCACATTGCTTCTTTAGGCATCCATTTTGATCGAAGGCGTGGAACGATGGCTTGTCCGGATGTGACAGCGGTGGGCTATCTAGTCAGGACCGGGTGCGGAAGCGCAGGGGACAGATACCATCATGGTCAAGAGGAAAACTCCCGCGCTCGGGCCTTCATCATGTCAGATCATCAGCTGTGTTTCTCCATAATAGAAACGTCGGACTGAAAAGCCACCCCATGCAACCCCATCCAAACGGAAGAGACAGGCGGCCATGGTAGAACTCACGGAGTAGGCTTGAAATTGACAGCACTGCCACCAGGGGCTCCGAAACTCATTTCGTCGTAAAATAGCCTCTGACTGGGAATATATTATATACAATATTAGATCAGAGGTTCAATCTCCGGTTTTGGTGTGGTCCAAAACAGCCCAGATGCTGCCGTCGCCGTTCCTTCTCGGACTACCTAGCCTTCGACTCTGCCGGATAAACGCAGGATTCAAACACATCAAAACATGCAAACATCACTAGCTCCGTACCGTCGCCCTTTTGAGACCTCCGCCCAAGTATCCAGGATGCTGCTGACTTGCGGATATGGAAGGGAAAGTTCCACATAACAGCTTGTTTGCCTTGATGAGATACAAATTATAGGCCGGCACTACGCTGCTGTGCAAACAGACCACGGCAAGCGGAATGCACGACTCGGTTCTAGTGCGGAGTCGCTATGCATCTATCACTCAAGTCGTGTAGAAATGACTCTTATCACGGAGGTATGACTCGTTCTCTCAACTGCGAGTAGAGGATAGTTCCGGTCAGTCCGAAAACTGGATGTAATCGCATGTAACTACCTAACGTACAGTACATCTCTGCATAGTAGTCGCCAGGAGGCCTCCCCCTCGGTTTTATATATCTATGACGTCCGAGCCCACCACTTGAAATTCTCTTCCAAATGGTCATCTCATTCCAGCATTTTAGAAGCTTCTAAACTTTGAGTTCTGTTCCGTCACAGAACGGCATCCCTCTACCTTAACCCGTGCAAGTCCACCTTACGTACCTTTTCCCTAACTGCCTCTTCCAATATGCCCATGTCAGTCCATCCGTTCCACCCTGTTTGGACGGCGTTTCCGGATAACACCATTGTTCCAACGGTATTGACTTAATTGATTTATAGGAAACTTGAAGGCAGCTGCCAATGTGGCGGCGTTCAGTTCTCCCTGGAGTCTCACACCCCCGTGCCGTATCAGCTCTGTGCATGCAGCATCTGCCGTAAAGTTGGCGGCTACAACGGCTGCGTGAATCTGGGCGGCATTGCGGACACCCTCAAGATCACAAAGGGGAGGGATCTTATCAAGTACGTTAATCTTGACGATGGGAATCTAGCGCCTCATGGGCATTCTGGACTAGTGGAAGACCCCAACTGACGGCCGATTGTCGTAGGAAATACACTGCCATCAAGGATCGCGGCAAGCCCAATCAGCAACGATGTTCATCCGAGCGAAACTTCTGCTCTAACTGCAGCACTATGCTCTGGCTTTGGGATCACCACTGGCCTGAGCTCATCCACCCCTTTTCGTCAGCTATCGACACCGAGCTGCCAACGCCGGATGAAATGGTCTGCATTATGGAAAGTTCTAAGCCATCCTGGGTGCGCTGGCCCGAAGGGAAGAAGAGCGTGCATAGGCTCTACGGTGAGGACAGCTTGGAGGAGTGGCATAAGATGCATAACCTGTTTATAGAGTAGATCGTTGATTTGCTACAGTGAAGACCTTACTCGTAGCGAGAAGGGAAGCAAATTGGGGATCGAGCAGGACTCTTGTCATTCGATGTGTATTGCAATCTAAAAGATAGAGCAAACATCCATTGCTACTAGGTACAGGTACGGGACAAAGAGGGAAAGGTGATGGAGAATTATTCATGAATTCGTATTTCTAAAGTATCCACTATCCCTTCTGAACAGCTGTTAGCTCGTGTCATAGTAGAGCGACATAACAATCAAAGTGAAGTAAGGATACAAGATCAGGTCTCCAAGATGAAATTTTTCTTCTTCAACGTAGAACTCGGTAAGAACACAGCGAACAACAGTTCATCAGGAAAGGCAAGGGGATGAAAAGGTCAGGGATCCGGGAAACAACTTACAGATTACACTACTCTTTTACTATTAATCATATGGTCAATTCCTGTAAAAGCCCGCATAAAGTCAGTCATCGGACTCGAACAAATACGTATAAGAGGATACAAGGCACTGAAGGGTAATCTATAGTCAGGCTTCGAGCCTACCTGTCAGCCAATGTACAAGCGCAACTTGTGGGTGTCAAGGAAGTTGACATACCTCATTAAATCAGATTTTTCAGTGTTTACGTTCATCTCCAGACACAAATGTGTCCAGTCAAACAGTGTGAATAACCGCTCATCATGGAACATAATTAAAGCCAACTTATGGGAAATGAACGAAAGAGTTTAGAAGAAGTACCTATTTCGCGGAGTTAGTGGCTGTTTCGCAGAGTCCAATGCCGACATAGCAGGGAATGATAGAGACGATTAATCAGGTGACGAGTTTTCAACAAGCACTTCACCTCCCCAGCACCCGCAAAGTTTGTACGCTTTGCTTGTAGTGGATGAGGGCAGATGAATACGTTCTGTCCGCCCGTTCGTTCAAGGCTTCTTCATGTAAGGGCTTGGGTGAGGTGTAGGATTGTGAGAGGTACAGGGACAGAGTGTGTAGTACCTAACCAGACCATTGTCAGCTCATGAACATAGAAAAGATAACTCAATGGTCGGAGCAGAGTAACAGGATTGGAACGTTATCAGACAAGGCTGAAACTTGAGATAATGACAGATTCCACATGGGTATTAAGTTTGAGGAATGCCTTTTGCATGTCATAGGGGTCATCACACGAGAGGGGGAGATAGGCGGGAAAGATGGGCAAATACCTTTTCCAATAAAATGGTATTTCATTAGCCATTAACTACGGAAAGCATTCTTATCAGAGGGCCCTAGACGCGCAACAGTTAGCATGCTTTCTCTCGCAAAGACATGTGCATGAGAAAAAGTGAGAGAAGAAGCATCAGCATAATTCTAGAGCTTTTTTTTGGTAGTCCCTCATGGTCATAGGATTTGGATTGTTCGAAAGAAAATCATCACTTGGGGTCAGAGAGATGGATCGGGAGGGGTCAGCTCACTCAATAGCAAGTTAAGTCCTCAATGGAGGAAGATATGAAGTTTAAAACCTGCGCAAGAAAAAGAAAACATTGGGAGTAGGTCGACAGAGTTGTCGACCATACTCGTGCGAAATATTTTGACGGGGAAAGAAAATAATGTGGGATGCGACAAAATTTTATAGGCGGAGAACTCGCTACGGTGTGCGCTACTTACCACAAGTGCAAGTGGAGCGCCAAGGAAAATACTATGTCCGGATGATTCTGAATCTGGAAGTTGTTCTATAGGCACATGTCGTCTTTGTCAGAGCATATATTTTTACTGGCCTTGACTACCTTGAATAAATGATGATATCACCAAGCTGTGCAGTCTTCACTGCTGAACAGCCAAAGCTGCAATGTGAGCTATGGGTGTCCCATGATTCATTTCAATTTGACCGGCTTTATTAACGGGAATTCATCTCTGGCAGCGGATATGATGGACGCCATCAAGAGTGTGATGCTGCAGCACTCCAGCATTGACACCTTAGTCGGACACTACAGTGGGGCGTAAATGTTGATATTTGGAGCGTCTGTCGTGTTAATCCTCCAGAAGCGGTTTGTCCGTTTCGCATGTATTATGAGCCGAGTTGATTGATCCTCGGTGTCCCTGGTGGCTGACTGGAACAATCGATGTGTGTTGATCATCTCCCTTGCGTTTGCGCATTGGACTGGCAGGCCAAGAAATGCAAGAGGGCTGGAGATATGTGCCATGGGAAGGAATGTGATCCCGCCAACAAGAAGTATCAGAGGTCCCTCAGTGAACTGTGGAACGAGCCGCAATGGCAACGAACCTTTTTCTCCAGCAGACTCTGGAGCGGTATATGCAGGAGAAGCCAGTGGTCAGCCAGTTATGTCTTTGACCTACAGTCGATAGGGCTGCGCGTGCCGGTATGTTTCTTCAACAGCGAGTGACAGCTCTGTAGAAAAGTGGTGGGTGAGGAAGCGCCCTGGAATGATCGGACTGCATGAAGCCGGAGCGCCTCGACCGTTGACACGGTCCTGTCCCTGCCGGTTACTACGACCGAAGAGGTGCTAACGATGGATTACGACTATTAACGTGATGGCCGTGTACTGTGGCATGGAAGGGGCATGCCCTCCTGCCCCGGTTCATCTTGACTCCAGGTGTGTCCCGCCACTGTTCTTTCTACGCACTCTCGGCCAAACAATGGATGCGGAAACGGCTCTGAGTCGGGCCATCACATTTGTCTGGACAGAAAAGAGACCGACGATCTGCTTCCTCTGTGTGGGGAACCTAGCCCTCCCACTAGACCATGTCCTCCGAATACCCGGCTCTCTGAGCAGACATTTTGGAATCGCCATGTCAACCATATGAAGGGAGATAAGGATAAATTACAATGCCTGCTCTGTGAATCTGTCAGATACGTCCCCTGAATCATGCCGAATTCGTCCATGGGATTTTTTCCCCGAATACTACAGACTCAGCTGCCTTCAAGACCAAGGTTCGCATGAAAACACATGTTCCGATGAGATAGTCTCTGTAGGCTCTTTTCGTTGGGTCTATGAACTGTGTTATTAACATATTAGAAATAGACCAGCGACACTTCATGTGCTCCACGTGAAGGGCAGATTCCTGATGCTACCTATGTTCCGTCCTTGCATACAGTAGCATCGCTCAGCAATATCTCTTCCGGAGTTTTCCCGAATTTTCCTGCGTTGGAACCCTTGCATTCCGAGTGTAGTCCAGTCACTTTTTTTTGAGTAAATATTTTCGCGACTTCATGCTTTGGCCTCTGGTCTCAAACTGCCTTTTCGCAACGCTGATACCCCCAAAAGCTCTTTTTGCAGCTAGTTAAACTCGGATTGGACCCACAAAAATGAAACAGTGAAACTTCTGAAAATGGTGTCGTGCGATGGACAGGGCGTGGGATGACAGTGTGGTATGCGCCTGTCAAGGTCCTAGGGTGCCCATCAAGGTCCTCACTTCCTTTTCAACAGTGTCGATCGACATTATTGGGATGGAATTGTAGGGGAAGTACCTTTGGAGGCCAGTATTATTTAAAGGGGAGGGCTCTTGTGAAACATGGTCACCTCATTCTTTCGCTTATCCAGCCAAGTCATTATTGAGAGACGATGATGTTGTCGGTGGTGTCCGCAGCCCTCCTGGCGGCTCCTTGGCTGCCGGTGCTCGGCAAGCCGGTACACCAGCATCTGGTCGGGGTGACCACCTCCGAGCTTGTTCGGCCCGGCGAACTCGCAAACATATACCTGGACTGGCACGACAAGCACGAAGGCCCCATTAAAGCCGTCTTTTCTCCTTGCGATGCTCAAGACGGCTCCTCTCAAGGTCAAGTCATTGGAATCCTCTCCAGCCAGAAACACGGCCCTCCCCATCGTTTCGCCTGGGCCGTCCCGGAGGACGCGCATAACAATGGCTGCATCTACATCTACGGATCTGACGGCAATTCCGGAGCGGAACAGCTACTCGGAAAAAGCAATCCCGTCCTCATACGCGAGAATAAGAGAAAGAGGTCCGAGGATCGGCCGCTGCTGCAAGACTTTGATTCACTCGGAGCGTGGTTTGACGGCGTAGCAGCAATCAAGGACAGAGTGGACCGCTACGGGGGCGTCACCTCAGGTCAATGGCAAAAGAACGTATCGATTGCCATCGTTGGAGCAGGTATCTCTGGTCTGGCTACAGCTCTGATGCTTGACAGCGTAGGGCTACATAACTGGGAGATAATCGAGGCCAGCGACCGTGTTGGGGGCAGGTTCAGGACAAAGTACGTCGGCGGGACTCAAGAGTGGGCTGAGATGGGCCCAATGAGGCTCCCTTACACTGTGACGTACAAAAACGGCGAGACTCTCGAGTACACGGACCATCGGATGACATTTCAGCTGGCCGAGGTCCTCAACGAGATGAACGGCAACGACCCCAAATGGAAGATCGACTTCATTCCGTGGATTCAGCATCACCCGAACGAGCTTATCGCCCTTGGCACCGGTAGGCATCCCGATGGAAGGATTCCAACGCGAGCAGAAATTGAGGCGAACCCTAGCCTGGGTAAGCCAGCACCCATGAACACCGAAGAGTACAATCGTACGAAGAAGGCCATGGATGAAATCCTCAAGAAGGAGTCAACGCTCAAGTCATTGCAGCGAGACGTCTGGCGAGCCCATAAGCATGCTATGGACCAGGGCCTAGATGACTGGAGCGAACAGGCAATGATGCGCCATGTCTTCAAAGCCAGCGAAAACGTCACTGATGCGATCTGGACGGAGAGTGACTACGATGTATTTTGGGACGAGATGCACCACAACTCCAATCTCGGCCTGGATGGGAGCAAGGACGCCTTGGGTGAGACGGAGTGGAAGTGTATCGACGGAGGGTTCAACAGGCTCTCGGATGCATTCCTCCCGCACGTCAGCGACAGACTCACGCTCAACAGAAAGATTAGGAAACTGGAGCCTGTGCAAGACAAAGATGGGCGCACCCGTACCAGGCTTTCATGGTACCCGAGCGTCACGAACCGGACTTACGAGTCCAAAGAGTACGACTACACGATCATGGCGGTGCCGTTCACCATGACTAGATTCATGGACCTGCCTAAATTCTCCTCTGTGCTCGACCGTGCGATCAGCGAGGCCGGGCTCCGGTTCAAGTCGGCGTGCAAGGTGGCCCTCCTGTTCTCGGAGCGGTTCTGGGAGAAGGGTGAGCGTCCGATCTTTGGTGGTTACTCGAAACCTCCCAGCGCCGCCGTTGGTGCTCTCTACTATCCCGTCTACGGTCACAACGAGTCGCGGCCGGGCCTGATTATGCACTACCGAGGAGGAGACTGGAGTGACCGATTCGTAAGCTTCTCGGATGAGGAGCATGTTCAGACGGTCCTCGACGCGATTGTTGACTTACACGGAGAACAGGCGAGGGAACTCTATACCGGCCATTACGAGCGACTCTGCTGGCTCCAGGACGAGCATACGGCCACGTCCTGGGCTCGGCCTGATATTGAGCAACACAAGCTTTACATCCCCGCCTACCACCGAACCGAGCACAACACCATATTTATCGGTGAGCACACCGCGCCCACCCATGCCTGGGTTAGCTCCGCCTTGCATTCCTCCGTCAGGGGATCCATCCAGCTGCTTCTGGAGCTCGGTCTGATAGACGAAGCTAAGGAGCTTAACAGCCGCTGGATGGGTAGATGGATCAAGCTGTGATTAGCAGGAAAGCTAGTCGGGCCCCCCTTGACCCACCTCGAACCCGGTGGTTCAAGGTTGACTTCTACCGTTTAGTTTATGACCAACTGGATGCCGGACTGTCCTGCTTGGAGAAATTCACTTTGGAAATACGAGTATCAAATTCCCCTCAGCACTTGAAATCACATTATACATAACGGGAAAATAGTTGTGCGTAAATGATAGCTGTATATACATGACGACTCTATGAAATCCTCTTATTTCATTCTCTTAGGAAGATAGTACGTCGTTGCAAGCGCCCGATTATTGACAATAATCAATCAGGTTTTTTGTGGACTGTGATTACACTTATTTCTTAGGGCACATATGTGATCTCCTTCTATCTGGCGGTAATGCTGCCTAGAAGGGTTGTTCGGAGAGACGGTCAAAAAAGGCCTGAGCACCGACATCTATCGTGTCGAATGTGATGCGGATATTCATCTGATTTGATCCTCCGGGCCAGAAAGGATGGCCAGATCTTTACCTTCAACTTGGATGCCTCTCTGACATCATCATTTCTGTTCAACACGCTCAAGCAGTCTGGAAAAAAGAAATTGTAGGGAAATCCCCTCTGCAAGCCAAATTCTTTCTCTATTTGACGGCTCCAAAACTTTCCAGTGTCCTATTTTCCCTCTTGCTCTTTTTTTAGTTCTCCGTGACGTGACAGCTTTTCCGAGACTTCACTATCGATCCAGTGTAATTAGATGTGGCAGAGGGTTTTTGTAAGGGCCGTCAGGCTTTACAGGCTCACTGAGATTCTGCATCCAAGAGATTATGTCGCTGGATTGGGGACGCTCGGTATCTTTCAAGATAGATTACAGGGTTTTCAGACTCCGCAGAGTGATCTGAGAGGCGTGATTGGCCATACGCTGGTAAACTGCTAGTTTGATATAACCAATAGATCCAGTCTTCCATTGTTTCCTTAGGAGACTAGTGGATGGGAATAGAAACAATGACGTCAGACGGAGTCTCGGATTTAAGGACGATTGTACTGCACTTTAATTGTACTTTACGCAACTACCGGGCAGCTAATTTCAATAACAGTTAATATAAATCACTGATTTCAATAGATATTTCCTATTGCTGCTCACCTGATAGATCATAGGATTCAAGATTTTCATAGTTGCTATACAGTACAACGTTATGGACAGAGAAGCAAGGTGTGACTGTACTAAGTACCGGCGGAATAGGCGACCTGGACTCATTTGCAGCCACAAGAGTCCAACACCATTTGATAGTATAGAAAGACAAAGTAGTCCAAAAAGACTGGATAGTTCAGATAGATTGGGTTCTGGAGGACTAAACAGTCTGATCAGACTAGACAGTCTAAAAAGACCAGACGACGGTGTATTGATCAACCGGACATCCAAGAACAAATACCAATCCATCGTTCTTCTGTCCCATTTCCGATATATTTCTTACAAAAGCATATCTTGCAGTCGCACTGTCAATTGTCGAATACTTGTTCTTCCCGCCTGCTGTTCATCCACTTCCAGAGGAAGCTTTCCGACTCATCCAAACGTCATCGCAGAGAGGCCGAACATGGGATCGCCCAACGCATCAAGAGAACCGCTCTCACTGCGTCAAATTGACGTCGTGTAGCCCCTCACAATGCCAATAACACGAAACGATGAAGCTTCTGTGTCAAACATATAAGTGAGAGTCTTCTGTTCTTCCTAGCCTATCCGTGTAAGAGAGGAGATTTTATCTCTTTCAATTGCGTCTCATTATCCGATCTTTCCTACAATTGAATCGATCAGTCCTTCTTCTCCTGCATAATGGTTGGAGGCACGAGATACAAGCTTAACACCGGGGCGGAGATTCCAGCTCTCGGGTTCGGTACCTGGCAAGATGAAAAGGCGCAGATAAGTGCCGTGGCCGAAGCTATCAAAGCAGGATACCGTCACATTGATACGGCTACAATGTGAGTCTTCCTAGAAATCAGGAAGTCGAGGCGGCTTTGGCATACGTGATAGAGCACTAAAACTTACGAATGTGCAGCTACGGTACCGAGAAAGCTGTAGGAAAGGGAGTCAAAGAGAGCGGCCTGCCTCGCGAGCAGCTCTTTATCACAACCAAGTTTTGGAACAACAGGCATCACCCGGACGATGTCCCGCGGGCTCTCGAGGAATCCCTCAGGGACTTGCAGTTGGACTACGTGGACCTTTTCCTGATGCACTACCCTATAGCCTGGAGACCGGGAGACGACATGTTCCCGAAGGACAGCAATGGAAAGCCAGATGTGGTGAACATTGACTATGTTGACGTATGTGTGTTTCAAATGAGTTCTCTCTCCGTGCCGTCTAATGTGCAGTCTTGCTAAGAAGTGCACCCCATAACGACAGACGTACAAGGCCATGGAGAAGCTCCTACAGACCGGCAAGGTTAAAGCAATTGGTGTTTCGAATTTCTCCAAGGCCGAAATTGAGCGCCTTGTCAGTAACTGCTCAGTCATGCCAGCGGTCCACCAGATGGAACTCCACCCCTGGTTGCAGCAGCGGGAATTTGTCGAGTGGCACAAGGCAAAGGGCATCCATGTCACCCATTATTCGCCTTTCGGAAACCAGAACGAAATCTACGCCGGTCCCAAGCATATTGGAAAGCTCATTGACGAGCCGCTGTTGAACGAAATCGGGAAGAAGTATGGAAAGACCGGAGCACAGGTTGCCCTTGGTAAGTTGTTCACGTTCTTCTGACAAAGAGCATATCAAGGTGCAGATACTGATTTGGTTCTTTCTTTTGAGCATGGGGGATCACGCAGGGTCACTCTGTGCTCTCCAAGTCCAAAACGCCATCAAGGATCAGGGCGAACCTGGAGGGCGACTTCCTGCTCAGCGCCGAGGATATGCAGAAGATCTCGACCATGGATAGGAAGTTGCGATTCAACGACAGCAGCGTGGATTTCGGCTACGTTCTCTTCGCAGACCTCGATGGAAAAGGAAGTACAATGCCTCCGGGTACGACTTGAGTGATCCGCGGCATGGTGCGTGGTTTGGGTAATAAGCACGGAATTATTAGCTCTGCTAGTTACTGTGAGATCTCCGGTGTCAGCAATTATTAAGTGGGTTTTGAGAAATAAAAAGTCACTTGTCCGATCCTGGCTTCAGAAGCGGTCTTTGAGTTGTGAAAAGAGGCATTTTCGTAGCTCTTATCAGAATCCATTGACTCGGGACTAAGAAAGCAAGTCGATTCGAAGCTCTGGTTATGACAAGCCTCGCCGAGACCAAGCCACTCCCGACTTTGTTTTTTAGTCTGTACAGTACACCATCTACAAAATCGCGGGGAAATACATCCAAGTAAGCGCCACAGGCCCAAAGACCTGCAGCAGGAAATAAGATGTGACAGCACCCTGCATTCCTGCGCTCCCGATTCTGTCTGTGGGTTGATGGTTGAGAAAATGGATGCACTGTACTATATACTTGACTTCCTAGGATCGTGGCCCATGTGCGCCAGTGGGAAATCCGAGTGGGCAAAAGAAACTCCAAGGATGCAGTGCTGCGTAAGTCCGTTTCAGGTGCTCAGCCCTCCTTTCGCCCCTAGTTCTTGCGTATTTCAATCTTAACTTCTACTTCGAATCCGACCAAACGATGTGTTCCACCGGGTGAAGTGTTTATTTGACTGCCGGTCTCAAACTCCTCATCCCATTTGTTCTCTTGGCCCCGCGCACTTACGTATATCCTACATATATCCCGTTCCTTCTCCACATTGCTCTAGCCGTACCCCAGACTGGACCTCCAGTTTTCTGAACAGTGCTCGACTGCGAGTCTGCAACAAACACTCTTGCGAGTACCATGTCGGTTGTGAACGGAAGAGTGTCTGAATAGCGCTGATCGAAACAAAGTGTCCATTTCGCAGGGGGAGCGATGGCGCCCGCGGATAGGCTCAGGACCCTGCGCAAGGGGGCTCTGCATATCTCCAAGCGCCTGGTGCTGTCATATGTCATCGACTGGATTCTCATTATGTGCGTCTCCTCTCCATATCTTGCTTCGAAGTTAGCACCCTTGTGTTCCATGCGCTGTCTCTCCTGAGAACTTGGCTTCAACCAACTGACTTGATGATCACCCTTCTGCGCAGAGGCACCGCAGCAGTAGGATACGCATTTGGCACGATCGAACCCAACCACAACCCATTCTCCCTGACAGATTCAAGTATTTCCTTCCCATATGCAGTCCATGAAACTGTGTCCACAGGAGTCCTGGTTCTGGCCGGCCTGGTCGCCCCGGCTGTCATCATCCTGCTCGTCACGCTCATCTTTATCCCCGGTCGGACAGTCAACAAGAACACGCCGCGGTCTCTCATCTGGAAGCGTAAGCTATGGGAATGGAACGCAGGATGGATGGGGCTGGGAGTATCACTTGCTGGAGTGTATGTAGCAACTCAGGGATTGAAGGATCTATACGGGAAGCCCCGGCCGGATCTGCTTGATCGCTGCGATCCAGACCTGTCCAACATTGCCGCTTATGCGGTCAGCGGACTTGGAGAGAGGCTTATGGGAGCCCCGACGTTAGTGACATGGGAGATTTGCCAGAACAAGTCGGATATGCTCAGGGTAGATGGGTTTGCGAGCTTTCCAAGCGGTCATTCGTCCTGTAAGCGGGCTCCTCACGAAGTTAAACGTTCTATTCTACTGATAAATGTCTAATGTCGACAAGTCTCATGGGCAGGACTGACATACCTGACGCTCTGGCTATGTGCCAAATTCTCCATCGCGTTCCCGTGGCTCTCTCACCGGCCGCTTGACCGGAACAATGACTTGCTACCAACGACGGAGTCGGAGTCACGGTATAGCCCAAGCCTGGGTAACGGCGGTTCAGCATCATCACAGTCACCATCATCACCGTCGAGGATCTCGATTCGGGACGAAGGAGCAGCTCCCCCAGTTTATCTGCTCATTCTCATGCTCGTACCCCTGGGCGTCGCAGCCTTCATCTCCGCCTCCCGCTGGTTCGACCACCGGCACCATGGCTTCGACATACTTTTCGGCTCCATCATGGGCGTCGCTTTCGCCTGGGTCGGATTTCGCCTGTACCATCTGCCGGTCCGGCGCGGTGCAGGATTGTCGTGGCGCCCGAGAAGTCGCAATCACGCCTTCTTCAGAGCCATTGAGTTCCCGGACTCTGATGGCGCCGAGGGCTGGGCCAGCAGCGCGTGGGCTAAGAAGTTGGAGATGGGCGACCACCAGAAGCAGAACAGCGACGACGTGGAGCGCGGTCGATGGTCTGATCAGGACCAGAATGTAGTTTCTCCGCCGTCGGAAGCGGCTGAGCAACCGAAAGGGAGTCCCCGGGAGGAGGTCTGAAGCATACTGCATATAGGAAGCAGTAAATTCTCGAAAATGGCGTATTGTCTTTTCCTTGATTAGGGTTATGAAGTTATTAAAGTGTGGGAAGCAATTATGATATGATAACAGGCGCCAGGGAGGACATATTACCCGGAACATCAGAGGAACTCATGATACCTAACCGTACTGTACATAGGTACTTAGGTAGCTTAATTTTCCAAGTTTTCTTCTCCTTCTCCTTGCGTTATCGATTGGCCATTCTGATTTTTTTTCTTCCAGTCATAATTAATAGATGTCCAGAAGGAAGACAAGGTAGGTAAGCCAAACGACACAAAGCAGAGATAGAGATCGCTTCCAAAAAGAAATAATATCCCCCTTTCTTGCACTAATAATAAGTACCGAGCGAACGCTGTCAGGCCTAGTCACGAGTCTTTCTCATCCCGAAAGAAGGGGCTGCCCGCATCTCTAGATTATTATTAACCCCGACCCCGACGGGTTATAATATTAGGTACGTACCCTGTCAAGGTTCCCTGGCATTTGGACGGCTTCCACGCCATCACATCACCACCCAATTGAATTTACAGTACCAGAGAATGCCATGGCTGTGGCTGGATATGACCAGGATTTTTTTTTTTACCAGCGCGTTTGAGACAATAGCAGCGATGAATCGTCGCACGTGCTGCTGTCCCCTGCGCCTGATCTTACAATAGTAGAGGGAGTCTGCTGCGCAGAGTAAATTCGATGATTGAGATGATAGGATAATTCACCGTTGTCCTGTTTCTTCTGGGAAAAAGAAATAATATCTCGTATCATTTGCTCCCGTCGTGACAAGGCTTTGGAAGGGTCTTTTCGGGTATGTGTAGATATGTACATACGGTAAATCCCCATAGCGGTATAAATCAGACATAACCATGACCGATATATCTGAATATCCCCCAAACGCCATCGCTTCTATATGTACATACATCTTGCGTGAGAACAGTTGTGCACTGCACCTCGTAGGTATCGTCACGAGAAGAAATTCGCAACCTGAGCCCAGGAAAAAGCCACCAGCCGCATTTCAAGACGATTCAGGCTCGATTAGATTAAATCATGACGAAAGATCATATGTAATTCGAAAGAGGTAAAAGAAAGCACATCACCTCCACCCACCAACTCTCCCCTCATCCCACCGTGCTCTCGCCTCCCTTCTCGCCTCCAACTTGGCTGCCTCGGCCCGCACCCTCCTCACCCAGTCCGCGACCTCCTTGTCACTCGCCCGCCCATGATGATCCCCTTCCAGGAAACTCTCCTCCACCGCCTGGCAGACGGCCTCCTGCTCCGCGACGGCCGCGACGAGCCGCTGGTACAGCGCCTTGGGCGACCAGGGCGCCAGGGCGGCGTCCATCTCCGCCTGCTTCTTGCGCCAGGAGACCTCGAGCGACTGGTGAGTGAGGAGGAGGGACTCGGTCGATGCGCGGAGGTTCGCGAGGTGCTGTTCCAGGTTCAGGAGGTGGTTCGTGAGTGCCTTGTTGGACTCGAGGAGGGTGAGGAGTTGCTGTTGGGCGGCGGAATGGGAGGGGTGGAGGGTTGAGAGCGCGGAGATGAGGTCGGGATTTGAGAGGATGGATTGGAGGTCGACGGTTCTGGAGAAAAGTCGTTTAGCTCTGAATGGGAAAATATGTAGATCAAAAAGACGTATATATATACAACAAAAATGTGTGTCAACTTACGACTTATCCTTTAGAATATCTGGTATCCAGCCCTCCTCGATACTCGGAGGTTCAGGCTGTGGGGATTGCGAGCCGGGATGCTGAGCGCCTTCCGGCTGGTTCGACGTCTCGGTTTGTCCACCCGAGGCGGCCTGCGACTGTAGATCTTCTTGAGATAGTGACTGCGGAGGACGAGGTAAGGGAGGTCCGGTCTGCGGTGTGCCCCTCCGGCTTGCTTCATGGCTACTAGGCTTCGGCGGTGGAGGGGGCGGCGTGTCTGCGTCGATGACTGGACTACGCGCTGGCGCGTTGCCCGGGTATACGGAAGGCTGGGAGGAATATGTACTCGGTATCTGAGACATGATACACCGCAGGAGAGGGCCCAATAATAATTTAGTCGATAATGAAGCTGCAGATTAGGGAGCTGCAAGTAAATGATGGTCGCGCGTGCGGAGATCGAGACCAAGACGCCATCACTGATTCTGCCATGTGATACCGCCTGATAAGGATACTCCCCACCGCGGAAGTCTGCCAGTTTACGATCTTCCTAGTAACCTTGAAGCCGCTTGTAAATTCTTCTATATCGGATTCTACATGTACGGAGATATTCCTAGCGGAGATACCGGCTCCACTTTCTGTTCAAGTGCGAAGTAATATTGGATGTCATTGAGTCATGGCAGAAGGGAGTAAAAAGTTTTCATGAGAGGTTTGGGCGTGGTTATCTCTGCATGTAGAATAACATGATCATGACCGAAGCTATTGCAATCCTTTAGATGTATCGTATGTGACATTTCAGCGCAACTTCCGGGAGACGCGCTTGATACTTGCGAACACATGCTAATTGGAGATCCTGGCATGACGAAAGTCAAGGGCCTCGTCCCTGATCGTGAGGGGTTCCGCCATTAGATGGCACGGGCCTGCTGAACCCGTCGACCTGATAATGAAACCAGAGTCTTCCAACCTTTTCTCATTCCAGCTTCCACAGGCACAGCCTCGTCTGCTTTTCACGGTGTAGACTAGCGATTGTCTTCGTCCGTGGTCCCGAGATTCAGGCCGGCAGGGTTAGGCAATAATCGCGATGGTACGTTGAGCTTGTCCAAAATTACCCCATACACCAAGACACATCACTCGATTCTCCGTCGAACGTCTCTCTCCTGTGTCTCAACGTTGATGCCCTTGATAGCATCGGTGACCAACTGCCGCAGTTGGTTCTGTGCCTCTTCAGAATGGAAATCTTCCCTGGCGGCTAATTCATCAATTCTCCTTTTGAACTCAGGGTCGACTTCTTCAGTGCTCCCGTTCGCTTCCGACTCGGGCACTGTTTGGAAGTTCAGTTTGACATTCGGAGGCAGTGGTGGAGGCGGAGGCAGTTCGTCCATTGATTGCGCCGTGGAAGATCCATTTCCGCTAAGTTGCGCCAGATAAGCCGCGACTTCTGGGAACGAGCCGTCGTTCGCAATCGTCTCCTGCGCCGTCAATCCCTCGTCATTCTTGATTTTGTAGTCGACACCGAGCTCCTCCACCAGACACTTGGCGATCTCGACACTCTCCGTGACAAAAAGGCAGGTCTCTCCGTCCTCGTCGGTCAGATTGACATTAACGTTGAACTCGCGCACAAGAGCACGGAGGAGGTCGATGTGTCCATACGACGCAGCCGCGTGCAAAAGAGAGTAACCGTGCTCGTCCTGCTGGGACGCAATGGACGGGTTGGAGCGGAGGAGGGTCAGCAGGGCGGAAGGGTTATCCGCTGCCAGGATGTAAGGATTCAGTTGAGCCATGGTTGTTGGAGCCTGGCCTGTTCCCAGTCAGAGGCTGCGATTCTTTGTCGGCTTGTGAGTCAACCGCCAGGCTGCCTGGTGAGGCTCCAAGAGTCCTGGGGGTCCTTGTCGCAGAGCCTCGCGCGGCGCGTGGAAAATTTGGCTGGTTGCCCGAGATGGTGAGGGGTCGCGGCGGGCGTGTGGCGCGAGGGGCGCTTGGCGGCGGACCGCAGATCGTGCCCCACGGCAGTGATGTATTATTTTGGCCCTCCCCGTCGTGACTGTTGCACAGTCAGCGTTTGACTCAGAAGAAGCGCTCACACAGCCCGCGGTTCTTAAACTGGGTGGATGTTTGTCCTGTAGAGGACAGAAGAGCTTCGAGAGGCAGATCTCTCCGCTCCATCCCTCTCGCGGTCCCCTAGTTTTGCATTTATTCGTGTTTGTGTGTGTGTGCCTCTGCATACTTACCTAGGGACTCGAGAACCTCATACTCACCAAAATACCTGCAACATGCCCCAGCAAGACGTGCACGAGGTAGCCAAGCTCGTCCACAGTCTCGAGGCTGCCGCCCAGAGAGGCGGCAAGCGAGATGAGCGCGGAAAGAAGACCTTTACCTGCAAGAAGTCGACCTTCGCGGTGGCTGGGTCGGACAACATCTTTGTGGACTCCTGGAGGTTTAATGACTGGGACTACAAACGCGATGACCTTCCAACCCACGCTCGTGGCCTGTTCACCACCATAACAAAGGACAATCGTCCCGAGATTGCCGTCCGCGGGTACGACAAGTTCTTCAACGTGGATGAAACGAACCAGACGAGATGGCGCAACATTGAAACCAACACGCGGGGCCCTTACGAGCTCAGTGTCAAGGAGAATGGATGCATCATCTTCATGTCCGGTCTGGAAGATGGCTCCCTGCTGGTGTGCAGCAAGCACTCCACCGGTGTCAGACAGGACACCAACCTGAGCCACGCCCAGGCTGGTGAGCGCTGGGTTGAGCGGCACGTCAGCTCTGTCGGGAAGACGACAAGGGATCTGGCGAGAGAGCTGCGCAGAATGAATGCCACAGCGGTGGGAGAGCTCTGCGATGACAGTTTCGAGGAGCATGTCCTCGCGTACGACGAGAACGCCGCTGGTATCTATCTCCACGGAATCAATTACAATCTCCCGGAGTTTGTAACTTTACCCGGCGCGGAGGTCCACAAGTTTGCCGATGCCTGGGGCTTCAAGAAGGCACAGTACCTTATCATAGACAATCTTGACGACGTCAAGAAGTTCCTGGAGAAATGCAATGAAACAGGATCGTGGAACGGTAGAGAGACGGAGGGATTTGTTATCAGGTGCAAGATGAGCGAGACAGGTATAGAGCCATATCGGGACTGGTTCTTCAAATACAAGTTTGAGGAGCCATACCTGATGTACAGGCAATGGCGCGAATGCACCAAGGCCGTCATCGCAGGGAGAGTACCCAAGATCAAGAAGCACCAGAAGATCACCGAGGAGTATCTACAGTACGCTCGGAGGCAGCTCGCCAAAGACCCCAAGATAGGCAAGCTCTACAACCAAAACCACGGAATCATTGCGATGAGAGAAGGCTTTCTGCGTGAGCGGGGCCTGAAGGGATCGGATATCATCGCAATGGAGAACGAGGATCGTAGCGAAGCGGTGACGAAGAACGTCGTTCTCGTCCCAATTGCCTCGATTGGCTGTGGAAAGACTACAGTGTCTCTGGCTCTAGCGAAACTATTCGGCTGGGGCCATATTCAAAACGACAACATACCGAAACAGAAGAATCGTCAGAAGAAGTTCGCCCTGGAGCTGACGAACGCGCTCGCAACGCACCCGGTCGTGATCGCAGATCGAAACAACCACCAGAGGCGTGAAAGACAGCAGATCATGGACGACGTGCTCCCCATCATCCCCGATGCCCGGTTCGTTGCGCTCCACTACGTCCATGAACCAAAAGACCAATTGCTTGATGAGATCAGGGAGGTGACGAGAAAGCGGGTGCTCGAGAGAGGCGACAATCACCAGACGATCCGTGCCGGAAGCAAGAGTGCGGATGAGATCATAGGGATCATGGAAGGATTCCTGAACCGGTTCGAGGCTGTCGACAAAGATCGGGAGCCCGACGACAACTTCGACGAAGTCATCGATCTGGACATAACCGCTTCGTCTCGGGAGAACCTCGAGAAGATTGTGAAGCAGTTGCATTCTGCCTATCCGAAGATCGTGGAGCGCATCCCTTCGCCGGAGGAGCTGGACGCGGCTATTGACTCGGCGATGAAGGACTACGTCGTTCAGCAGGACCTGAGCTTCGACTCCGGCAAACAGAAGCAGCAAAAGAAGAAGAACAATGTCCCGGCGGAGCAGCAGCAGCAGCAACAGCAGCAGCAGCAAAAGAAGCTGGACCCAGAAACGCTCGCGACCAAGATCGAGTACTTCTGTATCCACATGCCCACCTCCGAAATCAACAACCTCCTCTCCTCCCTCTTCGCCCCATCCCCATTCATGCCCCCGCAAAAGGCCAAACTCTACAACCAACTCCTCCACACGCGCCGCATCCAGTCCTCCTTCCACGTCACCCTGATCCACCGCCTCATGAAGACCGAACACCCGGACATCTGGAGCCGCTACGCGGACCTGTACGTCGTCAAGATGCGCGAGAAGCCCGAGTCCGACAACACGGTCACGCCGACCCTCGCGCCCGCCCGGGTCCGGCTGGAGCGCCTCGTCTGGGACGACCGCATCATGGCCTTCGTCGTGCGCATCCTGCCCCCGCAGGACGAGAACGAGCCGGCCTGGCCCTGCGCCAACGCCATCCCGCACATCACGGTCGGCACGGCCTCGCCGGACGTCAAGCCCAAGGAGAGCAACGACCTGCTGGCCCGGTGGCTGGAGGTCGGGGCCGGCGAGGACAAGGGCATCTGGGAGGTGGAGGTGCCTGGCGTCAAGGTGCTGGAGGGGTCTATTGGGGAGGTGATGAGTCGGGGTGCTAAGATCCCTGGCGTATGAACTTATGAATTATGAATTAATTGATTAATTAAACCCAAAACAAGGAAAAAAAACAAAACGTGACCAAAAAAGAGAGAGAGAGAAGGAAAAAAAAAAGTTCGGGCAAACTACTTACTTGAGGTATATTAACGTGGTGTAGCTTTTAGCATCATTAGCATAGATTAGCATGGCGCAGTAGGGATAGGTAATGAATGTATCATAGCTTGCATGGACAATTTCTTTACTCGAGCTTAATATTCAATGCACATACTGTACAACCAAGGCATCAATAATGGGAGAAGAGGAGATTCTCGCTCTCACCCTCACGACATGGAGGTAAAATTAGACCCCAGACTATTCCGTAGGCCTTAAACATACATTCATTGACCTCTCTAAACTTACACAGACACTTACTCGTTCAAGTTCCAGATATAAAAATAGTTTCTACATACATTAATTACCTACCAACACACTGATCCTCTCTCATCACCACTTCCTTGAACCTTCAACAACCCGGACGTATGTATACCTCGACTAAGTACCTATTTATATAAATCAACAATCAACCATTAACAATCAACTATTAATCCAAGCCGTGACCCTCTGCGCCCCCAACCGCCCTACGAACTGCAGACCCGTGCTGCCCATGGGGAAGTAGCTGACGAGGTACCAGACGAGGGCGGCGAGCTGGAAGATGGACGATATGAGCGTGAGGAAGGTCGATTGTAGCTGTTCGAAAGAAGAAAAAGGGATGTTAGCATGCAAATTCTCCCATTCACGCGTCCTGGGACTTGGGGGGGGGGGGGGAGTGGAAAAAAATAGAAGCAAGAGATGAATTCAAGGGAAGAGAGTAGGGCATGAGGGATATAGCTCGCTGTTGATTGTGGAGAAGCTGTCAACAATTCCTAAAGAAGGGGCGGGTGGATGTCGATCTCGGAATACTATTCCTTTCCATGGAACTCGGGCAGTCGGGAAGAGTGGTTAAGTAACATGACGTCAGTGGCAGCGGGCTTAGGGGCCAGAGGAAATATGTGAAAGGAAAAGAAAAATGTGACAGTGGCATTATTTGAAATGCAGCAGCAACTGCATAGACAGTCTCAAACGGTCCACCCAATATATCTGCAGAGATGCGAGTCGAGATAACCGGTATGGGTCCTGAGCCGGTCTGGAGAAACCCGAATCTGGAAAGGGAACAGAAAGATCTGCAAAAGAAACGCGGGACACAGAACTTACCCCGACGGCAAAATAGAGCGTCAATGAAATAGATCCAAAGTAGGCAGCGGTAAACGGAAGCCGGGGTCCCGAGACGAGATGTCTGGCGTAGACCAATGGCCCCATGAGGACCGCCCATGAGGCCAGAAACAGGATCGAGCCGACTGACCACCTAAATTGCAGAAACCGGCTATGTCAGCAAATCCCAGGAGATTGGTAATACGGGTGCGCCACGGTCTTGAGAATGACTGAGTGCCCCAGGCTATGACGAGGCGCATTTCACATGCGAAGCCAAGTTCGCAGGGCCTGCGCGTGCTTCAAGCCGCAGCCAGTGCAGAAAGCGCCCAGCATGTGGTGACTTCGCATCACGACGGGAATCGTGGGCTGCTTGTAGAATTTGGAAAGCGGAAAAGATGAACTGCGACATTCGAAAATCAGGAATCCAAACTTACAAGATCGCGAATTTGCGGGGTCTTAACGTTAGAACGGGAAACAGAAAAAAGCATATAAAAAAACAGACAGCCGCTCCGAGGTTACATCCTGCGAAGATAAGCATTCGATCCCATCTGCTCACTGCATGAAGAAAGATGGTTAGCTTCCAGCAGATCTCATAGGATAACGGCGATTTTGATTCTATTTTGGAGCAATAATAATGATGTTGCTCTAACGCAGGTGAAACCATCCAGGACGCAGGAACTTGAAGCTCATCACATGGCCCGTGACGAGAGCAACCAACAGATAACTGAAGGTCCAAAGCACAGTAGGTCACGAGAAGGGATACTCACAAGCAAAGAAGCTATCTTCCTCCTCCCGTCGAGTGGGAGGGGCTGCAGGGGACTCATGGGTGGGTAGCTGGACATATCCCTCCCCCCGTCCAAACGGATTGAGAGATTGTAGCTTCGAAAGAAAGGATGTCGACGAGCTGGTACGGGTTGAATAATCTGGTTCCCTTCGAGACCACCCCAGCGAGTTGATCGAGTCGCGAAACGAGCTGGACGCCATACTTCCTAGCCCCGAAGCCTGGAAGGCTGCGCAGATTGTCTCCCTTGACTGTCGCGTCCAGACACCTCAGACCACACCAGTAGGATAATACTTCGAATCGACTAGAACGAAGACCTGCAAGGCCAATGCACAGCGGGAGCCAAATAGCCGTGCAGATGATCTGCAGCGACGGTGGGTGTGCAGGATGGGAGATGCGAGAGGCCACGGGGACCAGATGACTGCTCGCAACCGGACTAGACCGATGAGCTTGAGCAGGGTCTAAGGTAGGGGCACACTAGCGGAATCACGAGTGTTGGTAATAGCAATCGTGTGATAAAGTGCCCGATAACATTCAATGTCTCTCTTGGGATGCCATGAAGCAGACGGGTGACAGCAGGGAGTAGGCGGAAGGGCGACAAGACAAAGGGATGGCCTTGGAGAGCTTGTCACGACGTGACCGTAGCCGTAACCTTCTGCGACCGTGTGGCTGGACGAGAAGCTGGAAGCTGAAGCTGGAAAAAGGTGGGGAAGCACGCGGTAGCCGGAGGTGAGGAACAGAGAGCTGCGGAGATGGCCGCTTGAAACCGTTAAGAGGAGAGCGTCTTACAGGCTGCAAGATTCGTCAGACAACATCCAGGCAGAAGAAGGAGGTTTCAGCGGCATCCACGAGGCTTGACAATAGAAGAGAGGGCGTACCTTTTGGCAGCAAGCAAGGCTGTCTGTACAGCACTTGGCGCGGTGGTGGAGAGCGCTGGCGTGCGAGACGTGGAGCTCGGCCGGCGGCTCTGGGGCACGGCGACAGCCTGGTTGGTTGATCGCGACGGGGACCATCGGCCATCAACCTCCACGCCAGAGCAATCAAAGCAACTTAACAGGCCGGATGGACACGACGGGCGCGAGACAGGCCGGCTCCGATCCCTCTACGACTCGGATCTAGGTCCGGTTGCTCCCCTCACCCATCGCACTAGATCCAGTACCACACGTTCTGGAACAACCCCCAATCTGGATGGGACTTGGCCCTCGTCTCCCCGGTCCGATCACACCTGGACGATCCATTTGTTTGATCTATCATATCCTGCGGAAGCGTACATACTATGCTTGCGCCTCCAAGGTTTATCGTCACAACAAAAACAGGTTACGACCGGGGACTAAGCGTCCCATAAACGTCATGCTGCAGTCGGATAGAAGATAACGGAGATAACCCCTCGCAGGAGACAAGACGTCAAGGAGCCCCCGCCATACTGCTATGCACTTGACGACTACCAGGCAGAGCGGACCGAATAGCCTACCGAAAGTCTACACACCTCCCTCTGCGTAGCCCGGATGAGAGGGACGGTCACCCGTGCCGTCCGGTGGCTTCGACGAGGGGAGACGGCTCAGCCATCCTTCGAGTGTATGTATAGCATCTTTTCCCGAAGCCTGGGCCAAGGATGCCCCGCACCAGGCGTGCGTATGACAGCCGTATCGCCGATCTAGGGGAAATGATGCCCTCTGTGCGCAGTACAAGCTCGTGGTGCAATGACGATTGGGGTATCATCGCCATCAGAACCATGGCCCTGTACTACTGCCTGCAGTGCCTCTTGCACCATGTTTCTGATCGCTGCGGTGCTTGGGTTTGAGCACTCCCCGGTCGTGCATAGGGCTCTGATATCTTGAATAGATAACTAGAGACTTGGATCGTGTCTCGTCTGTTTCTGCTGTACAAGGCTCCCCTTGCGCCCCCCAAGACCTTCCGTCTTAACCGTGGATATCTCCATGCGCGGCCATGAGCGCGGCCCTGGCGGCTTCGTGAGATCTGAAATGCGTCAGGGAGGCCTCGACACTTCGATACACACCATCCGCACGGCTGCGCCTCGAACAGGCACAGCGATCTGTCCCGCACTCCATCTTGGCTGCAGCGGCTTTTACATACTTCCGGCCATGCGGCAGAGGGGTCGGACCGCAAGCGCACGTTTCCCACACCTACGCCTGTTCTGACATTCCTCGAAGTGCATTCAGGTGTTTTGATAGTTTTGAATTCTAGATTGACGTTTCTGTCAGAGAGAGCAGCGACGTGTGGTGTACGAAGTAGATATTACTACTATATCTGGAACCGACATCATTGGCCTGGCAGCTGCAGGGGTCACGGACACCCAAGTGACAATGGGTAACAAAGTGACGAGTGAGGAACGATGCCTGCAGGCATCAGCTCCTCAAATGCTCGGACGAACTCCCTGCAGGCCGTGTGGCTGTCCGTCACATCCAGTGAACGTCGTAGCGGACATCGCGGTCCAAGCTCCTCTCGAAACTTTCGACCACTCCCAGCGGTCGACCATTGTGGCCTCTTATCGTATATTTGTTTCTCGGATCCCATCTCCAGCCCGTCGATCCCGGAGATCCCTGCAACGACCCCAGAAGACGATCTCCCTTCCACATGGTGTACCTCCGTACACCCACCGGGCTTCGTCCACCTTCCCATATCAGGATCGCTTTCTGAATCAGCCCACCCCCCTTTCCCGTATGATACCCACACTGTGTGGTCATCCTCAGGTATGTTTTCAGTTGCCTGGAGGGCATCTGATACATTCTACATCCGGGCTGCTTGCCCAGGGGAAGAGTCCTGTGAGTCATGTCCTCCGGTCCGCGACAGGTGACGATCGAGATGCCCTGTTCATGGGGTTTCATGATATATGATAGATGGGCTGTACCACCGACCCAGCCCCCTGTTTGCGCAACTCTATGCCCCCCCATCGTTCCCATCATTGAGGGCACCACTGGCCCTCCACCCCTCCAACGTGGATACGGAAGGAGAGACAATGAGAGACTGGCGCAAGCAAAGGACGTAATCTGTAGTCAGTTAAGCCTCGTCGGTCGACGATCGACGCCCTGCATGACCAGTGCCGTCATATATCAAATGAGAGCTGCAGGAGAACGCCCCCGCGTCCATAAAGAGTCCGTTCCCTCGTCGTCCGGCGTGAAGAGCTCTTCTTAGGCCCCTTATCTGCATCCTGCATCATTCTTCTGCATGATTCGCGAGGGCGGTAAATCGCCCAGTCTCCCTTGAGCTCGATCCTCGGACGTCATCGCGCGCCAAAGGCATCCTGCATCCTCTCAGCCGCCTGCTGCTCTGTTTTATTTCCCCTTGTCCCATCTGCAGTCGACGGGTATCCCGTCTTCACATCCTCCAGGCTGTTGGAGCCGGACGTGGCCACGTGTGGACAACAGACCGACTTCCCCAGACGCCGTACGGAGACCTGTCAGGGACTAGGTATTAGCAACTGCTCGTCGTCGATATAGAAGAAGACAGCGTCGTCTGGCCCATCCAGGGCAACTGACAGAGAGCTGCTTTAGATCCGTGCATGACAATCGGTAAGTGCGTGTTTGCAATATCTACCGTCTCAATGATCCATTCATCTCGGGCATGGACGACCGTGTTTTCTGTTTGTGGTTCCTCGGCTCACGGGCGATGCCTGGCTGCTGTTCCTTCCTCCTGTTCCTGGGGGTGCTGGCTTGCATGGCATCTGGTTTTGGGGTTAAGCTGTGGGTGTCTACGCTGGTCTGGGGCGACGGGCCTGGGGAAGTACCCTGCCCGCGGGGATGCGTGCCAGAGGTACCTCGACGCCCCGCGGGCGCTGCTGCCGGGCGGCTCTAGGGGAGCAGCGCCTCGCCTCGCGCCCCAACCAGCGCCCCCGAGCGTCACCGCCTCCCCTTTCAGCTCGCTCCACAGCGCTCCCCCAGAGCAACACAATCACCGCCTCTCCTGCTCGCCCCCCGCTGCTGCTGGCTTGCTCTCCATCCCATCCGGCCCTCCCACATCCAGCAGCTCCCTCCATCCGCCTGGCATCCGGTCTCCAGAGGCCGTGGATCGTTGCTTGACCGCCTCCTTCACCCCTTCTTCCTTTTTCCCGTTGTTTTGCCTGTTATCCACTTTTCTCGCTTCCCTTGATCGCCCGTCCCCACCTGGCCAATTACTCATTCCTCACCACCTGGACCTTCGAGCTAGGCGCTCACCCCTTGTCCTGCAGCCCAACCATCACGATCCTCCTCTTATCCTCGATAATTGCAGGCCGGTTGCCGTCGTGTCCCGTCCGAGAGCAAAGACACGACTCCTCCCTCGTCGCGCTTCGTCGTGGTCCAGCCGTGGCCGAGGCTGTTTGCTTCCCTGCGGATTCCCGCCGCCAAGCAACGTCGACGAAGCGTGCCTTTCCGGGACCCGATATCAACCTGAGCCTCGCAGCATCTCAGTCGCAGCATCCTACTTCATCCGGAGGTATGTATTTCCCAACTTCCTAGCTTGGGGAGAATTGCTCCTCCCGCCTCTATTGGCCTTGTAGCCTTCGCATCTGCTCCCGTCTGCCTGCACCCCGCCTCGGCGCTTCCTACTGCGGCTGCTGTGGAAAGCGGACAGGGATCGCAAGCCCTTACAGATGCGATTTCATACCGTCATAATACGTGGCCTATTTCTGCCCCTGAGCGCCGCGTGCTCCATTCCATTCTGTTGTCGTTGGAGAGTTCGATGAAACGTTGCTGATCATGATGCCTCCAGCATCCCGGATTCAATTCCTTGCCAGAGGAAACTCGGTTTCTCACGGCCGAATAACCTTCCTCAATCCGTGATCTGCTACACTACACCCTTCGTTTCCTGCCTTTGTTTGTGGGAGACTATAGGTCAGACCTGGGAGCATTGCATCACCTGTACGACCTTCTCTAGGGTGTAGCATTTCCGCTGTTACATTGGTCTGGACGGAAATATCTTGCAGGATTCCAAAGTTTGAAAGGCCGATCCGTTGGGTCATTTTGCGCGACATCGTCTGCAATTTTTGTAGGGGAGTCAACCAGGTTAGAGCATCTCCCATTCAGGCAATACACCCCCAATCCACGAGATACGACCCGCGACAAAAGTACACAATCGAAGCGTTCCTGGAAGGCAGGGGACAAAAAACACCTTGCGCTGAAAGATCCGCTCGTCGCGTTCAACTGCAGCCAATCAAGTCGTGATTACTTCTTCCATACGCCGATTCCGACGCGGACAACTGCCTGCCACCTCACCCTTATATCGCCGAGGCATCCACCAGACGCTTCGCCAACGTTACTCTTGATTGCTTTCCGTCCCCCATCCAGGGAGCATCTTTCTACAGTCGAAGTTGACGACTCTTCCCAATAGCGTTAATACCGCACGATCTCACGTTAACCTAATAGGCCCTCGCCTGGTGATACTCTTCAGGGGAGGTTTGTCGACGCTCCTGTGCAGTCATCGACCCTAACAGTTTTTGGTGTAACGGATTCTGTAGGACGGGGCTTGAATGAGCCGGTACGTCTTCTCCTAGTTGTTGTCTATGCCTCTATCTGAGGATGGAGCATCCCATTTCTATCCCTTCCTGCTCGGAGGTCTCTATAACTTGCGTTCTCACTTCGTTACGACAATGGATCTCAGAATATCGTGCTTACTTGTGTATCTTTAGTCACGTTGTCCTTTGACTGTCAATCACTACCCGTGTATTTCACGATTAAACACTCGTGGTGATTTAATATCGAGAACAGATTTGCTTGATTGACGGGAATTAAGAGCTTTGCCACCCGGATCGGGAGATGGCAGAGACCAGTGCGACCACGACGTTCATAAAGAATGAACCAGACGACCACAGCAACAACCCAAACCAATTCATGAATTCTCAATCGGGATACGCAATGGCTAACCAGCAGTTTGGCAACAATTTTGGGAACCCATCCGGTAACGAGGGAGTGGGTATAGACCCCTCCGATCTGACCATGCAAAGCAACCTCTTTATGCCGTATTCCTTTGGCTCCCAGCAGAACCTTTCTTCGAGCTTCAACTTTGGAAATTCGGGGATCGGTACTGATGAGCTGCTCGATCTGGAAATCAATCCACAGAATAGCATACAGACGGATGGGATGAATTTTCTCCAGAACCAGCATCAAAATGCTGGCTTGTCGATGAGCCATCCGGGACAGATGTCGCAGATGTATTCGAACACCCCCGACGGAGGCCCTATTCAAAGCCCGTTTCTCCATGGGAATTTCAATTATGATCAATTTCGATCCCTGAATTCCCAGGCTCAGCAGAATTCATCTTCACAGCTCCAGAACGTCAACGCCAATTTCGACCAAAACTATATCAACATGAAGGGACGATCGAATTTGCAGTCTGCCGATGCCAGAAGCCCAATTACTCCAAAGACGCCTGGCCTCGGTGCTCTCAACCTTGGTACCGTTGAAGCCAGCAGCTATCCGACCCAACCGATCCGAGCGGCTACCTTGCAGCACCGACACCAGAAGACTCTGTCCAATCAATGGGACGGCACTCCGGGAAGTGCTCACTCCTTTGTCGAGTCTCCCATCTCTTCACCGGGTCACCCTTCCCACCACGTTGGTATATCTGAGATCCTCAAATCTGGCAAGCATGCTTCCTTGCCGGCGAAAGTCGATGCACACATGCCCACCAGTGCCCAGCTGGAGTCACAGGAAGCAAAACGACGACGTCGAAGAGCGTCTCACAATATGGTTGAGCGTCGACGGCGAGACAACATCAACGAACGCATTCAGGATCTCTCGCACCTCGTTCCTCAGCACCGTTTGGAGGATGAAAAGGTACGGAAACAGCTCATGAACAATTCCTCTCTGGCTTCCCATTCTGGAACGGGCAGCGCCACTTCACTTCTCGCTGGCGGCAGTGGCCGTCGAGCAACTGCTGGTAACATCACCATGGGTTTGCCAATCGAAGAGAAGGAAAAGGGTCCGAATAAGGGAGATATCCTCAACGGTGCTGTAACGTGGACGAGAGATCTTATGTGGGCTCTGCACGTCAAGTTACAGCAGGAATCTGAACTGATGGAGCTGGTCGCCAGTCTTGGCGGTACCTGGCCGTTCGAGCAAACAGAGGAAGAGAAGCGGATGCGAACAGAGCTTCTCGACGCGATGGAGAAGAACGACCCGAGTACATTTTCCTACAGCCGTGGGCCGGGGAGCGGACTCAGAGTGCCGAAACATACAAATTTGGCTGGTGAACCCCTTGAACCCCCTCAGAACACTGAAACTCTGAGTCCTCAAAGCCTGAGTCCTACATTCCCTAACGGCGGTAGCGGCAGCAACGGCGGCGGACAGAGTCAGCCTCAGTTCTGGAACAGTTCCGGTCATGCTGGCATGAGCTTCAAGGAAGAAGACGAATACGAAATGGAGATGAGTTAAGCGTCACATATTTGTCCTCAAGGTGGAACGTTCTTTATGTGAATGCATGCCATGACTTGTTGCATACACGGCGTCAACGGAGGGCAGAACTATTTCAAGGCGTACATGGAACTCTTGACATGTTTCTGATTTTTCTTTTAATATGCTCTCGTATGCTTTGCGTGTTTCAACAGTTGGGTTCCTATAACTTGTCGCCATATATAATTTCGTGTTTTTTTGTTGCCATCTTACAGGGCTCGGCTTTTGTTTTCATTTGATGTTGACATCTGATTTAATCTACTGTTATTCTTTCTGGGGTGTACGCATACATAATGTGGGGTTGTCAGGAGGTTCATGCGATCATGGCTGTGTGATCTTTCGGCATTACTATCTATATTCCATTACTTTCACATTTCAGAGATACTCGCCTCTGGCTTGCAACTATCCTGACTTGTGTTAGCCCTGTGTCTTGCTAAGTTGGGACATCCTGCTTGCCAGCTATATCTGACACGATGCCTGTTATTCAGCCACCATCCACGTTGATGCCCGCAATCCGCGCGTACGTCTCTCCGACATGTGCTTGATATTGATACCCCCTTTCCTTTTACTGCTCCTGTCACGATATTACTTCCGTACCATATTAGGACTTCTGTCGTCGTCAAACACTGCTTATGCAGAATTTCTGTGCTGTCAGCTTATGAAAGTCGAGCGAGTGACCATCTCTGTACAGCCGCTGTTCGGACATGCTGAGCGTTACTGCAACTATTTTTCACGTTTTAATGCAATTTATCTTCTGTCGAAAGTCATGCTGTTGTCATCATCCCCGCCCACTGCCCTCTGGCTTTATCCCCGTATATTTTGCATGCTTTTCCATGCCGCCTTTGCTATCTTTCTGTTAGCGCAGGTAGTGTTATAGTCAGTCATGAATCCAGCCGATTACTGTACCACCTTTCCGCTGAGTGGGAGGGAGGGATGCAGAATCCTATTAAGCTTAATTTACCGTCTGAGACTCTACTGGCCCCTTCTATCTTCCAGGGGCGGTGACAACCAATGAATGATCTTGAGAGGGTTCACTTAGCTCATGCCCTCGTTTTACAGTACATACAGGCATGTGACTGGAATATCCTTTTATGGCTGTGCGTGTGACTCCCGTCGGGGCTCATCGGGCCGGCCGGGAACGAGGCTACCTGTTACTTCCAGCAGCTGTGGAAGTGATATGCTCCAGACTCATCGATTATCTACTAGCGACCCAGGTAATGTGTATCCATCTATCCGTCTGTCTTTCCGTAATGCCTGTCTGTATGTTTATAGATGGACGTCTATATATAGATCTATACCAACAAAACAGAGCAGAACAAAACAGATCAGATCAGGTCAGAGCTCCGAGATGGCAAGGTCAACATCAACCGGATCGGTAGGTAGATAACCAAGTCACATAGGTAAGAGTAAGGCCCATAGAGTACATGTGATACATTGCTTTTCTCTCTCTCTCTCTCTCTCTCTCTCTCTTTCTTTATATTTTTCATGACTTCCCCGTATTGATCGATTTCCATTTCATTTTCCTCTGACATTCCGTGGAAAACCATGCCCTGTACCTTTACCAAGCAAGCTAGGTAGCCAGCTGAGATTAGATAGAAACGTCCGACGGAAGGGTTATCGAATCGAGCCTGCTTTTTTTAGTACCTTTCTGTATCTCCGTCATCCGTTTCAGTTTGTCTCAGCTTCATCGCTTGTTTTGTGTGTTTGTATTCATTCGATATCTTCCTGTTCTCTCTCTCATCTCATCGCATCACATCTCACCAATCGCCTGGTTGCATTTCCTTTAGTTCTAATTCCCTCCGTTCCATTTCATGCTTTGTAAATAGCCAAACTTCATTTTTCTTCTTCTTGAGCAGATCCGTAAAATGGTATTTCGGTTTTTGCTTATATCGCGACTTGCATGCGATAATATAAGTTCATTTACTCTCCGCGGATCTTGCGGAAAAAGTCCATGACACCGGTGAAGACGACCAGGAGGATACCGCCTCCGGGACCGAGTCTGAGCACCTTGGGGATGAACCCCTTGTACAGGGCGCCGAACCCTTCCTCCTTCATGACCGTGCCGACGGCGGGCCAGGCCCAGTTGTACTTGGGCACCTGCCCGGGGACCTTGGGGCTGTTCTGGATGCGCGACTTGACGACGTCCATGGGCGTGTTGAGCACGGTGCCGGCGATGCCACCGATCGTGCCCGCGACGAGGTCGTTGCGGGTCTGCTGCGCCTTGTTGCCGGGTTCGGCCTTGGGCAGGAGCTCGCGCACCTGGAAGATGCAGCCGAAGTAGCCGCCGTTCCAGAGGATGTGACGCCACAGCGTGGACTCGAGGCCGTTGTACAGCGCCAGGGGGCCCTCGGTCTTGACGATCTTGCGCACCACGTCCAGCATTCCGTTGTACTTGCCGGCCGACTCGCGGTCCTGCAGGCGGATCTTGACCAGCTCGAAGGGCACCACGACGAAGGCCTCTGTCGCGCCGGCGGTCGCGCCCGTCAGGACCGCGAGCGGCTGCGTCTGCTTCTGCACGCCGAAGAGCTTGCGGTAGAAGGCGCCCCAGCTGTCGTTGGCGGCGAACTTGGTCGCGCGCTTGGGGGCCTCCATGAGGATGGGGGCGCCGATGCCGCGGTAGAGGCGGGAGAATCTGGACCGCGCGTTTCAGTATGTGTGCGCAAACTCACTCATTGTTGTCATCATTATCATTAGTGGGAAAAACGCACCCTTCATTCTTGATGATCTTGCGGAAGCAGTCGAACATGCCAGTGTACGCCTCCTCCCCGGCTGTGCCGGCGCCCTTCTGCAGTTGACTGCGCGGATGTTAGCCCATTCGTTCGTTCATCCGTGTTTACCATCCCGGCACCGGGTTTAAGTATGGGTATTCCTTACACTCTCGTCTTGACGACATCCAGAGGGTACCTGGACCAAGCCGAACTCGTTAGTCAGCCTGTCAACAATCCTCAAATTTGACCACGACAGTAATCTGTGCGCGGATATCCCGAAACCAATTGGATTATACGCTAGAAAAAGTAGAGGAAGAAGAAGGACAGGGCGGGATTGGGAACCGCGTACATGACGAGAATCTGCCAGGATAAATTTCAAATTAGCCATCTATCTGTTACATGGAGGAGATGCAAAAAAAAATAGCCAAGAGAGGAGAGCAGCACGCACCTCGGAGACACCGGCCACCGCACCGGCGGCGAACTGGTATATGAAAGGCAGCGGCTTCTGCTGGTTCTGGGACGACATGGTGGGTGAGTCAAGCTAAAGTACCTAGGTTCTATGTACGGACGGAATCGGAGGAATTTCCGAAAGGAATTGGGCGGCCGCCAGGGGAGGAATGGCAGGCAGAGAAAGAGGGAGGGTTAGATAGAGGGGTAAAAGACAGGAACAGGAGAGAGAGAGAGGAGAGGAGAGGGTCTTGACAGAGATCAGGTCGTGAGGGGACAGGGGAATATAGAGAAGAATGGGAAGAAAGTGAGGAGGAGGTGCGGTGCCGGTGTGGAGTGAGGAGAGCAGGCGAGCGCGGAGAGCGTCGGCGAGAGCACGCGAGGATCTGGAGAGAGCGCCGGGATTGGCCCGGGAACGCCGCGGGCTGCAAAGGCGGTGGCAGAACAGCCCCACGTGCCCCACGAGTTGACGGTCTTGTTAAGTGTTTCTGCTGTTGTCGACACGAAGTTGATGGGATAAGTCCAGCTGATTGCCTGTTTCAGCATGCTGCAGACCATTTCATTATCCTCGTGACTCTATCTGTCATCATATATACAGAAATTCGTAGCATTTTAAAGGACAATAGAAGGCAATAGATGTCGTCACAATTTCCACAAAAACCAGCACATCGCGACCAACGCGTATACTCGCATCAACATTGAATTGACCTCTACGCGCATCGCCCCTCCGGTCCCCGGCTGCGCCTTGTCAACAGTTCCTGTCGCGGACCCTGTGGCCGTACAGCTCGTCCCGCAAGCAAACCCCGTTGGGCAACACCCGCCGCCTACAGTGTCCGCACAGCTGAACCACCCGCTTGCGCACCTGCCCGTCCGAGTCACGGTGCCGGAATCGGTCACAGTGGGCTCTACTGGAATGGCAATGGTGCGGCCCTCCGAGGTGATGGTCGTGCTGGACATGGCCGGGCAGGAGGTAGTATCGCACTCTCGGCCGGTGCGGCAACAACCGCCCTGGTAGACGGCGGAGCAGGCGTAGAAGCCGGTCGGACAGACGGAGAGCATGCTGGTCCGTTCTTGAGTGGTGACTGTAGAGAGGCTCGTTGGGCGCGCCGGAGGCACCAGGGTCGCGGTGGTGAGAGTCGCCGACGTTAGGCTCGGAGTAGGTGTCGGTGGCGGTGAGGTAGAACTTGGGGTTGAAGTTGTCACCGGAGGGTGAACCGTGACTGTTAACGTTGAGACAAAAGCACCTGCGTGATGTTAGCATATCGCTGGTAAAGTTCAGTCACCAGGCAACTTACATCCGTCTTCGACACACTTGTAGCCGGGGATACAGCATCCACCTCCCAGATTACTGGGACAGCTGCTATACCCCTTCTCGCAGGCAGTGACGCCCCCAGAGCAGGAATGTCCCTGCGGACAACAGCCAACATCACCAAGGCCCGTGTCCTCGACCAACTGACAAGTCTCACCCGTGCCGCAGCAGCTGTTGGGACGGTTGATCGAGCTGCAGCTGTGCGTGCCAGTCGGGCACTGGAATCCTCGCTTGACGAGTGGAGATAACACCCCTGAAGCCCCGAGGTAGCGTCTAAGAAGACGAAGAGGCACTATCTGCTCATCCCCGTGTAGAGGAAAGGGCGGTCGAAACGGCAAAAAGGCAGACCCGTTGGCCCACAGCGCCGACGCCTTATCGACGTCCTTCCAGCTCAGGCCCGGCCGTACTAGATCTTCGATGTCATCCGAGCGTCTCCCATGCTCAGTGACATTACCCAATTCAATTTCGTCTGGCTCATCGGCGAAATACCAGTAGTCGAGGAAGAACTTCTCTCCCTCATCATCGCTCATCTTCCGCACACCAACGATCCGCTGCTGCTCCAGCTTCTCCTCGATGGCAGCATTGCGCTTTAGTATTTCATCGATACTGGGGGGTTTGTCATCTGTGCTGGCATCTCGTCGTTGTATAGAGTGGACATCCGCAGCTGCTCGCGCGGAGACCGGGGATGCTTGGAGTAAGGATATTATCGATAGAGACAGCACAGCGGAAGAAAGCAGCATTTAGCCTGTTCATGCCTATGCATAAGTAAATATCCCTCTGCGTCAGCTCGAGTACCGAAACTGAGGATACAAAAGGCTGCAAAAAAGTGTCCTTACCAAGTGCTTCGAGCTGGTTCAAAACTTTTGTGCAACTCTCGTAGATGCCTCGACTCACGTACTTACGCAGCGACGGTGTACTTGCACCCAGTGAAAGCTCGATGTACCCGCTTGCTGCGAACAAACCTCTGGTATTTACAAAGAAACAAAAGGCGTCATTCATAACAAACACAAAGGCATAGTAGCAGCAACAAAACAAAGCTAAGACAGTGTCTCCATGACTGTTGACGGTGTTTGTCATGGATGGGGCCCCGACTACTCGTTGCCCGGTTGCTTGCGTTGCTTGCTGGAGACAGCTGACAGCTCCATCGCCGTACTCCACATCGGGCATCATTCTATGCGACTTTTCTGCCAGCCGTTTTGCTCACCGCCCCCGGGCAAAGCAGGGCCGGGACCCACCGAGATCTCAGCGCTCGGTTCGGCTTGCCTCGGGACGGGTCGGGTGTTTGCTCCGTCCTGTGCGTATCGATAACCAACGTTTGTTATCGATTGGGCCGGCGACGAGGCGGACAGCGATTATGTACCGTTTGGGATGCCGGCAAATAAGACCTATCCGTACCTGAACACGGTACGGAGTATATGCTAAGTCTATTTCAATGATTCGACGCTAATTCCATGGCTAATAGGGCGGCCTTGGATGGGCGAATCTGCATGATTCGTCGGCGCCTGCACTATCTATATTTATCGCGAGTGGATACCCCCGTACAAATCAGCACAGACCCAATTCCACTTTTGGATACAGCTCTGAATCTTGATGCTACAGCACAAAATTACGCCAATAAAAGAACGATATACACAAACATTGAATGCAATCAATTGCATTCATACCAATTGGTTTTGTATGCTATCTGAACATGTTTCACGAAACATCCTTCTCGGTAATGACAGTGCGAAAACAGAAACGGAAAAAAAATGCGACGAGATGAAAGACGATCAATCGATATCTTCTCTTTTTCTCCCCTCCACCCTGAGTTTTTCCGCCTCCACGAGCTTACATATCGTGTAATATGTGGGTAGATAGACCAAGACCAGCGAACCGATAGGTAGACGCAGCCACGATAGAACGAGTTTCTCTTGTTTGCAAATCAGGACGCGACGCGGAAGCGCAGAAAAATCTTTCACAATCGCTTCAAATCAAAAAAAATTCCGGTTGTCCGTGTCCAGGATTGCGAGATTCCCGCTCCCTAATAGAGGCAGTAGCAGTACCTGCCGTCCGTGGCACACAGGCTGTTGCAGCAATAGTACCCGCTGCAGGGGTAGCCGCAGAGCCAGCAGGCTGTACAGTACAGGACGTAGAGAAAAAGGTCATGGTTTAGTGAAGCTCTACTCCGTATCTTATATAAAAAAGGAGAGTATCTCTTAAGGAGAGGGAGGGGAATGGATATGGTCAAGGAATGGATGGACGTACCGTCCGCAAGCACGGTCTCGTTATCAGCCTTCTGGGCCAGTTCCTTGTTGGGAGTATCCGGGCGGATGGTCCTGACAGCCGTTTGTTTTATTGAAAGAAAGACATTAGTTTGATATTATCGTACATGGACTGTGGATGCTCGAGAGAGTTTATACTGTTCTGTGGCTCAGGAGCCGTGCAGACATTGGCGGCCTGCCGGAGAAAGAAGAAGGTGAGGATAGACTGGAGCTGCATGGTGATTAGGTATTTCATTCTTTGGGTGTAATATATCGGTTCTTCGCTTTGCGCTAAAGCGTATTAAAAAGATTTGAGATGAGACGTTGTTGGGATTGAAAAGGATGTGCAGTAAGTAGTAGGGGACATTTATCCCCCTTTTGTAGACCATGTTCATCGTCATCATAATCATCCTCAGGGAGGATTCGAAGAATCCAACCAACAACAAAATTAGAAAATGCTTCTTCCCTTACTCAGCTGCCATGAAAAAGAAAAGATTTTTCCGATATCAAGTCAATGTCGACGAATACGAATACGAATGTCTTCCACGCGTTCCAGTTGTGCGTCCCAGAAATCGACATCCTCGGCACGGTCGTCTCTTCGTATAGTGTGTGTAGTATCCAAGTTAGCATCGATTCGATGACACGGAAATGGATCTCTCATTGGATACCCAAAGCCTGGGCTGGCCTTCTTCATTTATACATATTAGTATGCCAAGTGGTCTGGGCGAGAGTTCTCTCAAGCAAATCGTATTCCATTCGTTTTTCTTGAATGTAGGGAGTACCTAGTATACAATCAGATTCTGACCCTCTGACCGAGTGCCCTAAATTAAATTGGCAGCTGAGTGAAAAAAGAATCATATCCGAAACAAGGACTTCTAGTTTGTTCTGGAGGGCATCATGCATATACAGCATATGGTTTGTTGTGCTTCGCCTTCGTAGATTGAATAAGACGTCTGTTCAGAGCAACCTGATTGTCCCGGAAGAAGAACTATCACAAACTTCTCCACGCCCTTCTTGTACTCCGCACGTGTCCAAGAGGGCTGTGCGCAGTGGTTTCATCCCAACCCCATGCAGATAGATCATCTGAAGCCAAGTAAAGGAAACAGAGCATTATCCGTTGAATGTCTCTTCGTTTCTTCGTATTTGCGGAGTTGTCGCCGGATCTCGTATAGGATAGGTATGGTTTCCAAACAACCCATGTGGTGGGAATAAACAGCAGCGCTTAAATGTATTTATTTGTATTTCTATTGGACCACATCTGTGCCAAGGATCCGAATAGCTAGGTACATACTGGGTACCGGAAATAGATGGGATCTGCAACGCAGCTTCACGAGCCATGGCAACTTCAGACCAGCGAGGACACGAAGTGGGTGAAGAGAGAATAAATGTGAGCATTTTTAAGCAGTGATATCCTGAGGGATTGGACGGTGCAGCAATTGCAGGCACAGTTTTATTCACGTAATACATGACTCGAAAGAGCATGGCTGACTAGACATTGACAGGCCACCAAAAACTTAAAAAGTCACTCAATGGGTTTTTATGAGAGTCAGCAGTCTTGAGTACTTGATTACAGGATGTTGAAATTGGTCCTTCTATTTTATTTCTATTACGCAATCACTCCAAGATCGCCTTCGCCGCTTAGAATGTCTTCAAAGAGCAATAAATAGGACATAAGAATGATATTTATTCTTAAGTGTTCCCAGTTGCAAGTGTACCCGCTGCCTAGGTCAGTTACCATAAGTATAAACAAGCGCTCCCGAAGAGGAATGCGAATAGGACAAAATCAAAGAGCCAGGAAGCGACAAATGTGCTTTGGGGAAAAAAGGTAGTGTGAACTTGGTAACCATAATGACTAAACCTTGATATGAATAGAGGCTGGAAGATGGAAAATAACAAACCTTACTGAGATCAGTATTCTTGAGTGGCTGCTTCCACATCGTATGAGCTGGGTGGTAACGAGACTACAGTAGATGTCAGACGTTCAGCCACGCATATACTAAAGTACCCATTTACGTCTTAGATGCATTTCCCCGACAGTCTTTGATCTATGCACCTGACAAGCTTCCGATTTCACAGGGAGAACTCTCTCTGGGAATACAGGGCACAAAGAACCATCCTCCGTGGAGGAGACAAAATGTCGTAACAAAAATCCATACGACGGCGGGGTATCCTTAACGACATGTCGAACAAAAGAAAAAGAAAACTATGAAAAGATAAGAGGGGTTGGGTTTGGAAGATAAAACAAATGGAATGCGACGGATTGTGCTCAGGGCACCGTAGACGCCAGCACTTGCTGAGCGGGTTAATAAGAATTCCGAAAGGGAAGATTGAAAAATAGACACATTACGCTATATAACTGCAGAAAAGAGGATAGAGATATTGCAAGTAGATGTAAAGAAACCACGAATGACGTGCAACGTGTAGGGCTAAGGGAGTAGAAACAAGGCGACACGACCATCAAGCCAAGAGAGAGTGCAGGGACAGTGGACGAGGAGTAGAAAGATTTGGAAAGCAACAGGGTCTAGCCAGAAAATATAGCCGGCAACCAGGAGCTCCGCTTGCTGGGAGACACTGATTAAAAAAGTCAGATCCAGAGACGCAGAGCACGCTGGTTAGTAGTCAAAAATAAAATACTACGTACCAGGAGGATCTGCCGGCTTGTCACTGCTTGCAGTTTCTTCCTTTGCAGACGTATCCTCCTTGGTGTTGCTTTCTTCCGTATTTTCAGGCGATTCTTCGTCCTTGATGACTGATGCTGACCCCGCCTCATTGGAATCTGGCTGAGTAACTTCTGTCGTCTCCTCGGGCTGTGCTGCCTCAGAGGCTTCCTTTTCCATTCTTTCCATTTCAGCTATTCTGGCCTGCTCCCTCTCCCAGACCTCTTTTCTGATGCGCTCATCCTTCGCTCGACGTAATCTCTCTGTTTCTTCCACACCGCCACTCTTCTTCAGTCTCCCTTCTTCGACAAACTCTCCAAGTTCTTTCTGGAACTCGCCAATCCTACGGCTCTCCAGCTCTTTCTGTCGAGCCCTCTCTGCTCGTTCGATGGCCTCAAGTCGACTTTCATGGTTCGGCCGAAGTGCACGAACCTCACCAAGGACATCATCTTTAGCCTTCATAGGATCAACGGCTTGGTCAAAAGCAAAGTTACGAGACGTGCTCCGAAGGCCTCCGTGACCACTCTGCATACTCTGCTGCTTCGTGGCCTGTTCAACGAGAGCGAACGTCTGCGCAGCTTTCTCAAGATCATCCTGCAGATCCGCAGCGAGATCCTCCTGCATAGTGAGCTGGTCTCGTTCTTCGCAGACAAGTTGCAGCTCTTGTTCCCATATCTTCGTCCAGATGGGTTTTTCACGCTTCAAGAATTCCTGCATCTTCTTGAGCTCCTTAGTCACCTCGGCAATGTCCTTACTGACAGCTTCAAGCTGTCTTGGAAGCGGCCGCACACCGCGACTGACAACGTCCTTCCGAAGGTCTTCGATCGTGTCTTGAAGGTCATCAACACGAGCGACAAGTCTCTCAGACTCCTCAGCCAACTCCTTCTTCCCAGCATTGACACGAGCCCGTCCGGCATCGCCTTCGTAGGACGGTGTTGCTATGGCTTCGGCCACGCTTTTGACGTTGTTCGCCTTGGCACGGATCATATTCATTGAGGCGGCAATATCCGAGGTGAAGTTCGAGTAAGTCTGGCGCAGAACTGCGAGATCGCGACGCAAGCTCTGAACCTCCGCGATTTGGCTCGCACTTCCAGAAATCGAACCACTACGCTCCACGCCGCCCTTTGAAGCGCCACCAGAAATAGACGCAGGTGGTGCCGCCGCGAGACGAGCCATCTCCTTGGCTGTTTCTAACTGGCGGTCAGCGACCCGTTGTATGGCACTCTCCTGCCCATCAAGGACGCCTTTAACTCCTTCAAGCAAGCGGCGAATGCCACCAAGCCCTTCATCAAAATGCTTTTTGACCTCATCGACGGGGTCGACATTCAGCACCAGGACTGATCGGTCCTTTACGTCGCTTAAATCTTCAAGTTCATGCCGGACACCAGACACCGGGTCTTGAATATATATCTCAGGCAGATCTGCGCCATTGTGCTGTGTATTCCACGCAAATTTTTCGATGAAAGCAAGCTGTAGTCTCCCCAGTGTCAGATCTGCGGAGCCCTCCGGGATAACGTATTTTTTAATCTTGCTCTTGTACTGCAGAAAGAGAGTAAGTTCCTTTCCAGGAGAAGGTGATTGCTCCGGGGTGAACTGTTGAGATTGGGAAGGCGTTGATGCAGCAGAAGCTTCTTTGCGTCCAGCTGTTGGAGTTCCAACTGGTCTTGCAGCGTCAGCAGAGCCTTTTACAGGCTCAAAAGCTTCAGCGAGAGAGCCTCCTTCTGAGGGATGAGGCAGACTTGGCGAAGCTCCGCCAGCAACGGCAGTTTCCCGATTGTCCGGTTCCGCAGGCGGACGAAGTTTGTCGTCTGGAGTCTTTGTCATGGGGTTCTCAACTCCGGAAGGCTCCGCTGGAGGCTCAGCTCGGGGCTTGGAACGCCCATCATCGCCTTCAGCAACACTTGGAGGTTGAACCTGGCTACTTCTGCTCGGAGATGGCTCGTTTGGACGATTTGTCGAAGAACGTTGTTTTCCGTGAAGATAGGAACCTCGAAGACGCACGGCGTTCAGAGATTCTCGAACGTCGCGTCCGCGGTTTGGTAACGGCGAATTCTGCGATGGGAGCATAGGTACTCCGCTAGACGAAGCGCCCAGATGCTTTTGTATTTGATACGCAGAAAATCTTCGAGATGCTCGTCGCTCAAGCTCGCCACTCCTCTGTAGAGCCCCCAGTGCATCGTCTTGTTTTGGCGGCGGCGGAGGCGGGGGGACTGGGTAGGAAGCTGGGAAGCCGGAGGATGAAGGAGTTTCCGGATAAGGAGGCTGGACAGGGATGTTCTGCATCGTTGTACTGGATAATGACGAAGACGAACCCGACCCAGTCAAGCTCTTTTGAGCTTCACGTCTCGCAGCCTCCCTGTCAGAGTAGCCCGTGCCCCGGGAATCACCTATCGACGCAGAGGTAGTGCGAGAGGTCGCAGGGACATCGTCCCCAATAGAGCCGTTGCTGCCATAGCGACGCGCCGAGGGCCGTTTTGGAGAATGAGCGGTAGCAGCAGAAGACTCGTCGTACGCCTGATTCACACCTGCCTGTGCACTACTTCCCACACTTCCAGAACTCGAGTGCCGCGGAGGCAATGACCTGCTGTCATCCCTTGCCTGTCGTGATCGCAACCGAGCTTGCTTCTTCTTGAGACCATGAAGCAGGTTGATTATGATGTCCCGAATGCGTGGGAGATATCGATCTAGGCTTTGGGGCGAAGCATCCTGGCTAAGAGTGTCTTCAAGGATCGTGCGAAGGAGATCGGGAACGGGTCCCAAGTCTGTAGTGTCAACTCCGATAGCATTAAACGCACGGCAAGCCAGGTTGAATTCGTATCCAAGACGCACGTAGACGTCAGAGACCTCGTTCTCCGAGGCTTGCTTCCGGGACCATTGCGTCAAGGTCTCCAGAAGTTGCTTTGTAGCAACCAAAAGATGGGTCACGCTCTTCTCGATCTGTGAAAGCTGTTTGTCGGGCTGTCGAAGATAGATAGGGACAGTTAGCGGTCTCTCTGGCTGCGAATGTGAGGACGAAAAGGCCGGGAGGTAACCGGGAGGGGTTGAACGAAACTCACAATGGCGCTGCTCCTCGACGGCTGAGACTTTGCGGAGGCAGAGGAGGTGCGTGGACCAGCAGCCTGGGATGCCATGGTGCCGCCGATGCCGTTTCCAGGCTTCGCGGACGGGTGTTGGGATGGGCTCTGCTGGTCTCCGCCTGGATAAGGTCGCTGCGACGACCTTGAGTAGGATGACGATGACTGCATGGGCGTGGGAAGGAGAAGCACCCAGAGGGGTGGACGGACGATGGAGAAGACGGGGCTCGGACGGTGACTACGCCAGTAGGGTGCACTGGGCTGGTGGAAGCTCGCCTTGGGGTTGGCCTTGGGCAGCGGAGTCCAGCGATGTCGTCCAGACCAGGCGGGTCGCGCAGTCACGGGCCACCTGGCTGGCGGTGCACATCGCGACCCTCCGCCAAGACCGCTCTCCGCCATCACGTTCCTGGATCCTCGCCGGGCCTCCCCTGCAAACGATCGAGTTTTCTCCGTCTCGTCCGCTCGGGTTGTCGGAGAGCCGGCTCTGATTTGCCCGCTGCTGCTGCTCTCAGTCCCGTTCACGCTGCACAATTTGGACTATGACTGCAGTCTCATTGATGATGTCTCTACTGCCTATGCGTCCAGTGTGCCACGTACGAGGGTGTCTTTAACCATGTTGGCCTATTTGGTGTTGCTGATTCGGAAGCGTTCTCTCTTTATCGTCTAGACACACATCTCAACCCCAAAGTGCACTTGCCATTCTACTTCTGGAACTCACCCATCTTCTCCAGTTGGAGCTTATGATCTTGCGTGTTCAGACCCGTGAAGGCCTTGCTTGGCTTCGCGGACATATCATCTGCTGCCAAGTCTGGATCTGTGAATTCCGCTCCTACTGCCACATTGACAATGTGCTCAGCTGTGAGGTGATCCTCAATCGGATCCCCTCTCCATGTTATGTGATCATTAGGCTTCACAAGTACAGTCGCTTCTCCCAGATCCTGTAGGCATGGTCCTCCTCGATGAGTTGACATGCTTCGGTGGGACTGATTGTCCTCGGGCTTTCTCAACGAGAAGCTCAGCACCTCGATCAATGCCATCACAAAATCCCACCAAGGAGAAGCCGCTCCTGAAGTGACTACCTAGGTAGAGATTGCTGACCCATCCTGGAGGAAAATACGGGGTGCTCTCCCGCCTGGCATGTAGTAGGAACGAACCTCGATGAGCCAAACTCCGGTTCAGCACATAATCTCATCCAGACATATGGATCTTGATGTGAACTCCCGATCTCTCCACACTGAAAGGCGCAACGAGTTGTCTTTCCTGTTGATAGGATACAGGAAGCCCTTGCTTTCTGTAATTCAAGCCTCCGTTTTAATCAATGATGAATAGATATCAAAACTGTGCAGTCTGGTAAAGTCTCGGGACTTGAATGCGAAGGTATGCAGGCCCATTCAAAATGATTATTAGACAGATATCTCAATTGGAAGTGTGACTGTGTAACTGTACAGTGGGCCTACACGGGACCGCCATCCACTGGGATTCCCAGACTTAGGTAGTTCCTACTTCGCTAGATGCATTGTCGCAACCGACTACGTACTTCCCCTATGACGCCGTCCGCTATCAACTTCAGTAGCATATCTATCAGTGGGTTCTTGTTACAGACATCCTGGAGCCATGCCTCGAAGCTCGCCTGGGAGATTCTACTGTATAGCTCCGAAAGTTGTTCTTCCATCGTTCTGCTTCCTGATGATGGTATGATACTCATCGCACTGGGAAGACTCCACGTCGTCATGATCTGCCTATTCTTGGCTAAATCCAGTCGACATCAACACATCGTAGGAGAAGTGGGAAGCGACCGTTGACAACTATCAGTGCCCGTTGCAATGCAAAAAGGACAAGGGAGATTACGTATCTTTCTGCCGCGACCCATCCACAATTCCAACTTTCCGAGATCCTATCTGTCTTGCGTAACATGAAGATGCTGCTTGCCCCGGTTGCAGGAGAAGAGTACTTAGGTATAGGCATCAAAATGGGTCGAAGATCCAGGTAGATTTAATATTAATAACGAAGCAGCTATGAAATCGAGAAACTCTCTCTTTCTCTCTTTCTCGCTTCAGCGCTCCCCCCCCCCCCCAACTCCTTTTCCGTATTTTATCGTTCTTTACCTCTCTCCATCTTTCTTGCAAAAGCTAGAACGTAGCAAGGAGAAAAACCAGAAAAGGCTACCCCGATGTCAGACGCTAGAATATTTATCGATCTAAACACCCGATTTTCAGCCTCAAAGCCTAACATAACAAGGCGCCCAATCGTGACATTGAGCTGAGGACTTTGACCCATCCAGAAACTCTAGCTCCCTCTTGAGGCTTAACTGCAAGTATATATCAAATTTTAGGTGTGCAGTGAACCATGGTAGAAAACGGCATGTGCCTATTTCTTTCATTTTCTTTCTTAGGTAGTCATCAATGTTCGGCATACTAACTAATTGTGCCAACGTACATACTACGCAAGTCATTTTGAGGGTTCTGAGCAGTGCATGGTGGAGAGGGGTTGGGAAGGTTCCACCGAGATGGCAGTGTTGGAAATTACCGATAGCGGTAGCTTAAAGTTTATCTACGGAGTTAACTATGACAAACTACGTAAGAGAGTGCGGGGTGATGGCGGGGTTGGGTGCCAAGAAGATGTGTTATCTCCGAAGTACTCCGTACTTCTCTGCCCCCGAGCCGTGACGGCGAATTTCCCATCAAAGCATAGTCTGCCTGTATAGCAAAAGGTGTCTGGGTGAGGCTTGGCACCGCTGTGCGTGGTCTATTGCGCCGGATGAGCGCTACTCAAAGGCCTGACGAATACAGTAGCACGAAGCTGTACTGTGGATACTGGGATAAATGCCATTGACTGGCAGGACAGCTAGTGTCAATTTGCCGTGACTCGCCATCACAAATCACAACCACTCTTTTTTGCCTGGGATGGGAATGTTGCTGGCTTCAGCCACAGAAATGGAGCTGATTTGTGCTACTGATGCTACATAACCTGGAGCCAAGTGGCCAAATTGTAACAGTATCCAAGTCTTCAGAGTGTGGCTTCTGCTGTTGTTCTTCTATGCTAACCTTCCAAATGGGAACTCTAAGTAGTCACATTATCGACTCTGATTGACTGGACCCCACTATGAGACTATCTACCAAGTTGACGTGAGTGCAATCAATCAGTAACATCATCGTTGATCCTTTAAGTTTTGAGCAAAATAACAATTCAATAGTTGAGACCAAGATTAGAAACTCATCAATAATTCAATACCAAAAAAATGAAGAACATAGCCTGAATGACGACTTGCGCTTTTAAGCCAAACAAATTCCGTGTTCTTCCACCGGGTGCTTTCGCTGGCATATAATGGAGTGAGGAAGACTTCCAATGCTCTGGTGGACGAGAAATCCAACTGGACGTGTCTGGGTGCAGATATCCGCAGGACAGATTCTATTTATTCCGGAAGTTAGGATCGCAACCATCTTCTCCGACTCATGAGACCGCCCTTCTCAAGGGTTGGTAGCGGTAGACACTCATTCTGTACCGTCGAACTTCTCAGTGGATTATTTATTGAGATGGTTAATGAGTAGTAGGCCGAGGATCTTTCAATTCGGACGCATTACAGCCTCAGATATTGGGACGGTCTCCCCCGCTACCTGCATAGCCTAAACACGGTTTCAATAGCTAGATGTGAGAGTAATATATATCTCTGTTAAGGTCTCCTTGTGATGCATGATTGCTTTAAAGAACGAAGTCTCCCCGGAGTAATCTTTTCGGTACACGTGGAGATTATCGCTACTGGCTAGCAATTCAACACTCGAGTCACAGCTCCATCCTATAGCAGTCAGTATAGTATAGGAGAATGTCCTAAGCGGCCCTGTTTGTTGATATCTCATTCAGGAAGAAATTCGTATCTGATCAAGGACAAATGCCTTAACTCACTATGGAAGTTTCTTTGTTTAACAGGCATCAAGCTCGAGTGCTGACAAGGCTACAGTACATCATTCTTGCCTACTCAGTCCTGTGCCATAATCTTCCATTTGGTACCAAAAAGGTTTTAGACAATGGCCGCTTAAATGCACTGTTGTAAAGTATAATGTTGCTTACACATTATTATCCCAGAGTAAATGAACTATGATCGGAACTAATAGATAATACTCTGCCAAGATAGTATCGAGTCTTAAAGTAGTAATCCATTCATGGCTCATACTCATCGTTCTCAGAATTTACCGACCTATTTAAGTACCTACCTAGATAATTGACATATGCTAGAATATTATTTTAAAAAAATAGGCTACAACTCACCTGACTTGGTATCCAAGAAGGAGTTGGACTAGGCCATTTAACTAAATGTATAAAGGCGAAAAAGAATGGCTGGAGACGGGATCAAAGACAATATCAATAAAGAGCGCGGCAGTGTGGTTGCTGCTGGCATCCGCATCAGGTTTGCTTACTATGAGACGGGAGTCTATCAAGGGCTTCTAGAAGGTGTCGCAGTCTAAAAATATGGTCTGTGATATAATTGACGTAATGGATAAATCATGCACTGAGAGGGGGGGGGGGGAGAATACGCATGTTTCTCCGCTGGTCGCAAAAAAAAGGTCAAGTGGTTCTATAAATATAGAAAGCTGGCTTCTTTGAACCGTCCAGGATCCTTTGTTTGCAGGCAAGTGGAGGCTTAGATTCTAGAACCTGCTTCTGTGCATGGTCTTGGAACAAATCAATTCTTTGTGAACCAAAGCCACTGCATTCTTTCTACTATGTACAGTACAATTAGCATGTATGCACACAATTTGGATTGCAGATTCACCATGAGCCAGCCCCACTTGAAATTGTACCGGAGAGAGGGAGAGCTGGTGGGAGGGAAAGTTCAGCTAATGAAGAAAATTCTGACACATGCAATTCATGAGAATGGCTTGCGAATGCTTAGCAAACGTGCCTACTTAATCCAGTTGGGGGTCTGATCGGCCATCGAACGACGATATGATGGGTTGAGGACCGAAAGAATGGGCAATTCATGCACGGACCCAGGGCCTGTCAAAGAAACTGCGTGCCCACTAGGATTCCACAAATAGGAGCTACTGTACATCATTGATTTAGCTTCAACTTTGGGGGGCGTTCATTAGTCTCTTATCACTATCTTGCCTGTCAAGAAGAATCATTTCGCGGTTCACATTACAGCTTCGAGATATGTAGGTCATCTAAGCTCCTACCGTCTGATCCTCGAATGATGTATAACGACAGCTTGACAATTGGAACAATTGCTATTGAAGCTGTCATTTAGAGAGCTACAGACAATGGGGAGCAAGAGGAGAGCAAGGTTCTAAGAGGCTAAGGTATTAGTGCTAGTAAGATAAGGCCATTGAGATAACACGGAGGGCGAACCCCGCAAAATTTCCCAGAGCGCCTGGAGATAGCTGTAAGTGCCCTCGTCGGCAGGGATAGCAAACCGTTGCTCTAGCTGATAAAAGGTGGCTGTAGAGAACGCGCTACGACGCAAGGTAGCGCGAATCGGAGTAGGCAGTTGGATGAGAAGAGGCTCCTGGTGTATTGCGTCAAGGGCGGTGGAGGAAATTGAAGCTGTCGTTCACTCCTCCGTTCTCAAAAGAACCAGGCTATATCAGTAAGGCGGAAAAGCCTTGCAGGCCAAACGAGGCGAAGTCATATTCCAAGCGCCCAGTATCCTACACACTGTTCAATCGAAGGCTTTGCCCTGCGGTCTACCAGGAGCTGCCTCGTCTTCTTGCGGTGATGGAAGAGGCAAAGGCGGTCGGGCGGCCAGGATCCCCTCCGCAAACTCGTCTGATGGTGAGTTGGCCAGGCGAGCCTGCATGGGTTTGGGACTTGGGCAGGACCGAGGGGAGCGGAGGGTTCGCAGCCTGGCAGTTTCGGGGGATTCTGTAGCAAGTAGCTGTAGGCGTCGATGGTGATCGAAGCATGAAAGGCTTAACGATAGGATCGACCTCTAATCGGGTGAACCGTTGCAGCGAGGCCTGGGGCGGGTCGCCGGCGCGGTGCGGCTCGGCGGCAGCCGAGGGCAGCCCTTTCTTCTCCTCGCAACAGACGAGCACAAAGACACGACCAGACACGACCCAGAGCGTCCGGTCGAGAGCCGGGGATAACAGACAACCAGGACACACTTCAGTCTGATCGACGGCCGTCCGACGACAGCGACTCCAGACGGCCAGCCGCAGTCCAGAGGGCGCCAGACCCAGCCTCCCCCGTCTCCACCCCGTCAGGTCTCACGCTACGGAGGACTCTCTGAGCTGCCCGCTCTGGCTGGCTGCTTGTACAAGTCCCCAAGTCTGACGCTCGTCCTCGCCATCCCCAGCTCCCAGATCCTCATCCACTTGCTGTCCCTCACTACACGCCTTTCCCTCTCTTCCTTCACCCGCCTCTCTCCTCCCCCTCCTACCGTCCTTCTCCCCTCCCGCCCTCCGCCCGCCCATTGAGGCCCCGTGGCTTCTCTCGCGTCCCTCTTTTCCTCGAGACACCTCTCGTCCCGTTGTCCAGGCGGTGTGCTGTGGCTTCGTTCCTTCCATCATCAGGCTGCGTCGTGCGGAGTTCCACGACGCAAGCTTGACCTTGACGACCTCCTTCGATGGCTTCCACCGTCAACTCCGTGCCAGCCGCCAACGGCGCGTCTGGCAATGCCGTCAACTCTTCGACGCAGAATCCTGGCGGTGCCAGGCCGTCTCTGAGATCAAGCGCAAGTCTGAAGGGGCCCGATGCCGGACGACGGCAGTCTGGCAGCCCCGTAGACGGTGGACAGAGGTACGTTGCCAACTCAGTGCGCTGCGATCCCATGCCTCGAATCTTCTGCTCTCGTTGCCGCTGCTCGCCTCACCGGCCAAGTGTGTGGTTTGATCGATTGGCATTGCCCTCCAGAACAGTGGCATCTGTGCACGCCCGAGTACATGGCACGTGTCTTCAAATCAGCTGTCCCTTCCGAGCTCTCATCGGAGGTTGCCGCCAGATGAGCTTCCCTCCATCGAGGAAGCATATCCGCGTCGCTGTGTTTGGAAGAACTGCCAATCAATCTGCTCCTTATTCACATTACTTGCTGTTATAAGCCGCCTCTGCACTCACTGACTGATGCTATTTTACCGACAGGCGCACCAATCCCCCCAAAGCATGGACCCAAGGCACAAACCCAATCACCCAGAAACCGACATACTCACAGCAGAACGGGAACGCTTCACATCAGAAGTCCGCCTCATCTCCCAAACAGATGGCTCAGAAAGAGTCGAACACCCCGGATAGCCACGCCCACGACCGCCTTATTTTCCTCCTCACTAGCTTCATCGTAAGCCGTCGACACCCCAGCGTCTCCGAATGGACTGAGCTAATTGCTTTCAGGGCCTGCCTGCTACAATCACCACAAAGACCGGTGAAAAATTCACCGGAATCTTCTCCTCCTCGTCCTTCGAGCCCAACGACTCCACATTCATACTCAAGATGGTCCAGCGCCCTTCTGCTCAAACCGAGCAGCCTCGCACAAACGGTCTAAGCGACGTCGCAAGCCCTTACCTTGGGTCACCACCGGACCACAGCATGGCCTTTGACATCAAAGAAATTGCAGATGTTTCGGTAGCAAACGTCTCGACGGCGGATGTCACAGCTAAACCGCAGAATGGTACGTATTTTGGGATTATCAAGTTGGCATTGGCCTTGATTCTGATTGCTTTCAGGAGCTTCCACTGGATTCCGGACAGACAGTGATATAGCGGGCAGCCTTGCCATCCGCGAGCGGAATCTACAACGTTGGGAACCAGGTCCCGATGCAGGTCCTGATATGCCCCTCGAGAGCACAGGAACTGGGACTGCAGGCTGGGACCAATTCGAAGCCAATGCAAGACTATTTGGCACCACCACCAGCTATGATGAGAATCTATATACTACAAAAATTGATCGTTCGGATCCTTCCTACAAGCAGAAGGAGGCAGAGGCAGCTCGCATTGCTCGTGAAATTGAGAATAGTGCGACGGATAACCCACATGTGAGGGAGGAACGAGGTCTCGTCCCCGAGAGCGACGGTCATGACGAGGAAGACAAGTATAGCGGGGTCCGTCGTGATGATGCCAACTTTCCGCCCCTCCAGTCAGGACAGCCGAACAAATACACTCCACCGGCTCGCAGGCAGCCCGCCGGCCAGCCCACCGGCCAACCCACCACTTCTGCAGCCTCGGCGGATTCTACTGCTGCTCCTGCCGAAGCTGCGCTACCTGACGCAGCGCCGAAACCTGCTCCACAAAACACCAACGCCACTCCAGATGCTCCCCAGGAGAAGCAATCGCAGCCGGCCAAGCCAGCTCCTACCAGTAAGCCGGCTGTCGATTCAGAGCAAAAGCCCGCTCCTGCGAAACCTGCGCCAAGCGTCACGGCTGGTCCGAAACAGAACGCAACCGCTAATGTGGAGACGGAAGTGCTGGACCATTTCCGACAGTTTGCTAACAGCGAGAAGTTGAAGATGCAAGAGCGCCGCCGTAACCAAGCGTCCTACGACCGGACCATAAAACTTAATGAGCTGATGAAGTTCTCCAAGAACTTCAAACTTGCGACCCCGGTACCGAAGGATTTGGTGCCCATTCTTACCAAGGATCCCAACAAGCAGGAAGAGATCCTTGAGCGGTCGCAACGGCAAGCAGAGGAGAGTAAGATGGCAGCAGCAGCCAAAGCGCAAGCAGCCTCCACTACCGCTACCACCACCACCACCACCACCACCACCACCACCGCCGCCGCCGCCGAGCAGAAGCCTGCCGCCCGAGCTCCTGCGCCTGCTCGCTACGATGCCGGGACGACACCCCCTTCAGCTCCATCTGATCGCCAGAATTATCCCCGCGGCCGCCAGGGTTATCCTCCGACTGGGCCACATATTGGTCAGGGCGGACGGATGCAGCATCAGTCAATGCATCCAGGGCGCGCTGGTACTGGCATGCTCAGTCACCGCCTAGCTGATAACTTACAGCAACAAAAGCGCGCCACAATGGGCGCTGTTCCCACGCCTTTGCCCATTCAGGATGGACGAATGCCCCCAAATGGTCCGGTTGGCGACCAGTCCAGCGTCTCAAGTCCGAGCAAGGCCCAAACACCTACATCTACTGCCTCGACAAAGTTCAATGTGAGAGCCATGGAGTTCAAGCCTAATCCGACAGCGAGTACCTTCACCCCCGGCGCCTCAGGCATCTCTTCCAGTCCAGGTTCGATCTACAGGGGCCGTTCAGTATCCCGTGCCACCAGCCCGTCCGCGTTTTTCGGTGCAAAGAAGCCACTGCCAGCTTCTGAGCGACCATCTCTTAATGACCAATTCAACCCCATCAAACGGATGAAGAAAGAGAGTGCGGAGCAGACTGATAAGGATTACACTTTCAACGGCGGGATCCCCCCACCATATAAGACCCCTCCGACGTGGGACGTCGCACCGGGTAACGAGGAGAAGTCGTACGCCGATATGTTCAAGCCGCCTGTCGCTGTGCCGTCGATCGCTCAGGGTCGCTCTACATCGAACCCTCAGCCGCCTCACCAGCATCACCTTCCGTTCCACTTCCCGCAAGGAAGTCAGAGTATTCCTCCGACTTCTGGCCCACCACACGGTCCTCATCACCTGCATCCTCAGCACCACGGATCTGCGCCTCACTTCGATGACCATCACCGGATGCAGATGTCTGCCTCTACGTCGCAGATTTTCCCCTCTCCCAGACTCCAGCACAGCCACGTTACGTATCCATCCCCAATGGGACCGCACGCACAGCTTGCTTTTGGTCAGCCGATGCCGCAATTCTATGTGAATCAGGGAGCCCCGCAGCCAGCGCATATGCGGCCCTACCCAGGGGCACCGCAGTTCGTGAATCCGCAGAACGGAATGGCTGCCCCTATGATGGTACAGCAACCCTCTGCTGGCCCATACATGGGAATGCCTCAGGGGATGGCACCCTATACACCCCAAATGCAAATGTACTCTCCGAGCCCCGGTCATGCCTATCCGCAGCATGCCGCTCCACCTCCCCAGCCCCACAGTGGATATCCAAGTCCCAGCCGGGGTGCGCCAATGATGATGCATCAAGGCTCTCAGCCGGGCCAGCCGCCGCAGCCTGTGATGTTCATGGCCCCTGGACAGCATGGACAACCTGTGTACGCGGCTCAACAGCCAGGTCACAGTAAGAATCATCTTCTATCATTTAAAGGTACAGTTTGATATAGCTAACTGTGCATAGTGCCCCCTGTCCGCGCGAGCTATCCGCCACAGCAACCCCATTTTTCGTCTAGCCCTCATCAAGTACATCACTATCCCCCTCATCAGCACCGGGCGCCAAGCAACAGCTATAACCAGATGCCTCAGATGGTTCCTCATATGCCTTCCCAGCCCCCACCCGCTGTCTCATCTGCACCTCATCCTCCCGAAGCTACGGAAGAAGTTAAATGAAGCACTTCACCTTCTAACTGTCCCTGCGGAATCATGCCGTCCTGCTCACCAACTTCCGGGACTATTCTCCTCGAGCCTTGTTTATGTGCAAGGCCCGACCAGGCGTACTGCTCACATTTGATAGCTTACATTTATCGTGGCACTGAGATCTTTACAATTATTCAAAACTGGTTCCCTTTACGTTTTCACTTCTTTTACAATGGTCACGGCATTCCGAAAGTATATCAGGTTGTCGTGAACAGGCTACCGTCAATACTGCTGGTAAGTTGCTCAAATGTCCCAGTTGCGACGTGAGAGAGTGGCCCAATTAATTCTCACTTTCACAGGACTGGATAGAATGGAAGGGAGATTTTTTTATGGGACAAGAGGCGAATATACGGTCGGAAAGGTATCATTTACAATAAGGGGAGCTCTAACGGCAAAAGCTAGCAGCCGGGGAGCGAGGTGATCGTCCGGCCATGGCTGTTCCGACTAATTCGCAACTGCCAATTGGCAAAATGTGAACAAGACGCTTGGAGACGGTCAGCAACTTGCAAGTTTCGCAAGGCCTGATATGATTTCTCGATACATCTCGATACTGCACATATCGCTGTGGGATTATCGATCCCAGTCGGGAACGACTTCGGTCCAGGCCGGGGTGGGTGGATGGGGCAAACTGGAAGTTGATCTTGCTTCCTCCTGGTTGCATTTCTTTACCGATATTCAACTACCCATTTGGTGACGTGCGGGACGAACGGAGCTTCTAAGAGTCGAGGCAGAGTCGGAAGCGGGCAGGATCGGTTTTCTTTCGTAGTCAATGGGATGAACAGTTAGTGGTGAGATGATGAGAGACGACGCGCATCTGTTGCTATTCACTAGTTTTGTTTTTTTTCCGCGGCTGAACGGGAAGTCCTTGCGAGATAGAGATTACGGAAGCAGGCAGTTATGCAAGTAATTGCTTGTCGGTAAGATCGATGATAATGCCAGGGCAATTATATTCGCTAAGTCTTCAGCCAATATCGTATGAACATGTAGACTTGAACGGCGTATGCTTGAGCAAACTTCGATGATCCCCAAACTGGACAGAATGTATTATTAAAAGTACATATACACTAGAAACTCCATATCAAACTAGTTCACAAGGGACTTCACTAGTATTGACAATAGCCCTTGACCACAAAACAACGCATAGCACTCGGAGAGGCGCAACAGCTCAAGCCGTCTAGACCGATCGGTCAGCTCATATACCTTTAAGACATACTGGCCGACGAGAACACTGAACAGTCAGCCACCACTGTGATTGAGGGGGAAAAGGGATGGGAATGCCAACATCTCCTCAGGTCTTTTCAGTTTATAATTTTAGACATCATCCAAGACCAAAAAGGGGGGGTACGAAACCGCGGTGCTATATATCCCCGACTTTCCAGTCCGCAAAGAAAGGTGACAGGGAACAGACAGGCCGCGACTGCAACCAGAACAGGACAGAAAAGAAGCCTCTTCAAAAACGAAAGCCCGAGAGATCCCTTTTTCCGAAGCTCTCTCTCCATCCCACCGTATCCCTTGACTTTTGCTCCACCAGCACGAAAGGGTAGCAGAGGCCGAGAAGACAAAGATTCCACGGTCCTGTCTTCAAGGAGGTTCCCCCATTCCTACTTTGAACAATCCTTTCACCTTCCTTCCCTTTTTTTCTCTCTCACCCCTCTGACAGTTTTCGTAAATATAACTTAGAAAAACTAAGCTATCTTGTCTGCCGCAGCCCATAGTTCCTGAACTCCCTCATGGAGGCGCAGCGGAGGCTGGAACCCCAGTATGCGGCATCTTTCTTTCCTTTGATTTTGATGTACACATGTCTCTCCAAGGTTTAACCCCCGTTGGTGGTGGGGGGTATACTGTGCCGTGGACCTTGCGGCTCAGATCCTCGTGCCTTTTAAAAGCATGTGCCTGCCTTGCCTTTCCCTGGCCTTGGGAAGGTGAGGGGGGAGAGAAAAAGAAAAGATGGAGAAGAGAAGATGGCCCAAAGAAGAAGAATGAGGAAGAGAAGTCCCTCTCCCTGTTGGAAAATGACAGGTGGGATTCTAAGCTCCCGACCCTGCCAGTGACCCCTTCCGCGCGTGGTAGAAACAAAGCCAAGAGAAACGGGTATAAGGTCGGGATAGAAGAAAAGAAGAACAAACGGGTAAAAGGGAGACCGGACAGATTTTTGAGTCCTCAGCTTCTTTTCTTTCATTTTGTCCCCTTCCCTGGTTGTATCCACGAAGGTCCCTGTCTGTCACTGCTTCCATTTTTGCTTCTGGGAAAGAAAAGTAGGGAGGCACCATCGGTGGAAGCTTGTCTCCACGCCCTTCTTGGTAACTCGCGGTCTGACCTTTTACCAGTCTCACATCATTGGAGATGAGGAAGGGTGTTGTAGGGTAATGATATGAGGGACTTGAAAAGGTGGAAGTAGTAGAAAGATAGACAACACTTACCTCTAGCGTGTTTTGATTTGACAAGGTTGAGATGTTGGATACCTCAGGCAGGAGGAGTCCAGATGAAGGTCCAGGTTACAAGAATCTGGGAGTTCACTCCTGAGAAGATATAGTGTGTCGACGCCACGAGGGTACGTCTGGACATCTTTTAAAGGCGTGTGGCGCCTGTCAACACGCCGCGTCCGCGGACGGTGGCGGCGACGCCCAGCCCCGGGGACGCTAAACCTGATCGGGACGGACGATCTTCGGGCCAGCGACTCCAGCGGGCGGCGATCGAGGAAAAGGAGCATGCCGCTCGAGACCCCCAGGCTGGATTTCTCCGCGCTCTGGAGATCGGTTTCTGTTCCGGCTTACGCCTTTTGTTCGCGGGGATCCTGCTGTGAACACTTTTTTCCCCGGGGCCTTGGAAACCCTCCCCTCCTTAACGCGCCGGTTGCATCTATCCGTTGATTTCCCGCGACGTGAGGCGGAGGGATATACTGTCCGACAATACAATATCTCCAGATCATAACCGCCGAATTCATACTCCTGGGCAATGGACTTTCTGAAATCGGCGGTAGCCTCGGCGATCGCCAAGGGCAGTTCTTTTCCTTACTCCCTCGGGGATAGAGTCGACAATGGCGAATCCATCTGGGCGCTCCATAATGCCACGAAACGGGTACGACCGGACCCCTCTTCCTTTCAGCATCTACCCGCCTCCGTTCTCACAACAGACGCTAATGCGTTTCTTCTTTTGGCGCCCATATAGGACGATGGTTCGGAATGCAGCGTCTTCACTTTCGATATCAATGCGAACAAGTCCCGACTGCCGCTGGCCAAAAATGCGATGCGCAAGCTGCGGACACTGAGGCATCCGGGGGTCATTAAAGTGCTGGATACGATTGAGGTAGGCAGTCTGGCATGGAGTCGCCGCGGGAAATTTGTCGTCGCTCATAGAGGCATAGACAGACTTCAACATCTACATCGTGACGGAAAGGGTCGTGCCGCTGTCCTGGTCCGTGAAGCGGAGAAGTGTGACCGAGGAGACTGCGAAATGGGGGCTGTATACCGTTGCGGTGGGTAGATAATAGTCGCATCATCCTGCTTGCTTGGTGCTGATCGGGTGACTGTAGTCAACGCTGAAATTCATTAATGAAGATGCCTCGTCCGTCCACGGCGCCGTGCGAGTCTCGTCCGTGTTCACGAGCGAGAGCGGGGAGTGGAAGCTTGGAGGATTCGAAGTCTTAAGCTCCATGAAGGACGATGAGGCCATAATATTTGTCAGTCGCATTTTTTTTTTTTTTCGTGCATGATGAGGCGCCACACTCGCTGACAAAGGAATATAGACGTACGGCAGCCTCATCCCCGACTCCGCGCGGTACAGCCCACCGGAGATCAGCAAGGGTGGCTGGGAGATAATCAAACGCAACCCCCTGACAGCCGTCGATGCGTACGGTCTTGGGATCTTGATATATGAGGTCTTTAATGGAAGTTTCTCGGGCGGAGATCAGGTCGGCAAGACGACGAACATCCCCCCAAGCATGCACCAGAGTTATAAGCGACTATGCACCGCAAATCCCAAGCTACGGCTGAGTCCCGCACATTTTGTGGAACAGGGAAAGAAGAGCGGTGGTTTCTTCGACACGCCGTTGATCCGGGTGACGGCTGATATCGACAGCCTGGGGCTGAAGAATGATGCAGAGAGGGAAGAATTTATTAAGTATGCTGCGCCCTTTGCAAGTGCCATGAGATGTTGGTGGAACGTGAAACTGATTGAACTAGTGAACTTGACGCGCTTTCAGATGATTTCCCTGCGGAGTTGATGAAGATGAAAGTCCTTCCGGAGCTGCTCAAGTCTGTCGAGTTCGGCGGCGGCGGTCCGAAGGTCCTTGAAGCCATTTTGAAGATTGGCAAGACCCTTTCAAGCGACGAATACACGGCGAAGCTCACCCCCGTGATCGTGCGCTTGTTTGCGAATCCTGACAGAGCCCTGCGGGTTTGCTTGCTGGACAACCTGCCGTTGATGATCGATAATCTACCTCAGAAGCTTGTCAACGACAAGATATTTCCGCATATGGTGAGTCGTGGAACCCGCCCAGCATTACATATAATGATATATACTGACGGTTCTAGACGTCCGGTTTCACGGACGTTGCGCCCGTCGTTCGAGAGCAGACCGTGAAGGCTGTTCTGACGGTCATCGGCAAACTCTCTGACCGGACTATCAACGGAGACTTGCTCAAGTTTCTGGCACGAACGGCAAATGACGAGCAGCCGGGCATACGGACAAATACCACCATCTGTTTAGGCAAGATAGCCAAGCATCTGGGGCAGAGCGTATGTCACAAAGTGCCCTGGATGTTAATATGGAACGACGCTGACAATGGTCATAGTCAAGATCAAAGGTTCTCATTGCTGCCTTTTCAAGGGCGCTTAGAGATCCCTTCGTCCACGCCAGAAATGCCGGTCTTATGGCCTTCGCGGCGACAATGGAATACTTCAGCGAAGAGGATTGCACAACCAAAATTCTACCGGCTATTTGCCCGTCTTTGCTTGACAAGGAGAAGTAAGGACACATCACTCGGTTATATTTTACCTCTCACTGACAACAAATTAGACTTGTCAGAGATCAGGCGAACAAAGCAATGGACCTGTACTTGCAGCGCATACGGAAGTACAGCAGCACAATGCCTGAAACGGCGCTCCCACCGCAGAATGCCCAAGGGGCTAACAATAATAATGCAGCCCGCATAGGGACATCTAACGACACATCCTGGGCAGGATGGGCTATTTCTTCCTTCACGAACAAACTTACCGCAGCTAAGGGCCAGATACAGCCAACAGCCAACGGCAGCGGGCCTGCCATGACGGAAACAGCGCGCTCAGCGTCCGTAAATCGACCGGAAAAATCGTCGTCATCGGAGCAGTCGGGTGCCTCGGAAGAGACATTAAGTCCCACTGCACCGCCTCTCGTACGCTCGTCTTCTAATCAGTCGTCTACCCAACCGAAAGAGGAAGAGGAGGCAGACGATGTCTACGATGCGTGGGGCGCCATGGACGACGATGACCAGGGGCAGAATGAGAAGGGAGAGGCCTTCTTTGACACGGCAGCGAGATCCCAGGGCACTCCTAGCCCAGCGCGGTCACCAGCGCGCACGACCGTCCCGTTCGACGATGGTGGCGAACCCGACTTTGCGGGCTGGCTGGCTGCACAGTCCAAGGCTAAAGCAAAGAAACCGCTTCCCAAAGGCTTGACTAAATCCGCATCCACAAAGAAGACTACCGCGCGGATTGCAAACGCGGACGCGGCGAAACCAAAGGCCGCCGCACCGGCAAAGCAGATCGACACAAAGCCAAAAGATGAGGGCGATGACGATAGCTGGGCAGCGTGGGATTGATTATAACCGCTACGGACTGTAGATATCTTGCGATACCACAGATCTGGCTTCTTTTTTGGTTTCGTTTCTTCCTTGCATCCATGCGTGTCCTTTTTATATACCAGCATCGCAGGCGTGGAGTTTTGGAACGGTCGGCCGATGATGGCCTTGTCTTTGTTATATTTATATCTATCCGCCAGCGGCAGGATACCGTACATAGTAATGAATACTGGACAAAAGTCCCTCTCTTGTGTTCTTTTTTGTATGATCCTTCCTATGTGCCTCTTTCTCGCTTGGCATAGACTGGCGTCGCCGTTAAAGATGGTCCCTTCGATTGGCGGGTCCGAACCGGTGTCCACTATACACAGTAATTTGTAGCCCTATGAAGACATCGTCTTGTCGAAATATCAAGGGACACTAATATACTCATTATTTTCCAGACCGAAGATATCATTCTGATCGTACTGTACAGTACAGCGGGTTGTTAGAAGCTGGTGGTTGTTCTCGTGCTGATACCGGCAACCCATGGTTGGAGCATATACCTCACTCTACATCCATTTACTGTACGACTGCAGAGATCGCCGGCTGAGGCAACTTTTATCTATCTTCTTTGTCATTGCACATCGAAATGCAAGCATTGATTTATGTACGAACATGCAGGACATGGAGCTCCTCTAGCGCGCGGCTCTCCTGTCCATTCATGTCAGCCGAAGACGAGAGCTGAGCCTCGTCTTTCACCCAACGTCCGACGTCGACATTTCAACCTCCAGTGTCTTGACATCTGAGCTGACGCCGTTTGGATCATACTCGTGCAGGATTGAGCTGATGTCTTATCAATTGCGCTTTCAGTAGGGACGCAGCTCCGGCTTTCCCTGCTTTTGTCAAAAGTGGACTATTTTTGGTCTTCGATTTACTGCTGCCTGCGGACGGTCAGCATCCGGCATACGTTTCTTGACCCACGCACGTCTCTCAATTCCTGTGCACTGCTACCATCTAATTGAAGCTATTATTGGAATTTGCCATTGTCCACGCGGCCTAGGGCTAGGTCCTCGCCATGATTCCAGACGAGGCTCCCCCGCCCTACTCGGTGGTCGATCCGTTGCTGTTGCAGACCAACGGCAGCAGCAACAGCAGCAATGTCGACATCCACACAGCCCCCCAGCAGCAATTTCAACCTCCTCTCCGTCTCCGCGGCGGAGAGGCACCGTCATATGACGCCATTTCCTCTGATGGATCATCAGGCTACCCGGTCTCGAGGGACCAATCCTCGTCCATCATCCCGCCCGTCAACTTTGCGTCCGCGGCGGGCTTCTTCGAAGAGCGGCCGCCTCCTCCAGTCTCTGTTCCTGCTGGCGACGAGCAGCGCGAGATCCTCCGGCACCACATGACCATCTACCCGCGGAGCCAGGCCAAGGACTTCCCCCGCCGCCCCCGCTGCTGGAATCGTGCGCGGGCGCAGGCGGACGGGACCAACGAGCCCAATAATGAGATCGACATCACCCAGCAGGACTGGGACACCTTCCTGAGCTTCCTGTTCCCGCCGCACCTGGGGCCCGCGGCCTCGTCCGCCCACCTGTCCCGCAGGGTCCGGGCGGAGATCGCGCGCGACCGCAAGGACCGGCCGCAGGAGACGGACGAGGAGCGCGAGGCGCGCATCGCGGCCGTCATTGCCGAGTGGAACCAGGGCTTCTTCCTGCCCCGGGGGACGTGCGTCTCGTGGGTGTATGTGAAGAGCCTGGAGAACACGCCCGCGTCCCCGCTATGTCCGCGGTGCTATCCCGCCGCGACTGCGGCGGCTCAGGTGCTGCGAGATTGTGGAGTTGCTGCTGCTGCTGCTAGTTCCAGTTCTGGGCCTCTGGAGGGACAGGACCAGGGACAGGGACAGGCACCTGTGGAACAGCTGGAGAGGCTTCCACGTCAGCGGCAGGCTGGTCCGCAGGAAAGTTCACGGAGTCCGGCCTCTACGGGGTCTGAATCCAGCAGCACTCCCGCGGCGGCTTCCACCCAGTGTAAGCCGCCTTTTCCATGGCCTCTATGCCCCGGAGGATCTGATAATAACAATAACAATAACAATGAGTCTACGCCTCCCAATCACTGCCCCTGGGGCTGGCGTTCCCAAAGTCTGCCTCTACCACGAAACGCCCCATCTTGTCCTGGCGCGCCTTGGAGAGGAGCTGGGAGTGGTCCCTTCAGCTGGATGAGCGAGCTCGGCGCCCGGGCCCAAAAGTTCGGGGAGCAGATCAGCGAGCAGGCCCAGCGGTACGGGAGGATGGTGGAGGAACAGGCGCGGGCCCAGGCACAGTGGATCGAGGAGCAGGCCCGATACCACGGGAGACAGATCGAGCAGATAGGCGATTCTCTCAGTAACCTGAACCTGAACAAAGACAACAGTAACGGCAGCAGCAGCAGCAGCAGCAGCAATAAATGCCCATGGCCTTCTTCGGACCCGCGATCTGCTCGACGGAGCGATGGTGCCAGCGACAGGAACAACGGTCGACGACGCTCCCGTAGCTCGTCCACCAGCTCCAGCTCCTCCTCCGCCTCCACCTCATCTCTCTCCTCGATCGACTCCATCTCCACGACTTCCGACCTGGACGCCGCGGACCTGGCTGCCGTCCGCGCGCAGCTCCTCTCCCTGAACGACTATCACCACCGCGACCTCCACGCCGCGGCGGTGGCGCTGCGCCGCCAGCTGCATCACCTGCAGCAATCCCGCCGTCGGGCTCGCTTTAATAATAATAACAACAACAGTAATAATAACGACGGCCGCGGCGGCGGGTTCGGGTTCGGTGGCAGGGGCGGCGGCCGGGGTGCTTGGGGAAGAGGCCACCAGCATTATTACCATCATCCTCATCCTCATCACCATCCTCATCCTGGCTTTGGACGCGGCTGGTATCGTTGGGAAGCACCGCCTGGCGACCACCAGCAGCGTCAGAGACCAGCGACCGACGAGCGCGCCATGAAGGAGCTGCGCGCCGTGAAGCGCGCCTTCCGGGACGTGGTGCGCCGCGCGCGGCGCGAGGAGCGGGAGCTCCGGCGGAGTAGGCGCCGAAGAAGAGACAGAGACAGAGACAGGGACAGAAACCCTTCATTATCTCTCCAATTAGACTCGAAAGAGGATCGTCCCGGTATTGTCGAAGCTGACAGTACTAGCCTTTCCTCCTCCTCATCATCATCATCATCCACCTCGAGCAGCAGCAGCAGCAGCAGCAGTGCTAGTATCAACAGCGAAAGCAAAGGACACGTCGCCGCCGACGCGGACGCGCAGAAGAAGGAGCGGTGCGCCAAAGACAAATCTAAGGACAAAGCGAAAGCCGAAGCCAAGGAAGCGCGGAAACGCGCCAAGGAGCAGCGCAAGCGGGAGGAGAAGCTTCGGAAGCAGAAGGAGAAACAGAAGGAGAAGGAGAAGGAGGAAAGGGAGGCGAAAGAGAAAGAGAAAGCAAAAGAGAAAGCGAAAGCGAAGAATGAATGCTGCTAGCTAGAACTGGAACTAGAACTACGTAGAACAAGGTGTAGGTACTACTAGGACTAAGGTGCGGAACCGGGGGAAACTCAGTTCAGTCTCAGGCTCCCAGGAAGGAATGCGGGCGGAGCGGAGGCGGGAGCGGAGATACGGGGCGGGCGGGATAACGATACGGGCGGGGCGGAGGAGCCAGGGGCAGGTCTTGAGGGTCTCGTCCTCTAGTCTATGGAAGAGAAGGAGCCATTGCAATGGGTGATGTCGATGTCGATGTCGGGGAGATTTATATTTCGGCGCCGATCTCATTGTATTTATGTATTTATATCTTTTTTTTGTGGGAGTTGTCTTCGTATGTATGTATGTATGTATGTATGTATGTATTGTCCATTGTTGTGTTTATGTATTAGTATTAACCCCTTCTCTCTCTATCTCTTTGGAAAACCCTCAAAAAATCCCAGAATAAGCAAAGGGGGGGGGGGGGAATGAGAGTAACAGTCTCGAGATTCATGATGGATTGAAAAATACAAAAAAAAATGAGTGCACTGCCTAGTTAACAGGCAAAATAATGAGGTATTTGTTTGTTTCCCTTTAGTCCTTTTTTTTCGCCTTCTTTTGCTCCTTCTTTTCTCTCCTCTTCTCTCATGTACGTATTGTATGTACCCCAGCAGCCTCCAGCTTCTAGGAAAGAGGGACCTCTTTTTCTTCCTGTCTGGCTGGACATAACCCTACCTGGCAGACGGAGAACCAACCCATCCATTCCATTGCCCCTTTTTTTCTTTTTCTTTTTCTTTTTCTTTTTTTTTTCCCTTTCCCCCCCCCCCCATTTTCATTCAAGTGTAAAACAAATCGTAATCTATATGAGACAGACAGATAGTAGCACTGTTCAGAGTACATGTACTAGACTAGTTCCTATCACGACTTCACAGTCTCATTCCTCTCGACCAGATCGCCCACCCCGAGCCCCCGTCCAACCTTGACCCGCACCATCTTCTCCTTCTCCTTGCCGTCTTCCTTCTTGCCCAGCGAGCCGACCGCGTCTCCTTCATCTGGATGGTCATCATCGCCATCCCCACTCTTCTCTGCTTCCCCTTCTTTCTTCGGTTCCTTCTGGCTCTGACTCTGGCTGTTGTCATCTTCGCTCCAGTCGACCCACATGCTCTTCAGGTCGCGGCGCATCGCGTACGCGTCCTCGCCGTCGGCGTAGTACTTGCTCTCGACGCGCTCGACCTCGAAGCCCAGCGTGTCGCGGTACAGGTGCAGCGCGGCGGTGTTGGAGACGCGGACGTGCAGGGAGACGTAGTGCGCTCGGTGGGATTCAGCCATGGCGCGTTCTGCGGAGGAGGTGATTGGAAAGTTAGCCAGGGTTGTGGAATAATAAGGTTCATGGCAGCTGCGGGCGACGTATGCTTCTTGCTTCTGCTCTTCCCGTTGCGCGCGCAAGTGGAACCGGACAGTTGTCTTAAGACTTCGGCCACAGGCGTAGAAAGAAAAGAGCAAGGAGCAGGAAGTCGAGATCTCTCATGCACGGTGACGTAGCAAAACAGAAACACAGGAAGAAAAATGAAACACAGCCACAATGCGGTAGGAATGGACCAAGGGGACATACGACTCATCCGCATCAGCCTCTCCGCGATGCCCAGCCGTCGATGCGTGCGCATCACGCTCAGACTCGTGATATGCCCATGCGGCACCCCGTCCGCCGGCTCCTCCTCCATCTTGGCCAGCACGTACCCGACCACCTTGGGGTACTCCTCCCCGGCGCCCGCGCCGGAGCCGGCACCCAGCTTCTTGTTGTGGCGGTAGCCGTTCTTGGGCCGCACGACGGCCACGAAGCTCAGCTGCGGCCAGGTGAGGGCATGGTAGAGGTAGTACTTGAGGAAGTAGTTCTCGGGGAGGTTGGTGATGTTGCAGGTCTGGATGGAGGGGAGGAGGTTGATGTAGGAGGGGTAGGACGAGAGCGGGAGGATGTCGACCATTGTGGGATGCGGGCGCCGGCCGTCCGGACGGATGGGAATGGATTGACCTGACGGAGGAAGATAATATGCAGACGGGAACGGGAGGTCATAAAGAAGATGAGGCCGCGAGAGCGCACGGTGTTCTGTATCGACTCGGTGCGGACACAGGCTCGGCGGAGATCCCGAAGAGTGTGAGTCCTTGCGCCGATCTCGCGCTAAACCCGATGGAGCGCCGAGCTTGGGGTCTACCGTCTCCTCGTCGCTCGCACAGGACACCGTCACACAGATCCGTACGAGATCTGTAAGCCAGGCACAGGTTACAACACACGCCCATGACAAGTGGATCTGTGGGTACGTATGTCCCTGCTCCAGGCCAAGCACAAACCAAGAGCTCTGGCAGAGCTGGAACTGAAATTACCGCTTGGCAGAACCCTTCTCTCCCAAATCCTCCACGTCAGCGGGTCGACCGGAAATCCCTTTCTGAACGTTCCCCCAGCGGTCTGTCCAACTGAGATCCTCGTCCCCTTACTGCCGTAGGCACACAGCTCCAGTCTGATGCATCGCCAGCAAGATATGTGTGCCCGACCTGTGCCCGCAGGGATTGATATGATCTGCATTGCTTCTGCATACTATGTTGATAATGGGAAGAACCGAATGCATGATGACAATATGATATTTCCAACCCGGTAGTCATCACCGTGAGGTGAGTGTACCCAAACTGTAACCTACCATGTCCAATGCGCGGGGCCGACACGGCCAGCGGTCTTAATATCAATTATCAAACGGTACAGAGCAATCGAAACCAAAAAAAAAAGAAAAAAAAACTCAGTCAACTTGCATATACAAAAAGAACCCAAAATCCCTGGGCCATGCGTCTAATGCTGAACCAACCAAAAAGAAAAAAAAAGAAAACCGTTCGGCATGCGCTAGATCACAGGAAAGCCCCAGCGAGGCTCACCAAGAATGCAACCACAACGGCTCTCGTCAAGCGTCCCTCGGACGGAAGCGTCGGAGCGGCAGACGTCGTGCTGCCGCAGCACCGGCCGTTGTATTTGACGCCGTTCATCATTGCCGCCACCTCAAAGACGGACCCGTTGAAATTGCCATAGTTGTAGTAATCGACCAGGAGGAAGTTGGGCGGTCGATTCCACATCTCTGCAAGTCGCTGTTAGCTCCCGGCGTCTCTGATGTCCGGAGGACCGGTCCTTACTGGTGCAGTTCTCTGCCATCCACCCCAGACTGCCGTAGCCCGAGACGGCGTTGGTCTCGTTGAGCAGGACGGTGTTGGGGACCAGGATGTTGAGCCCCGCGAAGCTGATCTCGAGGTTGAGGTTGTGGTTGGCCATGTACATGCGGTCCATGGCCTGGGACGAGGGCAGGTTCGGCGGGCGCTGGACGGTGCAGGGGAAGTTGCGGTCGGTGGGCGAGAAGGGCGTCTCCCACATCTGGCTGAACTCGTCGAGGATGTAGGGGACCTCGGTCTGGTTGGCCTGGTAGTCGAGGAAGACGACGACGCGCTTGCCGGTGAGGATCATGCTGCCCAGGGTGGGCCAGTCGTGCAGGCCCATGGGGATCTTGTGCGGGGTGTAGACGAAGTCGACGAGGCCGGAGTTGACGATGGGGGCGGTGTAGTTGCCCGGACCGATGAAGTCGGAGTTGCCCATGAGGATGGTGAGGACGTCGTAGGGGTTCTCGCGCAGCCACTGGACGACGGTGGTCAGGTAGGACTCGAGGGTGCCGACGTTGAGGATGTCGCAGGAGGTGTGGCAGAGCCAGAGCGTGTTGTTCTCCCAATGGGTCTGGAACTGCAGCATGCGGATGCCGTCGTTGAGCTGGGTGGTGACGGGGAGGGCCTGGTTGGAGGCCCAGTTGCGGGGCACGGCGAAGGGGCTGTTGTGGGCGGCGACCATGGTGATGTTGGAGTAGTTGCGGTTGCAGAACTCGGGGTATCCATTGCAGGGGCGGGTGTTGGTGGGCAGCGGGGAGGCGGAGGAGGTGGTGGAGGGGGAGACGGAGGCGTTGGCGGTGGCCGTCGCGTTGTCGCCGGCGAGCGTGGTGGTGCCCTGGCCGCCGACGAGCAGCGTGAACGAGGCCGCGGTGGTGGTGAGCACGCCGGTCGCGGTGCCGTTGCCGGCGTCGGACGCGGTGGCGGTCGGGGGGTCGAGGTCGTCGAGGCGGGTGGTCGGGATGGTGTAGGTGGTGGTGTAGGTCAGGTACGAGCCGGTGGGCAGCGCCTCGCTGGCCGAGGGGAGCGTGGTGACGGTGCCCGCGAGCGTCAACAGCGAGCTTCCGGGACGCTCCGCGGCCCAGGCGGGCGCCGCGAGCAGCAGCGGCAGGACGGGGAGCAGCCGCATCGTGAGGCCGCCCGGGGTACAGCAGCAGGGATGCTCACGACGGAGGATGGAGGAGGGGAGGGCGTGAAACACGGCGCCGTACAAAAGGGAAGCCCTGCCGCCCGAACAGGAAGCTCCTCCACCCGCCGCCTGCCCCGACGATCGCAAGGCCGCGCGCTGCACGACAGGCGGCGCAGCAGGGGCCGAAGCCGCAGGACATCCACACCCGGCCGCCTGGCGAATCCGGTTTCATCGGCGCTGCAGGCCGCGAGTGCATGACGTTGACTCGCTGGGAAACGCCGGCCCGGTCCCGCTGCTGCTCCGCCGATCCGGCCGCCCCACGATCGCCGCGATCCACGTCGGCCCGGCCAAGACACGCAGGGCGATCGCCAGCGCTGGCCCTTATATACACACCCTGCCCGTCTTCTCCTCCGCCGCGCCGCTGGCCCGTCCGGTCGCTCCCCCTCTGGCATGCTCTTCCTCCCTCGTGGCATCTGTGCATCTCCGTCTCCCTCCCCGTCGCGGTGTTGATGGCTCTGCTTCCCTCCTTCCGGAGAGCCGCCCAGCATGACGACAAGGTTCAGCAGCCCGTCTCCGCCCGGAGACGCTCGACGGTGGTCTGGCACCGCCTCGTCCGCTCGCTCATCTACCTGCTCGCCTGGATCTTCCTGGTCCTGGTCGTGATCGGCAACACCTACGACCGCCCCGTCCTGCGTCAGACCTACTTCATCAAGCTCAACCTCTCCAACATCATCCCCCGCTCCGTCCCCAACGCCGTCCTCATCAACAGCATCGCCCGCTCCATCGGCCTGCACGACTTCTACCAGGTCGGCCTGTGGAACTTCTGCGAGGGCTACGACGACACGGGCATCACCCACTGCTCCCGCCCCAAGACCCTCTACGCCTTCGATCCCGTCAAGATCCTGCTCAACGAGCTGCTGGCGGGCGCCACCAGTATGCCCCCCCCCCCCCCCCCCCCCCCCCCCCCCCCCCCCCCCCCACCCACACCCCCCCCCCCCCCCCCCCCCCCCCCCCCCCCCCCCCCCCCCCCCCCCCCC
>ENA-UOWK01000202-UOWK01000202.1-bioreactor-metagenome-genome-assembly--contig:-NODE-202-length-66206-cov-18.208342_pt1 | contig 66206 bp, 63 predicted proteins | sample MGYA00238157_ERZ761612 | MGnify/ENA primary metagenome ERZ761612 (study PRJEB28901, sample SAMN06268035) | bioreactor metagenome | isolation source: Joint BioEnergy Institute, California, USA...
AAGCCTCCGGCGCCGACTGCATCGCCCATGTGCGCGCCCTCGCCGCCCGCCAGGTGCCGGCCATCATCATGACCGGCCACGATGTGCGCCGCGTGCAGGAAGCGGTGGGTAACGACCAGATCCCGATCCTCTCCAAACCCGTACAGCCGGCCGAACTGCGCTCGCTGCTGGTGGCGCTGAAGCTCAAGGCCCAGATCGCCTAGACCGTCTAATGAAGGCCGGCTTTCGCACCCAAGGCCGCTGCCGCCGCGCAGATGCTACATTCAGCGCGCGCATGAGCGCTGGGGATGCATAGGTGGAGATATCCAACTTGCTCGCTTTCTGCAGATGCCGGCAGCTTTCACCGGCGAGGCGGACCTGCGCAAGCAACATCAATGGTTGCGAACAAAGAGCGACCTCTCCTTTCTCGCGGTTGCCAATCGCTTTGCCAGCGAACGCAAAAGCAACTTTAAGCCGGCTCGCTGATCACTCTTTCAAAGGGTCTTATCACGACCTCTATCTCAACATGGAGCCTTTGAATGATTGTCGATTTCAGAAGTGGACAATGGCTGAATGCGCCCGCTACCTCAGAGGTGTCGGAACACAGCCTGACGATTACCACGGATCAAAACACGGACTTCTGGCGGGAGACTCACTATGGGTTCACTCGCGACACAGGCCATTTCTTGGGCGTTGCTACCGGCGACGGATTCACGGCGACCGTACGCATCCAGGGCGAATTCCGTTCTTTGTACGACCAGGCCGGCCTGATGGTGCGTATCGACGAAAAGCGCTGGGTAAAGACAGGCGTCGAGTTCACCGATGGGCAAGCGTTTCTGAGCACTGTAGTGACCAACGGAAAATCGGACTGGTCCGTCTCACAGCCCTTCAAGGAGTTAGAGGACTTCTACATCCGCGTCACCCTTTCTAATGGCGCCATGCGTATTCAAGCTTCCCGCGACGGACGCTTCTGGCCGCTTCTGCGGCTGGCACCGTTCCCAGCCGCGAGTACTTATCAGGTCGGGCCTACGGCCTGTACGCCGGAGCGCAGCGGGCTTGTCGTCCGGTTCTCGGAGTTCGAAATCACTCCGGCGACCACGAAAGACCTGCACGACCTGACTTAACTACACGTGGTTGTGGCGGCTGCCGCTCTCTCCTTGTTTGAAGCCTGCGCGCTTCGCTTGCTGGCGGCGCCTGTGAGATCGGTGGAATGACGGTCTTGCTGTTTCCTCTGACCCTATCACGGCGTTCTCGCCGTCAAGGGCTGCTCACGCTTCGCGTGCTTGCGGCAGGGCCGGCTATCGCCCCCTGACAGCTGTGCTGCGCCGTGCTTGTGCCGGTTCCGGGCAATTCCGCCCGAGCAACTGGAGCATGATCATGTCTCAGCTTTCTATCGCCTTTGACTCTTCCCTGTTGATTCGCGACGAGCAAGGTCGCTATGCGCCAGCCACTGCCGAACAGATCCTGGCAGCGGCTCGTCAGGTCATCGATCAGAAGGTACAGCGTGGTGCTGCGTTTACCTCGCCGGAGCTAGTGAAGGAATATCTAATTACGAAGCTGGCGGGCTTCGAACACGAGGTCTTTGCGGCTCTGTTCCTAGATGCCAAGCATCGCCTGATCCAGTACGTGGAAATGTTCCGGGGCACCATCGATTGCGCGTCGGTCTATCCGCGGGAAGTGGTCAAGGAAGCACTGCGCCTGAATGCGGCTGCAGTGATTTACGCGCACAACCACCCCAGCGGTAACCCAGAGCCAAGTCAGGCAGATCGGACGCTCACGCAGCGGTTGAAGGAGGCCTTGGCGCTTGTCGAGGTTCGCTCCCTGGATCACATCATCGTGGCAGGCCAGCGCACCATGTCGTTCGCTGAGGAAGGTTTGCTTTGAACCTGAGGGGGCTTAGCCCCCTTTTTTGCTTCGCCTGTATTAGGGTCTGTTCCCGTTTCAATCTAATCCATTGATCTATAAGAGCAAGCTCGTATCGTTGTAGTTCTCACACAACACCAATACGAGCTTGCAATGCCCCGACTAATGCTCAGCGATGAGCGCTGGCCGAAGCTACGGGAAATTCTGCTGCACGAGGCCATCTACAACAAGCGTGATCTGCGCATGACAGTCGAAGGCATGCTGTATCGCATGCGCGTGGGTTGCCCCTGGCGAGACCTGCCTTGTGCCTTCGGCAGTTGGAGCAAGATCTATAAGCGCTTTAATTCATGGTCTGCGTCTGGTAAGTGGCTCAAGGTGCTTCAGATCCTTGTGACTGATCCCGATATGGAATGGGTTTTCATTGATGGCAGCTATGCCAAAGCCCACCAGCACAGCGCAGGTGCTGCCAGTGGACAGGATGAAGCGATAGGGAAAAGCCGAGCCGGCAACACCAGCAAGATTCACTTGGCCGTAGATGCTTGCGGACTGCCGATTGCCTTCGAAATTACCGGAGGTCAAATTAACGACTGTACTCAGGCATCCTCGTTGATCGCCAAGGTACCCGACGCCGAAAACATCATTGCGGATAAAGGCTATGACAGCGAAACGATCCGAGAGCAAATCGTCCAGCAGGGTGGCCGGGTAGTGATTCCAAGAAAGCGCACCTCTGTGAAAGGAAACGCGGATCTGGATAGAGGGCTTTACCGCAACCGGCACTTGGTGGAAAACGCCTTCGCCCGGCTGAAACAGTACCGGGCGGTGTCATCACGGTTCGACAAGCTTAAGAGAAATTACGAAAGCGTCGTGGCTATGGCCTGCGCTTTCCTTTGGCTTCCCATGTGAAACGGGAACAGGCCCTAGGCGTGTGATTCTTCCTTGGCAGCCAGACCTACACTCCAATGGCCACCCGTTTCTTGCGTGAGATGCAGCAGGTCATAGGTCTTTGTCATGTCGAGCAGCCCCGAATGGCCGTACGCATTTGGCGAGAACGCTGGATCGGTTCGTTTCAGGTACTGACCAAGTGCACTCAACGTGACCTTGCCTTCGCTAGTACCGCCGGCGAGTAGTGATACGGCGTCCACTACAAACTTTGGACGGCGTTTGATCACGGGCTTTGCCGGCTCCGGCTTGGTCAGGTCCTGTTTACAGGTCTCAGTCTTGCTGGAGTTTTTCTCGGTCTGCTCAGCTACAGGCTCCTGAAGATGCTCGTCGCGGTGCCACTCGAAAAACTGATCACTGGCGTTGCGCAGTGCATCAGGCGTTTTCGGCTCGCCCACAATACAGACCGTCGCGCCACGCTCCCGAAGCTTACGGCACAGGTAGGCAAAGTCGGAATCACTAGTCACCAGGCAAAACGTATCGGCACGATGGTCGAACAGCGCCTCCATGGCGTCCAACGCCAAGGCGATATCCGAGGTATTTTTCCCGGCCGCGTACTGATACTGCAGACATGGCGTGAAGGCCAGCCGAACCAGTGCCTCCTGCCATTTGTTAGCCAGCGTGCCATGGTTGCCGTAGCCCCTTCTCAGGACAACGCGCCCAAACTGGGCGACCACACGCAGCGCATGTTCCAAGATGTCAGGCGATACGTTGTCACAATCGACAAGCACCGCTACTCGCGTCTCTACAGTTGGCGTAAAAACTCCCATCCCCGCTCCTATCGATATACCCTCAAGCATCCAACAGTTAAAGTCGCTGTCGGATGCTGGTGTAGTGGTCTACTGACCCTAGCCTCCATTTAGACGAGAAATGCTTTCGACTCTTACGTTAACCAATTATGGGCCCCGTGTAGGCAATAGGACGTAGCCAGGCTCAAGGCCGAACACTTCCACACCCTGCTTTACAGCCCGCCCAATCGAAACGGCTACTCTCGATTGCTTTTCCTGAAGGCTTTTTCGGTATATGACATAAGTTCTACCATCGTCACCGTGGTCAAGAGCTACTTCGGGGATTGCTATTCCAGCATCCGCACGGTAGGTGACGATCAGAAGCTGAACGCTCATGCCAAGGCGCAATTTCTGCTGCTGCTCGGGTGGCAGCTGCTCTATAGAGACAATAACGTCGAAGGTAGAGCCTCCAGCCGAAACATCAGATCGCGAGCCCTGCACACTGATTGACTCGATCTCCCCCGCTAGGGCTAATTCTGGGAACGCATCACCGCTGACCGCGACTGGCATTCCTTCCGATAGAAGATGGAGATCTGCTTCCTCCACACGCGCAATTGCTTTGACTCGCTCTAGACTCGCGATCTCAAGTAACGCTAGCCCCTGAGCTGTCCGCCCCCCTTCCTGTGGCATTGGACTTTCGGCATTTCCGTCAAGACTTCGAGGTCGTAGAACGATGCCATCGAATGGCGCACGCAGCACACGCTGCGAGTGGAGCTCCTGCAATGCTTCATAGCGGGACTGAGCATTTTTCAATGCCATATCGGCAATTTGGAGGCTTTCGTCATTGCCTTTGTCTACCACAGCCCGCAGTTCCGCTTCTGAAGCCGCTAAATCTAACCTTTGCACGCGAATTTGCTGCTCAAGAGTATCGATCTCCATGCGAGCTACTATTCCCTTTTCGAACAACCTAGCGGTCTCAGCCAGCTTCGCCATCGAGTCATTCAAGCCTAGCGTCACATTGGAAACAGATCGGCGCGCCCTGGCGACTTCCTCTCCTCGTGACCACTGCTGTATTTCTACTTTTGCGCTTTGAGACTTCAGTAACTCTGACAATGCCTCACGCACCTGGATGTCCAGCAACTTAGTATCTAGACGGAGCAGCATCTGATCTCGCATCACGCGCTGCCCTTCTGAAATAGAAACATCCTGCATTACCCCTTCAAAAGGGGCCGATATAGTGCGCTTCGCTCCCGCATCAAGTCTTCCCAGCAAACCGAGACTTGTCTCTAGAACTTGAGGCTGGACACTTACCCATTGTTCGCTAACCTGCCTTTCTTCCAATGAGAAGAGCCCACCCAGCGCTGCAAGTAAGGCGGATACGACGAGAATCGATGCGAGCAAGCGCTTTCGACCACCAAGCAGCCTCATGAGGCTAATCATTAAGCTCAATCTCCCAACTGTCGAGAGCGGTTCCAAGCACTTGGTCTAGCTGCGCCTGGGCATTAAGGCTCGCAATCAGCGTATTGAGCCGGGTACTTTCTGCTAGACGTAGGTCTGACTCGAAGCTAAGTACCTGAAAATTACTCGAACGTCCCGCCTGCATTTTCTCCCGCTCAATCTCAAGCTTACGGCGAGAAAGCTCAAGCGCACGCTGAGCGATCTCATACTGCCGCCAGCGAGTGCCCATATCTCGTACCGCGTCAGCCACGTCCCGCTCTAAAACTCGGCGAGCTTCGGCAATTCGAATATCTTGGTTTTCAACACCAACTCTGGCGCGGATCTCAGCCTGGCGTGCACTCAAATCCCCAATAGGAATATCTACCTGAACGCCGGCATATCCCTCCCAAATTCGACTGTTGTTATCGGCTTCCTGAAAACGGTCTCGCACTTGAGTAGCGCCAGCGACCAATGAGACATCCCATAGACGATTATTTTGGGCAACCACAAGATTGATCGAAGCTTGTTCGGCAGCGATTAGTTCAGAGAGATACAGGGGTTGCTGCTCCTGAGCGGCAGTAAGAGCCTGCGCAAACCTGAGCTCCGTTTTAGATGCCTCAAGTGTGTCGTTAGCACGAATCCGAGTACCCAAATCTAAGGCAAGCAATGTCAATAAATTGAGGCGACTGGCGTCAAGTTGATTCGCTGCCTCCTCTACACTCAGCTCCTGACTAGCCATATCAGCTTCGGTTTGTACAATCTCAAACTCAGCCATCCGACCAGCAAAGATCATGGCGCGATTAGCTTCTAGCAACTGCTTCGAACGTTCTAACGCATTTCTGCTGATCAATAATTGTTCTTGAGCACGTAGAAACTCCCGATAACTCATAATTATCTGGGTAACTGTATTCGAGACGGTCGCTTTCAATGAGAGCTTGTTAGCCTGCTCCGCTAGCCGTGCTAGTCGGACTGGGGCAGTTGTCACATCTCGGCCAGCACCTCTTAAAAGTGGCTGGATAACACTCAAGGTTGCGCCATCACTGCGTGCGCGCCCTGCTCTGCTGGCTTGAGTTAGTTGGTTGCTCCAAGATAGGCTGAACTGCGTACCGTACTCGCCTAAGAGCGTAGTTTGAGGAATCACCTCACTCCGCCGATAGCTGTCATCTCGGTTACGGTTAGCAAGATGCCGACCGCTCAACACTAGTTTCGGCGTGAAGCGATCCTCCTCTACACGTAGAGCAAATTTTTGACTTATGCGGTCGAGATAGGCACTGCGAATAGAGCTATTGTTGCGCAGGCCAAGAAACACTGCGTCGGACAATGTGAGATCGATAGTTTGCTCACTCATTGAGATCGTTTTACCCAACATACTCGGCCCACTGGGGCTAAGCGGCTCAGCAAGCGTTAGCCAGGATGGGGTAATCAACCCTAATGCAACTATGAAAATTAGTTTATTCATCACGCAAAGCTTGCACAGGCTCCAACTGAGCGGCTACGAAAGCTGGATACAGCCCGGAGATCACCCCAACTATTAAAGCGCTGCCGACTCCCAGCGGGAGTGACGCAGGGGACAGAGAAAAATCCCAGCCAGAGTGCAAAACAAAAACATATGAAACCAGGACACCAATAACTACTCCAGCCATTGCACCTATGGATGTAAGAGCCACGACCTCAACCAAGAACATGTTCCTTATATCTTGGCTTCTAGCCCCTATTGCCATACGTACTCCAATTTCACGTCTTCGCTCAGCAACGCTCATCAGCATTACGTTCATGATCCCCGCACCGCCCATTAAAAGCGCAATGCCGCCCAGCCCTGCCAGTAAACGAGAAAACATTTTTGCTTGGCGGGAAAGTCCATCCAGTAGATGCTTCGGGATCTGTACTTCGACCTCATGCCCCGGGGCTGCTTCACTGAGGTATGATTTGAAATCGGTGGCTGCCCCCTCAAGCATTGACACATCACTTACCAAAGCAACAGCACTATTAATCTCTGGCAATGACTTTATACGTCGCATCCCGTGTATCGGTATAAACAAGCTCTGATCTGCTGCAACTGGAATTACAGGATTTTGCGCAATAGCTTCAACGATGCCAATGACCTCGAAGAGATAACCCTCAATAGGTAGTCTATCGCCGACACGTAGAGGCCTTCCTGGCCTACCCAAGTCCTCAGCTAACGACGCACCAACTACCACATAAGTCGAGCTTCCATCTATACTGGATAGGAAGCGCCCTTTTGGGATGCGTAAGCTTAATATGCTCGATATCTCGCTATTAGTGCCCACAACACTTGCCTCAACAGTCCTACCTTGATATGAAATTCGAGTTGAATGCAGCGTGAGTGGCGAGACATATTCAATTGCTGGCACAGCTTTTTTTAGCGCTCGGCTATCTAAATTGGCAGGGCCTGGCTTACGACTACCTTCACGTAAAAAAAAACTAGCTACGACACTATTGGAACCCAAATCCTTGAATGCTCGCATCGACTCGTCAGCAGCGTTACTGCCAATATTCAAAAGTGCAACGACAGCAGCGCACCCAATACAAACACCGAAGAGAGCGAGTACCGTACGGCGCCCTTGAAGCCGTAAATTCGTCAATGAGTCTAGAAATATCTGAATTACAATCTCGCGCCCGGAGCCTCGCCGCAAATCACCCACGATCAAATATCGCCTACTAGATTTCGAGACTCCGTTACATGTCCATCACGAACATAAAGGCAGCGCTTTAATTGTTTTGCGATAGTCAGATCATGGGTGACCATAACCAGCGTAACGGCCCGAAGATCATTCAAACCCAGTAAAAGGCTCATGATGTCTTGGGCGCTCTCGGAGTCTAGGTTACCGGTTGGTTCGTCCGCTAGGATCAACTCTGGCTCCCCCACCAAAGCCCTAGCAATAGCAACCCTCTGGCGCTGCCCTCCAGATAAGTCAGCTGGACGATGGTGAAGCCTGTCTCCCAGTCCGACAGACTCCATAGTATGCTGGGCCCGTAACCTCGATTTTTGAAGGGAGAGCCCGCGGTATTGCAGGGGCAGTGCCACATTGTCTAGGGCATTGAGGCGGGGGAGTAAATTGAAATTTTGAAAAACGAACCCAATTAATCTATTTCTTAGATCAGCGCGCATGCTATTAGTCAGCTTGCCAACATCGTGACCGTTCAACCAATAGCTACCGGACACAGCTTGGTCTAACAGGCCTATTATATTCAACAGTGTGCTTTTACCCGAACCTGATGAGCCAAGTATGGCACAGCTCTCACCTCGCTCGATCTGGAGCGAAACACCTTTAAGGATGGGTAGCGGCTGCCCGTCTAGCTGAAAGGTGTGAAAGACCTCATCAATCTCAATTTGATGACGCTGATATTGCGAGCCAGACATCACGCTTACACCACTCACTGAATATACTTGCGCCTCTCAACCCACGCTAACCACGCAATTATTACTTAGCTCTAATATAAATCCAAATTTCCAGATTAACTGGATCGACTTTTAAGTTTCAGCAGTAGCTCCTGCAACTGTTCTTCAGGCGCGAGAGTCTTATCAAGGTTAAAATCTAACGACGATTTACTTGAGTCATCGGGCTCCGCCAGAAGACTCCCAAGCAGTCCCCACTTACGCTCCTCTGCATCCATGAGCTTTTGAATGCTTTCGCGGTGTCCCTCTGGATAGCCGGCTTTCTCAACTGGTGAAAGCTCATCCAAATAATCCAGAATGCTTTTGAAAAATGCTCTGTTATCTCCGCCATTGGAAGCCTTGAGCATTTCAAAGCGCTGAGAATCCTGCCTTACAATCTCATCATATGCGGCGTACTTCTCGGCGGAAGAGAACGTTCCAGTGTCATCATAATAAATCCCGCTCAATTCAGTTCTATCCATACCAGAGTATGGGTTAGGGTGAGAGCCGGAGGATTTATTATGTGTGCCGAGAGCAAAATCAAGCGCTTTCTTTGCTATATCGAGACGAGCAGGATCGTCCGTTTTTGGCAAAAATTGCGAGTAGTCATCGCTGCTGTTACTTGCAGCCAAAAACCTTGAGTATTGCCTAACATCACCTTGAGCTTTACTTCTCAGTGCACTCAACTCAGAAGGAGTCATTGATGCCTGCCGTTCCGCGGCTGTACTTTGGATGTAAGCTGTCTTGGCACCGCTTGAAATCGAAACTTGCTCACCTGCCGTGTTTTTAGCGTCTGGATTGGTCGAGACCGATGAGCCGCTCCCTGCTTCACCTGGCCTCTGAGGAGTGATGGCCTTTGATGTCTCTAGCTGGTTCGATTTTATTGAGGAAATCATATTAGCTACCTGATCAGAGATGATTATCCTGGCCACCCCTGACCAGGTGACGCACTACTAAATTATCGAATCTGGAATTCGACAGTGTAGTTATAAGGAGCAGTGAAAGAAGTCGCGGTTATGTTTGCGGTGCAGGACGCATTCCGAGAACCGATACTAGTTCCGGTTTTTTTGAACGTCGGCACACCAGTTCTGAGATCAGTGATGTGAGATGCTGCAAAGCGACATTCCTTACGCCCCGCTGTATAGACAAACCGCATACCCGAAACCGAGTCAGCACCACTGGTCAGCTTGAATGATGTCGAACCGGCCGCAGGAATATCCACCGGAGATGGAGTGACACTTCCGGAAAAATATTCGTAGGTAAACACAGCTATCTCACCCGTGGCGTTAGTAACTTTCACATCCACAGTATTGGCTTGAGCAGCAACTGCAAAGGTAGCAGAGAGAGCAACAGCAGTGAGAACTTTTGCGAATTTCATAAAACATCCTTATTTATTAGCCGAACCTTATTGAACAGCTATATTCGTCCCTCAAACGCAAGCAGATAATTCCATATCCTCTTCCATTGCATAATGCATGAGGAACGCCTCTATTTAAGCAGATAGGTGAGTCTAGGCAAGACTTATTTTCCGCTCGGGTGCCAACAGAAACCCAACCCCCCCGAAAAGTAGCAGCAACGACGAAAGAAATCAGGGGCGGCCTACGGAAATATTTTGGTACATATTAATAAACTGCGAGGCTTTCTTGTCTAGCTCGCAGTCGATTATCCACTTGAATACGAGCAACATGATGCCTATAGGCCAGCACCGAAGAACCCCACTACTGACCCCATCCCCATGCTATTTAGGATTAACGGGGCAGCACTTACTGCCTTCACGCCTTTAGCAATTTCCTCGAGCTTATCTTTGCCGGCCCTTCATCAACCAGCAGAGAGTGACTGAAAGCGCCCCGCTCCGAACTGATTCCACGTTTTGTAGACAAAGGTATCTGTCGCGAGCGGTAGGACTATCTTTGTACCGCTGTACGCGTTGGATTTTTGCTTCGAGGGCTTCCCATTTGGAGCCCCGAGCAAACCAGATCGACTCATTAGGCGTCTGCTTCAAGCATACGCCCTGATCAAAGGACTGATTATGCTCCGCTATGCAGCCATCGCCTCGACCGCCCTTTTTCTCACCGCCTGCAGCAATATTCAGCACAAAACCCCTGAGGCTCGACAACAGATCAAGCACGATCTGAAGCTAACCGAAATTACCGATACCGCTCAAACGAGCTACTGTTGGCTGCTAATCGGAGGCCGGGCTAGCTGTAAGTACACGTCCGCGATAAGCGTCCTGACTCCTGACAGTCTTCGTCTGGTTGATTACGAGAAAGGCGCCTACGTTCAGAAGGACATCATCAAGGCTGGCGACGTGAAGTGCATCGCCGATCATGACGGCCAGAATTTCTACATCTTCAAGGATCAGCTGGCGGTATCCGTGATCCCATACACCGAAGTTCACAGGTCACCGTCCGTCAATAATCCTGAATACCGTGCGAAGGTTATCAAGACGCTGCTAGCCAACGGGCAGCCGTATTTGACAGGGAAAGCAGCCACCTTTACTCGAGAAACCGGCAGCAAGGACTACAGCGTCCACAACATATCGGTGCCCAGCGGGCCAATACCCATTGTGGTGGGTACGGAGATGCGGGAAGTGTTCAGTCCATGCGCTAAGGGTAAGCAGTGATGCGAATGTTGATATTGGCGGTGATAGTCGCTCTGTTGAGTGCCTGCACAAGCATTCGCCACGACACCCCCGAGGCGCAGGAGAAGATCAGGCAGGATCTGAAGCTAACTGAGGTCCTCGACTCCTCGAGGATGAATTGGTGTGTGCATCCGTACGGCAGTGCGCCTGGTTGCAAGCCCGAAAAAGGCGTAGGAATCCTGACTCCAGATGGGCTGGTAATGGCCCATGTTGTCGATGATCACTACGTAGCAGCGCGCACTCTCAAATCCGAGGAGGTGCTTTGCTCGACGGTCCCGGGCGGCGGCACTGCAGACGGGATCTTTTTCGCTTTCACCAAAAACGAAGCGTTGATGTTGGGCCCACTACAAGCCGACCGAGACGAAATCAACACACGATTCAAGGCACGGCTTTTTGATTACCTGCATAGCGAAGGCCAACACAGCTTCAATGGCCCTGACGTGAACTTCCAGCGCCCTACCGGCAAGAAGGTCAAGCAGTCAACGGTGTTACGGACTGGACTTGCCACTAGCGTCATCACGGAAGAAGTCGATGTGCTTGAGATTCACAGCCCCTGTTCAATCTCCAATTAAGCACCGGCTGTTGTCGAGCTCGCCGCCACCTCCATAATCAAGCGCTTGCGCATCGGTACACACTGTAGCTCGAGGCCCGTTGGTGAGAAGTAGATGGCTTGAGCTTGCCCCTCGTAGCCACACCGTCGGTAGAACGCTGCTGCGTTGGGTGTAGCGTCGAGGTGAATATCGACTAATCCGGCTGCGAGGGCTAATTGCTCGAGGTGGGCCAGCACTCTCCTGCCAATACCCTGTTCCATGAAAGCAGGCAGCACGAAAATGGCGCCTATTTCTCCCGACTGAAGATCGATAAACCCCGTAGCGACAGGCTGCTCGTCGTCACACGCGATGTGGTAGTTCTGCTCCACAGAATCCCGGTACCCATCAGTGAGCGGCATTTCGGTCCATACGCTGATTTGCTCAGCGGTATACACAGTGCTGCACTGGTGACGTATTGCCTGGCGGCGAATGTCGAATGCAGCTTCGGCGTCAGACCTTGATGCTGGGCGAATCGATAGCAATGTCACTCTCCTTGTCATTAGGGTAAATGGCAGGGGAATGAAAAAGCCCCGACCATTTCTGGCGGGGCTTTCGGTCAATGCTCTTGCTCTACACGCGCATCAGCCTATGGCCCGCCTAAAGCGGATTTCATAGGGCGCATCATGTGAACAACAGGCTGGGCAGTCATGGCTCGATCATCCGAATAGCTGAACATAGAGTCAAGAACCGAAGCGCGCATAAATCAGCCGGAGGAGTCGTGGCCGTTCTCTCGTGCCTGAATAACCAAGCTCTTCTGCCCTCTAGCGGTACACGGGATGGCGTTGGCACAAGTCCACGACCTGGTCTCGCACCCGATCCCGCACTGTCGTCAGGGTTCTGCCGCCCGCCTCCATGGCATCCAGCACATCGCATATCCACCCCGCGAGTTGCGCGCACTCCTGCTCACCAAAGCCTCGCGTCGTCACCGCCGGGGTACCGATGCGCACACCAGAGGTCACGAACGGCGAGCGTGGGTCGTTGGGTACCGAGTTCTTGTTGGTGGTGATGTAGGCGTCGCTGAGCGCGGCGTCTGCATCCTTGCCGGTGTAGGGTTTGGTGGACAGGTCAATGAGCATCAGGTGGTTGTCGGTGCCACCAGAAACGATCTTGTAGCCGCGCTTCTGAAGTGTGGCGGCCATGACGCGTGCGTTGGCCAAGACCTGCTTCTGGTAGGTCTTGAACTCCGGCTGTAAGGCTTCCTTGAAAGCGATGGCCTTGGCAGCGATGACATGCATCAGCGGGCCACCCTGGATACCAGGGAATACGGCAGAGTTGAGTTTCTTGTAGAACTCATCGTCTTGCCCCTTGGACAGGATGATGCCGCCACGCGGGCCACGAAGCGTCTTGTGCGTGGTGCTGGTGACCACGTGGGCATGTGGCAGCGGGTTGGGATAGTCACCCGTTGCTACCAAGCCAGCCACATGCGCCATGTCCACCCAGAAGAATGCGCCCACCTTGTCGGCAATGGTGCGCATCCTCGCCCAATCCATGAACCGCGAGTAGGCGGAGAACCCGCCAATCAGCATTTTTGGGCGAGTTTCCAGCGCGATACGCTCAATTTCGTCGTAGTCGATCAGCCCCGTCTCCGGATCGAGGCCATAGGGCACGATCTTGTAGTGGCGACCAGAAAAGTTGGACAGGTTACCGTGGGTCAGATGGCCGCCCTGGGCCAGGTTCATGCCCATCACGGTGTCGCCTGGGCTGGTGAGCGCCAGGAACACCGCTGCATTGGCCTGAGCGCCGGCGTGGGGCTGGACGTTGGCATAGTCGCAACCGAACAACTCCTTGGCCCGCTCGATGGCCAGACGCTCGGCTACGTCCACATGCTCGCAGCCGCTGTAGTAGCGCTTGTCCGGATACCCCTCTGCATACTTGTTGGTGAACACAGAATTCTGGACTGCCATCACCAGAGGGCTCGCGTAGTTTTCTGAGGCAATGAGCTCTACATGGTCCTCCTGACGGCGCGCCTCGCTCTGCAGGGCTAGCGCCAACTCGGGATCGAAGCCCATAAGCGCGTGGGATGTGTCGTACATGGCGGAGCGTCCTGTCGTCGGTTTCGTTTGATTTTGGAGATGGATCTATTGCGTGCAGCCTGGGCTCAGTTCAGAGGATGAGCATTGCCGCCAACGCCTGAGCCAGGTTCTGAAGGCCAGTAGTGGCTATCTGGCAGAGCCCGTGCGCCGAAGATCGCCTGACCGACGCGCACGACCGTGGCGCCCTCCTCGATAGCGATCTCGAAGTCACCGGACATGCCCATGGACAACTCGTCCAGACCGATACTGGCAGGCGCGCTTTGCCGCAATTGATCGCGCAGTGTGCGCAGCAGGATGAAGCACTGCCTGACGCGCTCCGCCTCGGCCGAAAAGAGCGCCAGCGTCATCAGTCCCCGTACGCGCAGCGCCGGATAAGCGGACAATTTGCTGATGAATGCCGGCACCTCTTCCGGAGGGAGTCCGTACTTGCTTGCCTCACCCGAGGTGTTGACCTGCACGAATACGTCCAGCCCTCGCCCTTCGGTCTGCAGCCGCCGCTCCAATGCCTCGGCCAGACGCAGGCTGTCCAAGGCCTGAAACTCACTGGCGAAACGTGCCACCACCTTGGCCTTGTTGGTCTGCAGGTGACCGATGACCGACCAACGCAGATCGGTCAGATCCTGCATGCCCTGCCACTTGCTGAAGGCTTCCTGCACCTTGTTTTCGCCCAGATAACGGCAACCCGCCGCGTACGCCAGACGCAGGCTCGCCTCGGGCTTGGTCTTGCTGACCGGCAGCAGGCGCACCGTGGCGGGGTCACGCCCCGAGCGGAGACAAGCAGCAGCGATACGCGCCTGCACCGCGGCCAGGTTACGCTGGAAATCCTCGACCGTTTCCGCTTGCGAGTAGAGACCGTGCCGGTCATGGCCGGTCTGCGTGTGGAATATAGTTGGCATCAGCTCGCGCTCTCGTTGAGGGGCGTGGAAACGACGGCAGGTGCGGATGACTTTTGAGGCGGGCGGCCGTTGAGTACCGCATAGGCGATCAGCCCAAGCACCAGCCCCCAGAAAGCACCGCCAATGCCGAACAGATTGATGTTCGCGGCGGCGGCCAGAAACGTGATCAGCGAAGCCTCACGCGTAGTTGCATCGGCCACGGCCGTGGCTAGGCTCCCGCCAATGGTGCCCAACAGGGCCAGCCCGGCGAGCGTGGTGATGAAGGTGGCCGGAAACGCCATGAACACGGCTGCCAGGGTCACGCCGAAGGCGCCTACCAGGATGTAGCACACGCCTGCAGCGATGCCCGCGACCCAACGCTTGGATGGATCCTCATGGGCTTCTCGGCCCGTGGCGATGGCGGCGGTGATCGCCGCGATATTGAAAGCATGCGAGCCGAACGGCGCCATCAGCAGTGAGCCCAGCCCCGTCAGCGCCAGGATCGGGTTGGCGCTGGTCTTGAAGCCGTCATTGCGCAGTACCAGCATGCCGGGCATGTACTGGCCGGTCAGCGTGATCAGGAACAGCGGCAAGGCGATGCTCAGCAAAGCATTGAGAGAAAACGCCGGCATGGTGAAAACCGGGGCGGCGAAACTAAGTGTCAGTCCCGCCAGGTCGACGCGATCCTGAATCAGTAGAAAGCTCAGTCCCAGCACCAGGATGCCGATGACGGCATAGCGTGCGCTGAATCGCTTGAACACCACGTAGGAGACGATCAGCAAGCCCGCCAGCACCGGATCGAGACTCACACCAGCGAACGCCTGGATACCAAACTGCAGGAGGATGCCTGCGAGCAGACCTGCCGCCACGCCTGGGGGAATCAAGCGAATCACTCGCTCGAACCAACCCGATAGCCCCAGCACTACAAACGCCAACGCTGAAATCAGGTAGGCACCCACCGCTTCTGCATAAGGTGTGGTCGCCAGCGCCGTGACCAGAAACGCCGCTGCTGGCGTTGACCAGGCGGTGATGATTGGCTCACGCGTGCGCCAGCTCAGGAGCAACCCGGTCACCCCTACCCCAATCGATACCGACCACACCCAGGAGGCCGTCAGTTCCGGGCTGAGACCGGCCACCTTGGCAGCGTGGAAGACCAGGATGAACGTCCCGCCGTAGTTGACGATGACCGAGATCAGGCCTGCCACGATGGGATGGACGAGGTCGTTCCAGCGAACGGATGAGGATGAAGGAACGGCAGGCATGCTCGGTGGTACTCCTGACAACACGGCTAACTGGCTTGAGAAAAGCCTTTATAGATTTAAAATGGCCTGATTTACCCAGCCACTTTTCGCATTGGATACAGACCAATTGTTCAAGCATGCCCAGCTCGAATCCGTGAAGGCCTGGATTGGCGATCCAGCGCAAGGCGCCCTGCCCCTTCATGCGCGTGTGCAGCGGGCCATTCGCCAATTGATCCTTGATGGCGTGCTCGATGTAGGCAGACCACTGCCCGCGTCTCGAGCCTTGGCGAAGTCTCTGGAGATCTCACGCGATACGGTCGAGTCGGCTTACAGCCAGTTGCACGCCGAGGGTTTCATCGAGCGTCGAGTGGGCAGCGGCAGCTACATATCGGAACGGGCAAAGCGCCTGCCGGGGCGCGGCAAACCTCGGCAAACCAACGCGGATTCAGATGTAGCGCCGCGCTTGAGCCAGCGTGGCAGCGCCATGTACCAGAATGGCGGCGTACGCGACTTTCTCAAGCCACGTCCTTTCGCTCCTGGCGTCCCCGAGACACGTAGCTTTCCGCTGCAGACCTGGGAGCGGTTGCAGCGCCAGGTACTGAAGGAGCACGGCACCCAGGCGCTACTGCATAGCCCGCCTGAGGGTATGGAGCCATTGCGGCGTGCTATCGCCGATTACGTCAGCCTGGAACGAGGTGCGCGGGCTACGCCTGAACGTGTCATGGTGCTCACGAGCTCTCAGCAGGCCCTGACCTTGTGCGCCACGGTCCTGCTCGACGCAGGTGACCACATATTCGTCGAGGACCCCGTGTACCACGGTGCTCGCAAGGCGTTCGACGCAGCTGGGCTGAAGTGCTTGCCCGTGCCACTCGATGAAGACGGTTTGCAGGTGCAGCACCTGCTTGAGTCGAGCAAGACATCGGGGGAGCGTCCCCGGGCCGTTTTCCTGACACCCTCGCATCAGTTCCCCACTGGCGCGACCCTCTCGCTGGATCGGCGCCTGGCCATCATCGAATGGGCAAGAGCGAACCAAGGCTGGATAATCGAAGATGACTACGACAGTGAGTTCCACTACGCGAGTAAACCCACTGCCTGTGTGCAAGGACTCGACCCAAACGATCGCACGATCTATATCGGCACCTTCACCAAGTCGCTCTTCCCCGGCTTGCGCATCGGCTACATGGTGCTACCAGCGCCTTTGGTGGCGCCGATGACCGCCGCCCGCACGCTTCTGGACGGCCACAGTGCACCGATCCCCCAACTCACACTCGCGCGCTTCATCGATGGCGGCCACTTCGGCGCCCATATACGTACCATGCGCGTGGTTTACGCAGAGCGACGTGACGTACTCGCCCGGCTGGTGCGCGAACATCTGTCCGATTTCGTGGAAGCAAAGGTTCCAGCAGGTGGCATGCAAATGCCCTGCGTGTTCACTCGGGACATGCCGGAGCCTGAGGTCGTTGAGGCAGCCCGCAGGGCGGGCATCGATCTGCTGGGGTTAACGGCGCTGCACTCATCGGACCAGTCTAGGGGAGGCTTTCTTATGGGGTTCGCTGCACACTCGCCTCACGAGTTGGAGATCGCAGTGAAAAAGCTTGCGAACGTTTTGCGCGAGATATGCCGCTGACCACCTATCAACCACGTTAACGGATAGATAATCGTATCCGGCATGTTGAGGGTATGACGCAAGGTGCCAACGCCTGCACATATCCTATATGGAGAGTCCCGCACGATGGCTGACTGAGTTATGGTTGGGGTTTGATTTGCAAGGAGGCAGGTTCATGCCGCTTACACTCACTCGCCGCTGCGGTGAGGAAATCCATTTCCGATTCCCTGACGATCTCACGGAAGAAGAGCTTCAGGAGATCGTTCGAACCGGCATCTCAGTCAGCGTATCGGATATCAACAGCCGCCAGGTGCAACTCAGTATCGCGGCTCCCAGATCAATCAATATCGTGCGCTCGGAACTGCTGGAGAAATAGTCACAATGCGGCTTTATCTGCACCACGCCTCCCTTAGGCAACGCAGCTCGTCTCGAAACCATCGTTTTAGAGCAGCGAGCGTGGTGCCTTTCCGGCAACTCTGACCGAGACCAATCAGGTCTTACGGATTTACCCAAATCCGTGATTACTGATCCAAGTAGTTACGGATTTGTGGGAAAGCGTACTCCCGTTTTTACTGATCTATGTAAAGCCGGATCCGCGTATCCGCAGCGTTCAGCCCGCGCAGAGCTTCAGATTGCTCTGTTTTCAGCCCGGTATGCTGAAGCGGTCAGGAATTAGACTCCTCCGGTCTTGATCATCATCCCCTTTTCCTAGGCAGTCACTCAGATCGAGCCCAGCATGATCCAGTGTCACAGCTGCCGCACGGTGTGGCCTCCACTTCAATGGAGGCCACCACATGTCGCACTCAGTAAACCTCAAGCGCTACGCGTCTGGTCCTGACCTAAACGCTCCGCAGGTTCACAAAGCCGGTCCACGAACCAGCGCAATGACGCCAGTGGAGCTCAGCGAAAAGGCGGAGGCGCCTCAAACGCGCTCCATCCCCCGCTACCTCACCAACAGCGAAGCAGCCTCTTACCTGCGGCTCTCACCACGGACGCTCGAAAAGCATCGTGTCATCGGTGGAGGGCCGCGCTTTCACAAGTTCGGCCGACGCGTGATGTACGCCCTCGCTGACCTAGAGGCGTGGGCAGGTGAGCGCAGCTTCGAGACCACGTTCGATCCTGAATATATCGACCGCCACCCAGGAGCGAATCGCGATGATCAGTGAAGCAACTATCCATGAATCGCCGCACGCAGCAGAAGTCTGGAGGACACGAGCAACTGGACTTGTTTCGAGCTCTACCTGGGGATATGGCACCGCGCGACGCACAGGATCTAATGGCGCATCCCTTCTTCTCCCTGGCCAAGTCTCGGCGCACGGTGCCGATCGACTTTCGTTCGGGCGGAGTGACGGTACGTGTAGAGGGTACTCAAGCGCATGGTATCGCCACGATCTGGGATGCCGACATTCTGATCTGGGCCGCCAGCCAGATTGTCGAGGCGCGCGACTCGGGAATTCCAACGTCTCGATTCATGTGCGCAACGCCCTATCAGATACTGCGTTTCATCGGCCGTGGCACCTCGACTCGCGACTACCAGCGTTTGAAAGCAGCATTGGATCGATTGCAATCCACCAGCGTGGCAACCTCGATACGCGAGACTACCGGCAGGCGCCTGCACCGCTTTTCGTGGATCAACGAGTGGAAGGAGCTGGCGGCGCCCGACGGACGACCGGAGGGTATCGAGTTGATCCTTGCAGACTGGTTCTACTGCGGGGTTCTGGAGCAGTCCTTGGTGCTGACCATCGACCCGGCTTACTTCCGGCTTACTGGGGGCCTGGAGCGCTGGTTGTATCGACTCATTCGCAAACACGGCGGCAGGCAAAAGGACGGCTGGCAGTTCGACCTGCGCCACCTGTACCGCAAGTCGGGAAGCATGGCCCGTTATTCGGATTTTGCCGGCGACCTGCGGGCATTGGTTGCCCGGCAGTCGATGCCCGGCTATCACCTGGAACTCGTCCGTTTCTCTTCTTCAACGGAGCTGCTCGCATTCAGGCCGGTGCCGTAGACGGCACGTGGATATTTTCTGGAAAAGCTGTGAGTTCTGTCGTGCTATCAGGCGCAACCGGGCTCGTGCTATCAGGCGCAAGACTATCGTGCTATCGGGCGCACCTTCTCCTCTGCAGACCACGAAGGGCGTGGCCTAGAGCCCGCCTTAACTTAACTAACTTAAAAGCTCTAACTTGTTATTGGGGCACCGCGCATTTGTGGACAGACACTGATCAGAAGGAGTCTGCGGGAGGCGTCTGGTCATGATCATCGCCCTGCTCAATCAGAAAGGTGGAGTGGGCAAGACCACCCTAGCCACCCACATCGCCGGCGAGCTGGCTGTACGCGGACGAAACGTCGTCCTGCTTGATGCCGACCCACAAGGCTCTGCCTTGGACTGGGCGCAGCGGCGCAGCCAGCAAGGCTTGCCGAGACTGTTTAGTGCGGTCGGTCTTGCACGCGAAACGCTGCATCAGGAAGCGCCTGAGCTGGCCCTTCGTGCAGACCACGTCATCATCGATGGACCACCTCGCATCGCTGCTCTTGCCCGTTCTGCATTGCTCGCTGCCGACCGTGTACTGATCCCTGTTCAACCGAGTCCCTACGACTTATGGGCCAGTTCGGAAATGGTCAACCTGATTCGCGAAGCGCAGGTGTTCAAACCATCGATGCGTGCGGCGTTTGCAATCAACCGGCGGGTCAGCACCACGATCATCGGTCGCGAAGCACGCACTGCACTGGCTGACCAACCGGTACCGGCTCTGCATAGCGAAGTGCGCCAGCGAATCGTGTTTGCCGAGAGCGTAGCTGCAGGTCGCCTGGCACGTGAGCTGGCACCCGACAGCGCTGCGGCACGCGAGATCAGCAATCTGGTCGATGAGCTTTTGCGGTGGTCGTCATGAGCAGCAAGCGCGTAGGAATTGGGGCACGCCCAATGGCCGATCCGCGAGCCGAAGCCTGGATACAGCAGCGCGTTGATGCAGGACGCCAAGAAGGTGATCGCCAAACCGCACGTATGACCCTGGACGTGACGCCAGCACTGCGCACGCGCATCAAGCTAGCCGCCATCGACCGCGGTCTGACAATGGCTCAGATGCTGCGCGAAGTGCTTGAACGAGAGTTCCCGGAGGTCTCGTCATGACAGCTACCGCGCACCGTCGTCGACGACCATTGGCACTGATAGCAGGTAGCTTGTTTGCACTGGTTTGGACGGCCAATTACACGCCAATGCCGCGGCTGGTTTACAACGCCTCGGACAGCCTCCCCATAGGCTGGTACCACATCGAGGCCACCCGCTCATTGCGCCCGGGCGATACAGTGCTGATCAACTTGCCTCACGAGGCGAGGACATTCGCGGCGCAACGCGGCTACCTGCCTGCGAACGTCCCGTTGCTGAAGACCGTGGCAGCAATTGCTCCCCAACATGTATGCGTGCTGAGCGGCTTGATCGTTGTCGACAGTGAACCTGTTGCCATTCGCTTGCGAGTGGATCGCAAGGGCCGCGTTCTGCCTCAGTGGAGTGGCTGTCGGCAGCTGGATGACGGCGAACTGTTCCTCCTCAGCACCGACAACCCGGAGTCCTTCGACAGTCGCTACTTCGGCCCTGTGTTCGTCGACTCGGTGATAGGTCGGGCTCAGCCATTATGGGTGGAGGCACGCCCATGACCAGACCATCGCGCTGTCAGATCAGCTACAGAACGGCTGCATTCAGCAGCTATTGTCGCGGGCCACCTGTTGCTGTCTCCACTGCCCTCACTTGCGACACGCAACTGGCTCGCCCGTAGCGAACCCACACTCTGTTTACCCATCACTGAACGCAAAAGGCACGGAGAAAACTGAGGGCAAGATAAAAGGGGGCGGCACTTCGTTGGCCCGGAAAGCAGTCTGCACGGGGGTTGGCGGCGACACAGCGCCGGGATAGCCAGGTGCCGAAACTGTGTTCGCCCCGCAGTTGTGCTGGCCAGGGAGCGTGCCAGATACGCCGTACCACGATCAACCTGGAGGAGTCTAAGCATGAGCAAAGGAAGTCGCCATGACGACGAACTGCGCTTTCGCCCGCAGGCGGGTAAGCCGCAGCAACGCGGCCAAGCCTTCGTCAACCAGGTGCTGCATCAGGCCAACAAGGCCGGCATCGGCAAGCAGCGCAAGGCGGGACGACAGCCCGGTGCCCGTCTCGGCCGCGGGCATGTCGCTGCTCGTTTCAGCGCGCAGAAACTGCCTTCCAACGCCCGCCGCGTCGCCATCAAGACGCGCCTGGTAAACCTGCGCCAGGCTGCCAAGCGCTCGACGCTCAGCCACCTTCGCTACATCGAGCGCGACGGCGTCAGCCGCGAGGGTGATCCGGGCCAGGCCTATGGGCCGCTGACCGACCAGGCCGACCTTCATGCGTTCGAGGAGCGCGGCCGGGACGACCGCCACCAGTTTCGCTTTATCGTCTCGCCCGAGGATGCCGAGCAACTCGACGACTTGCGCACCTACACCCGCCATCTGATGAGCCGGATGGAGGCCGACCTCGGCACCCGCCTCGACTGGGTGGCGGTCGACCACTGGAACACCGACAACCCGCACACCCACATCGTCCTGCGCGGCAAGGACGACACTGGCAAGGACCTGGTGATAGCCCGCGACTACATCGCAGAGGGCATGCGCAACCGTGCCTCAGAGCTGGCCACCGAATGGCTCGGTCCGCGTACTGAATTGGAGATCCAGCAGAGTCTGCAGCACGAGGTGCAGCAGGAGCGTTTCACCACTCTGGATCGCACTCTGTTGCGCGAACGCAAAGCTGGCGTGCTCAGCCTGAAATTGCTCGCCAACCATCCGCGCCGGCAGTTGCTGATCGGCCGCCTGCAGCAATTGCAGAAGCTTGAACTCGCACATGAAGTTCGGCCAGGACAATGGATCCTGCGCGACGACGCCGAGGCCACTCTGCGTGCCATGGGTGAACGCAGCGATATCGTGCGCACGATGCAGCGGGCCATGGGAGGCACGCAGCGAGAGCTGGCGGTATTCGAGCCGGGCAAGGATGGTTCTGTTGTGATTGGTAGGATCGTAGCCAAAGGCCTAGCCGACGAGCTCAACGACCGCGGTTATCTGGTGGTCGACGGACTCGATGGCAAAGCCCACTACCTGAGGCTGCCTTCCTGCACGAACCTGGCCGACTACCCCATTGGTGGCTTGGTGGAAACACGCAGCCTGAGCGAGCCGCGCGCGGTGGATCGCTCGATTGCGGCGCTGGCTGTGGAAGGCCTCTATCGCACCGATCATCACGCGGCCTTTGCAAGGTCACAGGCAGTCGAAGGACAGGATCGCGAGGCATTGGTCGAGCGCCACGTTCGGCGTCTGGAAGCCCTCCGCAGGGCCGGTATCGTCGAACGGCTGGCCGAGGGTGTCTGGCGGGTGCCGGCCGATCTGCCCGAGCAAGGCCGGCAGCATGACGCCCGCCGCCTGGGCGATGTCGCCGTCGAGCTGCGCACGCCGCTGCCCCTAGAACAGCAGGTGCGCGCCGTCGGCGCGACCTGGCTGGACCAACAGCTGATCGGCGGCAACCGCGAGTTGGTCGACAAGGGCTTCGGCAAAGAGGTGCGCGAAGCGTTGCGACAACGTGCCGACTATCTGGTGGAACAGGGCCTGGCCCAACACAAGGGCCAACGCGTGCTGCTTGCACGCAACCTGCTGGCTACCTTGCGCGGGCGAGAGCTGAACGCTGCAGCACGTGAGATTTCCGCACAGACAGGCATGAATTATCGCCCGGTGGTGGAGGGTCAGCGAGTCAGCGGAATCTACCGGCGCAGCATCCAACTGGCGAGCGGCCGTTATGCTCTGCTCGCTGACGATATCGGCTTCAGCCTGGTGCCGTGGAAGCCGGTGATCGAGAAAAACCTTGGGCAAAGCGTTTCGGCAGTGATTCAAGACAACAGCGTCTCGTGGCAACTAGGCCGCCAGCGTGGGCCTTCGATTGGTTGAGCAATCGGCACCGGGCGTTAAACCGGTGCCGGTTCTCGCTGCAGCCACTGTTCGAAGGCTTGGCTCTGCGGTAAGCCTTCCTTGGCCGCGTAGTAGACCAAGCGCAGATGGCGATCCTCATCGATGGTTAACGTGGTGTGTTCGAACACAACATGTCCCACCGCCTCGACCTCAAGGTGGCGTATTCCCTGGCACGGGCCATGGATGTCCTGCTGCCGCCACCATTCTCTGAAATCGGGCGACGCCTTTTCCAGATCCTTCACCAAGGCAGCGATATCAGGATCCTGGGTAGCACGCACAAAGTCACGGCGGAAGCTGGAAAGGATCTGGAGCGCCTGTTCATCCCAAGGATTGAATAACTCGCGCATTGCGGGGCTCGTGAAGAGCATCCAGAGCATGTTGCGGCGATCCGCCGGCAATGCGGAGAAGCCGAAAACCCGATCCGCTGCGGCGTTCCAAGCGAGCACATCCCAACGCAGGTTGAGCACGTAGGCGGGCCTCAACGGCAGGTCGCCCATTAACCGGTGAATCAGCGCCGGCACCGTGCACCAGGTTTTCCCCGGCTCAGGCGGCAGACGCTGGTGAGCAAGCAGGAAAAGGTGGCGGCGCTCGGTGGCATCAAGCTTGAGCGTACGTGAAAGGTTGTCTAAGAAGCTCGCCGAGACACTGATGTCCCGACCTTGCTCAAGCCAGGTGTACCAAGACAAACCCACCCCAGCCAATGCGGCTACCTCCTCACGGCGAAGCCCAGGCGTGCGCCGCCGGCTGCCGGCGGGCAGACCCACCTCCTCCGGCGAAATGCGTTCGCGCCGGCTACGCAGGAATTCAGCCAGTTCTATTCGAGTGCGTTCAGCTGTACGAGGCGCGCTCATCCGGTTACCTCCAGTAATAGGATAAACAGTCAAATTGTAACCCCTATAAATCCCGCTAAGAATAGCCCGGCTTGGAGGGAATTGCCCCTACCAGGCTCTTGCTTGATGAGGAAAGCACACAGAGACGTGTCATCAACTCGCTAAGGAGATAAACGGATGTATCAAGCACTTCTTCGAGAACAACTGGAGACATTGAAGTCCTCCAACCAATACCGCACCTTCACCACCCTGAGCCGCATGTGCGGCCAATATCCTCTGGCCAAATTGGATGGTCGCGAAGAGAACCCGGTGGTGGTCTGGTGCAGCAATGACTACCTCGGTATGTCGCAACATCCCGCTGTGCGTCAGCGAATGCACGAGGCGTTGGATGCCTACGGTGCGGGCTCCGGCGGCTCGCGCAATATCGGTGGATCACACGAGGTATACACAGAGCTGGAAGCCTCTCTTGCCGAATGGCACGGCAAGGAAGCGGCGTTGGTATTTCCCACTGGTTTTGGTTCCAACGATGCCACTCTTCAGTGCCTGCTGCGACGCATCCCCGATTGCGTAGTAATCAGCGATGAGCTGAACCATGCCTCCATCGTGAACGGCATCCGCTCGACGCCCAACGAGCGCAAGATCTTCCGCCACAACGACATGGAAGACCTGGAGCAGATCCTAGCCAGCTATCCGCTTGGCCAACCGAAGATCGTGGTCTTCGAGTCGATATACTCAATGGATGGCGATATCGCGCCTATCGCTGAAATTGTTGCTGTCGCCAAGCGCTATAACGCCCTCACCTATCTGGACGAAGTGCATGCGGTGGGCATGTACGGCCCCCGAGGCGCTGGTATCGCCGCAGAACTGGGCGTCGCCGATCAGGTAGATATCATCCAGGGCACCATGGCCAAGGCCATCGGCGTTATCGGGGGCTACATCGCCTCGACTCAGATAATCGTTGATGCGGTGCGCTCCTTTGCCACCGGTTTCATCTTCACGACCTCGCTGCCACCGGCAGTCACTGCCGGATGCCTGGCCAGCGTCGAACACCTCAAGGCGAACGACAAAGAGCGTAATGGTCTGCATCGCCAGACGGGCAAGCTGCGCGAACGCCTCAAGCATCACGACGTACCGGTGATGCCCTGCTCACAAACTCATGTGCTGCCGGTACTGGTTGGCGAAGCTAAGCGCTGCAAGGCGGCGGCAGATCGGCTGCTCCACCACCATGGTGTGTACCTGCAGCCAATCAACTATCCATCCGTGCCGGTAGGGACAGAGCGCTTCCGCGTCAACGCCACGCCGAACCACAACGATGCGCAGATCGAACATCTGGCGGTGTCGCTGCGCGAGACCTTCGACTATTTCAGCATCCCATTGGCATCCGAGGTGTTTGCTGCGGAGGTGGCCTGAGATGGAACAGTCCTTCTTCACGGTACGTCCGGCCACCCAGACCGACCTGGTCAGTTTGGTGGAACTGCGCGCGTATCTGCTGGACGGCACCAACACCAGCTATTCGAGCAAGACACCAGAAGACGCGGCGCGCTGGCGGGCGGCCTACCGCACCTGGCTGAGCAGCCGCCTGAACGACAGTGACTGCGTGCAGATCCTCGTCGCCGAGCACAAGGAATCCGGTCAGGTGCTGGGCTGTGCGACCGCCATTATCGACCAGCGTGCGCCGGCACCGGGCTGCCTCAATGGCCTGTCCGGCTGGGTGCAATCGGTGGTGGTGGAGCCGCAGTGGCGGGGCCGCGGCATCGCCCGGCATCTGATACAGCACCTGCTGCGCTGGTTCGCCAACCGAGGCGTCGGCTACGTGGTGCTGCAGAGCACCGCGGCGGCCGGCACGCTGTACCAGGGCCTGGGCTTCGCCGTCAGCGACGAGTGCCTGCTGATACGTCAGGAGGCCTCGGCATGAAGATCCTGATCATCGGTCTGGGCTACGCCGGCAAGCGCTACCTCCGTGCCTTCGAGCATATCGCCACAAGCACTGGGATCCCCATCACGCTGGCCTATGTCGGGCGCCGGCGGAAAACGACCGAACTGCCCTACTTCGACAACGTCGGCCACGCGCTGCAAGCGTTCGCGCCGGACATCGTGGTGGTCAGCGTCAACGACCACAGCCATGCGCCCGTGCTCAAGCAGCTGGCCGGCTACCGGGGCTTCGTGCTCTGCGAGAAGCCGCTGGTCACGCCCGGTGACGACTTGGAAAAGCTGCTCGGCTCACTGGAGCTGGTGGACGGCTTTGCCTTGGATCTGGTGGAACGCTACTCGGACGCGACCCAGCAGTTGCGCGACTGGGTCGAGCGCCATGACTGGCAGTTGGTCCGAGCCAGCTTCCATTGGGGCAAGGACCGCATCAACGACTACCGCCCTACCTGCGGCGTGACCAGCGAGGTGATTCATGCCCTGGATCTGCTCGGCTGGATCTGCCCGCGCGCCGGCCAGCTCCAGCTCGATGGCGTGCTCGGCGTTCGTTCGGACTTCTCCATTTCCGGCGTAGAGGTGCTCGACACCTTGCAACTCACCGCCAGCCTGGGCGAGGCGCGGGTCACCGGCTACGCCAGCTTCGTCAACATCGTGCGTCAGCGCACCCTGGACTTCAGCTTCGTCGACCGGGACGCCCGGCTGATCCATGCGCGCCTGGTGTTCGATACGCCGCGCTGGGATCACGACCAGTTGCGCATCTGGACGCGCGGCGCCAACGGCAGCGAGGAGCTGTTGCACGAGTTCGCCACCGCCCCCGACGAGCCAGGGCGGGACACCCTGCACAAGCTCTCGCGGCTGTGCCGTCAGGTGGTGCGCGCCGTGGCGCTCAAGGAGCCGCCCCGCCAGCCCTTCGCCAGCCTCGACACCGCCGTGGCGCTGCAGCGCCTGCTCAACGACATGGAAACACATGCCCAAACCCCAGCACCGGCGCGCTACGTCCATGGCGAGACGCGCGTGCTGCTGGCCGAGGACAGCGACCTGGAAAGCCTCGGGTAACCCAATCACAAGGAGAACGACTATGTGTGGAATAGCTGGATGGCTGTCCTACAGCCAGAACCTGGAAACGCAACGCGACACCCTGCAGCGCATGACCGACACCATGGCCCTGCGCGGCCCGGATGCTGGCGGTCTGTGGATCGAGGGCCCGGTGGGCCTGGGTCATCGGCGCCTGTCGATCATCGACCTGGAGGGCGGCCGCCAACCGATGACGGCGATGCACGGCGGCCCGCGCGAGGTCGCCACGATCACCTACAGCGGCGAGGTCTACAACTTCCGCGAGCTGCGCACCGAACTGCAACGACTTGGCCACCGTTTCGAGACCCGCAGCGACACCGAGGTGGTGCTGCGTGCCTATGTCGAATGGGGCGAGGCCTTCGTCGAGCGGCTCAACGGCATGTATGCCTTCGCCATCTGGGACCTGCGCTCGCAGGAGCTGCTGCTGATCCGCGACCGCATGGGCGTCAAGCCGCTGTATTACTTCCCCACCGCAGATGGTGTGGTGTTCGGCTCCGAGCCCAAGGTGCTGCTGGCTAACCCGCTGGTGCCGCGCAAGGTGCGTGCAGACGGCCTGCGCGAAATCCTGGAGATGGTGAAGACGCCGGGCCATGCCGTGTTCGATGGCATGCGCGAGGTGATGCCGGGTGAGATCGTGCGCATCAACCGCCAGGGCCTGGGCCGTCGCCACTACTGGAAGCTGGAGGCGCGCGAGCACGAACACACGCTGGACGAGACCATCCGCCACACCCGCGACCTGCTGGAGGATATCGTAGACCGCCAGATTGTTGCCGACGTGCCGCTGTGCAGCCTGCTCTCGGGCGGACTTGACTCCTCAATCATCACCGCGCTGGCCTCGAAGAAGCTGTTGGCCGCCGGCAAGGAGAACATCCGCTCTTTCTCCGTCGACTTCGTCGACCATGGCAGCGGCTTCACCGGCGACGCCGTGCGCGGCACGCCGGATGCGCCCTTCGTACGTGACCTAGTGGAGAAGATCCGCTCCAGCCACCAGGAGATTGTCCTCGACAGCCGCGAGCTGGCCGATCCGGCGTTGCGTGCGCAGATCGTTCGCGCCCTTGACCTACCACCGGCCTTCTGGGGCGACATGTGGCCATCGCTCTACCGACTGTTCCAGGAAGTGCGCAAGCACTCGACCGTGGCGCTGTCCGGCGAGAGCGCGGACGAGGTGTTCGGTGGCTACCGCTGGTTCCACGATCCAGAGGCGATCCAGGCCGACACCTTCCCCTGGCTGACCTCGGTCACCGGCAAGTACTTCGACGGCAAGACCCTGTTCGACCCGGGACTGCTGGCCCAGCTCGACATGCACAGTTTCCTGCGCGACAGCTATGCCCAGGCCATAGCCAAGGCGCCGGTACTGCCTGGCGAGAGCACGGTCGACCAGCGCATGCGGCAGATGAGCTACGTCAACCTGACGCGCTTCGTGCAGACCCTGCTCGACCGCAAGGATCGCATGAGCATGGCCGTCGGCCTCGAGGTGCGAGTGCCCTTCTGCGATCACCGCCTGGTCGATTACGCCTTCAACATCCCCTGGGCGATGAAGGCCTTCGACGGGCGGGAGAAAAGCATCCTGCGCGCGGCGACCCGCGACCTGCTGCCGGAGTCAATCAGCGAACGGGTCAAGAGCCCCTACCCCTCGACCCAGGATCCGGCCTACGAGCAGGCCCTGCGTGATGCCCTGGCCGCCATCCAGACGGATCGCAACGCGCCGGTGGCGCCCCTGCTCGACAGCGGCCGTATTCAGCAGACCCTGGCCAAGCCGCTCGGCAGCGTCTCGCCCATGTATGAGCGCATGGGCATGGAACTGGCGGTCGGCCTCAACACCTGGCTGAACGAGTACGACGTCAGCCTCGAACTTTAGTCCCCAACCGGATGTGGCCCCGGTGCGGGGCTGCATCCATTCGCTGTACCACCCACGCGTTCCTGCAACGCAAGCGAGTCCGAGCATGCACACACCCAACCAATCACCCATCTACCTGATAGCGCTGGGGGCCTTCGCCCTCGGCATGGCCTCCTACGTCACCGCCGGGCTGATCCCGATGATCGAGGCCTCGTTCGCGGTTTCCGTCGCGGTGGCTGCGCAGTTGGTCACCGCGTTCACCCTGGCCTACGGCCTGGGTTCACCGATCTTCGTCGCCCTGACCCCGGCGCATCGCCAGCGCGCCGGCCTGCTGCTGGCCCTGGGGCTGTTTGTCATCGCCAACGCCGCCAGTGCACTGGCCGAGAGTTTTACCGTGCTGATGGTCTGGCGCGCCATCGCCGGTATCGGCGCCGGTGTCTACCTGGCCATGGGCATCGGCGCTTCGGCCGCGGTGTCCACCCCGGAACGCCGTGGCAAGGCCATCGCCATCATCATGGGCGGCATGGCCAGCGGCGTGGTGCTGGGCGTACCGCTCAGTTTGCTGATCGCCGAACAGCTGGGTTGGCAGTCCGCCCTGTGGCTGGTGACCCTGCTTGGCCTGGTGGCCTTCTTCGGCCTGCTGCTGAAGCTCCCCTCACTGCCGGCGGCCACCGCCACCACACTGAGCCAGAAGCTGGCGATCCTCGGAGACGGCCATGTGCTGGTCATCCTGGCGGTGTCGCTGCTGGCCGCGATCGCCAGCCTGGGCATGTACACCTTTATCGCCCCGCTGCTGGCTGACCCAGCCTATGGCGCGGTGCGTTCGGTCACCCCCTACCTGTGGGTCTGGGGCATCGGCGGTGTGCTGGGCAGCTTCCTGATCGGCCCGCTGGTGGACCGTATCAAGGGCCCTGTGCTGACCTTCGCCATCATGCTGATCCTCGCCGTGTCACTCTTTGTACTGCCGCTAGCTGCTGCCCTCAGCACTTGGCTGGTGATGCTGCCCATCGCCCTGTGGGGCGCGGTTGGCTGGGCGCTGCAGGTGCCGCAGAACAACGAGCTGATCCTGGCGCGCCAGGCCCAGGGCGACGGCAACCTGGCCATCGCGTTGAACGAGTCGGCGCTCTATCTGGGCAGCGCCATCGGCGCGGCGGCTGGCGGTTTCGTGCTGCTGTTGCAGATGCCCACCTGGACCTTGGCCGCCAGTGCTGGCGGCGTCGCCGCACTGGGCGCCCTGCTGCAGATCGTCAACCTGCGTCGCCAGCCAACCTGGAACGGCGACGTGCAAGCCGAACCCTACAACTGACGGAGGAAAGGCCGTGGAACTGCGCCACCTTCGCTGTTTCATTGCCGTCGCAGAAGAACTGCACTTCGCCCGTGCCGCCGCGCGCCTGCATATCGAACAGTCGCCCCTGTCGCGGATCATCAAGGAACTGGAGTACCGCCTGGGCGTGCAGCTGTTCGAGCGCACCACGCGGCGCACACGCCTGACCTGGGCCGGCAAGGTGCTCCTGGAAGAAGCGCGCCGGGTGCTGGCCGTGGTCGACCAGGCCAAGGCCAGCGTCAAGAGTGCGGCGGCCGGCTACCGCGGGCGTATTCGCGTCGCGCTATCCGATGGCATCCCGCAGGCGCGCCTGGCCGCCCTCCTCGCACAGTGCCGCGAGGAAGAACCGGAGGTCGAGATCTGCCTGTCGGAGGTCACCTTCAGCGATCAGGTCAGAGGCCTCAACGATGACCTGTTCGACATCGGGCTCGCCCAGTCCGACGAGGTTGGCGACGGACTGGCGGCCGAGCCGATCTGGTTCGATCCGCTGGTGGTGGCGGTGCCGGCCCGCCACCCGCTGCTGACCTATAGACGCGTGCCGCTCGACGAGGTGGTGCGCTACCCGTTGGTGCTTTGCGATCCGCAGGTCTGCGAAGGCTTCTGGCAACAGCTGCAGCGGGTGCTGGGCGCCGTGGATACGCGACTGACCATCGCCGACCGCGTACCGACACTGGACCTGATGATGGCGCTGGTAGCCGCGGGTTACGGCCTGGGCTTCTCCAGCCTGGCGCGCATCAAGGAACTCAACAATCCGGACGTCGTGGCCAGGCCGCTAGACGGCTGCGCATCGATGCTAACCACCTACTTGGTAAGGCGCGAAGGCGATCCGGCCGAGCAACTGGCCCGGTTTATCGGACGGGTAAGTCCGGCGGAAAGCCAAGCGTTGCTGCCGGATCACGCATCACAGCAGGAGATTGCTTGATTGCCCCAGGCACAAGATCTCCTCACTCACACCAAGCACACTAAGCAGAACGCATTATCGGCAACCCAGCCAGCTGGATGATAAGGACGAGCACGATGAGCTGAGCGGTGCCAGACCAGCATATGCAGTTGAAGGCACTTCTTGAGCAAGAACTGAAGGCGAGACAGGCACCATGACCAAATGAGATATTTTTCCAAGCTGATCGAAAGGCTCGACGATTTGGCTGCAGCAAGAGTGTGCAAACGTACGCGACTTACCCATAAAATCGAATGCAAGATCCTGCAACCACCCTGCTTTCAATCCTTTGCGGCAAGCGAATATATCGCAACGTCGAGTTCAATTCAGACCCGCGCTCATCCTGAAGCTTTTCGCGATTCGAGCGGATACCTCAACTTATGCCCGCAAGGCGCTTCAGGCTCTCGATCGCATGCTCAGGCTCGTTATTGCTCATAGCAGCCGCTAAACGCATAAGCACCTTGTCACGACGAACCTGAAACTGCGGTAACGCATAAATCGCACCAATCAGCTCACGCAATGTTATTGGCACCCCCCAATGCGCCTTAAGAGCGATAGCAAAGGACTTGGCATAGTCATCGCATGCCTGGATGACTGCTCCGTCGTCCATAGGATTGCCTCGCTCCATCCATATTTGCGTTTGCTGCAAGACACATAATTCGCCAAGTCGATGCAGTATTGCCGCTGTCTGCAGGGCGCCATGCTCCACCCCAGACTGCCGGGCTAATTGCACAACCCTTTCAGCCAGCCGTTCCGAGGCATCCAAATGCTCCTGAATGAAAACAGAGAGCAACGGATTTGCAGAACTGCCGGCGTGCCGCAATGCCAGAGCAATTGCCAGATTGAGGCTGGTGCGCCCGCCCAAGCGCTTAAGTGCATCTATCAAGCTCGTACAGCGCTGCTCCCCCACTAGATATGCTGGGCTGTTGGCTGCAGCAATCAGATAAGCACTGAGGGCGGGGTCGTGTTGCCACTCCTCGGCCAGCTCTCGAAAATCCAGCGGTGTACCTCGGGCGGCCAGCATCAACCGATCCTTGACCTTAAGCATCAACGGTAAATCCAGATCCGCGGCGGACCGACCGGACAAAAACGTCTTCAGGTCCTCAGGAAACAGTTCATGAGCCACAGTCGTATCATCCGCCGGCAGCAGGCTCTCCAGGCACTCAAGCACTTTTGGCACATCGAAGGGTTTGGTGATATAGGCACTAATTGCCAGCGGCTTGATTGCCAGAACGCTTTCACGATCAGCACGACCAGTGATCATGACCAGCGGAGTGCTCCTATCGTGCTTTCGAATCAACTGCAACAGCGTCAGGCCAGAGTCTCCGGGAAGGTTCCAGTCGGCTAGTACCAGTTGATAGTTATGGCTCTGCCACCCGGCATAAGCGCTTTTGACATCTCCGTAACAGTCAACCTGTGCGCCAGGCCTTCTACTCAACACCAGCTGTTTGAGCAAACCTGCCAGCCAAGGATCGTCATCTACAACCATTACTCGCATTGGCGTTCCTTTCCGAACCTTGAGCCTTCAACGAGATAAGCACATACCGCCGATACTCCCATTGCTGCCTCTCCCTGACCGTTCCTAATCTTGGTGCTAGAATTTACACCTCAGCCAAACATACTTTGTTTCGGCCAGCATTTTTTGCAGCGTAGAGAGCCTTATCTGCAGCATCGATAAGCGCATCGGCTTCTAGTTCAACACACGACGCTACGCCAGCACTGAGGCTGACATTGAAATCGCCAATCCCGCTGGAGAAGCTTATTCGCGAGAACTGCTGACGAATTTCGTCCAGGATCTGCACTGCTTGAGTACCACTGCACTCGGGCAGCACTGCCAGGAACTCTTCGCCACCGTAACGACCAATTGCATCGACTCTGCGCAGTCGCTGCCTGAGCAGGTTGGCGAGTGCCCGTATCACGTTATCCCCAACCGCGTGGCCGTGTAAGTCGTTGACTTTCTTGAAATGGTCGATATCCAGCATCACGACGCTTACAGGCTTACCTGTGCGCAACGCGCGCTCCTTCTCGACTGCAACCTGCTCCTTGATATCCGCGTGTTTAAGCAGGCCCGTCAGACTGTCTCGTGACAACGCATTGCTGAGTAACCTCGCCCTTTGCGCCCTGGCAAAAACCGTAGCGACCAGGCTCTTGTCGGCGATAGGCTTGGTGACGAAGTCATCACCCGCCTTGAGCAAGGCATTCATCTGCAAGCCGATATCGGTTTCAGCCGAAAGATAGATGATAGGTATTCTGATCCAGTCATCGTTGAAGCGAATCATCTGAGCAAGCTCGGGACCCGAGCAGCCTGGCATATTCACATCCAGCAGAAGCACCTCAGGATTGAATCGAGCAATCGTCTCAAGTATCCGGTTTGGCTCATTGATTACCTCAACCAGCATATTTGCGCTGCTCAACACCAAGCGATAGTGACTGGCCAACTCATAGTCGTCATCGATGATCAACACGCGGTAGGGAGTCCCACCCTGCTGTGCGAAACATCGCTCAAGGCGACTCTCAAGCTTGGCCACATCAACAGGCTTGCTGAAAAAGCCGACGGCACCTAGGCGTGCCGCCTGTAGCTGAGTATCGAAGTCATTCTGCGTCGTCAACACCAGGAACGGCGGCATCGCCGGGAGACGAGCAAGCAGTGAGGACGCATACTCCAGACCACTCTGCTGAGTATTGCCAAGATTGACATCGACAATCAGTGCGTCTGGGCTCTGTCGAGCAATCGCTTCGTCAAGTTCGGCAGTGCTGACAAAGTGGCTGGCTTGATAACCGAACGTCGATAGCGTTCGACGGATACTCTCACCGACACTTTCCTCGTCCTCGAGTATGTAGATGAGATGGTAATCCTTTTTTGGGGTGCTGTTGCGTAGCAACTCAACAGCGCTAGGAGCCAAAATCATCGCTGCAGAAAGATCCGAGGTGCCTGCCAGCATCTGGATGTCATCAATAAATGTTTCGAGTCCCTTGCGTTGCAGCTCAAGGCTACTGAGCCATTGTTGCGACTGCTGCTCAAGCGAGCGAGCTTGATCGCCTAGTTCCTTGAAACCGAAGGTACCGGCACTCCCCGCCAACTTATGTAGCTGGTTGCGCAGCTCCTGCAGGTGCTCAAACTGTTCAGCTGGATCAGATGAGCGCTCTAATTGCCGCGCCCTATCTGCCAGTTGCGGTAGTTCTTCCTTGAGCCGTTTGGCGAACTGCTCGCCCAGTAGCTGCAACTGGACTTGTAGGTCAGCCAACTGCTTCTGTCTATCCATTGGGGCGACTCCAAATGGCGCGTATCTGACTCGCCAACTGCATCGGATCGAAGGGTTTGATGATTACGTCACGTGCACCGAGGCTCAGATAATGCTCGACTTCTGAAGACTGTACCTTGGCAGTCATAAACGCAACTGGGATAACGTTGATATCCACCAGGTTTACTAATTGCTCAAGCGTCTGCGGGCCATCCATTCCGGGCATCATGACATCCAGCAGAATAAAGTCCGGCGCAAAACCCAACACCTGATCGATAGCGTCCTGACCACTGCTGCAACTCAGCACCTCAAATCCACCAACAGCCTCCAGAGCAACCTTGGCAACGATCTGAATGGAGGGGTCATCCTCCACATGCAATATGCGCTTCAGCTCACGCATGGTTATTCTCCCTTGTCGGTAGTAGGCGAGCGAGTACATCAAGAAATGCCTGTGGCTCTGTTCGAGACTTGGCCAATGCCGCCTCGACAAAGCTGAGCTGTTCTGTCGAGAGCTCTGTCGAAGACAGCACCACTATCGGTAGCCCGGGATGAGCCTGATGGATCTCCTCAATCAGATTGAAGCCATCACCATCTGGTAGGTGCAGATCGAGCAGCACCAGATCCCATGTACCACATGCTAACTGCTGCCGGGCCTCCATGAGGTTGCCGGCGCCCTCGCACTCAGCCAGACCTCTGGCCTGCTCGGCAACAACCATACGCAGATCGGAGTCATCCTCAATATGCAGAATGCGGGACTTATTTCTCGGGTTGCCGAGTGACCGGCGTAGGCCGTTCAGCAGTCTCTGCGGGTCAATGGGTTTATCCAACCAGTCAACTATGTGCATACCCCCCTGGAGATTGAGCTGCCCTTGGTCAGCAGCGGCGGTTATGACAATAACAGGCAAGTCCTTCTTGCGTAGTAAACGCTGCATCTCCAATAGGACCTCAAAGCCGTGGCCATCAGGTAGACGCAAGTCCAAGGTCACGGCGGCTATATCGTACCTGGCCAGGATATATCGCGCTTCAGCCAGATTTGCAGCCACTACTGCCTGATAGCCCCCCCCCTCAAGCATTAACTGAAGCAACCGGGCTACGTCAGGCTCATCTTCTACCACCAGGATTGTGGGGCGTTGCATGTCAATGGGTGGAGGGCTCTCGGCCAGCACCGGCAGCTCGAACCAAAACGTGCTGCCCTGGCCCTCGTGAGAGTCGAAGCCCACCTGCCCCCCCATGCGCTCGATAAGCTCTTTGGTGATCGCCAGGCCAAGTCCGCTGCCGCCCTTTTGCCGCTGATCACTGCTGTCTGCCTGGGAGAATTTCTGGAAAATATGCGGGTGAAAAAGTTCGGGGATGCCCCGACCTTTGTCGGTGACGCTCACTCTGACACGCCCATCTCGAAGTGTGCTGTGCACCCGAACCGAAGCACCGGTGGGAGAGAACTTGATGGCGTTGGATAGGTAGTTAGCGAGCACCTGTTGTAGCCGAAGCGCATCGGCGCGTACCTTGACAGGATGCGAGGGATCAAGCTCCAGCTGAACCTGATGCTGCTCAGCGTAGGAGGTATTGCTAAGCAGAGCTTCATTGAGTTGTTGGCCCAAATCAAGGTTGGTGAACTCGAAGCTGAGCTTCCCGGCAGCCAGTTTGTCCATGTCGAGAAGATCGTTAATCAGGTGGCAAAGGCGCTGACTGTTCTGCTGGGCGATCTCCAACATGGTGCGCATGCTGTCGGGTACCGCACCAAGAGCACCGCCGTTGACCAAACCCAGAGAGCCTGAAATCGAGGTCAAAGGCGTACGCAGCTCATGACTGACCGTTGAAACAAAATCATTCTTGAGTTTTTCGATGCGCTTCTGCTCGGTCAAATCCATTGCAGTGCCGCTCGCGCTGAGCATATGCCCGTCAGGCGAGCATTGAATCAATGCTCGCAGAAGTACGGGCAGAGACTGTCCGTCCTGCCTTATCAATCGGCACTCATGATTGAGGTAATGCTCTCTGGCTCCCTCGGGTGATAAAAGCTGAGCACGAAGGGCCGCTACATCTTCAGGGTGAACCAGTTGTTCAAGGTCATTTAAGGGTGTCTGCGGCCCCTTCTCCGGATAACCCAGCATCTGCCAGATTTGACTCGAGGCAAAGAAATGACCTGCCTCTACGTCCTGGTCCCACCAGCCATCGTGCCCCCCCTGCAATACCCGCTGGAGCCTTGCCTCGCTTTGACTTAGCTGTGACGTCATGTCACTGGCCAAGGAGATGGCTCGCTGCTGGCTATTGGCAAGCACCTGTGTCAGGAAGAACAGCAGCAAACTGATCACGCCTCCCAGGCTCAGCAACAGTACCTGGCCTTGCTTGAAGGACTCGTAGAAATCTGGCTGCGTATAGAAGCTCACATAAAGTGGCTTGCCAAACAGCTCTAACTGCTCGGAGCGTGAAGGCTTGCCAGCCCGCTCAAGCCGCGGATGGCTGATGAATATCCTCTCTTCAGGAGAGGCCTTGTCTCCGGTGTAAAGGGCGAAGTCAACCTGCAACTCTCTACCATCAAGTATTGCCTGCATGAGGTCGGTCACGCGATAGGGGCTATACACAAAACCACGTAGAGCATCCCAACGCTCGACAGAAGAGTTCAACGAAGCTCCGGGCTGATAAACGGGGACGTACATCAGCAAACCTGCTTGCGCAGGCCCATTATTCTCCTGGAGAAGCGTAACTTTGCCGCTAAGTTGCGGGCGACCGGTTTCAACTGCCCGACTCATAGCTGCTCGCCGCGTAGGCTCGGAAAACATGTCAAAGCCAAAAGCAGCCAGATTTCGGCCGGTAAATGGCTCCAGATAGATGATCGATGTGTACAGATCACGCTTGCCTGCAGGTTTGATGGCGAACTCAGCAAAGCCCTGCTGGCGCACGCTCTCTTCAAATGCCTGCAACTGTTCCGGCCGCACGACCTGGCTATAACCAAGTCCGAGAATTCCGGGATAATTGGAATCCAGGTCCAAACGCTGCACATAGCGCCGCCAATCGTCACGGCTCACGTCAGTACTGGCGTCGAAAAGGCCAGCCGCTCCCAGCAGGATCTGGCGATGATTGCTCATCCGTTTCTCGATCGCCTCCACCACCTCGTTACCCAACTGCTGGAACTCATGATCTGCTGCATGTTTTTGGACAGTGCTCAGCGCGAACCACGCTCCGAACGTGCCCAAGACGCTGCACAAAAGAACCGAAAGAGGCATGAACCTTGGCGCCTTGGCCAAGGTATGTTCCAGCATTGTCATAGCGTTTCATCCTGAAGTAGAGCGGGTAAGTCAATCCAAAAAACAGCGCCACCTTCGGGGCGTGGATGAAAGCCGATGGCGCCCCCCATACGCTCCATCAGCTCCTTGCTGATGGCAAGCCCCAACCCGGTGCCACCTTTCTGTCGGCGGTCACTGGCATCAGCTTGGGAGAACTTTTCAAAAAGACGATCAACAAAATCTGCAGGAACGCCCGGCCCCTGATCGGCGACCGAAACTCTGACGTGCCCGCCAAGCGCCTGCGCAGATAGGAGTACCCGACTACCTGCAGGGGAAAACTTAAGTGCATTGGACAGCAGATTGCTCAGCACCTGCTGCAAACGCAATGGATCTGCCATGACAGAAGTTACTACCACTCCTGCATAGTCAATCTGAACATCATGCTGTCGGGCGAACCCTTGATGGCTAGTGGCACAATCGGTGAGAAAACTATCGAGATCCAACCGCTGGGGAACAAAGCTCATCTTGCCTGCGAGCAACTTGTCCATATCCAGCAGATCATCAATCAGCTGGCGCAGGCGCTGAGAATTGCTCTGGGCAATCAGCAGCATCTCTCGCATTGCATCTGGTACGGGCCCCAATGCCTCACCGTTGATCAAACCCAGCGATCCCGCAATGGAGGTAAGGGGGGTGCGTAGTTCATGGCTGACGGTCGAGACAAACTCGCTCTTCATCTGCTCAAGATGTTTTCGCTGGGTGATATCAGTGATAAATCCATGCCAGAGAATGCTGTCATCGCTACGCCGCTGGGGCGTAGCCCGACCTTCCAGCCAGATGGGCCCCTTCGTAGGGTGTAGAAAGCGGTACTCCTGATGCCAGACGCTCAAGTTTTCCGCTGATGCCTGAATACTGGCAGTCACAGCGGCAAGATCATCCGGGTAGATGCGCGCGAAAACGAGGCTTGCATCTTTTTGCACGTCCTCGGGCTGCAGTCCATAGACATCCCTCAGCCCCTCGCTGGCGTAGGGAAAACAACTGCGCCCGTCGGAGTGCAGCTGAAACTGGTAGACCACGCCTGGAAGTTGTTCGGCGATATGCTGCAGGCGCTGCAGGGCTTCCTCGCGGTAGCTCAGGTCATTGAGGATGCATAGATAGCCCATTTGCTGACTGCCATCTATGGCAATCGGCGCCAGGCTGAACAGTACGGGAATGCGCTGCCCCTTGCGATGTCGCGCACTCGTCTCACGCTGACTCGCCTGTTCAGAGCCGCAGTTGATAGAAGCCCTGGCGGGATCAGGTTGTAGCTGACGATCCTCATCAGGTAGCACCAGCCCGAGACTTTGACCGATCAGGTCATCCACCTCATAGCCCAATAAAGGCAGCACCCCCGGACTGACCTGGCGGATCACGCCCTCCATGTCAGAAATCAGCACCGCAGTTCCCACGCTGCTCAAAATCGCTTTGTGCAGCGCCGCCTGCTCCCGCTGCTGGCGCGCCTGCAAGCGCAGCTCGAACAGGTTGATGGCCTGTTGCGCGAGCAGTTTGAGGGCGCCCTTCTGTTGAACATTGAGTTGACGTGGCTGGCGGTCGATCACACACAGGGTACCCAGATTATGGCCTTCGCTGTCAGCCAGCGGCATACCCGCATAGAAGCGAATATCCGGGGCGCCGGTCACCAGCGGGTTATCCCTGAAGCGTGGATCCAGCAAGGCATTTTCCACTTCAAACAGGCTCTCGCCGTTGATGGCATGTGCGCAGAACGCTAGTTCTCGTGGTGTCTCACTGGCGTCCAGTCCCTGTCGACTCTTGAACCACTGGCGCTCGGCATCGACCAGCGAAATGAGCGCAATCGGGGTTTCGCATAGCTGCGCAGCCATTGCGGTGATGTTGTCGAACATCGCCTCGGCAGGCGTATCCAGCAGTTCAAATCGGAGCAAGGCAGCAAGGCGACGGCTCTCGTTAGACGGTATGGGAGGAAATCCCCGGGACTTTCGCTTCGTCATACCCTGACCACCTTATTGGCAATTGGCAGCTCCAACCAGAAGGTGCTGCCCATCCGTTCCTTTGACTCGTAGCCAATGTGCCCAGACATGGCTTCGATCAATTCTTTGCAGATGGCAAGCCCCAGGCCAGTGCCGCCCTTCTGCCGTGCATCGCCGCCATCGGCCTGGGAAAATCGAGTGAAGAGCCGGCTCCTGAACTCTTCTTTGATACCGATACCCCGATCCTTGACACTGATCCTCAACCAATCACTATCGACACTTGCCTTTAGTGTCACAACAGATCCGGGGGCGGAGAACTTGACCGCATTGGAAATCAAATTGGCCAGAATCTGCGCCAGCCGCTGCCTGTCGATGGCTACGTGTACCTCGATAGGGCTGCCGACGAGTTCGAGCCTAACCTGATACTCATTGGCATAAGGCTGGTTATGTGTGACGACATCCTCAAGCAGCGGCCAAATAGGTTGTTCGCAGATGTCGTAGCGCATTTTTCCTGCTGCCAGCTTTTCCATATCCAGCAAATCATTGATCAGCTCTTGCAAGCGCGAACTATTGGACTGAGCGATTTGCAGCAGTGACTGCATCGCTTGCGGCACTTCGCCCAGAGCCCCGCCATTGATCAAGCCTAGAGAACCTGCAATGGAAGTCAGCGGTGTGCGCAGTTCATGGCTGACACTAGCAATGAACTCGCGTTGCATCTGCTGGAGGCGCAAACGCTCGGTAATGTCCTGAATATGCAGTATGCAGAGTGCTTCGGCAGTCTCGGATAGCCCCAACCATGAGGCGCTGCACTCCACGTCGACAGGGTTCTGCTCACCATCCAGAAGCCGTATCCACCAGCCTAGCCGAGCTTGCGCGCACTCTAGGGCGAGGTGTTGGCGCAGTTTTTCACGATCATTCGGGAGGCAGAAATCAGCCAGTGCTGTGCCAACCAACTTTTCGCGGCTGCGCTCAAGAAGTTGGCATAGCGCCTGGTTGGCCTCCAGCATCTGCCCTGAGGCGTTCAGCATTGCCATCCCTTGTGGCGCCAGATCGAAGGCTTGCATGAAATCCTGCTGACTCCTGCTCAGCGCCAGAGCCAGACTCGCCCTACGACGATGCAAATGCATCATCCTGGCGGTTAGCAAAGTGATAAGCAGGGCGAGACTCCAGCCCAGAGTCCTGACAGGGGTCAAGGAAGCAATCGGCTGTGACGTACTCGAAACCTGAAGTTGCCACTGTGCCCCGGCCAGCGATACCGGCAAGCGAACGTTATCTCGCGTGGCTGAGGTTGCGACCGGGACATCAAATGCCAGGAGGGCAATAGCGAGATCACGTTGGCGTGCCAGGACATCCAAGTCAGCGATAAGCCGGTCGTAATCAATGACGGTACTAATCAGCCCCCAATAGCGTTGATCCTGCAAATAGACCGGAACCCTGTAGATAAGCCCCTTACCGCCCTGTACCAGATTCAGGGGGCCATCCAGCCGAGGCTCCTTGTTAGCTATAATTTTCTGAATATGCGGCCACTGCTCGGCAAGGTCGGGGTAGTAAATGCCCAGGGCCGATTCATTCCCCTCAAGTGGATAGAGGTAAGAAATTCGGTTATCGGGTGCCAATCCAATATTGCGGATGTAGCGTCCCTGGGTGAAAAGCCCACGTAACCAGGGTTGCAGTTCGGCCGCATCCAAGCGCCCCTGCTTTGCCGGTACATAACTCGCCAGCCCGCTGGCAAGGTGCAGCGTGGCATTCAGCTCAGCCAGAAGGACCGCCCTTATCTCGTAGGCCTGGGCACGCAGAAAACGCTGCTCTTCCTGATAGCGATTCTGGTTGTAGCGCCAGAGCCCAAGCTCAACCAGGCCGCCCGATGTCAGCAGTATGACCAGAAGCCATATCCCCGCCATAATCCTTGGCTCTTGGTTTGGCCGATTCAACAATTGTTCTCCACCGGTAGCTCCACCCAGAAGGTGGTGCCCTGGCCCTCGACGGACTCAAAGCCGATCTGCCCGCCCATTCGCTCAGTCAGCTCCTTGGTGATTGCCAGCCCAAGACCTGTACCGCCTTTATGCCGGGTATCGGTGGCATCAGCCTGTGAGAACTTACCGAAAATGCGCGAGCGGAAGGCATCAGGAATACCCACGCCAAAGTCACGCACGCTGATGCGCACCCCCGTCTCGGCCGGATCTGCAGAAATCTCGATGTGAGTGCCCGGCGCAGAGAACTTGGCAGCATTGGAGAGCAGATTGGACATGATCTGCGCAAAGCGCTGCCTGTCCACACGCACCGTGACATCCAGCTGCGGCGGCTTCAGCTGCAGCGCAACCGAATGCTGCGTGGCATAGGGCTGGTTCTGCTCCCTGGCCGCCTCCAGCAGTGGCCAGAGTGGCAGCGCCTGCAGGTCAAAGGTCATCTTTCCGGCCACCAGCTTGTCCATGTCCAACAAGTCATTGATCAGACATGCCAAGCGCTGACTGTTGCTCTGGGCAATTCGCAACATTTCCCCCATCGGTACAGGTACCTCGCCCAGCGCCCCGCCATTGATCAGACCGAGGGCTCCGGCAATTGAAGTGAGCGGTGTACGCAGTTCGTGGCTGACGGTGGAGACGAATTCGTTCTTCATCCGCTCGATGCGCTTACGCTCGCTGATGTCGCGGATGACGGCAATAAAACGGCGCTGCCCCTGGAGCATGATCTGCGATATGGCCAGTTCCATGGTGAACAGCTCACCATTGCGCCGCTGCGCGAGTAACTCCATTCCCTTCGTCAGTAGTGCGGGCACGCCGCTCTCTCGGTAAGCGATCAAAAGATCGTCATACTGCTCTCGGTAGCGTTCGGGCATCAATATTTTGAAGCTCTGCCCTACCGCGCCTGCTTTCGCATAACCGAAAAGCCTTTCAGCCGCCGGGTTGAACGTCTCAATCAGCCCTGTCTCGTCGATGGCCACGATGGCGTCGATGACGTTGTCCAGCAGAGTGCTGAGATACTCTTCACGCTCACGCAGACGCATCTCGGCCTCAAAGCGCTCCGTAATGTCCTGAATCTGCGAAACGAAGTGCAGAGGCAAACCCTGCGCGTCACGCACCAACGAAACACTGAGCAGAATCCACAGCACTCTGCCGCGTTTGTCGATGTAACGTTTCTGCAGTTGGTAGTCGGCGATCACGCCATCCAGAAGCTGTTGCAGCAGCGCCAAATCCTTGGCCAGGTCATCGGGGTGAGTAATATGCTGAAAGTCGAGTTGCAGTAACTCTTCTCGGCTGTAACCCAGCATGCGACAGAGAGCGCCATTGACCTCGAGCCATCGCCCGTCAAGATTAACGATCGCCATGCCCTGGGGAGCAGTATTAAATGCACCATTGAAGCGCCGCTCACTGACACGCAGCGCGTCCTCGGCAGCCTTGCGGTCGCTGATGTCCCAGATAAAACCGGATATCCAGAGCAGCTCACCGTTGGCGTCATACTCCCCTCGGCCTCGCTCCCTCACCCAGACGCAATGACCGTCGACATGCCGGAGCCGGTAGGTGAGCTCAAACTGTTCATGCCGCTCAATGGCCGCGACAGACTGGTGAGTGATGTACAGATCATCAGGGTGCACAACACTGGAAAAGCTCCGTGCATGGTTATCAATGAAGTCACTGGCCGGATAGCCAGTCAGGGAAGCGACTTCATCACTCATGTAACGCATGGTCCAGTTGGCATCGTTCTCGCAGCGATAGACAACCCCGGGCAGGTTGGCAACAAGTCCCCGGAAACGGTTTTCGCTCTCCTGCAACGCTCTGGTAGTGGACTGCAGTTCGGATATATCACTTGCAGTGCCTAAAAAACCGGATAGCGTGCGCTGCCTATCGAATATGGCACTCACCGTCAGGTTCACCCTGCGCTGAGTTCCATCCTTGTGAACGTAAGTCCACTGTCGCGTTTCAGGCTCTCCCTGCCGCGCCAGATGGACGAAAACCTCGAAACCACTGATCTCGCGACCTACTCGCTGTGACAGCTCGCGCCCGCGTTGCTCAACCTCATCGCTCAGGTGAATTAACGCTGGAGTCTGGATACCAACCATTTCCTCAGCTGTATAACCCAGCAGACTTTGGGCTCCGCGATTGAACAGCGTGATCAATCCATCAGGAGTGGTGGCGATCACACTAACGCCGGTAGCCGAATCGAGAATCGCCTGCAGTTGAGCACTGGTGCGGTGGGCCTCATCCTGCTGCTCGCGCATCTCGGTGATGTCGGCATGGGTGCCGCACATCATCAACGGCTTGCCTTCATCGGTCCAGCTCACGACCCGCCCGCGATCATGCACCCAAACCCAGCGCCCCGACTTGTGGCGCATACGGCACTGATAGTCATAAAAGGGTGTTTCACCCCGGAAGTGGCGCTCCAGACGATCACCTGACTCACCAAGGTCATCGGGGTGAGCGTGGTTGAGCCAAGTATTGATGTCGACGGGAGACAGTTCCTCAAGGCGGTAACCGATGATCTCAGCCCAACGTTCATTGAAAGTGGTTTCACCCGTCTGAACGTTCCACTCCCATGTACCGATGTTGGTTCCATCGATGATGCTTTTGAGGCGTTCGGCCTGCTCCCATAGGGCTGCCTGAGTTTGCGGCTGGGTGATGGTCTCTCGCATTCAAAGCCCTACTGCCGGCAGATTTATACGAACAGGGTAGATGATCATTGAGAAAAAATCGCCAAGTGAAACAGACCTCAAAAAAGGAGTTAGCTCACTTCGAATCAGGGCCAATAACTATCGTTTATGGCAGGTTCCTTGTTCATCCGACCAGTTGTTACCGGACATCACCAAACCGTTATCGACACCATACCTTGCCGGCCTTACCCGCTAATCGCCACAGTCCGCTGTGTTACCCCATCCCTCTTAATACCCGCCGAGACGGTCTTTGACCCCTACTCCCCCAGTACCGAACCTTTCGCCCGCGGCACATCGGCGTGCCGTGCGTTTTGTCTGGGAGGTTGGGTTCAGGGATGCATGCAACAACGGTTCTGTACGGCCAGGTGCTGGTGGTGTTGGCCATTACCCTGTCCGGGGTGTGGGGTGCCACGCAGTGGACGGCTGCTGCGCTCGGCTATCAAGCTCGCCTGGGGGCACCCTGGTTCGAGTTGCTGGGCACGCCGGTGTATCACCCCTGGCGTCTGTTCGAGTGGTGGTTCGTCTTCGATGCCTATGCGCCGGACGTCTTCAACGTTGGCGGCAGCATCGCCGCTTGCAGCAGCCTGCTGGCATTGGTGGTGGCCATCGGCATGGCGATCTGCCGCGCACGCCAAGCGCGCCGTGTCACCACCTACGGCTCGGCGCGCTGGGCTGATGCGGATGAGGTGCGCAAGGCTGGCCTGACGCAGCCCGCGGGTGTGTTCCTCGGCCAATTCGACGATCAGTATCTGCGCCACGAAGGCCCCGAGCATGTGCTGACCTTCGCGCCGACGCGCTCGGGTAAGGGCGTCGGCCTGGTGGTGCCCACCCTGCTCTCCTGGCCGGCCTCTGCGGTGATCCACGACATCAAGGGCGAGAACTGGAGCCTGACTGCGGGATGGCGCTCACGTTTCTCCCACTGCCTGCTGTTCAACCCCACCGACCTGGCCTCGGCCGCCTATAACCCGCTGCTGGAAGTGCGCCGTGGCGCCCACGAGGTGCGCGACGTGCAAAACATCGCCGACATCCTGGTCGACCCGGAGGGCGCGCTGGAGCGGCGCAACCACTGGGAGAAGACCAGCCACGCGCTGCTGGTCGGCGCCATCCTGCACGTGCTCTACGCCGGCCAGGACAAGACCCTGCGCGGCGTTGCCAACTTCCTCTCCGATCCGGCCTGCACCTTCGAGCTGACGCTGCACCAGATGATGACCACGCCGCACCTGGGCGATGTACCGCATCCGGTGGTGGCCTCGGCCGCCCGGGAGGTGCTGAATAAGAGCGACAACGAGCGCTCGGGCGTGCTGTCCACCGCGATGTCGTTCCTCGGCCTGTACCGCGATCCCACAGTGGCCGAAGTCACCTCGCGCTGTGACTGGCGCATCGCCGACCTGATCTCGGCCGAGCATCCGGTGTCGCTGTACCTAGTCGTGCCGCCATCGGATATCAGCCGCACCAAACCGCTGATCCGCCTGATCCTCAATCAGGTCGGCCGGCGCCTGACCGAGTCGCTCGACGGCTCCGACGGCATCGAGCGCCGGCACAAGCTGCTGCTGATGCTCGACGAGTTTCCGGCGCTGGGGCGGCTGGATTTCTTCGAGACGGCCCTGGCCTTCATGGCCGGCTATGGGCTACGCGCCTTCCTCATTTCGCAGTCGCTGAACCAGATCGACAAAGCCTATGGCCAGAACCACTCGATCCTCGACAACTGCCATGTGCGGGTGACCTTCGCCACCAACGACGAACGTACTGCCAAGCGCATCTCCGAGACCCTGGGCACTGCCACAGAGCTGCGCGCGCAGCGCAACTACGCCGGCCACCGCCTGGCGCCCTGGCTGGGCCATCTGATGGTGTCGCGCCAGGAAACCGCCCGCCCGCTGCTGACCCCGGGCGAGGTAATGCAACTGCCCAGCGACGAGGCCGTGGTGATGCTCTCCGGCCTGGCGCCAATCCGCGCGAAGAAGCTGCGCTACTTCATCGATACCAACTTCCAGAGCCGGGTACTGCCGGCGCCGTGCGTGCAGCCGGGCAGCTATGCCGACGCTCCGGCGCCACGCGCGGACGACTGGAGCGGCCTGACCGTGCCTGCGTCCGTTGACGCTTCAGCGGCCGACCTGAGCGACGGCGAGGCCATCGAGGACGGCGGTCCACGCCGTCAGCCCGAGCTAGCAAAGCTCGCCCAGCTGCCGGATCACGACGAGTTGACCAGCGACCTGCTGCTGCTCGACGAGGACGACATTCCCACGCCCTTCCCCACCCAGCCGGACCCACGCCTGCAACGCGTGGCGCGGCTGGCCGCCCTCGACCCTGACGATGGAATAGCCCTATGAGCCGAGCCCGCCTCAACCTGTTTATCCAACCTGAGCATGCCAAACGCCTGAACGAACTGGCGATCACCAAGGGCATATCGAAGTCCTCGATCATCGCCGCGGCGTTGGCCTCCTGGCTGTCGCCCGAGCCCGGCGAGCAGCGCGAGGTGGCCATGGCCAAACGCCTGGACCGCCTGTCACGTCAGTTCGAGCGCCTGGAGCGCGACCAGCACATCCTGATCGAGACCGTGGCGCTCTACGTACGCTACTACCTCACGGTCAGCACACCTGTACCCGAGGCTCACCAAGAAGCAGCACGCGCGCAGGGCAAGCTGCGCTTCAGCCAGTTCGTCGAGCAACTGGGCCGTCACCTGCAGCGCGGACGCAGCCTGGTCAGAGACGTACACGAAGAGGTTCAGGTAGAGGCTCAGGTCTCGGGAGAGCGTCCATGACTGTCGCCTCCTCCCCTGTACTGAGTGCGGCGGCAGCTTCTCTGGATCGGCGCACGCGCATGTTGCGCACGGCGATAGGCCCGCTGATCGCTGCCGCCCTTGATGACCCGGACGTGGTCGAGGTGATGCTCAATCCCGATGGTGTGCTCTGGCTGGATCGCCTGTCCGCTGGCCGAGCCCATCTGGGCACGCTGGCAGCGGCCGACGGTGAACGGATCATCCGCCTGGTGGCAGCGCATGTCGGCCAGGAGGTACATCGCAACAAGCCTCTGCTGAGCGCCGAGTTGCCAGGAACTGGCGAGCGCTTCGAAGGTGTACTGCCGCCAGTGGTGGCCGGGCCGACCTTCGCTCTGCGCAAACGCGCAGCCGGCGTCATCCCGCTGCAACAGTACGTCGCCGACGGCATTCTCAGCGCCGCGCAGGCAGAACACCTGCGCGTGGCCGTACGTGACCGACAGAACATCCTCGTAGCCGGCGGTACCAGCAGCGGCAAGACCACTCTGGCCAATGCGCTGCTAGCCGAAGTGACCGGCAGCGGCGACCGCGTGCTGGTGCTGGAGGATACGGTCGAGTTGCAGTGTCCGGCCCATGATCACGTCGCCCTGCGCACCAAGCCCGGCGTGGTTTCCATGGCTGATCTGGTGCGCAGCACGCTGCGCCTGCGCCCCGATCGTGTGGTGGTCGGCGAGGTTCGTGGCGGCGAGGCGCTGGATCTGGTCAAGGCCTGGGGCACCGGCCATCCCGGCGGTATCGCCACCATTCACGCTGGCTCTGCACAGGGCGCACTGCTGCGCCTGGAGCAACTGATTCTGGAAGTCGCCCTGACCGTGCCGCGGGCGCTGATCGCCGAGGCGGTCAACCTGGTGGTGTTTCTCGCCGGACGTGGCCGCACGCGCTATGTCCAGCAGATCGCCCGTGTCACCGGCTATGACGAGCGCGGCTATCAACTCACTTCCATCGCCCCCGCATTCATTCCTTCGCTTACTCAGGAAAACAGCCATGACTGCCTGCCATCCTCGCGTAGCTAATCGTCGTCGCTTCGTCGGTGCCTTGATACTCGGAGCCCTCTGCCTGGGCGCCTCCCTGCCGGTGCTCGCCGCTGGCTCCGGCATGCCATGGGAGGGACCGCTGCAATCGATCCTTGACTCGGTACAGGGTCCGGTGGCGCGGATCATCGCGGTGATCATCATCATTACCACAGGCCTGACGCTGGCCTTCGGCGACACCAGCGGTGGATTTCGCAAGCTGATCCAGATCGTCTTCGGCCTGTCGATTGCCTTCGCCGCGTCGTCGTTCTTCCTCAGCTTCTTCAGCTTTGCCGGCGGGGCGGTGATCGCATGAACGGCGAGCGCGAACTCATCCCCGGTTTCGAGGTGCCACTGCACCGCTCGCTGACCGAGCCGATTCTGCTCGGTGGCGCACCACGCAACGTGGCGATCCTCAACGGCACTCTGGCGGCAGTGGTCGGCCTGGGCTTGCAACTCTGGCTGCCTGGCTTGGCGCTCTGGTTGGTAGGCCACTCGCTGGCGGTGTGGGGTGCCCGTATGGACCCGCAGTTCCTGCAGGTGTTTGCCCGGCACATCAAGCAGCCGTCGCTGCTGGATGTGTGAGGAGGCCGCCATGCTGAACCTCACCGAATACCAGCGCCGCCCCGCCCAACTCGCCGACTGGCTACCCTGGGCCGGCCTGGTCGCACCTGGCGTCGTGCTGAACAAGGACGGCTCGTTCCAACGCAGCCTACGCTTTCGTGGGCCGGATCTGGACAGCGCCACGCAGGGCGAGCTGGTGGCCACCTCGGCGCGCCTGAACAATGCACTGCGTCGCCTTGGCTCGGGCTGGGCGCTGTTTGTCGAGGCCGAGCGCCTGGCGGCAGCCGACTACCCTGACAGCGACTTTCCCGAGCCATTGTCCTGGCTGGTGGACGAGGAGCGCCGCGCTACCTTCGAGGCCCAGGGCAGCCACTTCGAGAGCAGCTATCACCTAACACTGCTCTACCTGCCGCCAGAGGAGTCGCGCTCTCGCGCCGCCGGCCTGCTCTACGAGCACCGGCCGCAGCGCGGCGTCGACTGGCGCGAACGGCTGACCGCCTTCATCGCCGAGACGGATCGTTTCTTCGACCTGCTGGACGGGGTGATGCCAGAGCTCGCCTGGCTCGATGACAGCCAGACGCTGACTTACCTGCATGCCACGATTTCAACCCATCGCCAGCGGGTGGCTGTACCCGAGGTGCCCTTCCACCTCGACGCCCTACTGGCCGACAGTCCCCTGACCACTGGCCTGGCGCCGCGCTTGGGTGAGCAGCACCTACGCGTGCTGTCGGTGCGTGGCTTCCCGACATCGACCTGGCCAGGCGTGCTGGACGACCTCAACCGCCTGGGCTTCGCCTATCGCTGGTCGACCCGTTTTATCTGCCTGGAAAAGGACGAGGCCGAGAAGGAACTGGTGCGCCTGCGTCGGCAGTGGTTCGCCAAGCGCAAAGGCGTCCTGGCACTACTGCGCGAAGCGATCTTCCAGCATGAAAGCCCACTGCTCGACAGCGACGCCGCGAACAAGGCCAGCGACGCCGACGCGGCACTGCAGGAGCTTGGCGCCGACCAGGTCGCCTTCGGCTACGTGACCGCCACCGTGACGGTGAGCGACGCCGACGCCCAGATCGCCGACGAGAAGCTGCGCCGAGTCGAGCGGGTGATCCAGGGCCGCGGCTTCGTCGCCATCCCCGAGAGCCTCAACGCTGTGGAGGCCTGGCTGTCGTCGATCCCCGGTAACGTCTACGCCAACGTCCGTCAGCCGCTGATCTCCACGCTCAATCTGGCGCACTTGATGCCGGTCTCGGCAGTCTGGGCTGGCCCGGCACGCAACGAACATCTGGATGGCCCGCCATTGGTGATAACCCGCACCGATGGCGCGACACCGTTTCGCCTGGTCACTCATGTCGGCGATGTCGGCCACACCCTTGTGGCCGGCCCTACCGGCATGGGCAAGTCGGTGTTGCTGGCGACCTTGGCCCTGCAGTTTCGCCGCTACCCGGGCTCACGCCTGTTTCTGTTCGATATGGGGCGCTCGCTGCGCGCAACAGTGCTGGGTCTGGGTGGCGAGCACTACGACCTTGGAGGCGATAGCGACCTGGCCTTCCAGCCCCTCGCGCGCATCGATCAGCCGGGATACCGAGCCTGGGCCGCCGAGTGGCTGGAGGCTCGCCTGCTGCAGGAAGGCGTGGCCGTCGGCCCCGAGCAGAAGGCTGCGCTGTGGACGGCACTGGACAGCCTGGCCGGCGCGCCGGAGGCGCAGCGCACGCTGACCGGTTTGTCGGTGCTGCTGCAGGACAACGCCCTGCGCCAGGCGCTGCAACCCTACGTGCTGGGCGGTGTTCATGGCGCATTGCTGGATGCCGACCAGGATCGTCTGGGCAGCGCCGATGTGCAGTGCTTCGAGATGGAGGAAGTGATGCACAGTAAGGCGGCGGTGGCTGCCGTGCTGAGCTACCTGTTCGCCCGTTTCGAGGAGCGCTTTGACGGCGCGCCAACCCTGCTGATCCTCGACGAGGCGTGGCTGTTTCTCGACGACCCGCTGTTCGCCACGCGCATCCGCCAGTGGCTTAAGACCCTGCGCAAGAAGAACGTCAGCGTCATCTTCGCCACCCAGTCGCTGGCCGACATCAAGGACTCCAGCATCGCTGCGGCAATCATCGAGAGCTGCGCCAGCCGCATCTTCCTGCCCAATCCGCAGGCGGGTGAACCGCAGATCCGAGGCATCTACCAGGACTTCGGCCTTAACGACCGGCAGATCGAGATTATCGCCCAGGCCACGCCCAAGCGTGATTACTACTACCAGTCGCGCCTGGGCAACCGCCTGTTCGACCTCGACCTGGGGCCGGTGGCGCTGGCCTTCGCCGCCTCGGCCAGCCCGGCCGAGCAGCGCGAGATCGATCGAATCCAACAGTCGTCCGGCGCAGCCGGTTTCGCCCCTGCCTGGTTGCATCACCGCGGCCTGGACTGGGCCGCCGACCTGCTCACCGCTTATCCCTCGTCACGCAAGGAGTGCCTGCCATGAGATCCCCTGTTCACCGTTTCCCCTGCGCCACGCTGCTGGTACTGGGTCTACTGGCCGTGAAGCCGGCCAGCGCTTTCACCGTAATCGATCCGACCAACTTGGTGCAGAACACCCTGACTGCGGTGCGCACCCTGGAGATGGCAAACAACCAGGTTCGCCAGTTGCAGAACGAGACCCAGATGCTGCTGAACCAGGCCCGTCACCTGCAGCGCCTGGATTACAACGTGCTCAGCCAGTTGCGCGCGAGCTTGGCCAATACCGAGCGACTGCTCGCCGAAGCACGAGGGCTGGCCTACGAAGTGCAGCGCCTGGATCAGGAGTTCAGCCGCCTCTACCCGAACGAGTACACCAACGATGTCAGCAGCCAGCGCCTGGCAGAAGAAGCACGCGAACGCTGGCAGCAGGGCCTCGACGGGTTGCACACCGCCCTGCGAGTGCAGGCGCAGGTGACGCAGAACCTGGCCGAGGATGAAAGCGCCTTGGCCGCTCTGGTGCAGCAGAGCCAGTCGGCGGGTGGCGCCTTGCAGGCTGCCCAGGCCACCAATCAGTTGCTGGCCCTGCAGGCCAAGCAGTCAATCCAGGCGCAGCAACTGCAGATCACCCAGAACCGCGCCGTCGCCTTGGAGCTTGCCCGTCAGTCTGCAGCAGCCGAAGAGGCGCGCGAACGGCGGCGGCGCTTTATGGGCAACGGCACGCCCTATACCCCCTACCCCGTGCAGTTCTATCGGTAGGGAGGCGTCCTCATGAGACTCCTGACACTGCTGCCGCTGCTGGTGCTGGTCGCCTGCGGGCAGGACGACAACGGGGTCATGGCTCGGCAAGAAGATGCGACTGAGCGCTTCTACTCCGGCTGTGCTCGGCCCGGCGAGTTTCTCCGGCTTACCGACTTGCCCGCGATCCCGCCGAGCTTCGACGAGGACGTGCAATGAACGACGTCAGCGTGATCGACCGTTTCCTCGAGGTGTTCGGGCTGTATATCGACACGGGCTTCGGCCTGCTCGGCGGCGAGGTGGCCTTTCTCACCATGACCCTGGTGGTGATCGACATGACCCTGGCCGGGCTGTTCTGGGCCATGGGCGGTGAGGACGTCAGCGCCAAGCTGATCCGCAAGACCCTCTATGTCGGCGCCTTCGCGTTCATCATCGGCAACTTCAATGCCCTGGCGAAGATCGTCTTCAACTCCTTCGCCGGATTGGGTCTGCTGGCCTCTGGTTCCGGGCTGAGTCATGCAGAGTTTCTGCAGCCAGGGCGGCTGGCCGCGATTGGCGTTGATGCCGGAGGACCGCTGCTCGAGCAGATCAGCAGCCTCAGTGGATTTCCCGAAGTCTTCAGTAACCTGCACAGCATCTTGGTGCTGTTTCTAGCTTGGCTGGTGGTGATCGTCAGTTTCTTCTTTCTGGCCATTCAGCTGTTCGTGACCTTGGTCGAATTCAAGCTGACCACCCTCGCCGGCTTCGTGCTGGTGCCATTCGCGCTGTGGAACAAGACCGCCTTTCTCGCCGAGAAGGTGCTGGGCAACGTGGTCGCGTCCGGCATCAAGGTGCTGGTGCTGGCGGTGATCGTCGGCATTGGCAGCGGGCTGTTCGCCGAGTTCCAGGCTATGCCGGACGAGCCCTCCATCGACCATGCACTCGTGGTCATGCTCGCCTCGCTGGCCTTGCTCGGCCTGGGCATTTTCGGCCCGGGCATTGCCACCGGCCTGGTTTCCGGTGCACCACAACTGGGTGCTGGTGCAGCAGCCGGTACCGCACTCGGCGCGGCGGGTATGGCTGCTGGTGCGGCTGCAGTTGCCACGGGTGTCGGCGGCGCGGTGCTGGCCGGTGCACGCATGGCGCCCGGTGCAGCACGCTTGGCAATGGGCGGCGCTCGCTCTCTGGCAGGAGCCTCTTCCGGCGCTGCTGCTAGCGGCGCGCCCGCCGCTTCCGATCCTGCAACTGCCCCGACCAAACAGCCCGACTGGGCCAGGCGCCTGCAGCGCAGGCAACAACTCTCACAGGCCACCAGTACGGTCGCCCACACCCTTCGTGGCGGCGATGGCGGTGGTTCATCACTTGGGCCGCAGATCCGCGACCCATCGAATTCGTAAAGGAGGACGAAGATGCGATTCACACGTCCACGGGTGCGCTACAGCGACACTCCTCAACCTGTCACCCCTTACCAGGCCGCGGCACAGACCTGGGACCTGCGCATGGGCAGCAGCCTGGCGCAGGCACGCAACTGGCGACTGATGGCCTTCGGTTGTCTGGGCCTGGCGCTGCTGATGGCCGGCGGACTGGTCTGGCGTTCGGCGCAGTCGACGGTGACGCCCTACGTGGTGGAGGTCGATAACGTCGGTCAGGTGCGCGCCGTCGGCGAAGCCGCCAGTCCCTACCAGCCCCAGGATGCACAAATCGCCCATCACCTGGCGCGCTTTATCGAGCAGGTGCGCTCGCTCTCGATCGATCCGGTGGTGGTGCGGCAGAACTGGCTGGAGGCCTATCACTCCACCACCGACCGCGGCGCAGCCACCCTCAACGACTATGCCCGCGCCAACGATCCCTTTACTCGGGTCGGCAAGGAGTCGGTATCGGTCGAGGTCACCAGCGTGGTGCGTGCCAGCGACAGCTCGTTCCAGGTGCGCTGGATCGAACGTCGTTTCGTGAATGGTTCAGCCGCAGGCCTGGAGCGCTGGACCGCGGTTGTCTCGCTGATGCTGCAGCCTCCACGCACAGAGGAAAAGCTGCGCCGCAACCCGCTCGGCATCTACGTCAACGGCCTGTCCTGGAGCCGCGAGCTGGACACTACGGAAGGAGCTAAGAAACCATGAGAACTACCCAGAGCATTTACATCTGCCCTCTGCTGCTGAGCGTGCTGGCCGGCTGTGCCAGCCAGCAGCCCCCAGTGATCGCGCTGGATGAACCGGTAGAAGCGCAGCGCCTGCCGGAGCCGCCCAAGCCCATCGAGGTAGTGGAAGTACCCAAGCCCCTGGCACTGCCGGCGCAGCTCAAGCCGCTGCCGGAAACTCAGCTCAGCAAGCCGGCCAAGGAACCGGCCGACGAGCGCGTGCGAGTCTCGCGCGCCAATCGTGACGCTCGGGTCGCGCCGAGCCGGGAAGGCTATATCAATGCCATCCAGGTCTGGCCTTACTCCGATGGCGCGCTGTATCAGGTGTACGCCAGCCCAGGACGGGTGACCGCAATCAACCTGCAGCCCGGCGAGGAACTTGTCACCGTAGCCGCTGGCGACACCGTGCGCTGGATCGTCGGCGACACCACCAGCGGAAGCGGAGATGAGCTACGCACCAGCGTGCTGATCAAGCCGACGCGGGTCGATCTCAAGACCAACCTGGTGATCACCACCACGCGCCGCACCTACCTGATCGAGCTGAGTTCCACCGAGCAGGCCTGGATGGCGTCGGTGTCCTGGAACTATCCGAAGGAGCGCATGCTCGCCCTGCAACGCCGTGCCATAGCCGCTCAGGCCGCGGCGCCGGTGGATACCGGCCTGGCGCTGGAGCAACTGCGCTTTCGCTATGCGATCAGCGGCAGCAATCCGCCCTGGAAGCCGCTGCGCGCCTTCGATGACGGCCGCAAGGTGTTTATCCAGTTCCCCGCCGGTATCGCCCAGGGCGAGCTGCCGCCGCTGTTCGTGATCGGCCCTGAAGGCGACGGACAGCTGGTCAACTATCGTTTCCGCTCGCCCTACTACATCGTCGACCGCCTGTTCGGCGCAGCCGAGCTGCGCCTGGGCGCCGACAAGGGTGACGTGGTGCGGATCGAGCGCACCGATGGCGTGGCACGGAGGCGCTGAGCATGACGGATAAGGACAACGACCAAAACGCAGCAACCTCGCTGCCGCCCAAGGAGGCGCCGGAATCGCTGGAGCTGCGCGCCAAGCCTCGCCCGGTCACCCGCCTCAACCCACGCATGCTGGCGGTAGTGGTCGGCGGCCTGTCGGCTGCGGTATTGGGTGCCATGCTGTGGTCGCTGCAACCGCAGCAGCGCCGCCAAGGCGCCGAGCCGAACGAGCTATACAACGTCGACCGCGTGGCACGATCCGAGGGGCTGGAGCAGTTGCCGGCAGACTACTCGCAGCTGCCGCCTCCACCTGCGCCCGAGGTACCGCAACTGGGGCCGCCGCTGCCCGGCGATCTGGGCGGGCCAATCCTCAGGGCGGAGCAGCAGGCGCAAGGTTATAGACATGGGCCAGATACCGCCGAAGCAGAGCGCCTGGCCCTGCTCAAGGAAGCCGAGGAAGCAGCGCAGTCCTCGGTATTCTTCCAAACCAGCAGCGCCAGGAAATCGAATATCGCATCTAGTGGTGGCACTCAACTCGAGTCCCCGGCTCTGGGTATGGCTTCGTCAGGCGCAGTAGCCGCCGCAGGAACACCAACGCAGCAGGAGCGGAACGAGGCGTTTCTCAGTAAATCCGTAAATGCACAAATCCGTAATTCCGGCTTGCTGCAGATGCCTGAGTCGCCTTACCAGGTGATGGCCGGCACCGTCATCCCGGCAGCACTGGTAACCGGCATCAAGTCGGATCTACCCGGCGACGTGATCGCCACGGTGACCGAACCGGTCTACGACAGCGCCACCGGTGAACACGTGCTTATCCCCCAAGGCGCCCGCCTGCTAGGCCGCTACAACAGCCAGGTGAGCTACGGACAAAGCCGCGTGCAGGTTGTGTGGCAGCGAGTGATCTTGCCGGACACCTCGTCCTTCCAGCTCGACAACCTGGTCGGTACCGACGCCGCCGGCTATGCCGGCCTCGAGGATGGCGTCGACTGGCATTGGGATCGGATCGTCGCCGGCGCGGCCATGACCAGCCTGCTGGGCATCGGTGCCGAGCTGGCGGCACCGGTCAACCGCACCGACGGCGACCGCGTCATCATCGCCGGACGCGACAGCCTGCAGGACACAGTGAATCACGTCGGCCAAGAGGTCACACGCCGCAACCTCGATATTCAACCCACGCTGACCCAGCGCCCTGGGTTACCACTTCGGGTAATCGTCAACCGCGATCTGGTGCTGCGTCCCTATCAGCCCTTCTCCGCTCAACAGAGGAACCTGCAATGAGTACGACCAAGCTGCGTCTCGGCCCACTGCCGAGAACCGAGAACCTGAAGCTGACCTTCATCTGCCCCGCCAGCCTGAAGGCCGACCTCGAGCGCTACGCGGCACTGCATTCGCATACCTATGGCGAAGAGGTCGACGCCCTGACACTCATTCCGCACATGCTGGAGGCCTTCATGGCGAGAGATCGGGTGTTCAGGAGAACAAATACACAATCTTGCACCGGCAATTGATAAGCCTGCATCCACTTCCAGCTGCCGTGATTACAGCGGCAGAAAACCCACACACGGTTGAAAACCGTGACCTAATACATCACACTTATCGCCATGATCGTAAGCTTCCGGCACAAAGGTCTACGCATTTTCTTCGAATCTGGCTCAACCAAAGGCATCCGGGCCGACCACGCAAAGCGCCTAGGCCGAATGCTGAGTTTTATGGATAGAGCCAATGAACCCGCCGACCTCGACATCCCCGGTTGGCGGCTACATCCCCTCAAAGGGGAACTGGAAGAGTTCTGGTCACTCACCGTCAACGGAAACTGGCGAGTGATCTTTAGATTCGTGGGTAGCGACATCGAGCTCGTCGACTACCTTGACTACCACTAAACAGGAGGGGGTTATCCATGACCATGTTCAACCCACCGCATCCTGGTGAAACCCTGCTTGAGGACGTGCTCCCCGAACTGGGCATCAGCATTGCCGAACTTGCCCGCCGCCTTGGCTTTGCGCGGGAATCCCTGTCTCGCATCTTGCACGGCCATGCGCCGGTCAGTCCGGATTTGGCTGTTCGCCTAGAGTTGGCCGGCATCGGCAAAGCTCGCACCTGGCTCGGAGTGCAAGCCGACTACGACCTTTGGCAAGCCAGGCATCGCGAACAGCCGCACATCGAGCGCTTTGCTGCGATTGCTTAGTTCCGTAGCCTGAGCCTTGGCGTCCTCGTGGTAGCGGAACAGGTAGTCAGTGCCACTGGTAAGAATCCTCCCACAGGCACCTTCAGGCGTTGCAACCTGCAGCACGGCAGTCATCAGTCGAATACTCCATGGATTTCGTCCAGAGTGGGCATGGCTGCCGGCACCACATTGAGTTCAGAGTCGAGGGCGGCCAGTACTCGCGCATAGGCAATCATCCCCACCGAGAGGTCGCCCTTCTCGATGGCGATAACCTTCTGACGGGTGACGCCTGCCAGGGAAGCGAGCGCTGCCTGCGTCAACCCACGATTCAGGCGGCGCTGCCGAAGCTGCTCACCAAGTCGAAGTGTGATTAGGGAGTAGTCCATGTTCCGTATACGAGACAAATTGGGCCGAATGTAACGTATACCGAACCAGCAGAAGTCAAATACAGCGAGCTAATAAATCCAAGAATCGATGCATTCATCAGATTGATGCCTAGCTCAGACTTATGACAACGCAATCCGCTTACGCATGAAGATCATGGGCATACGATCTCCGCCTAGAGCAATCCAGGCCAGCAAAATACAAAAGGCCAGATTTGAACCATTAAAGTGCTTTATGGCGCATAATGGATCAGAAGTGAACCATTAAATAAGGTCTTACATTGGCCCTAACCCATTCTCTGCTCGCTCCAGGCGAACTAGTCCAGAAGATCGGTGCCAACGCTCGAGAAGCGCGACTCGCACAGAACCTCTCCCGCAAGTCCTTGGCGAAGATGGCGGGTATTTCCGAATCGACCATTAAGCGGTTCGAGTCCAATGGTCAGATCACCCTTGATGCTCTGGTTCTCATCGCTACAGCACTTGGTGCCACACGCCAAATCGCTGAGCTGTTCAAGCATGAACAACCTGTCTCGCTTGAAGAAATCAAACAAACAGGACGTACCCGGGGGCGCCGATAAAATCCATCAATACTTGTAGGTATTGCTCGCAGCCACACCGGTCGGCGTCACGAACGTTGCGAAATTGCACTGACTTGACCACCGAATTGCATTCGTATTGACCGCCCGATTGCATGCGGTTTGACCAATACACGCCGTAGTGACGACCAGCCTAAGTCGACCCCAAGCTGCCGGTCGCGACAGGCAGCAACCGGCCCAGAGTGTGTAAAAACGCCCGGACATACCCTTGCTATGATTTCTGAGAACTTCATCGCAAGGGAAGCCCATGAAACGGTTTATCCAGGGTGAGCACCGAGGGCAAAGCGCCTTACTTCCCGAGAGCCTCGACGACTACGTCAGCGATACCAACCCGGTACGTGTGGTTGATGTCTTCGTCGATGAACTCAACTTGGCCACGCTGGGTTTTGATGGCGTCATTCCAGCCGAAACCGGCAGACCGGCATACCACCCTGCGATCCTCCTGAAGATCTATATCTACGGCTATCTGAACCGCATCCAATCGAGCCGACGCCTTGAGCGAGAAGCTCAGCGCAATGTCGAGCTGATGTGGTTAACCGGGCGCTTGATGCCCGACTTCAAAACCATCGCCAACTTCCGAAAAGACAACAGCAAAGCCATTCGCGGCGCGTGCCGCCAGTTCGTTGTGCTGTGCCAGCAGCTGGGGCTGTTTAGCGAAAACCTAGTGGCCATCGACGGGAGCAAATTCAAGGCAGTGAACAACCGCGACCGCAACTTCACCAGCGCAAAGCTGAAGCGCCGAATGGAGGAAATCGAGTCGAGCATCAACCGTTACCTGACCTCCCTTGATGCAGCTGATCGGCAAGTGCCAAGCGCCGCTGAGTCAGACGCTACGCGCCTGGAAGAGAAAATCGCCAAACTCAAAGCTCAGATGAAAGAGCTTCAGGTGATCGCATCTCAACTCAACGATTCTCCAGACAAACAGGTTTCACTGACCGATCCCGATGCCCGCTCGATGATGACGCGTGGCAATGGCATCGTCGGCTACAACGTACAGACGGCGGTCGATACCCAGCACCATTTGATCGTTGCTCACGAGGTCACGAACGTTGGCTCTGACCGCGACCAACTCAGCTCGATGGCTAAGCAGGCGCGGGAAGCCATTGGTTCAGAAACGCTGTCGGTCGTGGCTGATCGAGGCTACTTCAAAAGCGAGGAAATCCTGGCCTGCCATGATGCAAAAATTACCGCCTATGTACCCAAGCCGATGACTTCAGGAGCTAAAGCGGACGGGCGTTTCAACAAAGATGCCTTCGTTTTTAACGCAGCTAAAAATGAATACGTTTGCCCAGCTGGTGAGGCATTGATTTGGCGTTTCTCCAGCGTCGAGAAAGGCCTGAACATGCACTGCTACTGGAGTTCGAACTGCCAGAGCTGCGCCCTGAAAACTCAGTGCACGCCGAGCAAGCAGCGACGAGTGCGGCGTTGGGAGCATGAAGCCGTGCTAGACGAAATGCAGAACCGGCTGAACCATGCGCCGGACATGATGCGAGTCCGAAAGCGCACTGTTGAGCATCCCTTCGGGACGCTCAAACAATGGATGGGATCCACACATTTCCTCACACGTAGGCTGGCCGGCGTCAGCGCGGAGATGAGTCTGAATGTGCTCGCCTACAACATGAAGCGGGTCATGAGAATCATCGGTGCCGAAGGCTTGTTGAAGGCAATGGCGGTGTAAAAGCCCCCGGCTTTTGCTGCTCCAGGTGGAGCTAAAACGCTTCATAAGCGCTCCGGAGCGTTACCGGTGCTGATCGTGGCAAATGCGTGGGCAATCGACTCGCCCAACTGCGCTGGGCCGAGGCATCCACGATACGAAAGTGTTTTTACACACTCTGGGTCAAAAGCGGACGCTTAGCAAGCCTTTCAGTAATGGACTGCGAAGAGGCGGTTCTTATCGATTACGCGTCTCGGATAAGCCCCGCTATCCAATCCGCGAATGCGCTCACAGCCGGGGAAAGAAAGCGTTGATGCGGGTATAGCAGGTGCACAGGAGCTGAGGCAGGCTGCCAGTCAGCAAGCACTTCGACCAATCGACCCTCTCGCAGGTGTTCGCTGACTACGTTCTCAGCGAGCTGAACCAACCCGAAGCCTTCAAGGCACATCTTGATGTAGAGCCCCGTCTCGTTGACCGCCGCTGTACCGTTCACCGGAACCGAAATCTTTTCGCTACCCTGGGCAAAGTGAAGTTCGCCCACTCGCCTTGCGCGGCTCGAGAAGTAGTGGATAGACCGGTGTTGAGACAGATCCTGCGGTGTCAGCGGAATACCGTTCTCCTCGAGGTAAGCGGCAGACGCACAGGTCACCCAGCGAAACCGGCCAAGTGGGCGCGCAACCAGGGTTGAATCATGGAGCTCGCCGGTACGAATGACGCAATCGACACCCTCCTGAACCAGATCAACCTGTCGATCGTTGACGCCGATCATCAGGTAGATATCCGGGTAGCGCCGGTAGAAGTCGTGCAGGTTCGGCATGACGATGAAGTGGGCAATGCCGCCCGGCATATCGACACGCAAACGCCCCTGAGGCCGTTTTACGGAATCCGTCAGGCGGGTCTCCGTATGTTCGATCAGCTCCAATATTTCCCGACACTGCGTCAGATATTGAGCCCCCTCAGGTGTCAGGCTCACTCGCCGGGTGGTTCTGTTCAACAAGCGCACTTGCAGGTACTTCTCAAGATTCTTGACGCTGCTGGTAACCGTCGAGGCCGGCAAAGAGAGCGTCTGCGCCGCTTGAATAAAGCTTCCTGCCTCTGCCACACGTACGAAAATCTGCATCGCTTGAATACGGTCCATGGCGGTTAGCAGCCTCAAAACAGTGATCGGGGACAGCGTTATTATTCGTAAATATTGAATAATAAAAACAGTTTAACCATCTTTTTCCCGCAGTACTGCCTTGCGTACATTTCTTCCAACGCAATTTGAAGAGGTGTACCGAAATGGCTGAATACAACCGCAGTATCGTGCAGGCCCCGGCAGCTCCGGCCGGCCGCACACTTATCCGCGGCGCCACTGTGCTGAGCATGGACGGCGACATCGGCAATCTGGTGCGCGGCGATATCCTTATCGAGGGCAGCACCATCAAGGCCATCGGAGAAAATCTCGAAGCCAGCGACGCTATGGTGATCGAGGCATCCGGAATGATCGCCATGCCGGGCATGGTCGATACGCACCGCCACTCCTGGGAAGGGCAACTGCGTCGAATCAATCCGAACGCAGCAACCCTGGAGGACTACTGCAACGCCACCCACTTCTCGTTCGCCAGATACTATCGTCCGGCTGACATGTACATCGGCAATCTGCTGAGTGCATTGAGCTGCATCGATGCCGGTATCACGACCCTGCTCGACAACTCGCACAACAGCCGTACCGGTGCGCACTCCGATGCCGCCGTCGAGGCACTGCTCGATGCAGGCATACGCGCTGTACACGCCTCCGGGGCGCCGGTGGCGGGTGAGTGGGACAAAGCACACTGGCCGGGCAACCTGGAGCGTCTGCAGGAAAAATACATCAAGAACGCTGACAACCCGCTACTCTCGCTGGCGGTGATGGCGCAGCTGGAACCTGAGCTGTGGGCTGAAGCCCGACGCCTGGGGCTGCCGATCATCACCGAGTTTTTTGGCGGGGACATGGCGGCTGAGCTAGAAGGCCTGCATTGCGAAGGCCTGCTGCGCTCCGACAACATCTTCAACCACTGCACCGCGCTGCCGGACGCCGGCTGGAAGATCCTTCGCGAGGCTGGCGTGCGGGTCAACATATGCCCACGCTCAGATGCCCATTACGGTATTGAGGATGGAATGTTCGCCATGCAGTCTGCCCAGCGTCACGGCATCAGTCCGGGGCTGAGCGTCGATAATGAAACCTCCTACAGCGGCGACATGTTCATGGAGATGCGGGTGGCGTTCTACCTGCAACGCGTCATGGGCATGCACCAGCAGCGCTGCTGCGGTGAAGAACATCATCCGGTGGTGACCATGCCTGCCCACGGCCTGCTCAAAGCCGCGACTATCGACGGCGCCGTCTGTGCCGGCTTACAGGACAAAGTCGGCAGCCTGGTCCCCGGCAAACAGGCAGACCTGATCCTAATCAACGCGCAGGACATCAACCTTTACCCGTCAGGCAACGCCTTCGGCACCGTGGTACATGCGGCCGAGCGCAGCAATGTCGACACGGTCATGATTGGCGGGCGTATCGTCAAACGCGACGGCAAGGTACTGGGTGTGGACAGCGAGCAACTGCGGGCCGCAATCGACGAGTCCCGTGAGCATCTGTTTGCTGCTGCAGGCTATCAGCCAGATATGTTTGCCGAGACATTCCTGCCGCTTGAGTCGGCCAAGTAAGGAGGCGCGAGATGAACGCAGCCTACTACCTGCTGGCCGTCTGTGCGGGGCTTGGCATCACCCTGCAGACCACGCTGAATGGCCAACTCGCTAAAGGTGTAGGTGGAGATTCCGTAGCGGCGGCGCTGTTCTCTTTCACTGCCGGTGCGGTATGCCTGGGCATCTTCTCATTGATGCGAGGCGGGATAGTGGCGTCACTGGTGGCTATCCCTGCCCAGCCCTTGTGGAGCCTGCTGGGCGGTTTGCTGGGTGCCGGTGCGCTGCTCAGCTACGTGGTGCTTGCGCCAAAGATCGGTCTGTCAGCCCTGCTCGGCCTCGCTATCGCCGGGCAAATCATTTCGTCACTGGTTATCGATCATTTCGGCTTGATGGGGGCATTCGAAAGGCCGGTGTCTCCCATCAAGTTGGTCGGGGCGATGGTGATGCTCACAGGCCTGACCATCGCCCTGTTCGGGGACAGGTGGTTAGCGTTTTTCTCCGGCTAATGTCGCTGCCCTAATTTGTGAGTGCTGAGGTGCGGATGAATATTGCGATCCGACGGTCCGCTTCTGGCCGGTTGCGGTCTATTGCTACCGGCAGCAATGGGGCGGTCTCTGCCTCCGCGTCTCTGCCGCCCGCTGGTCAAGTCGGATGCAAGCGAGTGGTCAGCATCAATGCAATTGCCTGGTCAGATGAGTGCAATTTCGCAGACGTTGAACAGAGAGCCTGCAATGAGCACGACCAAACTACGTCTCGGCCCACTGAAGAGACCTAGAACATGAAGCTGACCTTCACCTGTCCGGCCAGCCTGAAAGCTGACCTCAAGCGCTACGCGGCGCTGCACTCACAGACCTACGGTGAAGAGGTCGACGCCCTGACGCTCGTTCCGTACATGCTGGAGGCGTTCATGGTGAGGGATCGGGTGTTCAGGAGACTTGGTAAAACGAGCTGAAAACCAAGTCCTGTTGCCCTGGCTGCCTGTAAAACCCTTGCCTCAGAAGAGGCCGGTAACAAATGTGATCACGAGCCTTCGCCCCAAAGGCATTCGGACGATTGACCTGAGTGAATTAAGAAAAAATCAGCTGAACCGCCAAAACTTAAGATTTTCCTGTCTCAATCAAGAAAATCTGGGGAACAGAGCCAAGCCAAAGGAATTCTTGACATGCACTATGTGGAAACTTTTGCTCTCGATATTACGAAGAAAAATCGGCACTAAGTTGCCGATTCTGTGCATTTATGGAGCAATAAAGGCACTTTAATGCCGCTTATCCAGATTTACGAAATTTAAAGTGCCAGCGCCGACTGCCAAGCCTGAGTAGCCTGAGTAGCCTGAGTAGCCTGCAGACACTATCAACGTTTGAACATCTCGAAGGCCGCTTGCAACTGAGAATGGTCGGAAGCCCGCTTCGCAGCTGATCGTGAAGCAAGATTCTGCAGTTTCCGTTTTACCGCAGGTAGCTCTGCTGCCTGTGGCAACTCGATCAAGTCAAAATCTGGATTCTCCATCTCGACGGATTCCAGAAATGCTCTCGACTGCGGGGTAAGCCACTCTGAAATTTGTCGAAGAAGCCTGGCGCGGTGCTCCAGCAGTATCTCTGAGCTGACAGGGGCTGCAGTCATACCACGGAAGTGGGTCTGGTATATCGCCTCGAAATCCTTGGGTTCATTGGGAACCAGCATCTCCCAGGCAGGTTTCGGGCTACAGGTCATGTAGATCAGGAAGGTTCGCCAAAGTCGCTCATCTGTGCGCGGATCGGCCAGAAGCAAACCGATATCAAACAGGTCACGCGGATGCTGCCTCGACAATGCTGCTGCCATTTTCCCCGCATATAGATCCGCAAAGTCGAGCACCTGGATCGAGGCAAAGCCAAAGGCCTCCTGGACCTGCGGCTGGACAACCATTGTCCGCACCGGATGCACGGAACCGCGCATCACCGGAGTCGTTTCTATTTGGACTCGGGATCGCCCACGACTCACTATCAGTCTGTTTATGAAGCCACCTCTCTCTGGAGCCGATGTTTGTACCTGTAGCCTTAATGGCGCAGAGCCAAGCGCCCTTCCCAGACTTTCTAATGCATCGGAGATCTGACCAGCATCCTGCGCATAGTCCTGCATCGGCAACCAAGTCAGATCGATATCCACAGACAACCTGGGCAAGTCATGCTCGAACAGGTTGATTGCCGTCCCTCCTTTGAGGGCAAATCGTGTTTCTTTCGCCAAGGTCGGCAGAATTTCCACCAACAACTGAACTCGGTCGGTGTAGCGCTTATCCCAGGTGCTCATCAAGATCCGCCGGCAAGGTTATTTGGTAGGTTGGGTTCAAGCGACCACCGGAAACCAGACAACGCTTTCCCTTCCCGAGATAGACGCCGTCCAACGAGAGATGATCCACCCAGGCGTGCTGGTGGCGTTCTGCAAGGGCTAGGAACAAGCGCTTGGCTTTTATGCTGGTGCAATGTCGCAGCAGCATGCTTACCCTTTGGGGACGAAGGGTGTCCGCACCCTGCATCAGCGCATCCACTTCATAAACGAGCGACGCGTCTGACACACCATCACACAGTTCGAGGATTGCGCGCTCAGGTGTCGCGACGACTATGCGGCCGCGGTCGCCATCAGCATCCACCCACTCGAGCCCAAGATTCCTTAGGGCTTCGTCATCCATGTCGGCCTTGAATGACAATGCCGACAGATTGAATGGGCTTTTGCCGCACAGCACCACCTCAGCCTTCAAGGGAAGCTTTTCCACCCAGGCGGGGAGGCTTCCAGGGCCATATAGAGTGACCCTCTCACGCTCGCCCAACCGCAGGTAGTGCTCGTGCCCATGCCAAGCCAAGGCAAAACGCCCGCCAACATGCAGCGGCAATCGCTCTCCTTCCTGCAGCGCGTGCACTACAGCAGCCCAGGTGAGACGTCCGCCTCGTCGTTGATAGATTCCGCGCGCAGGCGATTCCAGCCAGCCGCTCGCGATGTATCGCGCTACCAGGTTGCTGCTGTAGCCATGAGCCTTCAACCAGCTACTGGATACCAAGTCGCTGTCGCCGAGCCCTGCAAGCAAGGAGTTTAGTTTTTCAGACTTTTGCACACTCATAGTGAGCAAAATAGAGCTTTTCTAAACCTTCAGCAAGAAGAAGGTTTATAAAAACTAAAAAATACTCACCAATAGTGAGCAAAATTTAGTTTTTATAAACCACACAAGGAACTCTTGAACATTGCTATAGGCGCTCCCTAGGCCCCTTCCATTCCAGCAACGCCTGTAGCGGATCCAGCTCGCCAACAAGCTCACGCGCTTCGGCGAGCTTGTCCATAGCAATGCATCGCTCGGTTTCGGACAGATTCGATACGGAGCTCTCCGCATCACTGAAAAAAGCCTGGATCCGCTTTATGTCATCCCAATGCTTGATGGCACTCAACAAATCAGTCCTCGCCTGCTCCCTTGCCTCGTTTTGCAGTCGAATCCGTTCTCTCTCCTCACGTCGTCGAATCTGCTCCATCCCCTCCTGTTGCCGAATTCTGGCCTGCTCCTCGGCCTCCTCTACCAATCGGGCAATTACAGGCGCGGCGTCCGTGAGCTGCTGGACGATCTCATCCATCTGGCCACGCAGCGAGCCTTGCTTAGCCTCCTTCCAACTCTGAGACCAATCAGTCCACGGATATGGCGAGAACGCTCTTATACATAGGCGGCCGGTCGCAAAGTCCATGTGCGTCGACCAGTTCCAGGTTGAGCTCAAGCGGCGCATCTGTTGCGAAGGTATCTTGGAGGTGGGGATGTACTTGCCATCGATGTAGCGGGCCTCCAGTTCCTCAGTCATCTCAAACAACGTCAGCCCAATGGCAACCGTCCCGACGA
>ENA-UOWK01000203-UOWK01000203.1-bioreactor-metagenome-genome-assembly--contig:-NODE-203-length-65769-cov-25.571005_pt1 | contig 65769 bp, 81 predicted proteins | sample MGYA00238157_ERZ761612 | MGnify/ENA primary metagenome ERZ761612 (study PRJEB28901, sample SAMN06268035) | bioreactor metagenome | isolation source: Joint BioEnergy Institute, California, USA...
ATATTTAATATAATAGGCGTTGGTTACGTGGCCCGCTCGGTGTCCGATTACGTTAATGCAAAGTTCATCACGAGGTCCTATGTTTCCCAGAAGCTCAGATTTGTTTCTATTCTGATCCGTACATAGGCACTCTGGCATTCTATGTCAGTTCTCACGAGCCTGTGGGCTCTGCCCCTAGGAATTGTCTGGACGAATGCTGCCGTCGTCGAAGCAAAGCTGCCGCTCTCCTCGCATAACCCAGCAGCGAGGCTGAGGAGCGCAGACGACATCACCTTCGATCCTCTCGCCGTTGCGGCGATCCTGCATAACCCGAGGGCAGACACGAGCGCGGCGAAGCTCTATGTCCAGTATGACCGCGGGATATTCAATTGGCCTCACACCATGATGATTGGCGGGACTCTCACTCCGGTGAAGATGCTTGTTGAGCATCTGACGGCCAGCATCGCTTCCATACATCCTGCGATTGCCATGTGCACGAAGGACACTATCAATCTCCCCGTCCGCTCGGATATGGTGTTCAAGGAACTCCCGCTCAATCTCAGCAACATCTGGCTGACGGATATCCTGGCGTTCAAGCCATCCCAGCGTCCCGGAAACGACTTCATGATTGTCTACATTGAGAACCTGCATGCGCGAGTGGGACCGTCTTCTTCTCCTCCTTCTGTGGGAAGTTGGTTTGGTAGGCTCACTCTCAATCTAATCGGACTTTTGACCGGGATGATTCTCCTGGTCGGCATGGTGTTTGGTGTGCTCGCTGCAGACGTATGGGCCGTTACCCTGTTCTTCCTGTACGCCTCCCACTGGCTCGCTTCCACGTTGATCTCCATGACGTCGCTCGTTCAAATCCACGAGCCGCAGAACTCGATCGTGGAGGATGCCTCGATTCGCTACGCGGTGTATCAACGGCCAGAGGGCGGCACGGTAGTCTTCAAGGGCAGACAGGACACGCTCGAGAGATGGGCCCGCACGACATGGGAGTTTCGTCGGTCTCTCAAGAACAACTGTCTGCACTGGTTCTGGATCACCAGCGGCACTCTGGCCGCTATCGCCTCCGTCGCCTGCATGGTGAACATGCGAGGCTACATGCAGCTGGCGTTCCTGGCCGCGCTGGTCTACTCCTCGCTCGCGGAGATCCTGGCAACCCGGATATCGAGAAACCTCCAAGTAAGCGCCAGAGGCCCGAGAGGGAAAAGCCTCGTCCAGGATAATCCGACCAGGACACAGGGGATCATCCGTGCCACGGTGGGAATCGACCCGATGTGCCGACTGGAGGGTCTGGACTGGGTTCAGCTGGGTCTGCTCCCCTCGAGGGATATCTTTCAACGGATGCAGGTATTACTGGCCCGTATTAATGCTGCTCAAAACAGAGAGACGGGATCCGGGCTGGACCCTGCGTCCGAGATGGAAAAGGCAATAGACGACTTCCTTAAAGGGACAGATGTCCGGGATCAAGCCCTAGCGAGTAGAATCGCATCTGAGACGCGCCAGGCCTTGAATGCGTGGTATCGGGTGTTGGAATCCGTTTCGAAGCAGAAAGTCGAAGCGCAACCTGTCCCGGTGTGAGCGCAACGCATGTCTGTTGATGTTGACGATTATGGATTCTGTAATTTCTGATGAAAATTTTTATTATTATCTTCATGGGGCTCGTGATATTCAAGGTTCTTTCTGTTCATCAACTCGGCTTTATATACCCGAGCCAGGCTGTACTGATATATATTATTTCTTTCCATTAGTCCTTTTTTTTCATTTCATCAATATCTAGTCAAGCTGTCCAGTCTGCAAGCTTCTGCAAGACTTGGGCATAAACTGAGATGAGATAGTTTCCAACATCACTGCCGATATCTACTGCGTCTGCCCCCTTTGTGGTCCTCGCACCTAGTTCTATCTGCAATTCATTCAAAGATGAAACAGCACTCATCGACCGTTTGATATTTCCTCCATGGTCAGCAGAGCTTTTTGAAGCATCCCAAGCCAAGAACTCGCTTGCTAACGTGCCACCTCTGGCGTGCTTCCGTGTTCCATCCTCGAACATATGGACGTCTTTTCCGGTGTCGTATAACGCCTGAGAAAGTTCCGAGAAGGAGATATCCAATTCCACGCCACACACGCAAATCAGACCCAGCCAGAACGCATTATATGAGCGTATGCCGGCAGCGAAGATCGCAGCGCAGACCTCTTGTAGACCTTTCAAGGAGCGGTACGGACCGCAAGTCTCGAATCTTGGGAGCGGCGATCCGTCCTCAGCGCCGTCCGTCTTTGTCTTTCTCCTCGTCTTCTCGTGCGACAGTAGAACAACAGAAGCACTGTAGCCCCTCTGGTCAATCTCCGCCACCACAACCGCAAAGTCGAGCATTGCATCGACGGTCGCGAGGCTGCAGCAGCAGATCTCGAGGATGCACCACGGCCGCCGCAAGACGGCCAGCAGGGACTCGATCAGGCTGTTGTTTCCGACGATGCAGTGGCGTTCACTTGCTGCGGCGTTGATGAGGAACCAAGGCCGATTGGCGAGCGGACTGTTGTTCTCTTCCACGAGAGGACAGGGCAGCGAGATTAGATTACAGGACGATAAGTCGTTCACGGAATGGTAGATAGGAATGGTGCTCGCGACAGCTGATGCCAGCACTGCAAGCCGGGACAGAAGGACAGAAGAGCTTTGGAGCAGGTCATGCCAACGTTGAGGCAAAGAGGCTACAGAGTAGATCGCAAAGGTTCCTCCTCCGATGCTCACGCCAGCTCCGTTGTCGTACCTTGCACAGAGTTCGGATATAGTTTGCATCACTTTCTTTGATTCACAGCCTGGCTGGGCTTATCATCATCGGGTAAAAAAAAAATTAGAGAACGACCTTGGTGGTAGTACCGGCCGCCCTCGAGCCAGGAGACTGGACAGAAAAAAAAATGCAACGATACTGTCTCAGAGCCCTGGATATCTGTCGTCCTCTCTAAGATGTTGAAACATGGAAGTCAGGATCCGGTTCCGTCATGATAAGAGCGGAAGTTGATATTTCGATTGCTCGGCTTCAGCTTGGACCTCTGGCCAAGTCCTTCCCATGTTTGAGATTAGAGAATGAAAATGGAGACTGGGTCTCGATGTTTGTACAAGATCAAACACGTTGAGCAGTAATGCAGGATGTCCATGGAGAAACATAGACGCTGAGAAAAAATGCAAATAAATAAAGTTGAGAATTGCCCCCAGCGACATTCTTCAGCAGCTTATTCTTGCTGCATTAATAGTTGGTACCTTCTAACATTGAACATATTTTATCCATATTTCCGTCATATACCACATTTCTAGAAGCAAGTCTATAAAATACTCAGATGTCGATTATTCTGGCGTTTAGAGGAAGATAAAAGTAAGACTCAGGGACACCTTGTATAGAGAGCACTACCCGTGCTCCCGCCCCAACATCGTCCCGTGTTGGTGCGTTGCACCGTAACGTCCATTTTGACCACAACGTCCAATTTTGAATATTTCATCAATTTTCTACCTCACCACAATGCCAAAATCGCCAGATAAAATCGAATCCCGAATCCAGGAGGCCTTAAAAAAGGCTTCATGTCAAAAAAAAGCCAAATATCTCTGTGTTGGCGCGAGAATTCGACGTGCCTCACAAACGGCTTCATGAACGCTTCAAGGGTCGGCCACCAAGAACCGCCAAAATCCCGCGCAATAAGGTATTAGATGACCAGCAAGAGAAGGCAATTATTTGCTGGATTTGACAGCTTGATTCCCTACATTCGCTGCCTACCCCAAAGATGATAGAGTGCTGTGCAAACCAGATTTTGCAGAGGAATGTGTTATCTGTATCCAAGCTGGCTCCGCGTGTAGGGGAAACCTGGGTATATCAGTTTATTCAGCGCCTTCCTGACGACCTACATCTTATCAAACAGAAGCCAATTGAGAAAGATCGACTAGGGGCAGAAGATATTGGTATTCTGACACATTGGTTTGATCTCTTGGAGCCATATATAGCCCGGATTCCACCAAAGAATATATATAACTTTGATGAAAGTGGCTTTCAATTAGGGCAGGGGAAATCTCAAAAAGTCATCACTTCCAACCCTATACAAGCCTCCCAAGGCATTGCAACTAGCGAGACAAACAAATCCTTTGACAGCCATTGAATGTATCGCGGCCGATGGTACTGTCCTTCCTCCATACTTCATCTTCAAGGGCGAATATCAACTGGAATGTTGGTATCAACAAATTCCTGATTCTGCAGATACAGACAAATATCAAATTGCTACAGCTTCCAAAGGATATACAACAGATGAGATTGCAATGGATTGGATCAGGCACTTCCATCAGCATACAGAAAAGTGGGTTTCTAAGACTGATGCAAGACTATTGCTTATGGACAGCCACAGATCCCATCTCACATATAATTTTCTGAATTATTGTGAGAAATACAACATTATACCCTTCTGTTTTGTGCCTCATACAACCCATCTTGTCCAGCCGCTTGATGGTCAGCCCTTTCAGGCCTATGAACACTATTTTCGCAAGAAAAACAATGAGAATATACAGTGGGGGATATCCACTATGGACAAGGCCCACTTTCTTCATGATCTCCCTCAAATTCGCCAGGATACATTCAAACAACATACAATCCGAGATGCCTTTAGTGACCGGGGGATATATCCATGGAATCCTTCAAAAGTACTTGACATTCTAGCCAACACAAGGTCTCCATCTCCGGTTCTAAATATACGTGATAAAACACCATCAATTCAATCTATCTCAACCAATTCTCCTCCCCAGACAGTTCGTACACTGCGACGGAGCATTCAGAAGCTGGATAAGTTTGTCAATGAAAATCCTAACCTTGATCAAAGCTTTACATGCTGTCTTGACCGAGTCTTTCAAAGTGCTATACAAACAGCTGAATTGACAGCCCAACTTCAAAGTGATATCTCTCAACATCTAGAGCGTGCACGCGCTCAAAACTCTCAGAGATCTCGCAGAAGAATCCCTACTATAGGGCCATTGACAGTTAAAGATGCAAATTGTCAGGTTGCTGAACATGCTGAAGCTGAACGAAAGAAGATTATTTCCCGTGTCCGGAAACGCCAACCTTCAAAGCCAATTCCCACCACTACACAACGGTCGGATACTGTTGAAAATACTCAGGGAGATAGCCAGGATCCAGGAGATATTAATGCGCTATTTAATGTATTTAGATACTAGTCTAGATGTTGAGAAAATTGATGAAATATTCAAAATTGGACGTTGTGGTCAAAATGGACGTTACGGTGCAACGCACCAACACAGGACGATGTTGGGGCGGGAGCACGGGTAGGGGGCCCAGATGAAGGTTCAGTTGTTGTCACCGCAACATTGGCACTGGCTTTCTGAACAAGCCATTTATTAGAGAACTGGATCACCGCATAAAGCAGAAGGATAAAACCTTTTTCAAGTCGCGCTCTTATTTGTCGTATGTCCTCTTATCGATACGAGACTAAGACGTTATCCGTCATATATCCTCTTATGGATAGTGGGTAAGCTCTAGGCAGAAAGTACTGTGGTTATTATCCTTTATGGTAAATACAGCGCAGTATTGCGCTCCCTGTTCTATACAGGAAGGTCCTGAGGTCTATTCTCCTACCATATGACAAGATGCTTAATTTCTCTGTACAGAGTAGTACTCCGTACGTGGTAGCAATGTCACTCGTGGATGGGATGGCGCTGCAACGGCAATTGTAGCAGTGGGAGCCAATGCAACCGTCCATCCTGTTCATCTCCTGCTTGACCATGCGCCTAGTATACAGATATCTATACATAGACTACTAGTACACTTGATGTGGATTGCCCGAGTAAAAAAGGAGAGCACGGATGGAGAGAAACAGATCACACGCGGGTCAATCTATGTACTGTATCTACCTATCTATCCATCGATTTATCTGGGTCTATCTATCTTGGGATCAGGATAGATATCTCTCAGTCTAAATTTAGGCGAATCGCAGCATTCAGTATCCATACATGAAACTATTCTCCACAGGAGTCGGGGAGGGGTGCTGGTTGATGATTGCTTCGGTGTGAGTGCTCATGAAAAAGAAGATCCGGTGGAAACTCTGGAAAATTCTAGACCGCTTCTGTAGAGTCTGCTAAGGACTGTCAACCTTTTTTTTCGTTCTGTTCCCACGATAATGATGGTAATGGATGTTTCAGTTTCCGTTTTGTGTGGTGGGGAAGGACCCCGTATACAGTACAGAGGCTTGAGCAGGTCGAAATGGAATATATTCATTGGGTAAAAGGACGGAATAGTAGCAGGCTGCTTAGAATAGTCAAACCAAAGATAATAAATCACTCATCCTTCATAAAGGCTCGTAATGGGGATCAGAGTTCGTCTGGACCGCGGGTCTTTTCTGGCCGTGCTGAGTGCGGGGTTGCGACTCTTTACTCTTGGTACTGCTATACGGAGGTGGCCCTCGGTGAGATTACCTGGTAGATCCCACGGGCACAGACTCCGGCAGGGGTCGGAGTTTTGATGCCGGTATCCTCAAGGCCTGGATCCTTTTTAAAACTTAACAGCCTTCGCTGATCACCGTAAAAGGGCCCTCATTAGTTTATACGTCTGTATTAGATCTGTAAAAGGTATATATATTATCAAGAAGCTGTCCAGTTAAGTAGTTATATTGAATAATCTTAACGAGATTCAAAGTGTCAAAAGACGGTAGAGACGAGATGGCTGGCATCAAAATCAAAGAGCAGCATCAGATTCTGACCCCGGGCCTGCTGAAACCCCTGCCTAAGGGGCGCACCAAGGAATCCTTCCGGGAATCAACCGCAGTAGTACCATTCGCCAAATGATTAGGCGTCCAGTGGAAACTGAAGCCCAGGGGAAACCAGAACTACTAGATACCAATTCGGGTATGGGATGCCAATTAGGAAAACCTTGGAACTTGAACATGCAGTAGCTGGGGCAGTCATGCAGAAAGATGTCATTACCAGACACGGCGCCTTTTTTCTGCGAATACGGGCAGACAGGGATAGACCATCTCCTCGCCATGCAACATGAGTACATACATATATGGCACTGTACAACTTCCCCTTTCTGCCAATGGCAGGGATACCATAAGAGGAAAATAGATTTGAAATAGATACAGGCAGACTGCTCTGAAATATTATTTGGAAGAGCAGGGAAAATGGATGCTCTTTATTACCCTCCTCACGAATCAACGTAGACAAGATCATGTCGAGCAGCACAGTTGACACAGCATGCAGGAGACTGGTTGTCAAGGGAACCAGGCCCTCTTCGACGAGTCCGAGGTCAACGACTCGACAAAGTAACTGCTTAACTACGGAATTAGGCACAGCTGCTTCACGAAGGATTGTAGCATCGCGACTCGCTCTGTAAAGGGGACACACGAATTGATGAGATTAGAAATGTACATGTACAGTACATAGGTCTAATCCCAAGGGCATCCAGGTTGCATTTCCGTTGTAACTCTTCACGGGTTAAATAAGAGTACATCCCAATCAGCCGGATAAAATTAATCGACAGGGTTATCTGTTGGAGTGTAAGGTCGAAACCTTGCGAATGAAAAGTGTGGCGTCACGCTCTCTAGTTGAACATTATCTGCAATTGCAAATAACAAGCAGCTTGCGTCATGGTCAGCCAACCGGAAAGGCAAAAAAAGGAGAAAGCCGGCGGAGGCATATTTCTATCGTTCCGTTTACGAACTTGAAGCTTTTTTCTCTTTCTTCTCCAAGGACGGGACGTCTGGGAGGAGAGGGAACCCCTGGGTTTCTTCTGATCTGGTCTCCCTAGAAATAAAAAAAAATGAGCGGGTTACTCGAGAAGGTGTGAAAAATGGCAATGAAGGAACCAGTCTGTCAGGTTATTATCCCTGTTCAGGAAAATCAAGCGTCTCTAGTATAGTTAGTAGTATTAGCAGTAGTAGCAATGCCCCGCGCGCGCGTCTTTTCCGCCCCCTGAATTTGCGGGGTAAAGTAAGGCTCCGTCGAAGCTTCGATTAAACCTTCCGTTAAAGGTATGTACTGTATTAACATTAAGTTTCTCGAGTCACCAAGAGTGTCAGGGAAAAAAAAATAGTCGAAGAATGCCATATGGACGAGAGACTGAAGATCTAGTGATAGGCTTTTTCCGACACGTGGGGACGAATGCACGGCATCTGTATTCTAAAATAATAAAGTTAGCAGATTAAGGTGCAAGGATAATACATTATTATAATAATCATGATGATTATAGGCAGTAGTGTTACTGCATGTCAGTAATGTGGATACCGATTGCTTTTTTAAGAATTAGTACGTTTACATGATTATGATCGAAGAAAAAGGTATTGACAGAGATGAGGAAAAACTATGCTTAATCTTTCAATATCTTGACGCATTTTGTTCTCATATTCCTTGCTCTGGCAGCAGAAGTAGGATACGTACAATCGACACGCCTTCGAGTGGTAATACCAGCTGCACCCGAGCAAAGTATGTTTGTCCTGTACAGTACATGTACAAGCAGCCGTCCGCTCACACAGGTCCCGAGCTGGTCGAATGATAAGAGTCATACCTCACTCATTCCCTTTTCAGCATGTTTTAAACAGAAGGTCAAAAGTCCTATGTTAAATGGAGCTCCAGGATATCGGATTTGTAGCTATTCCGTATACGGCAGACTACTGACTTTACTGAGATGGACGGATTTTACTCTTTCCGCTGCCTGCATCACGACCATTGAAGGGGTCATGGAGAACCACGCGATCTATGAAGACTGGACTGCTCCAGTTTCCGTTTAGGATAGATAGTCCGTCAACACAAGGGGAGAGTCGCCTCGATTGGGAGAAAGGTCTGTCTGAGAATCCACGAAGTACTAAGTTGTAGGGGGTAGATGGGAGACGGTCGATGGGGCCCAGAACAACGCATTGGGCAGATGAAGTCAGAAGCGGCGGTTTCTCCAGCGCCTGGGTTTATCTGCCTTACGGAGTCCATAGTAGATTGTGGATAATAATAGTACTTGTCGATGGGCTTTCCCCCTTCATGTCAATTCCAACCACATACTCCATCTGGATCTTCTTGAGGGATGTTCAGGAGGGAATAGGGAATTCCCTTGTCTGTCAACGGAGAGGAAAAGGCACAAGGCGATCATCTCTTCCACGTGCAACCTGGCTGAGCTGACTCAGCCGAGGGCTCCCTCCTGCGTGCATGAAACAAAGAGTACTGAGATCATCGTTGTACGCATGCTGGTGGAGACGTGAGGGAGCCCGATGCCGCGATGCGTCTCGGAGCGCCGGCATCCCTAGGCCCGATGGCCTTGGCTCCCGATGGGCGCGGATCCGCGGGCGAGGGGAAGAAACAAACTGCTGCGCGTTCGAGAGTCTAGACAGGATGATCTTCAGGAGTCAGGACCCCGAACATGCGCGGCCGCGCAGGAAAAAACATTATGGCGGTAGCTGCGCATAAAACTCCTGCATCAACTCCTGTATCACCAAAGCTGACCTCGTATTATTTTCTGCACCACTGCGGGGATCGCACGGTGATCTTGTACCTTAAGCTTACACGTGCCGCCGATATCGCCGAACAGCTTACGGAGTAGTGACGCGTTCCACTTTGGCACCTGGAACTGTGTGGTTCTTGGTTTTCCTTTTCTGTCAGAATAATAATAGAAACAATGTCGGGATCTGACCTGCAGTCTCTCGACAAAAAATATTGTAGTCTACAATGGTACGAGGGCGTTCGTGGCGGATGTAGGAGCTGATCTTACCCCTCAAGGATACCCGACAGCAGCAGTCACCGTGCAACGTGAATCTTCAATAGTAAATAAAATAACAAAGCCGTCGAAATCTCTCCACGCCAGTGATTTTGGATCCCTGGTACTGGAGCCAAGCAAAGCGGACTGCCCTTGTCCTTGGGACTGCATGCTCCACTGTTGGATACAGTCTGACTACCTGAGGGAATAGAATACCGAGAGGCGATGGTGCTCGGCATTCGCCCGCTTTACGGGGTCGGGATGCCAAGGACCTGCAGGGCGAACTGTCCCAAACTATCCAATGGGAACGATAATCATGGTTGCCGGGCATGGAAGGTGATGTGGATAACAGATGGCATTCAATTATCTTCGCTGTTATCTTTGCCGTCCTGGCGGGCATCACGTGTGCGTTCGGAACTGCAGCTCTGCGTAGCTTTGTGCTATCCAGATACTGCTACACCGTAGGAATTTTTCTTAGTGGAAGAGGGGGAAAAATGTCGGACCTCTCTGCGCAGGTACGACGAATACGCAGTTGGCTGCTTGAGAGTTTTTGTGCCGTACTGGAGACCCGCCGTTGGCCTGTGGGTATCATCATCGACGCCACCTGAGATCGGACAAGAGACCTGCGTGGGATGTACCTGCGTATGTGAGTGGTGCACGCTCTGCCCTGGGCCGAGGATGGATAAAATTTCCACGAGGGTTTGCTGTCTGTTCGCAGTTTGAAATGCGACCGCTGACGGTTGACCACGAGCGGGCCCGTGGACTACGAATCAAAGCACAAGTTCGTGAGAGAAAAAAACATCGCAGCGGGGGATGCCTGCTAGCTTGACAATCGCCCAAGGAACCAGTCGCGGCAGTTTGGGGGCTTTTTTCTCGAGTCGTCGGAGCGGCCAATGGGCAAGAGAGATTCACAAAAAAGAGTCACTCTAGAGCAGATATTATTTTTCTAGCTCGACGGAGGCCAGCGCGGTCGACGATAAAAGACGCACGTCGTCGAGGTCCATGTGGGCGCGCTGCTGCTTCCGGGCCGCCTTTTTGCGGTGGAAGTTGTGTACTCGGAGGCCGGCGACGTAACAGGGCCAGAAAGTGTATCCGTTGAAGCCTTGAAGGATCGAAAAAAAAAGAGTGAAACTCTAGTGCAATCAAAAGCCGACAGGTGTTTCGAGAAACGAGGGATTCAACCCGCTTCTCCACGACATAGTCCAGATGCCCTACGATGCCGTGGAGGAGAGCCTGGAGAGCTGGTCCATGGAACCCGTCGGTGGTTATTATGATTCTTTTGTTCATGGCAAGCGATGGGATCGCGGAGATGCGTTGCAGCCCCGTCGTTCCTTGCCCTACGGCTTGTACGACCGCACCTACCGGCGGGCCATCTCCAGCTCCATCCCCAAGATGCCACTACGGAGCATAGTCGATCGGCAGTTCCTCCTCTCCAGACGTTCGTCGTCCTCGCTACGTCATCGATAACCCTTCTCGGCCATCGCACTCTCACAGTCTAAGTAAAATCCCGCGCATGTATCTCTGGGAGCACGTCACACCGCGTGGGAAAGGATGACAGCAGCACGCTTGTCGTATCGTCTTACCGGCCATCCAGCGCGATGAAAACCAAGCCTTCAAAATGAGATTCTGTATCAGACGCGGTTCCTGGGCCTGCAGGGACCTCCCATCATCCTGCATGGTCCTAGAGTCTTTGGAGTGCCATTATTATTATTATCCGGGACGAGACGACCGTAACCACGGAGGACGCAGGATCCAGCGCCGCTTCAACGCTCGAATTACGGCGCAGGCGGTCCATCGATGCTTGGTGATATCTACTTGTCCAGGCTCGAATTTTGGTGCCTTGGACGAGTCAACGAGACGGGGGCTGCTACGCCCGACTAGGGAAACCGACCGGGATCCGCCCGCAGAGGAAGAAGTGCAACCCCCCACTGATTCCAGACACCATCGCAGCCGGCCTCGCGCCAGCACGTCGCCTAGGGGCCTGATGGTGGATATCATCGCTTCCCTTTGAGCGAGGCACGACCTGGATCCCTGGTCCTCGACAGGCACGAGACGGAGTTGCTCCCCGTCCGGAGAAACACTTTGGAATCCGTCCAGCCACGATGTCTTCTGCCGGAGCATGAAGCACATCTCGACGGACGCCGGCAGCTTCAGACGTGTACGAGGAAGGGAGAGGCTGAAAAGGCCTGAAGGAGGCTGTGGAACGCGTCTGCTGCCTCTGTATGCCTCTTCGCTCCAGAGGCTAAGCCCCTGGCCGCGGCCCACCGGCCCGTCGATACTTACTCAAAGCGCTCCAGGGCGTTGGATCAGTTCGTCGCTCGCGCCGTCGCTCTTGGGAGTCTTGGAACGGCTGCTTTGACGGCCGCCGTCCCTGGTCAGCCTCTTCCCCGGAACCTGCCCATGGTGGGCTGCTCTCGTGTGTCTAGCAGACACGATCAGCAGCACGGCAGAACATCTGCCGCGTGCTGTCTGTGCGATTCTTGCTGCTACGTGCATGAGGGCAAAAGAAAAGAATCATAATAATAATAAGGAAAAGAGCGCACGGCGTCAGGCACAGGTGCGGGAAGACTGCCATTGTTCCCCTCCGTCTGTCTTTTTTGTCTCTCCAAGGTCTGAGATCCTCCCCAACATCTGCGGGATTGTCGTTGCTCAAACGTCCGTTTCGAAGATTATCTTGCTCGCCCCGTCCACGGTCTCCCGGTGGACTGTGTGGAGGTCCACTCCTTTCTCAAAATAAGCGTTTCCAACGGTCTCCAGCCTTGTGCCCTAAAAGCATCCAGTCCCTCCTTACTACTCCCATTCCAACCCTCCGACGGAGCGAGTTCCCTCCTTCCCCTGTTCTGGACTCATCGATGCTAGTCCAGAGTGCGGAGTACATTCTCTTCTGTGCGATAATCAGTCCCTCCTTTACCGTCGAGTGCAAAGCTTAGTTTTACCACACATTCCTTCCAGAGAGGCCCTTACTCTGCCCGCTGCTCCTGCGTGGCCGAGGACGGCTCCGAGTTCCTGTCACTCCCTCCAATCCACTCTCTTTCCAACTCGAGTTCGCATGATATCATGATATAAGGTTCTCAAAAATAGGATCCTCCTCGCTTTCACACCTCCGATTTCTGGGGAAATCCTGACGTAGCAGTGCAATTGCTCGCGATGTTTGCTCCTCACCAGTCCGTGGCGTCGTCTACTAGGGTTCCGGGTGGTCAATGGCAAGATGGACATGATCAGAGACGGAGACCTTCGACAACGTCATCGAACGACAATCCGGCGCATTCATCGCACTTGCGGATGAGGTCTACCGCACAGGATAATCAGAGTGCTGGGCGGTTCTCGGCCTTCAGCGGACGATCCCGAAGCAATACTACTACCTCTACGTCGGCGTCTCGCCCGTCTCCTGCGTCTACCATGACATCGACCGACGTGTCGTCGCTGCGTTCCCAAGCAGGTCGCTCTTTTTCCACTGCCGGCCTCTCAATTGCGGACAGGTCAGAGAAGAGATCATTCTTCTCTCGCGGAAGTCGGATTCTCCGGCGCCGCGGAAGCAAATTCAGCGTATCTGCCACCCTGGACGAGGCAGATGAAGGGGACAGAGACAAGAAATTCGAGGTTTCGGAGTTCTTTAGCCGTCACAGATCGCGGCAGAGCGATGCACGTAAGTGATTATTGTCGCCTATCCTGGATTTGGACACCGTCGCTCACCGTGTCATGCATGTAGATGAACAGATCAAACGTATCATTTCCGGACCGTTCGACTTCCACCACGTCACGCATACCAGCGCCGCCCAGTTCCAGGCATTGGATAATGCCAGTAACAACGAACTGGTCACCGAGTTTTCGGCGATTCGAGCCTCCCAGAGACCTGATACGGAGCTCAAAGGCATCCGGGCCGAGGAAATTCATTTCCGAGATTTCTCATCGGAGAATTTATGGAACAGTGGAGCAGCCTCGAAGGCGGGGGAGTCGCGGTCTTCAAGTCCACCGCTATCTCCCCGTGCCTCTCCGTCGCGGCGGAGTTCTGAGAGCCCGCGGGGGTCTCGCGGCATCGAGAACTTTTCCCCTCCAGGATCACGGCACCAGACAGCACCTGGAGCGCCGTCGATCATTCCTCCGCCCAGGGTGTCCTCCAAGCAGGCATGTTCTGATATTTCCGAACCCGCTCCTCCGGCGCTCGACGAACTTCTCGGGCTGCATACGCAACAGACATACCCTGATTTCGTATATCCAAATAGTGACGATGAAGCGGATGAAGTATCTTCATTGGCGCGGATAAACTTGGCGGAGATCTTTCAGCCTGACGTTGGCCACGCAGTCACCACTGCTGACGACAGTACGAGATTCACCAGAAGGCCATCTACTATTCCCAATCCATCGGATTTGGAAGATGTACCGGAGGAGGAAGAGGAGGAGGAAGAGGCAACCTTCTGGCGTGAAAGTCCGGAACACAGCTCTCGACCATCGACATCTCACTCTTCCCGCTTGGATCATCCGCCCTCGGCAGTGCCGTCGTCTTCTAACACCGGCGCCCCGGATTCAAATCTGTCCCTTCGTGTCCCAGAGCATCTATCGTCCAGATTCTCCGATACTCTGGCTTCACCGACTCTTCCCCACCTTGTTCCCGAATCCCCGATTCCGCAGGCTCAAGACCTCCGCAGGAAGTTTCCTGCTTGTGGGAAATCAGTCATCAACGATGTTTCCGAATCGTGGGATGCTGACATTGACTATTGCTATGAGCATGCCGCGGAATCAAACTGCAACTTTGATTGGCACCGTTCATCTCTAGATGAGGCAGACGACACTGTGCCAGGCGTCTCCCTCACTGTAGCCGACAGCCCGGACAAGCCAGGCGATGGCGACAGAAACCGGACTCAACATCCGCTTGGTACGAGTCCTCACGGCTTCGCAACACCGGAACTGGAGCCGGGCTCTACTCAGTCGTTGTTCACGTCTCACGAGGCCGTGACTCCGCTGACCGCAGGAGACGAAGTTGACTTTATCACTGAATCCAAACAAACTGTGCAGGGCGACTATTTCAAGCCAATCCATACCCACATCCTGTCGTCAACCTCCTTGGGGAAGGAAATAACTCCGGATACTCTCTATGAAGAGTATCTTGCGGGCGATGGGGAGTCGGACCGCCATTTTCCTTTCTATTCACAGAGGGACTCCCAGTCCCTGGACCATCCAGTCTCCCCCAGGAGCAGCATCTACTCGCCTCTTAGCAAGTGCAACTCGCAGGAGAGCATCATCCTCTCCCGTGCAGCGTCAATAGCTCGCAAGCACCGTTCCTCAGTCTCCACGCTCAGCGTGCCAGAGCTGGTGCACAGCGCGAGTAGCAGCCGTGAATATACTTTCCAGGAGAATCCTGCACCTGTTGAGCAGTCCACCTCCGCCACGCTCGGCCAGACGCCTAGCTATCCAAACTCGTCCTCGGCCGCTGCCACGAAGGCGGACGGCCCGCCTTCTGCGGCGAGGAAGCAATCCATTGCCTCGGACAAGGGATTCAACGGGAAGAAAACCCGGACATCATACTCTCTCTTTCCTTCCAGAACAGGGTCTCAACGTCCGTTGTAGAGAAGACCCTTTCGTTATCAGTCTCGAGTTGGATCATTGAGAGTGGCTTGGTCTCGGAGAGTTGGGTTGCAGACAAAACGGGTCAGCCTATTAGAAAACATCCGCCCTGTTCTCCTTTCTCTATGCCCTCAACTAGCCACCAGACAAAGGTTCCTACATGATTTGACGACTCTCATTTGCTTCTGTATCGATGCACGCAATGTCTATTCTTACCATACTGTTTAATTAATCTTGCCGGTCACGCTCCAGATTTCCTTTGTTGTCGGTTTTGCACATCGATCGCTCATCTTCCCTTGCACTTTCGGATTTTCTTGGTCTAAAGGAGGGTTGGAAAATGGGGTGTCTTTCCTGTTCCTCTATACATTCGTTTCCCCGTTTCCTTCAGATGCACATAGACGGGCCAAAGGTTGGGACTAGGTTTTCGGCGAAGGACTAGCATGGTTAAGGAGAGATCGCAGAACAGGGTGTGGCGGCTACAAGTTTGTTGGATATTCTTGGGGCCTTTTTTTTCTTTGGCGGTTTGTTGGTATTTCAAGCCGTTCTGGCTCTACAGTTGAACAAAAAGTCCAACTCTGCATCGAAAGAAAAGTTGACGCTCATGGAGTCGGGCCTTTTGGGTGTCTTTCACGAACTACTGTAGTTCAAGATGTGATAGACAGACATCACCAATGTGATTATGCTCTATGTCAACGTCAGGTTGTACACAATATGTAGTACACAATATGTAGTACACAATAAGTAGTAGTAGTAGTAGTAGTAGTAGTAGTAGTAGTAGTAGTAGTAGAGGTCGCGGAGGCTGGACGAGTCTCGGCCTGGTCCGGGGAACGTCGGCCGCAACGCCACATCCCGCATCTCCATCTCCGACCTCATCTCCATCCAGAGACAGCGACGGCCACCTGCTTTCCCACCCTTTCGGCCATCCGCCGACCACATGGAACGTCCATGCTCTCTTCTCTCGATGATCCGTTGATTGCCTTGTCTTGTTTCTTTTCCTCCTCTCCTCCCTTCCTCCCTTACCCTGACTTACTCGAACATGGCGTCGCCCTCATCTTCTTCCCAGGCGTTGGTAAAACGTCAGTCCGACAGTGCTTTGATGCCTCCTCCCCCTTCACCGAAGCGCATCAAGCGGCCAGCTACGGTCCTCGATGAAGACACCTACACCGAAGCCCTTTCACAGATCATCGCGCGGGACTTTTTTCCTGGCCTGCTGGAAGCACAGACGAAGCAGGAGTATCTGGACGCGCTGGAGTCGAAGGACAAGGAATGGATCGCGAGCGCGGGGAGGAAGCTGTCCGAGATCATGACGCCTGGCCGCCAGAGAGGCAGGAGAGGTGTCAGCATGACGCCTCGGGCGACACCCGCGGGACGGCCGGGGGATACGCCGACGGGATGGGGCGGTGACACGCCCATGTCGACATCCGCCCAGACGACGAAGAAGAACGAACTAGACGTGTCGAACCTCAGCCTGAGCGCGTTCCAGGCCAAGTACACCAGCGAGGATAACGAGTCTTTCAACCAGCTGCTCGACAGGCAGAACGCCAAGCGCCGGGAGAAGTATGCCTGGCTGTGGAGCGGCAACAAGATCCCCTCCGCGAGGCAGATCGCCCACCGTCAGCGCGAGGCAAAGCGCTTGGCCGCCCAGGGGCAGAATCCAGAAAGCAAAAAGCAACTTGCTATCACGTCCGACTTGGACGCCCGGCCCGCGAAACCGGATGCGTGGAAGTCGCGTCCGGAGAACTCACTCATGTTCATGCCATCCTCCATCGAAGACACTCACGAAACCATCCAGCAGAGGGCGGAGGCGGCATCTCGTGCGGGGCCCAAACAGGTCGTCTATAGCAATACTCGACTACAGCCGACTGCCGACAATACCGAGGACCCTGCTGTCCCGCGTTCCCCATCGATATCCGCCATCAAGGACGCTATTGCGGGACGCCCGCGTCCCACGGAGTCCGAACCGGGCTACACAGGCGGCGAGACGCCGCGAGTGAACGGCTACGCCTTCGTCGACGAGGACGAGTCCGAGCCCGAGCCGGACCCCGCAGACGACCCGTCCTACCACTTGAAGCTGCTGGCTAGCTCAACCACGGGGGACACAGGGCCGAACCCTTTCCGGATACAGGAGAACCGGAGGCGGGAGGAGCTGCATCACCGGATGGTTGAGCGCGTGGCGCGGATGAAACGGGCGGAGAAGGCCGCGAGGGAGACCAAGACCCCCGTCCCCCGCTTTCCCAGCAGCCCGATGCTGGGCGGATTGACTCCCGGCGGCAGCAGCAGCGGCAAGTCGCTGACGCCGGCTGCGCAGAAGCTGCTGCAGAAGGTAGGGAGCACGCCTCGTCCGTCGGTCTCGTCGTCGTCGAGTCTGAAGAATATGTGGACTCCCACGCCGAGGAGGAAGTGAATTGTATTGTTAACGTCCCGCTCGCTCGATCTATCGATATATCTATCTGGCTTGGCACTGGCGCTGGCGTTGGTGGTTCGGAAAATGCGCTGTCTTTGTGTGGTAATAAATTATTATTAGAGAGGAATATTGGATTTGACGACTTTTATGATACCTTTTTTTTGTTTAAACATTTACACCCCCTCTGTCCCGACTTCCTATCTTTTCTGTCGTCCTCCCCTCACGTCGCCATCTCAATCCTCGACTCTACGGTTTATCCTGCCATATGAATTCTCTACATAGATATATAGAGGACGTCGGGACCCTCCCCGTATCTTCATCTGTACTATATAGCGTACCTGTGGGATGCGGCTCTCAGTGGACGTCAAAATTTTACGCTGATAAAGAACCACACCGGTCCTGGGATCCAATTTTGTGATAAGTCAACTTTTCAGTATTTTTTGATCATCAGATTTTTTGGCAGTTGGGATCTGCTCTCCGCGAGCTGTGACTCGCAAACAGGCAGAAGAATTGGGCTTATTCGATGGAGTTGTATGCTTAGCTAAGAAGTAGTCGGGGGAAAGAGGCAGCATTATCACGGAGTACTTGTGAAACATACACAAGTTCGAATAGTAGTCTGATGGGTAGGTTACACATTGTTTGAATAAATAAAGTATACTTAGCGATTCCCGTTCATTCATTCGTCCATTCTAGCAGAAAGCTCTTCGCCTCTATTCTCTCTTTCCGAGGGTTCCAAAAAGAAGCAAACAACAAGCAGACCATAAACAGGAACTTGGCAAAATGCAGTATCTTAAAAATCAATCATTCCACCTTCCTGTCTACTGTACATGTATCCCTTTTCCGGGAAATCAAGATCATGACTTCTGATAACTAAAGCTGGCCAATGAAATGGGCATGATGAAACGATTCGAACAAATATAGCGCTAGCGCTGTAGTAGGTATGCACATGGTACATATCTCATACATACAGCAGCAGGGTATCCCGACAAAACGAAGACTTTCCCCTCCTTTGGAAGGTACTTTCCTGGGCATGAGCAGCATCCAGAGAGGGAACTCCATATAGCTGGCCCTTGGTTCCCAATGCTTTTGATAAGTTTTGCTTTCTTTGTTTGTCTTCTCCACCTTTCCACTTATTTCACGCTCTTGCATCTCTCATAGATCGCAAGTCATAGCTTCTATCTGCCTTCTTGCTCGGTTATGAAAAAAAAAAAAGATAAATAAAATGGTGAGCCAAAGTGGATCCGAGTAGTAGAAATAAGGATAGAGACAAGGGGTGCTACGCCGTGAATCCCCAAACGAGAACCCAGAAACCAACCAACGCATAAATGACAGCCCAAACACAATTGCCGATACTCCATGCCGAGTTCAGGAAATATGCTGCACCCAGATAACTGCAGGTGACCATGCCGTTTGGATCCCGCCACCCGTATGAGGCGTTTAGCAAATTCCCTGTGGGGCAGCTGAAGCCCAGAGCAGCAGGACAAGTTCTGACAAGGTCGTAGCAAAGGTCCTGGCAGGGCAGGATTTCCTTGTACGGCCCCGGTTTGATCTTCTCATCGATCAGCGGGTTGCGAGACCGGTTGGTCACTGGGTTCCGCCTTAGTGGGCTGTCGGCTGGGATTGTCGTCCCATTCAAAAATGCCTGTCCTGCATTTCGAGTCCGGAGGTAAGGGTAGTCGCTCGAGAAATCGTAGCAGCGAGGGATGGTGACTGCGCATAACCATTGTTTGTATGCGGCGGCGCAATCATCACAGTTCACCGCGAGGGAGTACATAGCTGTGGAGGAGGCGTTACACTGAATCTGCTGCAGTGAGTAGGAGAAGTTCTTGTACAGAGCAGCCGCATACGAATCGTAGATCTCAGTAAGCTGGGTGACGTTTAAGGACGGGTTGGACGGCACGGCATATGCAACCTCGGAACAGAATGAGAGGTTAAAAAGAACTGCACAGTTATCATCTTAAATGGGTTAGCCTGAAGTCTATATATAGTCTAATGTATACTATGTATTCCGCATTCTGTCAACGTACCTGCTTTAGTGGAGAAGTTCATTGCCTTCCAGACTTTTCCTCCACCGCCAACAACACCGTTTCCTGACTTTGTTGAGTTACCATTCATGGCGAGAAACCCGTAGTAAGTTGAACTCCGGTTAAGACCGGTAATGTAGAATTGCTCTTTGGGTTTGTTGCCAAGGCCCCTGTTCGTCATTCCCACCTGCACGTTATTACTGCCCTCTCTGATCTGTGCAAGCTGGTTCAAAGCGCAGTACGACTTTTGAAGTCCAACGATGGCGGTATCATTGATGTTGCTTGCAAACATGGTGTATGGGGGGGTTATGTTCATCCATGCTTTGTAGTTCTCTGAGTTCGGGTCAGAGTGCGTTACGTTGTCCGTCACGAGAAGCGCAGCATTAATGTCCCCGTCGACGTAATAGAGAAACGTCTCGTCGACGAAGGAATGGAAATAATCGTCTATTGATGCAGCAAGGTCATATTCATAGGCTCCAGAGTACGCCGTTGTATTCGGAGCCGCAACCGCAATATAGACATCTCCATCCGCCTCTACGGTAGTTCCCATGTATCCTCCGTCGGCTCGGTATAAGGTCTGACTGGAATTGTCTTTGCCAGGGCCTGGCTTCTGAAGGGATTCGGACAGGGAGACATAGACCTCTAGCTGGGGGAGAGGTTCCACGCTCCCCGGATCAGTGGAATTGAGATCAGGTTTCGAGCAAGTGTTCAACGATATATAGACCGTTGTAGAACGTTTCGAAAGGTCATCGTCCCTTCGTTTCAGCTCATGCGAGTCGTCGTCATCCTGACTAGGCTCATTTGAATCCGGCTCATTTGCAGGAAGTCCAGGTGTCTTCGGAGACTTTGGGCCTGCCACTGCCTCCTTTGGAAAAACAAACCATTGTGTCTCTCCTATCTTGATGTTCCCGTGCTGGAATTGATTGTTTGCCAATGAAGTTACACCCTGAGGAGCTCTCCTAACGATATTGGGCTCGTGCGCTTCGTTGCCATCGTCCACGTTGTCGAGCCTGAGATCCCACTCCGTCTCTTCTTCATCGGTTTTGTACACGTCCCCTATCGAGACAGGATGATTGTGGTCCTGGTGTATTATAGAAGGGACATCCGCGGCGTATGCAAAGCGGGGGTTTGAGAGGACGAGATAAAGGACGAAGAGGAAGAGAGTGGCAGCGAAGGTGGCAGCAAAGCGAGACTGCAGTGGGGTGAGCTTCGGAAATTGCATTACAATTGAGTATCAAATCAGGGCAATGGTAAATAGCAAAAAGGAATCGACGTCCAACACCACGAGTGGGCGAAGAGCCGCAGCGAGAGGGTTATCGCCTAGTCCTCGGAGCGAGCGTTGAAGGCGACAGAGACTGGATTGGAAGAGTGGTGTCGTTCAAGGACACGCTTGAGCTATGGCAGCTTGCCCCGGAGTGATGAACTTCATGAAGGATGGCTCTCTCTCCGTCGAGTCCTAGCAACCGGCGACCATGGGCGACAAGGCAGAATCGAGGTTCTATCGGACGTTCTGAGACGCCTCTCCTTCTGGACGTCCCGGAGTCGCGCGCTACGGGTAACGGATCGCACCAGCGCTGCTGCGCCACACCAGCAGATCGATGGCCACACAGGCCCGATAAGACCTTTCTCTCATACAGCACCGCTTACAGATGATTTCAGACCAGCGCCTCTACGTTTGGGAATCATGGTGCTCAACCGGTATAACCTTGTCTGTTACACAGCTGGCGTGAAAAAGACCTGACCCCCAAATGCAAACCATATCTATATATAACCAAACTCAACTGCTACATTATCAAGATACCAAAGTATATACAAAACGGACCCAAACCCGACATTACTATGTACAGCATGATCTTTTGTCGAGTCCAACACCATGTCAAAGCTCCATCCAAAAATCCTCAAACGCACCAGCGTCCCTGAGGAAAAGCGTAGGAAAAGAAGCGCACCGCTCACTGTACGTCGAAGCGTCTGGTAAAGTCATCCTCTCTTCACATGAGCTTGAACCATCTAGCCGCGAAGGTGCTGAGGATCACGATGCACGCAATGACACCGACAATGCCAAAGAACCATGCAAGGCTGTCGCTATCCTGCCCCGGGACTTTCACGTTCATTCCCCACAGACCGCAGATGAGGTTCATCGGGACGAGCATGGTGGCGATCAAGGTGACCTTGCTCAGCACCTGGTTCACGTGGTTGCCCAGGACAAGGTTGTTCACATTCAGCTGCGCAAGATAGTTGGTGTGGGATCGGCTGAGCATCTTTTCAAAGTGGCCCAGATTCGACATCATCGTAACGACGTGGTCTTGGATGTCGCCAAGGTAGAGGCCAATATCACCACGCGGGGTCACCGAGTACTGTTCGTTACAGCGCTTGGAGAAGCCCTTGATGACATCCGCCTTGCCACCCAGGAGACGCATCAAGCTCATCACTTTCTTTCGTAGACCGCCGATCCGAGGCAGGAATGATTCGAAATCGTCAACACGGGCGACAAAGACATGGTCCTCGATGGCCTCAGACTCCAGTTCCACTTCCCGAATGACCGGACCAAAACTGTCAACGATATCATCTCTACACCTTGTTTAGTTGGGTTGCATGAGGTCCGCAAGGAAGCAAACAGAAAAAAAAAAGGGGGGGGGTGACATACATCATAGCATAACAGATCCAATCGCTGCTGAGAGATACATAGTCACGCAATTTTCCTATTCGTTTCCTGACATTGGCGGCGTGGGGGTTTTCGGTGAATGAAAATGTAATCACACCGTCCCGGAAAACCACCATATAAAGATTCACAGGCTCCAGGAAACGTTCACTAGACTTGTCCATCTGGTAAAAGGTCCGGAAGCAGACGAAGTAGTACTGCTTGAAGAGCTCAACCTTTTCGCGAGACTCTTGGGTCAGAATATCCTCAGCCGTCAACGGATGGATCGAGAAGGCCCGGGAAAGAGCACCGACTTCTGCTTCGGTGGGATTGAGGACGTCCAGCCACCAAACCCCACCTTCAGGACCAAGCTGAAAGAGGTCCCGGAAGGTGTCCCCTGGAAGCACGAGATCGCCAAGCTCAGCGGCATGCACGGTGCTTTGGGATTCGGATGAGAAGAAGCTGAAACGATTGGGTTCGTTCTCGTTCTGGAGATTGTCGAGCAGCTCCTTCTCATTCATGGCCGCGCCAGAGATCTCCTCGAGCTTGTCTACGGACCGATCCACGCACTCGGACGAGCGGCGTTCGGGGCTCGATGAGTGCATCACGATCTTGGGAACGTCTGATTGCTGCGCTCCTGGCCTGAGGTCGTGGAACACTCGCAGGTTCCTGCTCTGAGAACTCAGGCTATGTTTGCGTCGGTTGGCAGATGACTTGGTCTTCTTGTTGAGTGCCACAAATTCCTCCAGCTCCTCGTAATCGATGACTGGGATTCGGCCAGGTTGTTCGTACGAAGGCATGCACGCACTCTCCGGTGCGTCCAACCTGACATCCCCTTGTTCCGGCCGGATTGCACTGGCATTGCTGAACGTTGGACGACGATGATGGCTGCCACCAGACACAGTACGTTGGATGATAGCCTCCAGATCAGGGGCCGCATGGCTCTCCAAGGTGTTTGCCCGCTCACGGCGGCGCGGGTCTGCAAAGGCGTCAACCGAGTTCGGAGGAGACGTCGACCTAGTCGAGACGGAAGACTCCCTTGACCGAGACGGAACGTCCTGCTGATTTCGGCTCCACCTGCGTCCTTGGAGACGGGTGCCCGCCGGATCAGCAGAAAGGCGTCTCCCAAGACCGTCCACGTCACGGCCTGATCTGTCGTCATCCACAATTGCGTGTTCAAAGTCCCGGGAAATCGAACCAGCCTCGCGAAGGGCGTCCTGTACCTGCAGGAGGTCGGAACGCTCCATTGTTACATTTTCGTGCGCCTGCTGGGGGGTGTTTTGCTGGTCAAGGAGGCCATCCGCAGGAGCCTCCGCTCGAGAGGGAGGGTCGAGCTGGAAGCGATGGTCATCCAGTTCAGGCACCGGGGTGCTGAACCTGGTCAGACACTTCTCGGATCTCGGGGACTCCGACATCGTGGTGGATGGGCACGTTCGCGGCTAGGCAGCTCAATGGACCAACCAGGGGGACTGGCGGTTGCGCCGTCGCGGTCAGACGCCCGCGAGCGCTCACACAATTGAGTTACCCAAAACGACGGCAATGAAAAGGAATTGGAAAGGCCCGGGACGGTGGATCCTCCGCTTGCTCGCCCAGACCCAGAGGAGGGCCTGGCGTGACGACCGGGGGCCAAAATGATACTGCCGTGAAGGACTCGTTATGGAGGCCTAGTGTCGCCCCCGGAGAAGACCCGGAACTTGGGGCCCAGGAGAGGGTGGGCGAAGGAAAACTGGATGTAGCGAAGGCCCGCCAACTTGGCTGTGAGGGAGAAACGGGAGCGTTGGCGCTCCAGCGTCGTAGCGGTAGATAGACCGACGAAAAGGTCTCTAGACGGAGACTGGGGGGTTCAACCCGCAGCGTCTCCGGGAGGGAGATGTCGATTAACCAAGGACTCCTCGAGAAGGAGGGACCGACGTGCCCTGGGGCTGAAGGGAAGTTTTGCAGCGTATCGTATCGCGTGTCGAGACGGACGGATAACCCTCGATGGAGAGAGAGAGGAACGGGTCTAGGAGGAAGCCGTCCGCTGATCAGAGGCGGTCAACGGGACGGAGGGGGTCGAAAGCAGCAGGCTGGAAGAACAGACGAGAAGAGGATGTATATACAACCACCGGGACGGTGAGTGGTAACGAGAGAGGACGAGAGCAGGGGGAAAGAAGGGCAAGGAAAAAAACAGGCGAGGGGCTGAAGGCAATCCGCGAGCCTGTCAACAACGGGGTTGGCGTCCCGTGACGGGAGCTGGGCAAAAAAATTCAGTGGACAGGGCAGCGGGCCGGCAGCCGCGTAGGGTTTAGCCCGTCAGGTGACTCGGGCCGCCCGACACGCGCTGGCCGGCCGCTGTTTCAGCGCTCGTTGAAGCTGGAGATGTGGATGTAGACGCTGCGCTGGCCATGCTGGCGGCAGAGTACCGGCGGTCGACGGCGCACAGGACGAGGAATATGAAACCCAGCGGCGTGGGCATCATCGCGTCTCCGCGCCGCCTGATCAGATCCTCAGGCAGCATCCTGGAGTACGCCCAACGCGGCCGCTCGCCCCGCCGCCCGACGCCGGCCTCCGCGACCAGATTTTCGCAGCGCCAAGAACACACGCTGCGCCGGGCACGGGAGAGCCATGAGATATCCATGTCATTATCATATTGTTGTCCAGAGAGTCACAGCTAGCAGAATCCCCCGAAGGCACACAGATCGACGTCTGCTCCTCTCCGTCCCCGTCAACAGGGCTTTCCGCGCGTCGCCGCTCTCTCCCCCGCGCAGCAATGACTTCTTCCTTCACGATCCGGACGCCCTGCTCCTCCGCCAACATCGGGCCCGGCTTCGATGTGATCGGTCTAGCCCTCTCCCTCTATCTGGAGCTCCGCGTCACCATCGACACCTCCAAGTCATCCTCGCAGCACCCCCTCAACTGCGTGGTCACCTACGAAGATCGCAGCGGCAGCACGGAGGAGATCAGCCTCGACCCCGAGGTCAACCTGATCACCCGCGTAGCCCTCTACGTGCTCCGATGCCATGACCAGCGCGCCTTTCCCGTCGAAACCCATGTCCACATCGTAAACCCTATTCCTCTCGGGCGCGGTCTGGGCTCGTCCGGCACCGCCGTCGTGGCGGGTGTCATGCTGGGCAATGAGGTCGGCCGTCTGGGCTTGAGTAAAGACCGCTTACTCGATTACTGTTTGATGATTGGTAAGTCCCTTTTTATTACTGTTTAATATTTATATATTATTATTATTATCATCATCATAGTCGTCGTCGTCGTCGTCACAATGGAAAGAATATATACTGGCTAGACAATCAAGGTGCTTTGCTAAATGTTTTCTTTTCTGCTCTTTTCTGCCAGAACGGCATCCGGACAATGTTGCCGCATCTCTATTCGGAGGCTTCGTGGGAACCTACCTCAACGAGCTCAAGCCCGAGGATGTGGCTCGGATAGAGATCCCCCTGAGCGAAGTCCTCCCTGCTCCCGCCGGCGGCATTGACACCGGCAAGAGACCGCCAGAACCGCCCCAGGGCATCGGCCACTACAGGAAGTTCCAATGGGCCAAGGAGATCAAGGCCATCGCCATCATCCCCGACTTTGTCGTTCCCACTGCCAACGCGCGAGACGTCTTGCCCAAGATGTACAGCAGAGCGGATGTCGTAAGTCTCGGGCTTTCCTTCCCCGGCCCCTAGCATCAAGACAAGGGACTGAGTCATGATATCCACCCTCCAGGTCTTCAACCTGCAGCGCGCCGCCCTGCTTCCCGCCGCCCTGGGCCATTCCCCCCCAGACCCAGACATGATCTATTTGGCCATGCAGGACAAGATCCATCAGCCCTATCGGCAAACCCTGATCCCGGGCCTGACGGAGATCCTGCAGTCCATGACCCCGTCCACGCAGCCGGGTCTGCTGGGCATCTGTCTGTCTGGTGCGGGCCCTACCATCCTGGCCCTCGCGACGGACCATTTCGAGGAAATTGCAGACCGCATTATCTCGCGGTTCGAGGCCCAGAAGATCGCGTGCCAGTGGAAGCTGCTTGAGCCGGCGGAGGAGGGCGCGACGGTGCAGTGGGACTGAAAAAAAGAGATCATCTCATCCAATTGAACTGATTGGCTGGTTGATTTACACCGCATATGATGACCCGGTGTCATCTACCGGCGTTTCAAGTCCTCGAAAAAGAGAGGGGCATTCTAACAGATGCCGTCTTCGAACGTCAGTCCAAGAGCAGATACCTATTGGGATACGGTACTTTTCCCCTGTGCTTTTTCTTGGATGGACGTTACATAAGAAGAAAACGGTGCTCATCAGTCGCTTACCTTGTGTGCATTGTACATCTCTCTTTATTGGAACGGTCTGCGGGAAGATACCTATGTTTCCTAATGAAACTAAAAAAAGGTCAAAGGCATTGCAGGAGCTGAGAAAGGGAAAAGTGGGCCGATAGAAGCTATTAGAACGGGAATCTGGCTACGGTATGCTTGATGACCTATTCTAATCCCAAACGTCTTCTCAGAGATACCGACTTAGATAAATCTACCCCGTGCGCAGATAAGTGCTGTCTATTATTCATCTTATTCATGATCCTTATCGGATTGAGTTACCTAGTAAAGAAAAAAAGCAGGAAGAGAAAAATGCAGCTGTTGAAAGACCAGGCCTGCCTACTCTTTTTGTCCCTGGGCCTCTGCCTGCAGATACTGCCTCAGATAGGTTCTGGATTAGCTCCGAGTGCTCACTATTATTCTTTCCACCGGTTCTTCTATCTCCTTGATACCTTTCTTCTCTTAACCGGCTCGAGACCTGAATACTCTGGGGGTTCACCTCGAAGTCTTCTGCTCCATCTAGTCGGCTGGGCAGGAGCTTTCCTCTTTCTCCTTCGGGACCAGCCCACGCCACCCTGACTTGTCTCTGCACCTGGCGCCGCGGTCTCAACTGGACTTTGCTGATGGCTTGGGATCCGACCTATGGCGCTCTGACTCGCCTCCGCGCCTCGTCCCGCGGCCTCGACTAGGCTTCCAGGATAGCTTGGGATGTCCATTAAATTGACGGGGGGAGATTCATCCAGGTCCTCCTGTTCAGCATCGGGCCTCCAGGACAGGTCCGGGGCTGGCTCGTCCGAGCGCCCCGCCCTGCGGCGGGAGGTCGGGATCGCCAAGGGAGGCGGGGCAGTCCTCCGCTTCTTGATGGGCCTGGAAGGTTGCAGATCCACTGCTTGACCGGTCTCGGCCTCTGGATTAGCATCGTCCCCGGTGAGATCTACAACGGGCCGGCCGGTGATGGGGTCAATTTCAGCGGTCGGAAACGGCGGTTCTTCCTTCACGATCGGATAACGATCTGGGGAGACCGGCTCTTCCTTCACGACGACATCGGGACTTGGGCTCTCTCGGCTACGGACCCTCTCTTCGGGCCCCTGTTTGCGGATTGCTCGCTCGCCCGTCACGACAATTGGGGAACTGGCTTGGCGATCTTCAGATAGTGTGTCTTCTGGTTGTTGAGACCGTCTTTCGTTTCCCGCATTCGCGGACGGAGACTTGATGTCGTCTTCTTCTGTCTGTACAGGAAGTTGATCTGCCTGGAGCTCCTCATTCCTGTCCGCGGCAGAGCTCAGCTCAGGGTCCGCCTGTAACCCATAGGGGTTAGAATCAGGCCCGATCAGATCTTGGTCACGGTGGGCACAAACCTCTTCGTCCGGTGCTCCTTGGGGAGATATGTGGCCTTGTCCCGGATCCTCGCGTTCATCGGCAACAGATGTAGTATCTCCTACACACAACGGGCGTCATCTTTGGATTTCCTGATATATAGTGTGGGAAACTCACTTCCTACTCCAATCCTCGCTAGGGCCGTTTGGAACAATGCCAAAGCACGGTTCCGAGAATTCCGAGAAAGCCGTCTTCGTGGCGGATTTTGACTGCTTTCGTCGTCGCGCTCGCCAGATCTCATCGCCGCTTCAAGTCACCTTATGTCAATTACTCAAACTGCAATTCTATAAGGAAAAAGAGGGGGCTAATGTCTCATGGAGACCATGGAATCGAAAATATAGTCTTGACTCTTTTGGGGGATGTTGAACAGAAAGCGGCTCACAAACTAACAGCTGCTGAGGAAGTAGTCTTTAGATGTTAATATTCCAAATGGAAGCTAAAGTCTTCCCAAAACAGTAACTTGGATATTGAGGAAAAGCAAACACGCAAGGTGCTTGGTCAGGGAAATCAGAAGCTCAAAAAGGGGAGCGAACAATGAAAAACGAAGCAAGATAGCCCCCCTGCCCTCGAGTGGAAGATTTCTATTTAGAATCAAAGCCTTTGGTCACGTAGTTGTGCGGTAGGGAAAGGCAGGAATCTGAGAACTAAGCGCCCAGGACTTCCAAGTTCCATGGCTATTGTCATTGTTTGATGCTATATGAAATCGGTGAATGTATTTCAATTGGATATATAATTAGAGATTTAATTGGATAGCTCCATTGCTATAGAAAACAGGCACAGGTGAGCTATAGAAAGGCCACCAGAAAGGCTGAACACTATGGTGAATACCAAAATGCCATTGATGAACAACGATAGTCTCGATGAATGGGAAACAAAGAGCATTCCACTATCTCCATAATTATAACAATCGGTTCGGAGTCTTTGTGCGCGTGCTTTCTACGCGTGAATAATAATATATAAAGGGAGGAACAAACGATTTGTCTCGTTGGAGAGAGAAAAAAAAGCATTCCAAGAGACAAAAGACGAGGTAGGTACAGTACCTGAAAATAGGCTAGGCGGTACTCTCTACAGAGCTTTGTTGATTCAGCGACCGCGCGGAGACATGTGATCTAGATCGTTTCAGCCACTCCGCTCCACTCGATCGGCAGCAGCCAGATGGACACCAAGACCTGACCTCGAGCAGCCCGCAACATCAAAAACCTGTCCGTCGGAACCTGAAAGTCTCCCGCTATGGACGACCTGCTTGCGCCCATCCAGGATGTCCTGGAAGGCCAGATAGTAAGCCCTCCCTCACCATCGAGTCCCTTTAAGTCTCTCGCCCCTAGCACTGACCTGCCACTTGCGACAGGACTTCCACGGCCAGCGCATCGCGGAGATTCTGTATACCGTTCTTCTCGTGCTTTCCGGGGTGAGTGATCTTCTCCCGGAGCTCTGGAATTCCTCACTGACGGTGCCGCTCACTGGTAGGCTATTGCGTTCGTCGTCGGATACCTCTACGAAGACATTTTCTTAACGTTATGGATCGGGCTGGCGGGCACGGCCTTGACTGCACTCGTCGTCATTCCTCCTTGGCCCGTCTTCAATAAACATCCAGAGAAATGGTTTGCGCCTGCAGATGTAAAGGTCGGTGGGGCAAGAATAGTGGTTGATGGGGTTAAGGTTGGATAATACCCATGTGGCTTTACTGGGACCACATGCATTTACATGGTCGTAGCGACATCCACCTGGCTCATAATAAGCATCAAGAAATGTGCCATAATTTATGTATTTTCAATTTTGTCTTGCAGGCACCATAAACAAAGCCTGCTGCACTGTCTGAATTCGCCCCAACGCCGCCCCGAAAAACCTAGTCCTGTCTGCTTCAAAGAGTCTTTCCCAAAGGATTACATTATTGCCATGCGATATGTAAAACGAGATGTGGATTACATTCTGCGTTCGCACAGCTTGTAACCGGTACTAGCCGCTTACGGCTGGACCGCCCTGAGAACACACGTCTACCGGCCGTATTTCTGGAATTCCCAATCTCTGTTGTCCAGAGGGCAGACCTGGCGAGTCTTCAACCATCTCGATATGCAGTGGAAGTGGAATGCATGCTGCAGGGTATAACATGTCAACATAGGAGCCGGGAGACAAGAATACATATGCAGGAAACTCACGTTGCAGATTCCCCAGGCAACTGTGCACTCTTCTGTTGTAGATGAACCTTGGTTCGCCTGGCACTCGATGCCTACAAGAGGAAGATCAGTTGGAGAACGGAGTGATCAAAAGGCCTGGGAACATACAAAGATCCATGATATGGTTGCGGCAGATGGCACAGTTATCGACGACGATATCCCATGCCCACAGAGCGACCGCATTCCACTAGAAGACGCTGAAGTCAGTGAAAGAAGATACCATCTCGGGTTAGACGAAGACGCACTTTCTTGACCTCAAACTTCTTCTTTCCCTCAGCCGCGCCCTCCGAGGGACCAGCCTTGGATGTCTTGGACGCGGCCTTCGCCTTGGCTGGCGCACCAGCGGCGGCGTCCTTCATCTCTACATCAGCCATCGTGACTAGCTCGACTGTCGGCCACAAGTGTAGTCAGTCAGAAATAGAAGACAAAGGTGGTGCAGTCTGACTTGAGGCCCAGCAGTTGTCGTGAGCTTAATGACGTGAGAACTGAAGGGTTCCGCCGGACAAGGCTGGAAGAGGAAGATGGCTCGGGAACAACCGACACGCAGCTGGAGCTATTGCACGGCGTACCCTTTGGGGAAAGTAGATCAGAGTCCACTATTCTGCTCCAAGACACCACATAAGGCAGCTAGGCTATCGACGAGCCGTCCGATATGCCGACTGCTGGATCTCAGCACGCCCTGGACCTGAGATTCCACGAGCTGCCTGGGCGGAGGGGTCGTGTTTGGCGGCGCTTGCTCCTCCGCCGTGTCTGTGGCTGCGGCGGCGTGGCAAGCGGCCAGCCGGGCGGTTAGTCATCCAATCGCCCACACCCCACCCAATCTGGAGGCCCTCCCCAGCCTTCCCTCTCAGCCAGCTCCGACCTCTACTCTATCGATGACTCCCATACCCTCACCTTCTCACCCCGTACGATCTCCAATCCAGACATGAGTACGCTCCGGAGATCTCCCACATTCTTTCTGTCCTCTTCATCTGCCTCGACGTCTATACGAACACTTTCCGAACTGGCCGGCTCTTTAGACTTCCCTCCGACGAACCGAGCGAGACACATCACCGCCGCCCTCCCAACATCGTGACTCCGGTCTATACCCTGCGCTGCTTCTCGCGTCGAAGCTTCGTCTGCCCACCGCTGAGCGGTATTGTATCCATTCTTGTGCTGATTCGTCTATCCATATCTTTTGCGATTGCTGTTTCTGTTTCTTTATTTTTACTCTCTACAAGGCTGCCTATTTATTAAGCCACACTTGGTCGACATGTCGACTCAAACGCCTCCCACACCAAAGGGGTCTCGCAACTCCCGACGTCAACCGAAGAAGAATACCACCCCTCATGCTCAGACAAAACCGGCTCTCCTTACGACCCCTCCATCATCGCCGCCTAGGAGCCCCGGGGGGAAGGCTGCTGACTCTTCAAACAATGCCAACGGGGGGGCATCGAAAAAGAAGAACAACGGACGGTCTGGGAAGAAGCCATGGGATGTCTCCAAAGCTTCTCCCGTACCTAACGGAATCAATGGCCATCGCCATACATCTTCGCAACCAAATATGGCCTCGCCTTCCCAGCTAAAAGATAGCCCTCACTATGCGGGACCGACTTTCCACGCATCCCCGGCGCCATCTGCCCTGCCAATGCCAAGCTTCTTCTCCAAGTCAGTGCCAGATTCAGACCTTGCTCCAGCATTGGAATTAGACAGTGATTCTCCGGAGATCAATCCAGTTACTGAAAGCACACCATCGAAACCGAAGGGCCGTGCTATTTGCAATGACGAAGGAAGAGAATCATCGCCGCTGGATTTTCTTTTTAAAGCTGCTGTTGAGGCGAGGGAATTGAAATATAAACGCAGCCCCGAGTCTCAGAATGGAAGGGGCTCTCCACCTTGCACTGATTCAAAGGCTTATCTGGCCCACCGCAAACCGGACGGCTCTGCAGGGGGGATCTTTCCGCTTGAGCTTGAAGGCTATGAACGGCAAATGATATCCATTGGCCCGTCATTCGCTACGCCTTACAAGGATCGGATGAACGCACTACGTTCCGCTAGCTCTCCCTCTCGACCAACGGCAGATCTCGATGAGGATGAGCGAAAAGCTAAGACTGAGGCGCTGAAGAACCTTTTGCTCAACCCTCGTCCTCAGCGTCCGGCATCCGCTTCTCCCTCCTTACGGGATCAACCAAGTGTGCTTAACAGCCGTCCTGGTCAGACTGTTCCCAATACGAACCATTACACCGTTGCACTACGAACTAGTTCAGGCCCGTCATCCCCCGTCTCCTTTGGCGTTCAACATGGCCAGGACAATCACGATTCTAGAAATGGCGTACATCATCAATACGCGTCCCCCATTTCCAGCGCTTCTTACAAATTCCACACCCAATCGTCCGCATTGAGGCAAGAGATCTCTGCGTCAAACCCGGTTAACTCCGCAGAGCTGCCCGCAGAGACACCTCATGCAGCCCACGTGTCATCTGTACAAGCAAGCTTCCACGATCATCGAGCGGCTCCTCCCGGGTATGAATCTCCGACAGCTCAACGAGCAGCCCTGTCACGAGATATCCCTGGCGGTTTCCCATCTCCTAGTTCCAAGGAGCTGGACATCAAAAAGATGGAGGATGATCTACGGAGGATCTTGAAACTTGATATTACCAGTGGTATTCATTCAAACGGCGTTGAAAGCTCCCTCGCTTGAGTGTACAAGGACTCTATCCTGCTCACTTGTCCCGATGTACAAGGCGTCACCTCTCCACATAGTTTTGGCGTTGTCACATCAATGTCTCTGTAAATGATTCGCGCCATCTTTACGGTGATCAAGCTGGGGCCTTTTCCTCTTTTTCTTGTCACTTCGTTTTCCTGTCGTTCTTTTCCTCCCGCTTGTGATCATCTTCAACTTCCATTTTATCTCGGCGTTCGACCATGATGTGGGCAGAACCATATGGTTTATGTTCCTGGTTGTTCGGTGGTGGGTTAGCGGCATGGCTGTATGGCGGTTTGGATCGGAGCTCTGTCAAGCTTTCTTGGTGTCTTCTTCTTGCATCTAGCCTGGAGTCTGGTGCCTTTGAAACACTCTTCGGGGTCGGCGGTTTGCAATGGTTTTTCTAATGCCTTGCCAGGAGACATCCATTCACTCACGTTTGATTGATTCCCCAGTCGCTACCCTCTTGCCATTCGCTACCCTGCATTGGGTTTTCATTCGACTTTATGGGAACTGCCGCAGGGAATAACGCAATGTACGAAGGGATTATCTGTCACCCGATTCACATGCTCTGTATTCCTGTCTTTCCTAGTTTACCCTTTGGTCGTCCAAATGGCTGACCGCGGCGATGTTGAGCACTATTGGCTCGTTACCTACCTAGGTAGATAATTCTGTAGCTTACACTCGTTTGACATTATGTTCTTTCCAGTGAGAAATCTTAAACATGAACCGTCTTAAAAAAGGCATATGGTAGTAACTGCGATCTAAGCACGTCAATTGGGCAGATGTTGCTTGACATGATTCCCCGGTCTATCCAGATGTTATCTCCTGACTGCCCGTCGGTTACTTACTGTCTGGGCTTTGCCCGGACAATAACTTTGTGACATGACGACATGGCGCTCAGCCCAAATACTGACTGATCAATCATATCCGGCGAATATTGGCAGCATCTCAAGGAACAGAAGTCACTGGATCCCTAAGTCATAATGACCAATACACCTCTTCAGTTATTCAAGGCTACGGTAATGTCCTATTAGAAGGCAAGTCATCGGTGACTCGTTCAAGGTCTCTGTAAAGACATCCGGGAGACTCTATCAAGAGATTAAGGGACTAAAAGTTGACACGGATGCCGCAAGGCTTCCTGAGACGCATGGAGAATACTCTGAGAACGAATTTTTCAAGGGGGAAAGAAGAGCGTCTCTACAAAGGCAAGATATGGAAAGCGACCTGCCCGCCTTGCAGATGAAGACAGGCAAAATCATGGTTATGTATCTCTCTGTTCTGGGGACCAAGAACTCCTCCACGCGCGTGGCCTGTGCATGCCATGCACACACATGGGCACCCTCTTCCGCCCTTGGATATCTGTTTACACTCGTTTAGAAGCACCTCTGTTTGTGCTTACCGCTCCACAGTCTTGCAGACCAGTGGCCATGAAGCAAGTAGACTGCCCTTAGATTCATCCTAAGGAACACTCTTACTTAAGGAATTCAGATGAATCATAGTGACATTGCGATTGGGGGGAGGCCGGTTCTATCTATGAAACAGCCATGTTATTATTAGTTTCGGGGAGAAATTTGCCTGCCTGCTCCCTGGTTCTGGGAAAGGCATGATGAGATAGTGAACCTCAAAGGCTATTATGATAGTAATAAAGATTTCAGCAGAGCGGCGTCCACGAGCAGTGTACTGTACATTATCTCATGTCATCGGCGATAACTGCATGTGCAGCACAACATAAGACCATAGGAATCAACAATTCCGGTATACCTAATGATAGAACTAGGAGAGGTACATATCTACTTGTACTATACTATAGCCTGAATGTCAGGCACATTTGGTCCCTGAAACCGGTTACTAACCTACTCCAGCATGGGCAAAACGTAATGATATTGATAGAATCATGGATCAGCACAAACCTTGTCACGGGACAACAATCTAATTCGAGTCTTGTAGTCGTAAATCCACCCATCACCCGATCCCTGCAGGTCTCTCCAATGGTCTATATGATGATATTAATAGCACAGTATAGCGCATCTGGAGGAAGTTTCGATTTGCAGGTGATCATCAGACACGACGATTCAACTCCAGATAGATGCGGGGGTGGCAATTAACAGCAAGGCATATGACCGTTCTTTGCAGGGATGGCATGTGTGTTTGCCGCTGTTGCCAGCAGGTAAATAAAATCATGGCCACCCAGGAAGAGGTGCTCCTTCGTCCTGGAGGTGCGGTACTGCGAACTGTACTCTGACGATTCCCTCGGCTGGGGGCTGCTGAACGGGACTGACGGTCGGAAGAAGGGTTTCTTCTTCGAGCGTGTCTAGAGCTTGCCCTGAAAGAGGACACAGCCCGTCGAAGCCATGTGAGATGCTAAAATTTGCAGTAACAATACTGTACATACTCCGTACACTTTTTGACTCCCAGTCCCAACATGCCGAAACCCACGGGTGTCTACTACTATTATGAGAAGCTAGGCAAAGAGCCAGAATTTAGAAAACTCCACAAGAGCCTAGATCCCGAGACCCACCGTTTCGGAAATTCGACCACATCGAACTATCTGGGCTTGACACGGACCGGACTGTTTGATCATCCGCCAAGAGAAATAAATGAAAAGGCACTCCAGACTCATTATTATTCTTCCGGCACCAGCAGTACAGAGAGTACGTCCCAGGGACCAGGTTGGAACCCTGAGGACGGTCAATAGTGGCCTGGTCCATGAGCTGGCTCTGGATCCGTGAATACCCTGGCAGACATGGCATGCAGGACATGTCTATCCAACGTGACATGTATCGGTGGACCGCGGCACAGGAGCTGTCCAGCGATGGAGTCGGAGAGAGACCTTCCAGAAGGCAGAGAGACCGTCCGCAGACCGGCGGCCACGGTGGCACGGCGCCGCCTTCCCAGGGGTGACAGCGCCGCCTGCCCGGCCCGCGCTGGATCCAGGAGAAGCCAGAGCGAAGAGCGCAGAAACGCCCCGTCCGCCCATCTCCCCGTCCTCCTTCTCCTCACGATCCTCCGTCCTCTGCATTCCATCTCTGCTCTCTCTTCTCTGTCCTCGCTCGCTCCTTCATCGTTCCCCTGTGCCTGCTGCTGTCCTGAATCCCCTCACGTTTGTCGCTCGTGTACCTGCCCGTGTCCCTGCACCTGCGTCTCCTTCCCATTATTGTCAGCAACGATCTCGATGAGCGTTCCTGGTACAGACAATTCTTGAATCCTTCGCCATCGGTTCCCCCAGAGCGTCCGGTCCCCATCATCCACAATGTCGTCCGCGTGAGTATCTTCCCTCCTCTCTCATCCTCTCGCCCGCCCTGCTGACCCCTTCCAGCATTGGTTCAGCATGGCGATCCTTCTGGCATACTATGACTTCCAATGACCGACATGCTTCCCATGACTCCCCCTACCGAACCGGCCAGCATGTCCCTCTCAGTCAGAGTCGCCATGAACCTCTCACTTCCGTCGCAACCAGCGCTGCCGAGTCTCGTGCCGATCTGACTTACCCCTACGACGAAGATGACCCCAGACATTCCACGGGCTCTCCTGGCGGAATTGCTTCCCCGACTCGTCCCTACTCCCCGGGGATGAGGTCGCTCACCTCTCAAAAGAGGAGATCAAACGAGCATGGCATGGACGGTGCCGAGATGCAGAGCTTCCATGACGGCGCCCCGCCTCCTCCGCCCGTCTCCCACTCCTGGGCGAAGATCGAGCGGTGGCTGGAGAAGAATTACCAGGAACTCTACGATAATCTGTGTGAAGGATGCACTCTGAATGATGTCAATGAGCTGGAACACGAGCTAGATTGTACGCTGCCCCTGGACGTTCGGGAGTCTCTGCAACTCCACGACGGTCAAGAGCGTGGTGGCTTGCCTACTGGCATCATCTTCGGTTGTATGCTTCTCGACTGCGAGGAAATTGTGCAGGAATGGAAAAATTGGCGAACTGTCAACGAGGAATTCCTGAATCCGGCCACCATCGCGCAACCCCAACCTCCCGCCAAGGCCCTCGGCGGTTCTTCGTCTGCTGCGCCTCAGCAACAAGCTCAGAACCCGCTGTGGAGGCAGGAACTTCTTGAGAGACAGGATTCGCAACCTCCAGGTGCCATCCAGAAGGCGTATGCCCACCCCGGCTGGATTCCTCTGGCGCGCGACTGGGGTGGAAACAACATCGCAATAGACCTGGCACCTGGCCCGGCAGGCAAGTGGGGACAGGTCATCATATTCGGTCGGGATTACGATTGCAAATACGTGATTGCACGATCCTGGGCTCACTTCCTCGCTATGTTGGCGGACGATCTTACCAGTGATAAAGTCCACGTGGAGGAAGAAACGGGCGAATTGAAGTTGAAGGAATTCAAGAACCAAAATGTCGAGCCATCCTATCTCGAGATCCTCCGTTGGCGAGTGGACCAGAAGTATGGCAGAAGGCCGCCACGGCGCAAGACTGCACACGGGCTTGGAGTTAATACGAATGCCAACGGTAAGGCCACTCGAGATTCCCCTTACGGAAGCCCAACCCCAGGAGAGGAACGGGGAAGGTCACCACACCCGAAGACCCAGTTTGGCATTTCTAGCCCTCTTGCCCGGGTGACAGAGGAAGCATCTAGCCCTGTTTCGGTCAATATGGGAGGAGATAAGATTCAAGACTTCGCTACCAAAGAGAATTTGAAGACTTCCCAGGGCGAAGATCTCATGGAGGTTGCGACACCGATTCCGGAAAAGAAAGGTGAGGACCGCCCTGCGGAGAAAGTCGTCGAGGATGCGGAGAAGGCTCCAGAGCAGGATAAAGTTAAGGAGAAGGTGTCTGAAAAGGAAAGCAAGCGAGCGTCATCCACGGGCCTTGACGCAGAAGCTCTGGGCGAGATGAAAAACGTGGCCATTTGAGAAAGATCTCTCTGCTCTTCCGCCAGACTTGTCGTTTTCGGGTACCCTTTTAAGCGGTCCGAAGGTGTCTACGCGGAGCCGACGGTTTCTGCCTTTGCGTATGTGTGTGGAGATAGCTCCACGATCCCCTTTGTATAGAGCCTGACATGTTCCACCATTCTATCTTTCATTCTTATTTTCTCTAGCCGTTCAGCCGGCCATCCTTCTGCTGCTTTTTGCACTCGGTGCGCTTATAACTTCCCCAATGTCTTCTCTTCACCCCATCCGGCATTTCGAACAAGTCGCCTTCTGTAACTGTACGATCATGCAGTGCTTGTTACTTGTTTTTTCTTTGCGCCTTTTTACCCGATATCTGACTCGAGTCGGTCTGCTGTCCCTTCGCTCAAAGCGGAGTGTGATTGCTATTTGGACGAAACTGTGTGTTTGATGCATCCGTTGATAGGACGATGTAAATCTTTTCTTGCTGGTTACCGCTTTGGCTGGTGCGCACACAGAGAGAATGACCATGGGAAAAAGGCGTCAGAATGGTATTGGTGTTGCAGGAGGGGATGGGCAGGCGGGGCGCACAAGAACACATTGCTAGATATTTTGCACAGAGCATAGTGTTTCTTGTTTTTTGTTTCCGTCTAGGTTGTTTGTGGGCTTTGTTTGGTGACAATTAAGATAATCAAGACCTCAAAAAAAATATCCTGTGTCTTATCTCTGTCTGTAGCTTAAATAAAATATGCTCGGTCATGGATGTTCAAATTTGGTAGTCATGCTAGCCTTCATGCTAGCCTTGCAGTCCGCTTGTAACATTAAGGGGATAGAAGTTACTGGTATGAAAATCTGGCACCTGATGATATGTATCCCTGTCGTCCTGGTAGCTGCAAAATGTCCACCAGCTTGTTAGGTACCATTAGTAGGAACCTCTTGAGCAACCACTACACTGCTGTCATCTGGCATCATCAACTGTGTTAATATGTTGCAGCCACTGAGATGATGGGAAGCACTGGTCTGCCTTTATTCTGGCCAAACCCCTCGCTCGCACGATACTGAACATGGAGACGATACATACGGATCTTCACCGACGAGCTATATAGATATCCCATGGGTCTGCATGATCCGTCCATGGTCCAGCTGCACGACGACCGTTGATTTCATATTCAGTCCCAGTCGTCATCCTCATCATCCTTGCTTTGCCTAGCATTGGCATTGCAAATTCCCCTTCTCTCACCCTTGCGCCGCACCTCAGCGTCCTCCTCGCTGTCGCTCTCTCCATCCCAGGCTCCGCTGCTGTCTTCGCCCTGTCTAAGCTTCTTCCTGACCAGTATTCCCTTTTTCGACAGCCTCCTCTCCAGCTCCACGGTCCGGAAGCCGTTGATGCCATCTCGCTGCCCCCCAGACCCGAGCCCCTCAAAGCCCACCACGCGCTCCACGCCAACTCCGTCCACGAACCCGATCACGCAAGGAAGAACCCGCACATTGAGTCTCTCCACCACAAAGGGGCAGTCACGCACATCAACGCGGGCGAAGCGGACCTCGTAGTGCCGCGATGCAAGAAGTTGGAGATGCTCGTCCATGACGCCGCAGCGGGCAAAGTCTGGATGCGAGAAATGTACAACGCATCGCTGTGATTGAGTCGTGAAGTCCAGAAGGGACTGGTCATTGGGCAGCGTCGGATACAGCGCGTTGTTCACGATCGTCGTGGTCGACGAAGACCCCGCGGCAGTGCGGAGGGAGTCCTTTGCGGACGCGAATTCGGCATGAAGCTGCTCAATGCGATGGGCGCGGTAAGTCGAGTCATCCTCTTTCTCTAGGGCTTCGAAGAGGGCATCTTCGTCAAGGTCGTCCGGGTCTGCTGTGGAGACCTTGGGGTCTAGCGGGGCAGTTGAAGACATATCTTCACGGGAGATTACCTGTGAGCGGTCCTTCTCCTCAACGGCGTAGCTGCTTGGAAAGACGTTGCGTATAATTATCCGGTTTTGGGTCGGTCTCGTAGTGGACCTTGGAAAGAGAGAGCGTGAGAGAGGAAGGATTCCGACACGGTGTGTTAACAGTTGGTTCTGTGCGAAATGGATCGATTAGATGGGCAACAAGACAGATTTTAAACATATACATACGCCGCTACGGTCTGAGATACAGCCAGATAGCTTCTATGAGAGCTTTTGAGAGCTCCAATGACTGGAAATTTGCTGGCTAGTTAGTGGAGCGGTGCGGAGGCCGCCAGGTGCGCCAACCATACTGTATTCTTTTGCATATATATATATATATATATATATCCTTGCTGATCAATGTGTACTATGCAGCAGGGGTTGGGGGAAGCTACGGCCTGCCACACAAGTAACAGAAGTTGTCTTCGTGGTACTGTTGTCCACATATATATCTTGGATGTATGATGTCTCTGCTCTGCGCGGCGTCCACCGCCGGCGCCTAGCGCCCGGCGCGCAGAGCCTCGCTCGACGCTCAACGCCGACATCCCCTTGCCCAAAAGAGCCGCTCCCGGCCCTCTCCTCGTTTTTCTGTGCCACGCTCGCCTCCCCGGATTGCTCCTCGACACTCCTCAGTCCTCTCCCGGAGAGCGCGCCGGTGCTGCTCCACGTTCGTTTCTCCTTCTCCGCCATCTGATCTTCCTGTTTTGCCCTCTTTGGTCCCTTTTATAAAACGCTTTTCCGCCAGTCCCATCTCCCCCCACCAGCGGCCACGCTCCTTCGACCCTCTCCCCTTTCTCTTTCCCTCCAGCGACAGTCCGTGTCTTGTGTAAGATGGCAGAAGGCAAGAAGACGGACGACTACACCATCGAGATGGGAAAACTGGACCCGGGTAGCAAGGAGTTTGACGCTCCGGCACCCCAGCCTAGGAGTACCTGGTCCTCAAGCTCCCTGGCCAACAATCCCATTCTCCCAGTCCTGGCATATTGTGGATCGTCCATTCTAATGACCGTCATGAACAAATATGTCCTCTCTGGCTCGGACTTCAACCTCAATTTCTTTCTCCTCTGTGTCCAGGTACGTCTGCATTGCGGGCAATGACTTTGGCCTCCAATCTTGGTACGCCTGCTAACTGCAATCTCTCTCCTTCCTTGCAGTCCATTGTTTGCGTCGTTGCGATCCAGACCTGTAAAGCGTGCAACCTTATAACCTTCCGAGATTTCAGCTCTGACGAGGCCAGAAAATGTTAGCATCCCTGTGCAACCTTCCATGATGGAATGTTGTGTTGTGGTCTTGTTATTTGGAGCTGACGGTCCTCCGCGCAGGGTTCCCGATTACTCTGCTCCTGATTGGCATGATCTATACCGGTTCCAAGGCACTGCAATACCTGTCGATTCCCGTGTATACAATTTTCAAGAACTTGACGATCATCCTTATCGCGTATGGCGAGGTTCTCTGGTTCGGCGGCTCCGTCACGGGTCTCACCCTCTTCTCCTTCGGTCTCATGGTTCTCAGTTCCGTCATCGCCGCGTGGGCCGACATCAAGCATGCCGTTGAGAGTAGCGTCGACGCTACCGCCAAAGTTTCCACTTTGAATGCCGGCTACATCTGGATGCTGATCAACTGTCTCTGCACTTCTTCCTATGTCCTGGGCATGCGCAAGAGGATCAAGTTAACTAACTTTAAGGACTTCGACAGTAAGCCCCCATTTACCTTCATCTATGCGGAGATTCAAAAAATCCTAACTGAATCTGTTTAGCTATGTTCTACAATAATCTGCTATCGATCCCCGTTCTTGTTGTCTTCTCTTTCTTCGTGGAAGACTGGTCCTCTGCCAACGTCAACCGCAACTTCCCGCCGGAGAACCGTAACAGCATCTTCATGGCCATGATACTTTCCGGCCTCTCGTCCGTATTCATCTCCTACACCTCGGCGTGGTGTGTTCGTGTGACGTCCTCAACCACATACTCTATGGTGGGAGCATTGAATAAGTTGCCTATTGCACTCTCTGGCCTGATTTTCTTCGATGCCCCGGTTACATTCCCCAGTGTGACTGCTATCATAGTTGGTTTTATCAGCGGTATCGTATATGCCATTGCCAAGGTTAAGCAGAATGCGAAGCCCAGGACTGGGGTTCTGCCTACCGCCAATCAACCAGTTAGCGCCAGCAGTCAGAGTGTGAGAGACGGGCTTAGATCATGAGTGACTGCAATGATGATTTTGTTCTGTCGGTTGTTGTGCGGGAGAATATACTTTGAACAAGCCCGTTGTATGTAGCGAATCCGCATTGCAAGTTCTATTGCAGCGTTCGAGTCCTAACCCTGAGAGCTGGCTCGCCTCCCTTCGATACATGGCTGCTTGTTTGGTTACAGTTAATTACGGTCCATGAGTCTGACTTGGCTCCGGCACATGTGGATGTCTTTGCATGTACTCTACCATCTTCTATCTAGAGTATTTTGTTCGTTGCATACGTCTGTCTCTGACGATGCTGGGATGTTATAGGTGGCTTATCACTGTGCCATGGCGTTTTGCCTTTTCTTTTTATTGTCATTATTGCTATTCTGTTTCCCTTGTTCATTGCGTCCGTTTGGGCTGGGGGAAGGGTCGTTGATCGAAAATCGGCAACTCTTTATGTAGATGAGGGCTTATTGCGGTCACTTATTGGAGACTCTATATATATTGCTTATTCGACGTATACTAGAACACCTTCGTCTTCTAGTGCTGCGGGATCTCGGAGGTGGATTTTATTCTCCGTGATTTTCCCTAGAATCAGCGCGGCTTTAAATGACGTTGGTATCTCTGGTGGTTATGTACGGCGGGGACAGTGTCTGTTCTTGGTTTTCTTGAGCGTGACCGGTGGCTGCATCGGATGGGATGGGAGGCCGGCCGTGCACGTTACCTCAACACCAACAACCCCCTTTACTTACGCACAGCAACATCAACTGGCTGGCCATAGGAAACTCTGGGGATTCCAGGATGCCCAAATCCAAAAAGAAGAGAGTATCACATTACAACCATCATGATGCACCCAGGCACGCTCAGCAGGGCGGTGGTGTCGGGAAGAAAATGCACACCTTCTCCAGGTTATCTTCCTCCTCAGGAGCGATGTCGGGGAAGAACGGCAACAAGAATGAGAGTAGTCAGAATCAGCAGCAGAAGAAACAACGGCAGCATGTTCGGCCGACGATCCCTTTTAGGAGAAGAGATCGAATCCTTTTGATTGGTGAAGGTATGTATGGTTTACTTGTCTGAGGGTTACTTTTTCCCCTTCTTTCCCACCGCCCACCCCCCCCCCCCCCCCCCCTTTTTTTTTTTTTTTTTTTCTTTAAATTAAATTATCCATCCGCTCGTCCCTGTATCGAAGTCTGGATACATTTAAGGCCGGGTCGTTCCCATATGATGCTTTGGCATGCATCGCCTTGCTGTGCCCGCCAAAGTTCAGCCAGTTTTCATAATCCATTTATTTATTTTAACCATTTGAACATAACCAGTTGCAAGGGACTGTATATTCAAACTTTACCCATGGACATGGACCAATGATTGTGCCACCCATGCTGCTCTTTTTTTTCCTTTTTTTGCATCATTATCATTTATCCGGCATGCACCATCTAAGTCTGAGTGCAACCCACAGGAGACTTTTCATTTGCGCGCTCTCTAGCCGTGCACCATCGATGTAAGCATATATTAGCGACATGCTATGACTCCAAGGACACACTGCACAGCAAGTATCCACAGGCGGAAAAGAACATCAGAGAGTTCCTCGGTGCCTTCTCCCGTAAAAAGGCATGCGAATCCGGCACCACAAAAGAAGCGGGAAAGGAAGACAAGAAGCAAGAAGAAAATGCAGGACAGGAGGAGGGAGCAGAGCAGGACGGGGAGAAAGAGAAGGGAGGAGGATGTGAACCGGCTCGCGCAGGGGAGGAAAAGAACAATGACAGCCAAAAACATCGCAGTCGTCATGGTCCGAAGGTCCTCTATTCCGTCGATGCTCGAAAACTCGGATCCCCTGCCGGCGGTGGGAAGGAAATCCGCACTGGCTTCCCTCGACGGGAGCCCCGACGTCCCGCATGGAGAAAGGAGACTGATCCGGCCCCTGAGAGAAGGCCAAGCGGTGGGCCATGGGACATTATCTGCTTTAACTTCCCCCATGTCGGGGGCCTCTCGACAGATGTGAACCGGCAGGTCCGCGCGAATCAGGAACTCCTGGTTGCCTTCTTTCGGGCCTGTGTGCCGTTGCTTTCTGTCCCGACTTCCAATGACGGACTGGATACTGACGAGTCGGACTTGGATGAGGGATATACCGACTCGGAGTCCAACGACGAGGATGATGACAGTGTGGTGGGAGCCGAAGACGACATCTCTGGTGGGAGGAGAAGGACAGAGCCGGGCCAAATTCTGGTCACCCTCTTTGAGGGCGAGCCTTATACACTCTGGAATATCAGAGATCTTGCACGCCACGCCGGCCTGCGGGTCGTCACTAGCTTTAGATTCCCCTGGACGTCATACCCTGGTTACTCCCACGCCCGGACGCTGGGCGAGATAGAAGGACGGCATGGCGGAAGAGGCGGTTGGAGGGGGGAGGAGAGGGAAGCGAGAACTTATGTATTCGAGGTCAAGACGGAGGAGTATGTAAACGCCGCGAAAGAGCTTCGCACGGCGGGCATGGAAACCAAAAGTTGGAAGAAGAGAGCAAGAGAAGGGTCTGACAGTGATGACAATGACTAGGAAAAGAGAGTACATAACATTACACTGCACTTTATCATTGAGTCGTTATCATATACTACAATCCTACGTTATATAAACTTTCTTCATTTCACTCTCATCAAACACTTCGCCGGTTACCGGGTCTTTGACCTTGCCTTCGTCGACAAACCCAAGTTTCTTATTCATCTCCAGCAGACGCTCCCGCCCATATATCCTGCCATTTGGTAAGACAATCGGATCGCTCTCGACGTAGCTCTTTGTATGATGGGCATAAGGCACGCCACGCGCTAGCTCGTTCAGCTCAGTGGAGCAGATGGGGCAGACAGAAGTCGTGGCAGACAGCGGGTTAGAACTCGAAGAAGCATAGGCAGAGTGACACGAAGGTGTCTTGAGCGCCGACAATCCAGCGGAAAGGGCAATGTGCAAAAGGGGGCGCGAGGGCAGTGACAGAAGTTCATGATGCGTGCGGATGAAGAGGTCGGATAGATAGTTCCAACGGTCAGGCGAATACATAGACTAGACACCATTAGAATGTCGTGCTCCTCGAACTATATATTCCCCTTTTTCTTTTCCAAAGGGATGAACACACCTTGTATGGCTCTGTGTTGGTATCCCGGGGGAAAGCGAGGAGGCCCGCTGCTCGCTGTATTTCCTGGGACTGTGTCTCGGCATGGGGCGCGAGATATTTTTTCGCATGCTGCATGGCTTCAAGAAACTTGCTTCTCTGGCCCGTCCTGACCATCTCGATATATTGTTGCAGTCGCAATTCAAACTCCAGATTATGCTGCAGTGGATGTCAGTCTTCGCCAGTAACGAGACCCCCCCGACAATGGTGTATTTTGATAAGCTAGCGTACCTGGCTTTTCTTCAAAGCTACTTTGTTCTCCGCGCACCACTGAAGCGCCTCCTTTGTTTCTCCACGGCGCAAGCTCTCCGCAATCCGCTGACACTGTACGAAGACGTTGAGGTCTACCAGATCCTCGATTCCCTTGTCTCGAGCCAGTTCCTTTGCACTTTCCGAAAAGCCGGAGCGTAGCATATGGTCCACCAACAGCCTGTTCAGTCGTATCCTCGACCACTCATCGTATTTCACGTCCACCAGGCTTGGAATCTTGTAGAGATCCTCCAGATGCTGTATGCGCTTTCTTGACTGTGTCTGGATCCTTTTCTCCTCCTCCTGCAGACTTTCAATTTTCCGTTTGAGACCCTGCATACGGGATATCATGGTATCGAGAGAGGCAAGGGTCTCATCTGGTCCCTGCGTCCCGGAAAGCGAGGCATTTGCGGCCTCTTTAAGTGCTGGGAGAATGTATTCCTTCTCGCGCTCGATAACCCGCTGCACCGACTTGAAATTTCGCCGTGCTAGCTCATGAGGAAGGCGAAGGAGCGGTTGATCCTGCATGCCAGTCAGTCAGAATCAAAGGCTAAGCACGCTAAGGGGTAACAGGGACGGTGTACCAGGAGAAGGTGGCTCTCCGCATTGAGTTTCGTCGAGGTGAGTTCCGCAGCCATAGTGAGATGAGATAAGACAGATACCCTATCCAAACCCGAGATATACGTGGTATACCCTGGCTTGCAGTATCGATGAAAGGGGGTGCCAGAGTAGTTGTGTCGTAGACCGTGGCGACCTGGAGGAGGGAGGTTGGAAGTCAACCCTCGTCGGATGCGGAGACCCGGCAAGTCGGGGAGGGTCATGACACTCGTATGCAGGCCCAACGAGCCCCCAAGGCAAACATGCATGACCCAACTACATCTACGACTATGGAGCGAAGGCAGGATGCAGAACAGCTAGCCTTTTTAACAGACAGTCCTTGAATTGAAACACTCATAGATTGCCTGCGTTAACTAAGGAAACGCCCTTTCTGCACTCCAAAAATAACATTGGTACATCCTAAGAACAAGCAAGCAATTCCGACTAAATCAAACACTTGGTAAGAAGCAGCGATCCCCTTTTACCCGAGACTCCGGCCGAAAAAAAAAAATAGCAATAAATGTTACAGGAAACGTGCCCAGAAAGAGCTCCGACAAGCAAGGTGTAACAGCATGAGAGCAGAATGCCCCAGAACTACAGCGCATGACCAGAAGTCGGAGCGCTGACTTACTCTGGGATCTGTCTATTCACTGTCGTCACTTTCGCCCATTTCCTGTTTGGACTTCCTTCTCTCCTTTTTTTCTTTCTTCTCCTTCTTCTTGCGCTTGCGCTCAGCCCGCTCCTCAGGCGTTTCGCCCTCGTGCCTCTTCCGTTTCTTCTTCCCGTCTTCTTTCGACTCATCCACATCCATCTTCTCCGCGGGAGACGATGGTGCAGCAATAGATGGAGAAGGCGGAGCAGCTGGCGCATCAGTCTTGGACGCATTTTCCGAAGATGGCTGCGCAGCAGTTTCTTCAGGAGCATTGTAGTCCTTGTACTCGTTCCGCCACTTTGCAGGAGTAGCTTCGTTGGGCCGGCCGTATTTCTGTCAAGATGTTAGCAGATATAAAATGAATTATAGACTAGAAACATGTTCGGGTTGCTTACATCAAGCTTGCCAGCCGACTTCAGCTTCTTTTTCTCCAGAGCCACTGGGCCCATACCCCACCTGCGGGGATAGAGGTCACGCTCCATGATGCAACGTTTAACTTTAGCGACAACTCCATGGTCACAAGTGGAAAGCTCCACAGTCGACATTTGAGCAATACCAATTGCGATTGCTTCGCCCTTGGTTGTCATGAGAACAACCTCCTCGCCGACTTCAATCCCAGCCTCTGTAGGAAATTAGTATGGGGAGGATCCATGTTTGGGATGTATAAAAACTTACCGAAACGCAACAGACCGGGAATCATGAGTTTTGCGCCGTAGCACACTGCATTGACCGCGCTGTCCTTCACAACGATACGTTTGTATGTTGTGAGAAGGCTTTCCAATGGCCGGATCACCTTTCGCAAGTAGGACTCGTCACGCTGGTTATCCATCATCCACTGGGCGTCAAGAACATCATGCAGAGTGACCATTCCATCTTGCTCATCCATCGCTCCACTTCGCACACGTCTGAGCTCTTGCATGTGTGCTCCAACACCCAGCAACAACCCTAAGTGGACGCAAAGGGTCCGAATATACGTTCCCGCTTCACAGCTAACCCAGAAAACAGCGAGGTGTCTGTCATTATCAAACTCGTAAAGCTTGCTCTCATGGATAGTCCTGATACGCAATTGACGCTTAACGGCTGAAATCAATGGCGGCCGCTGGAAAAGTGCACCAGTCAAGGTTTCGAGGGCTCGCCGGAACTGAGCCTCGCCACCTGGGATCCTGTCATGGAGCCGGATCACACACACGTATTCCTTTCCAGCACCTTGCTGCGACTTCACTAGACGAGTGGCACGATCAATGCAGACAATAAGGCAGCCAGTTACTTTTGGGTCTAGGGTACCACTGTGACCGGTTTTTTCGACCCTTCATGGAAACAAGGTTAGCGCGGGTCGTCCATTGCATATGGACAAGGGCAAGCCCACCTCAGGATTCTCTTAATCCAAGCCACAACTTCATGGCTAGATGGGTTAGAAGGCTTGTCAAGATTGATCACGCCAGAGCTGATGTAGGACTTCAAGTCACGCTTGAGGGGAGAACAGCCGGCCGGGATGGGTGTAAAGTGGCCAGTCCTGACGAGAACTAAAGTAACATTAGAATAGGCACCAGATAGAGGAGAGAGTCAGAGGAAAACATACGTTTGTCGTAGTTTTTCAGCAAAAGCGGCCACTCAGAGGTGGGAATGCTGGGCGTTACAGCCTCGGGTTTGATAGTGTAGTCAACATCTTCCTTGGCCGCTGCGGCTGCCATCTTGAACGGTCTGTACAAGAATTCAGAACAGTCCGCTTAGGGCGCGTCGAGGAAAGATGCAGAAGAGGCTATGTTGGATTGAGCTGACTCTCGCTCTTGAGTCGCGAGGAGAGAACTTTTGTCGGTTCTCCGTAGGGAAATTTTGAAGTGCGGCGAGAGCTCCAGCGACAAAACGGGCTAGCGCGAACCTTCCGGCGCTGCTTCAGGGCTCCACCGTCGGCGACTGGACGGTCCATCGTCCGTAACGGCGTAACCGATCAGAAGAATTATTACCAGGTCACGGCTAACGCAATACCTCGCAGGCGCTTTTCTCAGAAGCGGTTGTCTTCTTTCCAAGTACATTACTTTCCTGCAATACTGGCGCTCAGAGCCTCTTGATGGCACAGCGGGTAGCTAACATGGCTTAATCAGGCATTCATGAACACAATCAACTGTGGTCATTTGACTACTTGTCGTAATATGTATGCATCAGGACTGCGTGACTATCATCCAGATTCATTAGGGGTACTCCAGCTTCACTGCTTCAGTCGCCTCCAAGCCTTCTACCTGCACCTCTTCCGCTCCATGAACTCCCTAGAGAAGAAGTCCAGCCACTAGACGCTGAGCCGCGGTGCGGTTGCTGGCCTGGACGATATGCCATGCCATAAGGACGATATGCCTCTTGCTGGACATGGCTCCCAAACAGCCTCTTCACAAATCCTGGCGTGATGATGTAATTTTTGCCACCACCAAAGGTCGGGTAAATACGGGTGAGAAAATCATAGAGATGGGCTGCAATGATGCCCATGCCTTCACATAATGCCGCAGGCCATCCCGATACTACCAAAGTTAGAGTGAGCATCGCCCATGGCAGGAGCTCGACAGGGAGTGTGACGATGAAAAAGGTCACTTTTTTCCCCCGGTTATCCTGTGCAAATGTATAGACGAAGGCAATAATTAGTGCTGCTTTGAATTAGCGTGTACATGCGACTATCACGATATCAAATTAACCTCACCGTGAGTGAAAATAATATTATTCAATAGGAAACCTGCGGTGAGCTTCATTTGGTCAGCATACGAGGGTTTATATCGGACTATCTAGCAAGCAGTTTCGAAATCCAGAAAATAACATTTATGACTAAACAGAAAAGGTTATTATAGATAAGAATTTGAAATGTAGGGCACCATAACCACCACACGTAAAACACAAATATTACGCAGGCTATCTCAGTGGACTTCCCACCATCCTGCACCGCATACAGTCCAGAGGATTGACTGCGGATAAGGATCTGTATGAAGTGTAGGGTTGATCTTCCTCGCTCCCAGGAACCGCTTCAGCTAGGTAATGCTGGGCGGGCAGATATGCGAGGTGACTGGGAAAGTAAAGAAACAGACACCGCTTGACGACAGAAGCCATCAACGATGACTTATAGCTCTCTGACTGCAGCGACTGGGGATAAGTGATCCCATCACTTACCAAAATCACAACGCCTACAAATAACACGTAAGTGAAAAAGTCACCAGGAATGCTGAAACGCGGCGAGCCACTTTCTAAAGTGCTGCCGTATGTAAACACTACGTTGCCATTAGTATTGCCCGACAACGAGGCATCACAAGCTCGTACTAAAGTAAAGGTCAAAGAAGAAGGAGAGGTTCGGGCCGGTGAGAAGAAACGGAGAAAAGAGTCTCCATATCTCAGGTGGAAGCTGGAAAATTCGTTTTGGCAGGAACAAAATGAGGTAACCATCAAGCATGCCACCATAGACCAGGGCAGATTGAATAAATGTGAGTGCAGTGAGAGTCCTGTGCGAAAGAAGTCATTAGCGAGGTAAGGCCTGGGGGGTAGAACCCAAGATGTAGGAAACTGTACCTGGAAACAGGTGGAGCAGACCAGAAGACATCCATCTCTGGAAAATCAGGAGGTTCTAATCCTCTTCTAAGTGCTGTGATGTGTATAGCCTATGTTACAGTGTGAAAGCACCTCATAGTGGGGGAGAGTTTGGGAGTTTTCGCGGACAAACATTTGGAAAGCAAACACTGTCCTTTAAAAGAATTTGAAGCGAGGTAGGGCGCTAGTCCGAAAGCATCCACGGCAAATTGTTTATCCAAATTGTTTATCCGAATTCCGATGGACAGCGCTAGTACTGCTACTCCACACTAATACACCAGTTGCGATAAATGCCATCATTGCCACCGAACAGGCACCTAGCGATACAATCATCGGACAAATTTGTATAGGTTCACTGGCAGGAGCTCTTGTTACGGTCAAGTTGTAAAATAAAGAACAATGGTGTGTATTAAAGGAATCTACCCCAGAGTCCAGTTGGTATCGTATCATTGCATGGTATGTAGAGTACACCACACGCGATTATTATTATCATTATCATGTATGGAGTACTTACGGGAGTTTTCCCCTCAACTGGATGGCCGCCTGAATGGAGAGATCTTCTAAAGCCCACTCTTCCCATCGCCATCTTCCAGCTCGCTTGTTTGAACAGTACCTCGGACAGCGAGTCCGCCGTCCTTTCCTTCAATCCATATATCCCATACATCGAGACCCCTGCCGCTCTTCTGCTTGGCACATATGTTCATCTCTTCGTCGACGTAAAGGGGGGCAAGATTCCTATATTCGATTTCTCTAATCACACGCCTCAATTTGATTAGGTTTAATCGAAGAACGGTAAGCATCAGCGTCAGAGACAGTGGGCCATGAACGAGGAGATTTCGATAGCCCTCAACATTCCGAGTGTATGCCTCGTCGAGATGAATGAAATGGGCATTAAATGTAAGAGCTGAGTAGCGGAACAGCAGTGCCTTTGTAGGCTTGATCTTGTGGCTGAATTCAGGATTTAGAGGGGCTTGATCAGGAAAGAGTCAGAGTCAGCACTTTCAAAAACTGCAAATTGATGTTGCGCACGCTTTACGATCCTGTTATTATTTCCAAACTGGGCCTTATCTTTCCTGAGTTGCTCTGACGTTTTCTCTCGCATGAAGACTAGATCACGCCTTTCGATGATAACTGCGTCACCAGGGTCCTCTTCATCCTCTCTGCATACCCGACTCCTGATGTCCTCTTCAGCTTCACCCTCCCCTACTGTCGCAACCCGCCTTTCAATGCTCACAAACACCTTTTCTTCCCCAGGTCGTCCTTTGAGGGTCACATCACGGATTACCTCGACACAAACCGCCCGTTTGCCGTTGAGTAATGGGCCACCTTCTTGTGGAAACCTTGCTCTACCCCCGGCCCACATCCGTCTATTGAATGGTTCCCCTGGAGTATGCAAAATATCCGTGCCATCTGGCAGCAGCTGCGACAAGGTGACCTGGGGGGGAAAGTATACCAAGTGATGACCTACAGCCATGCGGGGTGGGTGATCGATCGATGGAAGGGCCTTAGGCAGGATATGCCCAGCGGCAGACAACGAATGTAGTTTCGGAAGAAAATCAACAAGAGAGAGATCCAAAAGATGAGCTGGCTGAGGGGAGAGGTAGTCGTAGATGAGAGGTAGTCGACGTGCTGTCATTTCCCGGTGCAAGCTGGGTGAAATGGAGGAAGCAGCACGCAAGAAAACAAGCATTCTTCTTGAAGAACCCGAAAACCGCAGGGAGCCGCTCCTCATTGCCGCAAGAGACATGGCTAATCCCCGGAATATGGAAAGAAAACAAACCTTGGCTCGTTGTGAATGGTTATATTTACCTTCGATATTTAGGTACCTCGTTATCTATCACAGCGACTTTCGGACTATGGCGAGAGCGGTGGTTTGCTATGTTTGCTTAACAAATGTGCACATCTCCCGAAATCGCGCTGCATATCGAAAACCACCAACGGCGCTACATTGCGGAAGAATTCCCGTCATTCATGTCGCTTCTTACCCCGGAGGGAATGGAGCGGTATACAGGTTTTATACTCGTATTAATATCCTTTTATCTCTTACACCACGGAGTAAGCGGTCGTTAAGATCTATGGAGCGGCTTCGCGTTGCCTTCCTGGGCCCCGCGGGGTCGTTTTCGCATCAGGTCAGAAACTTCTGCTCGACATGTGGTCAAGAATGAATTTTTTTTTCTCTCTACTTCTGACATTTCATCAGGCTGCGTTGGAGTCCTTCGGTAGCTCAGCTGTGCTTTCTCCTCGCTTATCCTTCGCCGATGCCTTTGCCGCCGTCCAACATAATGAGACGGACTACGCTGTGATCCCGTTCGAGAACTCGACCAATGGCTCGGTTGTTCAGACTTTAGACCTCTTGGCAGATAGAGATGGGCTCTACAGCGATGTGGTGGTCTGTGGCGAATATTATTTGACCGTCCACCACTGCCTTCTGACGCGAAAGAATGCAGTCCCATCTGCCGACGGCAGTTACCGCTTTATAACGAAGCTATATTCTCACCCACAGGCTTGGGGCCAATGCGAAAGATTTCTTTCCAAGCACTTCAAGAACGTTGAGAGGCAAGATGTCTCTTCGACGTCGAAAGCTGCGGAGATCGTTTCGGCTGAAGAGACAGGACACAGTGCAGCGATTGCCAGCCGCTTCGCTGCGGAGTATCACGGCGCAGATATCTTGGCGGCAAATATCGAAGATAGAGCTGATAATACAACGAGATTCCTCATCGTGAAAAATATTCGGTCGAAGCGAACAGGGTGTGCTCATCGCACGAGTGATGCCATGGATATGGAAGAATCTCAGACCGCAAGATGGAAAACTCTCATCTCTTTCATGATCAACCATAGTTCTCCGGGAGCGCTGGCGGATGCTCTGCTTATCTTTAAGGCTCATGGTATGAATCTCACGAGCATCAATTCAAGGCCGAGTCGGATACGCGCATGGCAGTATATATTCTTCGTCGAATGTGAGAGAGTTCCAGGTGTTCATGATGACGATGTCATGGAACGAATTCTGGAAGGCCTGCGCAAGGTCACCGAGAGCTGTAGAAACTTAGGCAGTTGGAAGGATCGGCTTATCCATGAAGTATAAAAACAGGGAAATTGAATGAAAGGGCGTGATGGGGGGTGTCTACAATGCAGTTCCATGTTCGTCCACCCGACATGACTCTGACGATATAGTAGCTTTTAGGCAATCTCCCACACCCGTCCTCAGCCTATTTGCATGTAATTTTCTTATTTATGGACATATTGGCAAGGGACTTTGCCACGAAACTAGGTTTCGAATTTCGAAGACAAAGGTCAAAGGCATCGTCCGCAAACAAAGTACAGAATCAATGAAACTGGATTGATTGTTGCTTTATCTTCTGTCTACATAACGAGTGGATGGGCAATAATGAGCCGAAGACTAAAATCATCCCGACACGGCAAATCGCCAGTGGCAAAAGAAGCAAATGAAAATAACAAGCAATTTAACCGCTTCACCTTGTGTTCCTAAGCTGGATAGCCCTGCAACAACCACAGTTCTATCCGCTAAGTACCAATTCATAATCCCTTGCGAACCGCTTTTCGTTCTCAGGAGGTATGAACCTAGGATTCCTAGGTCACTTAAGTGCAGGTATCCACATTGCGGAGCTTGGATGGCCCTGGCACGCCCATTCAGTTCGGTGTCCAGAGAAAGGACGGGATACATTAGAAAAACCAGTGAGCAAGTGCAACATACCTCTGAGCATTTTCGTAGAGTTTCGAGCAGATGCGTTCACGGTCCGGATGGCATCAGCGTCGAACTCCCGGTGGACGCTGTCCTTGCGCTCCGCCGGGCGAGCCGTCAGAAAGTCCGTTGGCAGGACTTCTGGGCGTTCATCCTCGCTCTCCGCGAGGTCTCCAAACCGTCAATCTGAAGCAATATTCTTTGTTAGCACATGCAATGTACACAGTACGTACAAGGGAAACTTTGACATACCGTCATAGAATTCATCCTCGTCATCATAATCGGCGAGTTGCTCGAAGTTGACTTTGTAGCGAAGCATCGCTCCAATTCCACCGAAGCCCTTGACAAACTGATTTCCTTCGCTGGATTTGTCGGAGACGAACTCCAGGGTGGCACCGAAATCCTTGTACTTTTCAGCAAGCCATTCTAGGAAGGAACCTTGGTCAACGACTTCCATCTCCTGGCCAGTTTCCTTGTCCATGAAAAGCTCCCGATTTGCCTCCTGGGCCTTGGTGGTATGGAGGATAACCTCGGAGCCATCGGACGACTTCAGGACCCAGCGGGTTATGTCCAGGTTCTCGTAGACGATTAAAGTCTCTACTGCACCCAATTCCAAGGCCTTGAGGGTGTCATCGATGCCGTAGCATACTTTCCCGCTGTCCTGACTGATTTCCTCGAAGTATTTTCCAATCAGCTTCTTCTCCTGAATAAACTTGACATTGCCCAGTGTCTCTGAGGCGAGTTCGATGGCCTGGTTGAACCCGTTTTCGCCACCATAGGAGACGTCCACGACCTTTATGACTTTCGCTTGAAGGCGACTATCGAACATGTCAGACTGGTTGAGGTCATTTTTAAAGTCGGCAGATCCAGCAAGAATCAGACCAGCGACGTTGACCTTATCGTTGGTAATGAAATTCTGGACGGCCAGTTCGGCAACTTTGCGCACATAGTTGTGGCGCTTCTCCTCTCGAAGACGCGCAAAACGTAGAGCGGACTGACCACCACGGCCGTGCTTCTTTGGCAGGTCGACAGAGAATTTGTGGATCACTTCTCTGGTGTTTCCACTCAGCGTGCCAAAAAGAGCGCCGTTTCCATCCATAACGATGAAGCCAAATTTCTGATCCGATTCGAGCAACTCGCTCAGGGCCTCCGTATGAAATTTATTGTCGCAGAGGTAGAGCGACGTATTGATTGGCTTGAAGGGCTCGAAGTCAATGTTGATCTTCCGTTCTTTGCCTTCTGCGGTGATGATTTCACCGCAGTAGATAACCAACCCATTGGGAGGGACCTTGTTATAAAGCTTAAGCCGCTGCTGAGTAGAGGTAATTGCAGACAGGACAGAGAGTCGGTTGACACGAGATTTGATGTTGGAAGCAGTTCCCTACAGACGGTTAGATACTCGTTCAATAAACTAAGAAGAGAGGGGGAGGGGGGGGGGGGGGGGGTGAAACATACATACTCTTCAGCCAACATCTTCGCCGCTCGGGACACCTGGTCCTTAGGGGCTGGAGAGGCTCATGGTTAGCTGACGGACAATATCGAGCAGTTAAGGATTGAATACTTACGGATGATCAATGAAATCATGGATGTGCCATTTCCCCTGGCGGCTTCAAGACGCTTGATCAACTTCTTGATCTTCCATATCTCGATGTTTTTTTCCGCGTCGTTCGCCTGAGCCGCGCTCATGTTGGGCGGCGATGGTGTGCGACCGGGTGTTTCAGAAGAGCCTTGTTCGTCGAGCTGAGAAAGAGGCTTTTGTCAGTTCACAAGGCACGCCCGAGAGTGGAAGAGATGACTCTGGTCAGGCAGCCGTAGAGAACCGGGGCGAATGCGTACCTCGAAGCCGGTCAAGTCGTTCGGTCCAGCGCCGTGTCGAGTAATTTTCATTCAGGCACTGTGGGGGAGGGAAGATAAGAAGGTCGGGCCAGCGGGCTGCTGACATAAACAGCACCACCACCTTGCCTCCTGGCTCCGGCCTGTGGCGAGATGGGCCGCCTCGCCGCCGCCTTGCCTGCACACCGACCCAAGGAGGTGCCGTACAGTAAGATCGAGTCGCTCGCGTCGTCCGCTCTAAGGATGGGAAGAGACATGGTGCCTCGGGTCAGGTCTCCGTCGACCACTTCAAGCTCGTTCTACACCAGATGTCGTTCTTGACGCAATGGGGTTGGCTCGGCGGTTGGTGCTATGCTTTTTAAAAATTGTGGCTCCGCCGAAGTCCTCCACGCCGTAAGCCGCTGGGGCAGCCAGTTCTCCAGTTCGTCCGCTATCCCGCGCTACTGACTTCACTCCGTTTACCATTTCTTGCTTGCAGGCTCGAACACCTGTTGAGAAACCCCTGTAGCAAGATTTTACCGGAGGATCCCTGTCTTGCCGTTCCATGGTCAGGCGGACTCCATTCCTCTGCTAGCCTGTGCAGAGATTGTAGGCACATTGGATCTTGTTGACACTGAAGGCAGTCATCCTGCTGCCTTCTATCGTCTCTGTCCAATCCAAGTAATATTGTACAAACCTGTTGCTATGCCTTTCTCTCTGGATGCCGGGCTTCCGCTGTGATTTCTACTCGCCGGCCTTTTGTTGCAGTGCTGAGCTCAACTACACAGGAAGGCTTAATCCCAGGAGATAGCTGTCACCATTCTTTCAGTCAGGAATCTTCGAACTCGAGTCAAAGGCTGATGGACTCCAGTAATTCCGCCATGTTTCATTCTCCCAGCTCTTGGGCTGCTGCAGGTCAAGATAATGGTTCCGAACCAGATGGTCAAGACCTCCAAAGGTAATCCAATGCGGGGATGTGACACCACTTATGTGTGTCTCTAGTGATGCTAACCTATCAACGATACGGACAAGGTCTTCTTCATTTTCTATGCGTTGTCGGCAGGTTTGTGGCATAAACAGCATTGACAATTCGCACGATCGTGGCAAAGAGCAGCGTGCTTTCCTGAAGTTATGCCACGGCGGCCCTTCTTCACTTTAACTAAGCCAGGTAACTCGGAGAATTGTGACACAGGTGGAGATACGGGACACAATGAACACCAGTCACTTCTCAGGGAGCAGCTTAGTAGGACCGCTGTTGAAGAGGATGATGGTGAGGACGACTGCGAGCCTGGCCCTTCCCCATCATCGCAACTGCTTCCAAGGGCAGAAATTTCTGATATAGACGCAACGTACTCCTTGAGTAGGGGCTATGGGACCTCGTATGGTACGATTTCGTCTCGAGTTAGTGAAACGACTCGCCGACACGCGATTCAGCCTCATCAGGAACGGCAATCGTCTGGTAATCGAGGTCAAGATCTGGATCGGGAGCCGCTATCCATCACACAAGTTCAGCACGAGGATGGGACCAAGCAAAATATCATTGTTGGTCAATCCACAGTTCCAAGACAACTCAATTTCGTCAATGTCTTGATTTGCATTGGCCTGCTGAGTTTACCGCTTGGAATCAACCATGCTGGGTGGCTTCTCGGATTACTGATCCTCCTCTTTTCAGCAGTGGCCACATCATACACTGCTAAAATACTCGCTAGGTGTTTAGACGTGGACCCTACTCTTGTGACATAAGCTGATTTGGCATATATCAGCTTTGGACGCCAGGCACGTTTATTAACTAGTCTCTTATTCTGCTTGGAGCTTACAGGGGCTTGTATCGCGCTCGTGGTACTTTTCGCAGATAGCCTTGATGCGCTGATACCAGGTTGGAATGCCCTCCAGCGGAAGATAATATGTGGAATTATCTTGATTCCGTTGAATTTTGTTCCTCTGCGACTTTTAAGCGTCACCAGTATTGTGGGAATACTCTCCTGCACGTCGAGTATGTCTTCCACTTCCTGATTGGTCCTTATGATGGAATTGACGGTTTGAAGTTGTGGTCATCGTAGTAATGGACGGGCTTATAAAACCCAACAAGCCGGGATCGCTTCGAGGACCAGCAAAAACATCTCTCTTCCCGGTTAATTGGAGTACGCTTCCACCTAACATATACCGAGACATGAGGCATCCCCATAAGTATAGGAAGAGTCTTTGGACATATCTCTTTACTTACCGGGTAAGACAGCCGTGCTTTTTTTTTCGGTTCGATTTCTAACTTTCAGCCCTCTGTATCTACTCACTTGATTGCACGATGGCTGTTGCTGGCTAATGTTTGGAGATGCCATCCGGGATGAGATCACAGCCAACATTCTGTTGACTAAAGGCTATCCCCGTGTTCTGTCGATTTGCATTGTATCTTCATTGCGATTATTCCGATTACAAAAGTACCTTCGAAGTATGTATCCGTGGTCAACTGAACTTCGTGATGGTCGGCCAAATTCCTGACTACAAGCCAGCTGCCGTCCTCTCGTAGCTACCGTTGAAGTTCTGTGTGGTCTCAATTCACAAACTCGGTCACATTCCCATTATCACAGAGGTATCAATGGAGCAACTCGCCAGGCAGCGAAGATCGGTGTTCGCATCCTTGTTGTGGTTGTAATCGTTTCCATCGCCATTCTTTTCCCTTTTGACCGAATCATGGCCTTCCGAGAGAATCGTGGATTGGATTCTCTTGCTCGCGTCATCAATAACGCCATCCTAGGGACTGTTTGGGCGTTCTTGCCAAAGGAGACCATTTCTGCAGATAGTGTTCTTTTGTAAAAAGGGGATATAGGCGCTTATTGCTTTGCTTCCGCGGTTGGGTTTGTATGGCTGAGGATGATAGAGAAATTGTTCCTCGTCTTTCCGGGATTCACAATCTCTTTGCCGAATGATTTACGCTCGAAATGAGCGTTAAATTCCCAAAGTTGAAAAATCAGCTTTGAGGTCTCTTTGCTTTTTGCCAAAGTAAAGCCCAGGCTGGACATGATTTTCTGCAGTCGATCCTGGGTGAGATAACGAGAATTTTTAATGCAAGCAGCGGGTAGCACAAGAAATAGGCAAGGTGAGAAGTCGATCATAGAACAACCCGAAGGAAGTGACTTCGTCAAAAAGGCGGTACAGCGCTTCAGCATCTCTCCCCTTCTAGTAGGACTTGGAACATAGTTCAACACCAACGAGAGGCTGATCAGGTGGAACCGATCGTCGTCCCCGGACGGAAGCGGCCTCTCCATGAAGTCCTGCTGCAAGATTCCTGGCTCCTGCGAATGCAAGTCGATTCTTGTCACGTCTAGATACCGATTCCTTGAACACGCATTCTTCGTGCTGAGAGCACCGATCTCAAGAACCCGCAGCTTGAAGGGCGTATTTTTGAGCTGCATCAATTTTGGACCGATCCAATCGACTAGTACTTTACTCGTGTCGCCTCCACGTTCCAAGGATTGACCAGTTTTGCTGGCGAGCTGATAGCTTTCTAAACCGCCATTTGCCTTGATTTGAGCATCGAGCCTGGCCGCTAATTCCTGATCACCGGCTTCCAGTGCTCTCGCATGTGCTTTCAGGAGTTGATGGTAGGAGCGGATCAGGTTCCGCGTTGCCTTGGATGACAATGATGTACGAGCCGCCTTAATCGTTGGCGGACGACCATGAGAAAGTTGTACAGGTCTTCTCGACCGGTTCCGTTTTGCGGTCATATCGCAAGACTCGGCGTGAAATTGATAAGGGCACAAAGCCTGCTATTAAGGTCAGAAGACATGCCGAGATACCCCTTACGAAAAGGCATTGAAAACCTGGCTCCAGGTGGTTGTCAAAAGAAATGATCGTCGACAATCTTGGAAGAGCAAAGGGCCCGGAGGGGAAGAAGTCTTCAAGTCATAATAATAATTAGTTTGGCCCTAGTCCTGGCAGCCCAGACCTTCAGCATCCAATCAGTGGCCCGATCTCTGGGCAATCTACTTCCGCACTGGGGAAGAGTTGTGGAAGTCATGTGACCCACAGAGCAGTTCCTAGGGTTTTCGCTAAGCGAATGCACTCCAAATAATTCGACTCTCGACACCGCGACAACCACCACGAAGACGCCGAAAGACAGCCATGGCACCAAAGGCGGAAAACAAGAAAGGTAGGGACGGCTCCTTTGCATTTTTTCCAGATCCAGAATTGCGCGTTTTGAGGATTGGGAAAGCACGAACACCGATTTATACATTTTGGACGAACAATAAGAATATTCGAATACCGATGCGGTCCTCCAAATAACCTCTGAAATTGGGAGGATAAAGACCGCTCCGGTGTCTTTTTCCCAGATCCCGCATTTCGCAGGCTTTTACAAAGGCTGACAAACATTTTATCAGGCTCCAAGCCGAGTGACAAGGCGAACTCGGCTGCCAAGGCCGTGCTGAAGGGCGTAGGCGTACGTTGACATGCCAATTCCTTCATTTTCAGCTAACTGGCCATACTGAAATATCAATGATCAGATTCACTCTAAGCGTGCCCGCAAAATTCGCACTTCGACTACCTTCCACCGCCCGAAGACCCTCCAGCTCTCTCGGTCACCGAAGTACCCTCGCAAGTCGATCCCTCATGAGCCTCGCCTTGACCCCCACAAGGTCATCATTCACCCTTTGAATACCGAGAGTGCGATGAAGAAAATAGAGGAGAACAACACTCTGGTATTCATTGTAGATGTGAAGGCGAACAAGCGACAGATCAAGATGGCTCTGAAGAAGTTGTACGATGTGGACTGTGTCAAGGTCAACACTCTGATTAGGTATGGAAAGAATGCGTCAAGTGCAGCAGAGACTCTGTTTGGATATTCCGTATCTGACTATGTCACAGACCCGACGGCACAAAGAAGGCATTTGCGCGGTTGACTCCTGATGTGGATGCTCTGGACATTGCGGCCACCAAGCTGGCAATTGTCTAAAGGGAATGTCACCTTGGGTCTGGGCGGTTCTTACGCGGTGGTTCATTACAAACTATGTGTCATACAGTTAGCTATTTCAAAGCTGAGACGAGGACTAAATGATTACCTAAAACAAAGTCCCCTTGATGTATCTTCTTACGAGACGAGGTGCCCTCTAGGGGTTCAAATCGCAATAAAAAATGACCACAGCTACTCCAAAGGTTCTGTCTGCGTCCTAAAATGAATATAGTATTCTATGTATTGCATTCAGAGTCCAGTTGTAAATAAACACAGCCTCGAGATCGGAAACACCTTCAACGCTAAACCAGCATGTAGATATTTCAGGTAGTTCTAAAGATGCAATTTCCAGGAATCCATGTTTGTGATCCCGGGAGAGAAAAAAAAGGCCCCACAGAAATCGTTCCGTTTCGTCCATCGCTGAGAGACCTCCAAACAGAGTAGTATGAGAAATCCTCCTTTTCAAAAAGATGAGTTGTGCAAAGGCTTCATTGCCCTCGGAGCGTTTCCAGGTGTTTCAACACTGCCAAGTTTGCATCCATCCACCTTTCCACGCAGTTCTGCGCGCATGTCTCTTCTGCCCGATCTAGCCGACCCGATGAGATCTTCCCAGTAACACACTTCTTCCAGCAGACGTCGGCAAGATGATGAACAGCTATGAGGAAAGTCAGCCAAGGGTCGCCAGTGAATAGTCTCACGCCGTGAGGTGAGTGAGAATGCGAAGGATCAAACACAATGCCGGTCTGGGGAGGATAATCAAGTGGGGAAATCGGAATGCCAGTTATGTATTGATACTTACTTTGCTGAATGTTCGATTTCTGGGCTTCGTTCGTCAGGAATTGGTTCAATTCTTTCCTGTCGGCAGCGTTCAGTTTGGATATGTCAATCTGGGATTGCCCGTCCATGTTGACACAAAGAGATGGAATTCTTCGATAATACAAATTTTCAAAGAGGAAAGACCATAAAGTAGTATGTCAACTCCGTAGTCGTGAGCAAGTTGGGGGGGAAGGGGGGGGGAGAGATTGCTGTATCAACGGTCTACTTGGGTAAGAAACCATTCTATCTTAGCGATTTAAGGCGGTGTCATGCGGCAGAAAAGCGTACAAGTCTTCCTGGGGTGGTTTGACGCCACCATGTCGTCCTCAAAACGCTGTTCAACTCAGATTGACTCCCAATAGTGATCTAAAGCCTCGTTGAAGGGAACTATTTATCCTTTTAGCACAGCCTCAACGTCTATCCCTTCTTTGACACCAAAGTACCCTGAGAAATGCCTCCTATTCGCACATCCCGCAATCGCAAACCGCCTCCAGCAGGCTTTGAAGACATAGAAGACACGTTGCTGGAGTTCAGTAACAAGATGAAGGACGCAGAGAACGCATCTCATGAGGGGAAAAAGAGACATGAAGTTTTGTGGCCCATCTTTCAGATCAGTCACCAACGTGAGTCCTCATTCACAGTCGGGTGTTATGGAAAAGAAGACACGAGTTTGCATGAGGCATTTTGCCCTTTTAGACAGCACACTGATGGTAGAGATTCTGAATGAAGGTTCGAGATACATATATGAGTTATATTACCAGAAGCAAGCTATATCGAAGCAACTGTACGACTGGCTGCTGAAGAACAACTACGCAGATGCCAACTTGATCGCCAAGTGGAAGAAGCAGGGATACGAAAAGGTACGTGCGTCTTTGGTTTTCTTGAAAACCGGATGGCTATTTTCGATTTCAACTGACACCTCTCGGAACCTAGCTTTGCTGTCTACGATGCATCCAGACGAAGGAGACGAATTTTAATGCCACATGTATCTGCCGAGTTCCGAAAGCACAACTGAAAGAGGATCAGACAATTCAATGTGTGAATTGTGGGTGTCGAGGTTGTGCTAGTAGTGATTAGTCCATGCTGTCACTGCTTGACATTGCAAGGCGTTCGGGTCTGCGGGTAACTTGGGAAAACGGGGTTCTGCTTATTTTCTTCATGCTTATTACATATTGGTAGCAGAATGATGGCCTTTAATACCCTGTGGAGTTATTTCTGGCTCATTGTGAATAAATAATGATTTGGGTTCTAGAAAGAAAAAAGTAAACAGCGGTGAAGAGATAAATGTCCAATTTGCCACAGTTAATGTCATCAAGCTACAGAAACAAACAATAAAGCCAAAAACAAGAACTAGAAAAATCAACCTGACTCATAAACCCATGGCATTGTTCATGTACATCTCAACAGGTGTCGTCAAGGTCATAACAAGGAGGTCGTCTCAAAGATTCAGCAAACTGACAGCAAAGCCAATAAAAGATTCTGGCCCTGTCTCGGTCCAAGAAACCCCGCATCAATTTTAATGAACCAAACACGGCACAAACTCAATCAAAGCAACCATGAGTTTGTTTAAGCTTTATGTTTTTTTTGTAGAAATAATGGCACTGGACAAATTCCAATGCGCTAACCAAGCTGGCCTCTTCCAACTGCAGAGGTTGACCAGGTGCCAAAACAGAGAAAGCCAGAATGGGTAATATAAAAAAGAAAAAAGGGGGAAAAAGGCATCTCAGAAAAGTGATGTATTGTTCCGATGACCAAGGTGTGGCCTACCTCCATGCCCCTTCGATGTAGACGATTCATCTCTGGTGGTTCCACCGATCTTCTGGAACCCTTGGAGAAGATCAACTCCATCAACCTCACCCGGGCTTTCGTCAAAGAGATTGAATGAAAAGAAATCGTCGTTAGTGGCATCGATGAACCGACCAGGATCAGGTAACTTCGATGGGGACTCTGGGAAAGCAAGGCCCTTGGCTTTGTTCGACGACATAGAGGGAGTATTCATTCGACTATTTCCACTCACTGCCGTGATGTCCGCAAGTACATTTCCCGGTGTTCCGATAGAATCTACACGAGTGCGTTGGGCGTGATACTTTTCGGGAGATCCATAAGTCGGCGTAGAGATATTGTTCGCCACAGAGTCCTCAAAAATATCAAAATGTATCTGATAGTTGTCATTTGGCGTGTAAGTTTCATCTTGAATGTTAAATGCTGGACTCCAAGGAAGATCCTCGTCACCCAGCCCCAGACTCTTGATCGGAGAATTGACCATCTGTTGAATCTTTTTGCGGTGGTTTCGTAGATTGGTATTTGGCGATAGAGATGGTGGTGGCTTGGCAGGCTTTTTGAATTTTATCACTGGTGTAAGCGGAGGAGGTAGCATGTTAATGTATTCTCCCCGAATGGGAGAAGAGCCAGCCAAGACCGTTGGCTCCTTCGACGCGCCAGCATGGCTTGGGCTAATGTCATGGGAAGAACTCCGAATCCGTGCGATTTCTTCCTCTGCTCTGCCCCGTTTAATGCGCGGAGGTTCAATGTCTAAGTCTGAGGTTAAAATGTGACCGGCCTTGTTTGGTCTCATTGCTGAGGATTCCAGCGATGAGTAGTAACCACTGTCATTCATGGCCGCAGACTTGCGCTTCCGGGAACGGGGGGCGGCTGCAGAAGATGTGACTGGTCGGGACGGCGTGGGAGGAGTGCCCTGACGTAGAGAGCGTGGAACAACAGGAGGTGACGAATGGATAGCTTGGGGTGGCGAAGAACGCGGAGGTTGAGATTGCACACGGGCGCCATTCGTCCCTTCGTCGTCACTATCTTCCTCAAGAGCTGGGTCAGAGGCAGGCAGTGTGGCATCAGATGATAATTCCTCATTTTTGGCAGCTTTGGGGGCGGGCGGGCAAGCCGGTGGTGGGACCCTCCACATCGCTGTGCCGGGGTTTTGAGAGGAAGCAGCGGACTCTTTTTGAGAACTTGCTGCAGGGAGCGGCGTGCTCGAGAGCGTAGCACGGCGTAGAGGCTTGTCCTTGAGGAATTGCGCTTCCATCCCAGGCTCGATTGCCCAATAGCTCCCTTTCCCCGGGTCGTCCTTCGGTCTTTCTTGCTTGACGAATGCCTTGTTCAAGCTGAGGTTGTGCCTAATGCTGTTCTGCCAGCCGGGGTCGCTCGTACGATAGAACGAAAATGTGTCCGAGATCCATTTGTATATCTGTGAAAGCGTCAAGCGCCGGTTTGGTGCGCGTAAGATCGACATTCCAATCAAGGTTGCATAACTGTATGGAGGCTTTGTGCCATCATCTTCAATGGCAGGCATTTCATGAGGCTCCGGGATAGAGACAACAGGAGCCTCTTCGCGTCTTGGCTTTTTGGTAGATCGATCCTTCAGCGGAGCAGCGTCCATTAGAGTCCTCTTTTGAGCAGCTTTGACCTCGGCAGATGGATCTGGACGGTCTGCAAATCCGTCGTTGATTGGCCCATTGTCAGTACTTCCCTTCTGTGGTTGATCCGAGGTGACGATGGAGCAAGTCGTGGAGAGGGCGGGTTGCTGCGTCGAGGAAGGAGAATTGTATGCAGTGGAGGCAGATTTCTTGGTCGGAGAGTCTGTGGTGAACATTTGGGGAGCGGGGGCTGTAATGGGGACGAAGCCCAGCTTGCCTTGCCCTGAGTGTAGCGAACTTTGTCGACGATGCGCCTTCGTAGGTGATGGTCGATGAGGGCCACTGGATGGCGGATTTAAAACGCAATCTTGAGCAGAAGAGGCATTCTCGACAGGTTGTGGAGGCAGAGGAGAGGGCTGGAGACGAGCGGGCTGTCTTGATGAGGAATCTTTCCGCTCATTGGCCGAAGACACGTTCGAGAGGCTCTGTGCAGCTGACGGGGCACGCGTCGAAGCCATCTTCTAGATGGCTATTCGGGGTATTTGGACAGTCAGACACGAAGATTGAGATATTTGACGCGTGAGTGGGAATTGAGAACCAAGGGTTACGGAGGGGATCTGCCGTGACGATGAACAGTCTTCGAATCCGACCTTCGGTCGGGAGATCGACACCAGCGAGTAGCGAGGGACAAGAAACAGGTTGTCACAGCCAGATCAGGATCACGGAACGTTGAAACGGAAACTCAGGCAACCGCGAAAACGTTAGAGCGAGCTGTAAATGAACGTCAGTCCGTGAAAGGGGACTCGTCCTCGATGACCCAACACCCGATGAAGTCGCTGTGAGAACCAGAGCACACACGGAATTGGCGAAGTGACCGTAGACACAAGGCACAGACAAAGCGCATCGAGTGCGGAACTCAGGCGCACGGGGAAGGTAGGTCTCTGGGGGCAAGCCAAGGTACGGGGAAAGAGACCGTTGACAGTGGAAGCAACTTGAAACAAAGAGTCGACATCCAAGAAAGGAGGAAGATGAGAGCAATGGGAAAGGCGGTCGAACAGGAAAGATGAGAGATGGAAAGAGAGATCGGAAGAGCACACGTCTGAACTCCAGTCACATGTC